>OFHB01000319.1_pt1 | contig 34326 bp, 20 predicted proteins | sample 1521881 | NCBI WGS metagenome assembly OFHB01 (sample SAMEA3504090, study PRJEB24116) | mouse gut metagenome | biome: mouse gut; feature: mouse-associated habitat; material: faeces | place: Denmark | collected 2011
CCCTTTTACTGATTTTACTTCCAGTTTGCACCATTTTTCAGTCTTTACTACCAAAGACAGGATTCATCTGCCCCTGTCAAGTGACGATTATGTTCTGAATTAGCATCTCTTTTTTTAAATATACTAGTCAAAATACTTGACTATTTTGTACACTTTAGACAGGGCTGAGCATGGCCCAATCGAAAGAGGAGGTGCCTGTATCATGGCAAGAGGAGAAAATGTGTTCCGCAGAAAGGACGGGCGGTATGAGGCCCGGTATATCAAGGGGAGACGGGCAGACGGAAAGCCGGTCTATGGCTTCTGCTACGGCAGGACATATGAGGAGGCCAAGGGAAAGGCAGACAGGGCAAGGGAAGAGATAGCATCGGCAAAAAGACCGGACCACAGCCAGAGTCCGGATGTGGCCTGCTTCTGCGACAGCTGGCTGTCCGTCAACAGTGCCCGGCTGAAGCCCTCCAGCGCCGCGAAATACCGCATGGACATGGAGAACCACATCAAACCCTATTTCGAAGGCAAGCTGCCCTGTGAAATCCGGCCGGAAGAAATCGAAGGATTCACCAGGATGCTGCTGACCGGGAAAGGGCTGTCGCCCAAGACAGTCCGCGGCATATTGACCCTGCTCCGCGCTGTCCTTTCCTATATGAGAAAGCAGTCAGGGGAGAACCTGCCGGAGCTGGAAATCGCGTATCCGAAAGAAAGCAGAAAAAATGCGCGGGTGCTGGACAAAAAGGAGGAGGCCATGCTGGCGATGCTCCTGGCACAGGAAATGGACTCCTACAAGTTCGGAGTCTATCTGGCGCTGCGCACAGGTATGCGGATCGGGGAGGTCTGTGCCCTGCGGTGGAGGGACATCTCCTTTGAATCTGCCGCCATCTCCGTCTGCCAGACTGTTCTGCGGCTCCCGCAGAAGCAGACGGATTCCGAGACTTTCCGGAAAGACGGATTCAGAACCGCGCTGGTGGTGGGCCCCCCGAAAAGCGAGAGCTCTCTGCGCGTCATCCCCCTGATGCCGGACATTGCCGCCCTGTGCGAACGGTTCCGGCCGGAGGATCCCGAGGCATTTCTCCTGACCGGGACGGCCAGGTGTATGGATCCCAGAAAGCTTCAGCGGCGTCTGAAGCGGTATCTGGAGGAATGCGGCATCCCGGAGGCCCATTTCCATACTCTGCGGCACACCTTTGCCACGCGCTGCGTGGAGGCGGGCTTCGATGTCAAGACCCTGAGCGATATTCTGGGACATTCCAACATCGGAATCACCATGAACCTCTACGTCCATCCCGATCTCGACCTGAAGCGCGAGAATATGAGCCGTCTCAAGCCGATGATTTCCCTGTAGACAGCATGAACTGACTGGAACGGTCAATAAAAAAGCAGTGCCGGACTGACCAGCAGTCAGAGCGGCAGTCGTTTTCGCAGTCGATTCGGGGACAGCAGTTTTCCCGGTCCTAGTCTGTAAGCTCTTTCATCACGTTCCCTTCCTCAATGTCGCAGAGCGGGACCATTTGCGTCATTTTGGTGGGATTTTTTTGTCTCCAAAATGGGAAGAATGCGCTGTGTGATGTGGAGGATGCGGAAAGAGGGGATATTTTTGAGTGCGATTCAGATAGGCTACAGGGTGGGCAGGCTGACTGCGGAAGAGCCCACTGGGGAGAAAAAGGCCGGATATACCGTCTGGAAATGCCGCTGTGACTGCGGCGGGGAGATTGCGCTGGACACCCGCTGCCTACAGCGGGGCACAGTGCGGGACTGCGGCTGCAGTACGGTGGTGCGTCCCGGGCAGCGTGACATATCAGGACTGCGATTCGGGAAGTTGGTGGCCCTGCGGCCCACTGAGAGACGGGGCAGCAATGGGGACACTGTCTGGCTGTGCCGCTGCGACTGCGGCAACGAGGTGACGGCGGAGCTGGGCAGACTGACCGGAGGCTGCCGGAAAAGCTGCGGCTGCCTGGCCCATCCGCCTCTGAAGGATTTTCAGGGAAAGCGCTTCGGGAAACTGACCGTGGTGGAATATGCAGGCAAGGAAAACGGGATGCACAGATGGAGATGCGCCTGCGACTGCGGGAAAGAGACCGTAGTAGGGCAGAGCCTGCTCCAGACGGGCAAGACCAGAAGCTGTGGCTGTCTTCAGGCCGTCACTTACCGGGACAACCTGAAGCTGATGGAGGGGACTTCCGTCACCATGCTGCAGGCCGTGAAGAGCGGACGGCTGATCAAATCCAACACCAGCGGATACAACGGCGTGTACTATGACAAGAGGAGGGACCGATGGGTGGCCCAGATTACGTTCCAGGGCAGGACGAAGTACCTGGGTTCTTTTGCGTGCCTGGAGGATGCCGTAAGGGCCAGGCGCGAGGGCGAACGGGTATATGACGAATTTCTGGAACAAGTAGAAAAGAGCAGGACTGGAACGATTGTTTGAAAGGAGCATCTTTGCACATGGATAAAGAAGACGGATATGTGATATATTTTGAACTGCTTGGGACGTTCTCCTGCGGCAGCACGGAAGAGGCGCGAGACAAAAACAGCGCACTTATCGGCAGAACCGGCAGAAAAGCGCTGTCCTTTCTGCAGTATCTGATCGTGAACCACACAAGGCACATTCCCTCCGATGAGCTCATCCGGCAGTTCTGGACAGAAAACAGCAGCAATCCGGCCAATTCCCTGAAGAACATGATATTCAAAATCAGGAGCCTGTTGAAGGAGATATGTCCGGGACAGGAGAACCTTCTCGTGACGAGACAGGGCTGCTATGTATGGAACTCGGCTGCCGATCTGCGGTTGGATGTGGAGGAGTTCGCGCAGCTTTGTCAAAAGGCAAGAAAGCAATCGGGAGAAGAGTATATGGAGACGCTCCTGAAAGCCATGTCCCTGTACAGGGGAGGATTTCTGTCCGGCAACGATGACGACTGGACAGTCCCTCTGCGGCGCTATTACCAGATACTGTATCTGGACGCCTGCAAGCTTTTGCTGCCGATGCTTCAGAAAAAGCAGCGCTGGACGGAGGTGATAGGGATTTGCGAGCAGGCCGCCGAGGAGGATTTCAGCGAGGACATCTTTATGACATATCAGATGCAGGCCTTGATTTCCATGGGGCATCCTGAGAGGGCGCTGGAGGTTTATGAGGATTTCCGCAAGACCCTGTGGGAGGAACTCGGAGTGGAGCCTGCGGAACAGGTGGAACAGGCCTATCTGCTGGCCAAAGGCATGTGCCAGAGCCGCATGCATGACCGCGACATCCTGGCGCTCGTGGCGGAGGGCGGGGAGGAGGAAGGCAGTGCGTTCCTCTGTACATTCTCCGTATTCCGCAGCATCGTGGCCCTGGAACGGCGGCATTTGGCGCGTTCCGGAAGCGAGTCTTCCATCGTGCTCGTCCGACTGGACAGCGGAGCGGTGCCTACCACGGATGCCAGGCGCCTGGAGCGCGTCCTTCTGGAGGGGCTGCGGACGGCAGATCCGGTGGCCAGACTGGACGCGGCGTCCTATATCCTTCTGCTGACCGGAGCCAGCGTGGAGAACGCCCAGGCTGCCATCAGCAGGATGGATCGCATGTTCCACAAGACCTATACCCATTCCAGAGCGAACATCTCTTATAGGATTTTCGCTCTACAGTCCATGTCTGCGGAATGGAAGAGCAAAAAGGAGTGAAAAGAAAAAAGGAGCCCCCTGGAAATCGCTGTCGGAGATTTGGGAGAAATAACCGGCAGATAACCTCAGGCTTTTATAGTGGCCATATGAAAGAAAGGAAGAGGTGGCTGCGATATGAGGCTTAGTAATAAGATGTTTCCCTGTCAGAGCCGGGAGGCGGTAGTGACAGTGCTGTCCTACCACAATGGCATAATAGAGGGCTACCTACAGCATCCGAGACTGGAAAAAAGAGAAAAGGTATGCAGCCTGTCACAGATAGTGCTGCTCCTGAATAGCCTGCTGAATCTGGAGGACTCTCTGGGCAGCCCGCTGCCTCTGGTGCATCGGGACTGTGACAACTTAGAGAGCATCGCCGTCTTCAGGATACAGATACTCTTCCGGGAGCATTACACCTGGCAGGGGAAACTGGTCTGGCAGGATGAAACGAAAGAAACCGTATTCCACAGCTGTATAGAGCTGATGCAGCTGATTGATGAGATTCTGGGAGAATGAAAAGGAGGACGAAGCATATGAAACTCCATGTAGACAAGAAGAAAAGAGGAGCCATCCGGAAGTATCTGAGCATCCTGCTGGTGGTATGCATAGTGCTCTCCAACGGGTCTACGTATGTGGCAGCCAGCGCTGGCGGGGAAGACGGACATCAGCATGTTGATGGATGCTATGGCAGATTGGCTGTCTGCGAGCTGGCAGAGCATGGGGACGACTGCTACCAGGAGCGGCTGGTGTGCGGACAGGATGGAAGCGACGGCCATGCCCACGACGGAAATTGCTACGGAGAGGTCTCAATGGCTGGCTGCGGGATGGAGGAGCATAATGAGGGCTGCTACAAAAAGGTGCTGGCCTGTGGATATGGAGATGGGACATATGATGTGGCTGCGTTCTCCGAGACAGAGGGTGTGCAGGAGGCAGTGGATTCGGAGGAGAATGGTTCGGACGGCGCAACCGTAGAGGATATGCCCCAGGCAACGGATGGGCAGGAGCCTGCGGAGGCAGGGGACGGCGATGGAGCTGGAGACATGGATGAGCCGGAAGCGGATGTGCCCTCTGGCGGTAGCGTAGCAACGGAGCCTGAGGAGACGGGAACACCTGAAGAGAGCGCCGGGCCAGTCCAGCCTGAGGAGACGGGAGCGCCGGAAGAGAGCGCCGGGCCAGCCCAGCCGGAGACCACAGAGAAGCCAGAAGATATAGCCGATTCTGAGCAGACAGCTTCCCCGGCTCCCGATGAGAGCGGGGAAGCTTCGGAGCCGTCCACAGAGAACCCGGAAGAACAGCCCATTGCATTTGACAAGGATGAATGGAAGCTGATCTGTGACGAGGTGCACGAGCATGCTGAGGCTTGCTATCAGCGTCTGCTTTGCGGATTAAAAGGGCATAGACATATCGAGGAATGCTACGATGAAGAGCAGAACCTGATTTGCGGGATGGATGAGCACGAACATAGTGATATATGCCTGTTGGCTTTAGAGGATCAGCAGAAGATAAAAGAGCTGAATGAGCTGATTGCGGCGCTGCCGAGCCAGGAGGAGATTGCGGAGAAGATTGGAATCTACGAGGGATCGGAAGAAGCGGGAGGCACAGAGGGCACGCCGGGCGAAGAGGCTTATGCCGCATACATGACGGCGCTGATGGCACAGGTGCAGGAAGCCTACGAGGCCTATCTGGCGCTGGACGAGGAACTGAGGGAATATGTGGAGGGCGCGGAGTACCTGCTTGCACTGAGCGGCATGTTCAGCGGAATGACGCTGGAGGAGCCAGTATGGGAGCCCATGGGGCCGGATGAAGCCTATGTAAATGAAATCAAGATAACCGGCATCAAGACCGGATCGGCTCCCTTTGATAAAACGGAAGGTCAGGGCAACGATACTACGGCGGATGACAAAATTGTCCGCACCTTTGATACGGTCACTTATAATTTTACGGCGAACATGATATCCTGGAATGCTTCCGAAAGCTACAGCAGGGCCAGGGTCAAGCTGGAATTCGTTCTGCCGCTGACGGAAAAAGAGGCGGTATTCGACCAGACGGCCATGGCCTGGATGGATCAGACTGAAGGATACAAACCCGTGCTTACGACGGAGATGCGTACAATCAATGGCACGGAGAGGAAGTGCCAGGTGCTGACCTGCTACAAATGGCTGCTTCCCTCCACCGGCAATCAGTCGGTTGTGCCCGGCGATTTCGGCGAGAATGTGACCATCAATGTCCTGGCGATGAAAAACAACGAGGAATTCGCTCCCATCATCAGCGCGGCCATGGAAGGAGGCGCATGGGACGGAACATGTGAAAAGGAAGGACATACGATTGACGGCCAGCCTGCGGTGGAGAAAAAGACCGTCACTGCGGAGCCGGTAAAGGTAACGGCTGCTCCCAAGTATAATATCCACATAGAAGAAAGCGCCTCCTATAAAGACGACTTCCAGTTCCAGGGCGATGAGGCCTGGATGGCTCAGTATGGGAACGTGGCTGCCAATACGGATATTGTCGAGCCTGTCCCCGGCCGTATCATGAAACTGGGCATTACACTGCAGCTTTACAATGACAATGAAGCCAAGGGACTGAAAGGTATCGAACTGCCTACGGGGGATATTACCTTTGACTTGGAGGTATCCTCCAGATATACAATCAATACACCGGCATCGGGCACTGCTTATAATCCAAAAGATGTGATTGACACCAGTAACGAATATCGGCCCCTTCTGTGGAGCTATGGCCAGAACTGGTGGAGAACATATGGAGAACAGAATACGGATGGCCGTGTGCTTTACGATTCACTGGCCTGTTCTCCGCATGCACCGTACAGTGCATGGTACTCTGATAATGATGACACCAACTGCTGTTACCGAAGTGGAACATGGAATGCGGTACAGGAGAGAGAGACGGGGACGATTCATATCACAGTCAGCGGCTATGAAATCAATCCGGATCAGATGCCGATTATCAACGGTGACAAATCCAGCGGAAGCTACGGCAAGAACGTAGGATGCTTTTCCTCCGGAGCCATCTGGATCGTCCAGCCGTTTAATACCATAACCGCCGGTACGGAGCATGGCAAGGAGCCATACTATGATGTGGTAAATACGTATGGACAGGGTGCTTTTGCCACAACGGTGAAAGACGTGAATCTGAGAGCCACTACCTTAAGCGGAGCTACGGTGGAGCAGGGAGTAAGCGGCTTTGTGCAGATGGTGACGGATGATGATAAGACCCGTACCCTGGAGCTGACCCTTCCCGGCATCCTGCAGAACAGGGTTCGCTATGCCTCCGCCACAAATCCTAAAAGTGAGGGCTCCGGAGTGCGTGATAACCGGGACGGTAGCGACTATGCCGCGGTAGGGGCGGATTTGTATCTGATGGGCGGCTTCTCTTATAACGCAAAGAGGGAGGAGGACAATCAGCTTTACCTGGGAACGAACCTGACCAAGTTTTATGGAAGCGCCATAGAGTTGGACGATACTGACTGGTTTACTGACTTCAGTGGGGGCGCAAGCCTTAATGGAGAATGGCAGGGTGACGGTGTAAAACAGAATATACGAATCCGCTATGCTACAAAACCGGACGGAAAGGACTGGGCGAATGATAAGGAGCTTCTGACCACCTATGAAGAGAATCTTGTATTTTATGAAAGCCTGGATGACATACCTGATGGCCATATTTGTTTGGGGATTCTGTTCACCTTCATCGGGCCAGGTGCGCCGGTAGATGCAAGCGATCCATATTACATTTGTTTCCATAAGGCAAAAGTAAGAGGCGATGCGGATCTGACAGGGAAGACCTTTATGCTGGCTTCCACATCCCGTGTCTGGACGAAGGGAATGTATGAGCATGATAAGCATAATCCGGAGAATATTCCGGACTGGACAGAGGAGAGCACATGTCTTTCCAGCTTCCCGGCCCATGACTGGCATTACAAGAGCGCAAATATAGAAGGTTCTACAGAATATATAAAAGAAACCTATAAACCCGACGGAAGCGGTATCTGCGGTACCCACAACTCCGACTGGTCCCACTGGGGCGATACCCTGCTGGTGATTGGCTATAAGACGAAGGTTTCCAAATATCTGACGCAGAAAGATAACAACAATCAGGATAAGAAGACCTTCAATCTGGACGCGGATCAGAGAGTGGTGGACTTCAGGCTGGAACCGGGGACCTATTATGATCAGCCGGGAACATTTAAAAATACCACTACGGTTACGATTGTAGACACCCTGCCGAAGTATCTGACTTACAGAGCGGGTTCCGCTTACTTTGGAGGGGCATATGAGCAGACTTCGGTAAATGGAGGCACCCAGGGAAGCATCATTGAGGATACGTCATCCGATGCAAAATTCCCGATGCCGGTATTGAAGGAGCCAGACGTGGTTAACAATGCGGACGGGACACAGACCCTGACCTGGAAGCTACAGGACGTGGAGATTGGTACTCCCATGGCTCCCATTTACTATTCGGCGGATATCGGCGCCAAAGGCAATCCGGATGAGGATGTGCCTACCGGTACGACGAATCTGCAGAATCAGGTATATATAGCGGCTCCCGGCGATTTGCGCGACCCGCTGACAACCGGAGAGAAGCATTCGGAAGTGGGCATCGCCGTGACCCGGGGCAGCGCCAGCTCCTTCGGCAAGTACACGAAGCAGAAGGTAGTGGATGAGGACGGCCAGATTGACTATGTGGTTTATTACAACAATAACGCGGAGACGGGCACCTCATTGACGATCATGGACACCATGCCCATGAATGGGGAAAACGGCAGCCACTTTACCGGCACTTATACCTTTACGGAGTGGAAGCTTGATCCGGCGAAATGCGATGTTGAGAAGATTAAGATTTATTACACCTTCGATACAAAATATAAAAATAAAACTACGAAGGATGTAAAAAGAGAGGAAATCGTAACCTGGAGAGAGGCAGCTATTAACGCAGACGGAACCATAACAATACCGACGGAAGCGGATGGCGCTACAAAAGAACAGCCCTACCCGGTAGCCTGGGCAGTGGTCGGAACACTGGATTCCGGACAGAGCGTCAATATTGACCTGAAGCTCCAGCTGGATCCGGGAGCATCAGACGCGGACAAAAAGGAGAATAACTATTTTGTCAATCTCCTTTCCAGCGGCGATACCACCACGACCACAGAGACGCCTACGGTCAGACGTACCCTGGAGGGCTTGACCTGGATGGATTACAACCGGGACGGCATACAGGACGACCCCAATACGGAGGTTCGGATTTCAGGTATTAAGGTAGAACTCTTGAGACTGAGAGAGGGGGTGAGCCCGGAGCACGAGAACTCCTATGAAAATGTCTGCTATCCCAATACGGATAATCCGATTTCCGTTGAAACCGGAAAACAGATTAGCGTGCGCGCGGAAAGCGCGGACAAAGCCGTTGATTATGAGACTGGGCGTTACAAGTTTACGGATTTGCCAGCAGGAATCTACGCGGTGCGGTTTACGGACGGCAGCGGCGCTACGAAGATTACGGATTTAAGCGCTACCAGTACAGACAGCGGTACGGATGACACCCGGGATTCGGATACGTTCGCTTCCCGTGACGAGACGGGCAAGCTGGTGAAGACCCTCATTCTGAATCTGGAAATGCCAAAGGCAGAGAATATGAGTGTTTCCCTGTTCGAATCTCCGTTCCATGACAGTGGATTCTATCCTGAGACGAAGATGACGCTTCAGAAAGTGGGCGAGAGTGGAGAAGCCTTGGTTGGTGCTATATTTACGATTCAGGACGATTCAGGAAAGACGCTTTCCTTTATCTATGACGAGGAGAGAGGATACACGCTCTACGACGAAGAAGGGGAAGAGTCCCGGAAAGGGAAATGCTATATCGCGCTGGCATCTAATCCTTATTATGTGATAGGCATTAACGGAACTGCTGACGGGTCTCTGCCAATCCTGCAGAACCGGACTGGCAACGCCAATCAGCTGTTTGAAGTGCGGCAGGATGGAGAGCTTTACAGCTTCCGCAATATGGCCAGCGGGAAATGGCTGGATTTGGATGGTGGTAATCTGCGGGATGGAGCCAAAGTCCATGTCTGGAGTAACACTGAACCCAATGAAAACCAGAAGTGGTATGTCACAGACTGGGATGCAGGATCTCGTATTTCCACATCTACAGGACAGAAAGATGTGTGGTGTCTGGATCTTAATGCTGCTACGGCACAGGAAAATCAAAAGATTCATTTGTGGTCCTATAACGAAACTCCCGCACAGAAATGGGTGCTGATTCCTGTAGGAATCACTGCGGATACGCAGACCGATTTGAACGTGGACAGCGCAGGCGGCGTGAACATAAATAACCTGAAACCAGGCAACTACACCATTAAGGAGCTGAAATCTCCCACAGGGCATTCCCTGTTAAACAGACCGGTTGCGTTCACGGTACAGGGAGACGGCCATATAGAGGTGGTCGATTCCACAATGGCAAGTGTTGATTCTGCAGACAACACTGTGTTGAGAATCAAAAATGTTAAGCTGTACGCACTGCCCTCCACCGGGGGCTCCGGCACCGGGACTTATGCGGCTGCAGGTACGCTGCTGATGCTGTGCTCTCTGCTGTATGCCTTTTGCGGCAGGAAGAAGAAAGTCGTATAAATCTAGTATAATCGGCTTCTTCCGCCCCTGGGGCGGGAGAGCTGGTCTATATAAAAAACATGAGGGAGGTGCGAAGAAGGATAGGAGAAAAGTTTACGCACAAATGTAACTGTAAATCGTGGGCATTGCCCATAAAAGAAAGGAAGAGAATATGAAGAAAATGAAGAAGATTTTAGCCATGCTTTTGGCAGTGGTGATGGTCATGGGGATGAGTCTGACCGTGTTTGCGGAAGAGAGCGGCACGACAACAGGTACTAAGCCAACAGATGGAGACAAATTGAGTGCCTCGGTGACGAACATTAAGCAGGAAGGCGTTACGGTAAAGGCTTATCAGGTGGTAAAGGCGAATTACAATGATAATGGCTTTACCGGATATTCCTGGGTGGATGCGACAGGCTATAATGCCGAGGGAGATGGCCATAGGGATTTGTTCACTAACGTTACTGGAGCGGATAATAAATCCGTTAAAACACTTAATATTGATCAGGATACGATTGTAGCACTTGCGAATATGGCAAAGAACAGTGCTTTGGGAGAAGGAATTCCCATGATTGCCACTTCAACAGGGGGTACTACTTATACAGCAGAATTGCCTGCAGGCAGCTATGTTGTTCTTGTGACAGGTTCTAATGATATTATCTACAATCCAATGCTGGTTGGCGTTTATTACACCACGACAGGGGCCGGAAACGACAATGCACTGGTGACAGAAGAGTTAGATGCCACGAGCAACTGGACATTGCTTGCACAGAATGGCTTTGTAAAGTCTTCCGAGCCTAAGGTGGAGAAGACGATTGTAGATTCTGGAAGCGGGAACGACCATGGCGATGACGTTGCCATTGGCGATACTGTATCATTCAGGATTGATACACAGATGCCTTCTTACAGTGCCCAGTACACGGATCCCAAGTTCAATATAAGCGATATCATCAGCGAAGGACTGACCTATAAGGCAGATACGCTTAAGGTTTATGAAAAGACTGAGACGGCAGAGGGAGAGGAAACGCTGACGGAAATCTCAGAGGAGAACTATACGGTTAATCCGGCCTTTACACCTGACAGCAAGACATTCAAAGTAATCTTTGCAACTGCCTATATCAAAGCGAATCAGAACCAATACATTGTCATCAAGTATGATGCCGAATTGAACGAGAAGGCAGGAATCAACTTTGATGCCAACACGAATACCGCAAAGCTTGAGTACAGCAATAATCCTGAACCCGAGGCAAATTTGAAGGAAAAAGAAGATACCACATACCACTACACCTTTGGTATCGATGCGGCTCTGAACGGCTCCGATAGCGAGAAGACCCAGGAACTGTATAAGCTGGATGAAAACGGCACAGCAGTTGTTGAGGGTGAGACAGTTACCGTTACAAGCCCTCTGGAGGGTGCAAAGTTTGAACTTCGGAAAAAGAACGAAGATGGGTCTTTAGATGCATCACATGTTTATGCGGCTACCTCGGGGAAGGATGGCAGCCTGAGCTTCACTGGCCTGGATGCCGGCAAATATGTGCTGGTTGAGACAGAGGCACCTGCAGGCTATTCCCTTGACCCCAAAGAGCATGATGTGGAGATTACAGCCGAGTATTATACAAAGCCGGAGGAAAATAAGGGGAAACTGAAATCTTATACAATCAAGATTGATAATGAAGCGACTTCCACTTATACAGCAACCTATACGTCCTCTGAGGGAACGAAAGTAACGACTATCGATAAGACTCAACTGGGTGTTACCGGAATCAAGAACACCAAACTGGCCCAGCTTCCCTCCACCGGCGGCATCGGTACCACAATCTTCACCATCGGCGGCTGCGCCATCATGATCATTGCAGCAGGCCTCTTCTTCGCCACACGCAGAAAGGCTGAGAAATAATAGGCAAACTGCTACATACGAAAGATAAGCACTGGCTCTGGGAAGCGTCCGCAATACGCGCCCCGGTCAAAGTACCAAAGATGAAATCAGGTTCCGTTCAGGCAGTCTCGGCTGCCTGGACGGTCCTTGAAAATGAGAGATGCAATACATACAACAACAAGGAGAGCCCGGATGAAAAACAAGCTCATAAAATGCATATTCCCCCTACTGTTCCTGGCCGGCCTGTCCTTGCTGCTGTATCCCCTGATTTCCAACAAATGGAACGACTACCGCCAGAGCAAACTCATCTCCACCTACGACGAAGCCCTGGCAGCCCAGTCCACAGAGGGGAAAATCGATTACGCGGGCGAGAAAGCGGCCGCGCTGGCCTACAACGAAGCCCTGCAGCCCTATGTGCTGCCCGACTCCTTCGCCGCCGCCGCAGACCGGGATGCACCCGACGAAACCTACCTCTCCTGCCTGAACCTCACCGGCGACGGCATGATGGGCTATGTGGAAGTCCCGAAGATCGGCGTCAAGATCCCCGTCTACCATACCACAGAAGAGACAGTCCTCCAGAAAGCCGCAGGCCACCTGGAGGGAAGCTCCCTCCCCATAGGCGGCGAGGGGAGCCATGCCGTGATATCCGCCCACAGAGGACTCCCCAGCGCGTCCCTGTTCACCGACCTGGATCAACTGCAGGAGGGGGACGTGTTCCTCCTCTACATCCTGGATGAGACCATCTGCTACCGGGTGGATCGCATCACCGTAGTGGAGCCCTCCGACACCACCGCCCTGGCCGCGGAGGAAGGAAAAGACCTGGCCACCCTGATGACCTGCACCCCCTACGGAGTCAACAGCCACAGACTCCTGGTGCGGGGCTGCCGGGTGGAATATGAAGAGATAGAGGACGACATGGTGGCCGCCGCCGCGTTTTCCAACCCCAGCCTGCACACCAACTACCTGCTCTGGGTGGAAGTGGGGCTGGGAGTCACAGGAGCCTTCATCTTCGCCATGTACTTCCTGGACAGAAAAAAGAGAAAAATGCCCGGAAAAGCCCAAGCGGCCGCCCCCAAGGAAACAGAGAATTCCTCAAGCATTGCGAGTACGACAGCCATGGCCGCCCCCAGGGAAACAGAGCATTCCCCAAGTATCGCGAGTACGACAGACCCGGCCGCCCCCAGGGAAACAGAGAATTCCCCAAGTATCGCGACTACGACAGACCCGGCCGCCCCCGAGAAAGCGGAGCCTTCCCATTATAGCGCAGGTTCCCCAGACCCGGAAAGAGCAGAAAAGACAACCGAGATTGCGGAGACAATGTCTCCCGACAGAAAAGGAGCCCTGCGGGAATGGCAGGACGACTGGCCCCAGGAGGATCCGGAGGGCTGGAACGAAGACAGACCGGAGGAAGAGCCATGAAGAGGAAGCTGGCCAACATCCTGTTCGCCCTCCTGTTCCTGGGAGGCCTGGGCATTTTCGCCTACCCCGCCGTCTCCGACCAGTGGAACGCCTACCGCCAGAGCAAACTGATCTCCACCTATGAAGAAGTAGTGGCAGAGCTGCAGCCCGAGGACTACACCAGGGAATGGGATGCCGCCCACGCCTTCAACGATGCCCGGCTCCAGAACGACTTCACCGGCGACGCCTTCGGCGGCGAAGCGGCGGACATGGAGGACACAGAATACTGGAAAGTCCTCAACGCCGGGGGAAACGGGGTCATGGGCTACATGTCCATCCCGAAGATTGATGTCAGACTGTCTATCTACCACGGCACCGCGGACGACATCCTCCAGACAGGCATCGGACATGTGAGCGGCACCAAACTGCCCATCGGCGGTGCCAGCACCCACTGCGTGCTGGCGGCTCACAGAGGGCTCCCCAGCGCCAAACTCTTCACGGATCTGGATCAGATGGAGACAGGCGACCTCTTCTATATCCATATCCTGGACGAAGTGCTGGCCTACGAGGTAGACCAGATTCTGCCCATGATAGACAAGGACGACTTAGACACACTCACCGGAGCCATGGAAGTCGTGCCCGGGGAGGACTACGTGACACTGCTGACCTGCACGCCCTACGGCGTGAATTCCCACCGCCTCCTGGTACGGGGGAGCCGCACAGCATACAAAGGCGAAGAAGAGCCCCAGGAGAAGACCCCGGTGGGGAATATGGTGGAGTCCATCCAAAGCTACTATATGCTCTACCTGGTACTGATATTTGCCATGATCGCCCTCATGGGCATCTTCACCATGGCATGGAAAAGGGGCATTCCATGGAAGAGGGGCATTCCAAGGAAAAAGAGCATTCCAAGGAAGAGGGGCATTCCAAGGAAAAAGAGCACTCCAAGGAAAAAGAGCATTCCAACCAAAGGCGCAAAACGCAAAAAAGACTGGAAACAAGGGAGGGAGGAACATGGGCGTGAAAAAATGGAGGGAGAGCCTTCTGCGGAAGAAAGACCTTCTATGGAAGGGGAGCAATCCATCAAAGAACAACAATCCATCGAAAAAGAACATTCCATGGAAGATAAGTGATTCACGCAGGAAGAGCGCTCCATGGAAAATAAGCATCTCACGAAAGCTAAGCGATCCATGGAAGAAGAGCATTCCGGGGAAGATAAGTGATTCCCCCAAGAAGAGCACTCCATGGAAGAAGAGCATTCCATGGAAGAAGGGGCTGCCGTGGAAGAAGGGATTTTCAGGGAAAACGGACAGCCAGGGAAAGGGGGGCTTCCCGGAGGGGAGCGCATTCCCCGGGGGAAAACCGCGCCGCTCCCAAAGCCTGTGCCCGATGTCGTCCCGGAGGAAGCCCCATACTACGAGATTGAATATGACGCCTGCCCCATGCCCGGGGTGGGGAAGTTTGTCTTGCGGACCGACCGGAGCCGGGAAGCGCAGAGGGAAGAGATTTCCGCGGGAGCGCGGGAAGCGGCCAGGGAGTCGGATCCCGTGCGGGAGCGCTTTAACCGGATGCGGGACATCGCCAGGGAGAGCAGGGTACTGGCCTTTGGCAATTCCAGATTCTATGACAAGAGGATCCAGCAGGAGAACTCCAGGCTCTTTTACCGGCAGGGCATGTTCATGAAGGACTTCGAGGACGACTGCGAGAGGGTTCTGCCCTACTCCGCTTATTTCCCCAATTACCAGATGATGGGGTACGGGCAATTGCGGACATACTTTACCTGGAGGACACAGGTGCGCCAGGGGAATATCCAGCAGACCTCTACATCATACGCTTTTTTGTATATATATGAACTGCTGAACAATATCGGCGTGGAAGGCCCTGAGGAAGGCCTGGAGAGGCTGATGCTTTTCTGGGATGCCTACCGGGTCTATGATGCGTCCTTAGACAAATATGCGGTAAAATGGCTGAAGGACTACCATATCTATTATGAACTTCCCAGGCCGTTCCGGGAGTTCATCGGGGAGAACGGGCTGCAGGCATATTATCCCAAACTTGCCGACCCGGAAGATAAGTTCGATTTATATTGTGCCATATCGAAGTACGACATCAGGAAATCCAATTTTTATACGGAAGAGAACAGGGCGCTGGTGCAGGACTGCTTCTATTTTACCATGAACAGGCTGCGCAAGGCTTTCAACGGCTGCCATGCGGATCTGGAGGAATACATCTTCCAGCCCACCCGGAGCATGGCGGCATGGACGCCGTTTCAGGGGGCGCTGTTCTACCCGGCGGCAAGGCAGGCCGACAGGCGGGTGGTGCTGTCGGAGAAGGAGGTTTACCTGTGCAGCCAGAACCGCTGGACATTCAGCGCCATGATCACCACCGAGAGCGGGAAGCGGCTGCTGGGCTATTGTCTGAAGCAGATGGAGTCCGTCCTGCGGCGGCTGACGAAATATAAGCATAAGCTGACCGCGAATCCGGATGCCTTAAGCCCTGTGATGGCGGACGAGCTGCGAAAGGACGGGATATCCCTGGAGGAAACCGTCACGGCTGCGGTGGAGGAATTCTATAGGGAGGCCACGAAGACGGTGGTCAAGGTGGACAATGCTTCCCTGGAAAAAATCCGGCAGGAGGCATTGGCGACACAGGAGAGGCTGATAGTCCCGGAGGAGCCGCTGCTGCAATCCGCGGTTTTGTCCGGGAAAGCGGATTCCGGGCAGAGCAGCAGAGATGATGGGGAGATTTCCGGGAGAGAGCAGCCTGCCGAAATGGGGCAGCCTTCCGGAGCAGATAATAATCAGGCGCGGGAAAGAGAAAGCTTATATGGAGCAATGCCGGGAGAGAGAAATGAATTGTCTGGAAACGGAGGAGAAATATCTGAAACTGCGCAAGAATCTTCTGGAAATAGCGGGTCAGCGTCCCCCTGGGACAGCCTGAAAGAGGCGCTGTCGGAGACAGAGAGAAAGGCCTTGCGGCTGGTGGCGGAGGGGGAGACGAACTTGAAGCCTTTCGCTGACGGACAGGGTGTCATGCTGGAGGTGCTGATGGACGGCATCAACGAAAAGGCCATGGACTCCATCGGCGACAGCATCCTGGACGATGGATTTGAACTATACGACGACTACAGAGAGCAAGTAAAGGAGATGGTGGAATCCCTATGACAAAGCAGGTACCTACAAGAATAGCCAATATTCTGATCAATGCCTTAAAGGGCGGCGTGGTGCCCAGAGCGGGGCTGGAATATATTACGGTGGGCCGTACACAGGAAATCGCCGCAATCCTGCATGATATTGAAATGATTGAGGAGGGCGGCGCGTCCTTCCGCTTTATCGTGGGGAAATACGGCAGCGGGAAGAGCTTCCTGCTCCAGACGATCCGCAACTATGCCACAGCCAAAGGCTTTGCCGTGGTGGACGCGGACCTTTCGCCGGAGCGGAGATTTGCCGGGACCAAGGGGCAGGGGCTGGCTACTTATAAGGAGCTGATCAAGAATCTGTCCACCAAGTCAAAGCCGGACGGAGGCGCGCTTCCGCTGATATTGGAGAAATGGATTTCCGGCATCCAGATGTCGGTCAGAACGCGGCTTCCTGCGGAGGAAATAGAAAATGCCCGGAGCCGGGAAAAGTCAGCCGCAGGAGACATGGCGGAGGCGGATTCTTCGGCAGAATTCGACAGAGAGGTGGAGCGGCAGATTTATGCCGTGGCAGGTTCCCTGGAGGGAATGGTGAACGGTTTCGAGTTCGCCAAAGCGGTGGTTCTCTATTGGAAAGCCTACAGGGAGGATGACGCGGCCCTGAAATCCAATGTGCTCAGGTGGTTTCGGGGAGAATATCCCACCCGAAAGGAAGCCAAGGCGGATTTGGGCATCAATTTCATCGTGACAGACGAGACATGGTACGATTTCCTGAAGATTTTCGCAGCCTTTCTGGTGGGGGCGGGATATAAGGGGATGCTGGTCATCATAGATGAGCTGGTCAATATCTTCAAGATACCAAATTCCATCACCAGGGCCAATAATTATGAAAAAATCCTCACCATGTACAATGATGTGCTCCAGGGAAAAGCCCGGCATATCGGTTTTCTCATGGGAGGCACGCCCCAGTGCATTGAGGATAAATATAAGGGTGTGTTCAGCTATGAGGCGCTGCGCTCCCGGCTGGCTGAGGGACATTTCGCCACAGCGGACGTAAAGGATCTGTCAGCTCCCATCATCCGGCTCCAGATGCTGACCCAGGAGGAAATGTACATCCTTGTGGAGAAGCTGCAGAACATTCATGCCCAGCTGTACAATTATACTCCGGCACTGGCTCAGGAGGATCTGGTATATTTTCTGACGGTAGAATATAACCGCGTGGGTGCCGAGACTCATATCACGCCCCGTGAGATTATCCGTGACTTTATCGAACTGATCAATATCCTGCACCAGAACCCCCAGAAGACTGTCTCGCAGATTCTCGGGGACAACAGCTTTGAGATGGCCAAGGGAGGGATTCCGGATGAAGAAATACAGGACGAATTCCGGGAATTTGAGATATAAATTTGAGATATAATTTGGATGTCTTGACCAAAGTCCCATTCATCTCTTGTGGGAAATGAAAGAAATGTCTTTCCGGACAACCTGGATGACAACGGACAATAATCGGACAAAAAGAGGTACATTATGGATTACACAACAGACGCAGTGCAGATAAAGCGGGTACAGGACAAGCTGGCCTGGATGGCTCAGCGGGAGGGCAGTCTGGTCCGTCTGGAGGAGCCGGCAGGTTCCGGGTGGACCGCAGAATTTGAAGCGAATCAGCATATCAGCCTGCCCGAGGATTTTCGGGAGATTGTCAGCCGGACTGCCGTCGGCGGAACCCTGCCTGACGTATGCAATATCCGGTACTGGCGTCCCCTGTGGAACATGGAAATCGAGGATCGTGAGGCGTCCCTGGATGTGCCCTACCCTCCTGCGGAGGATTCGCGGGCTCTGCGCGGGGAGCTGACAGAACACGCGAATCCGTCCAAGCTGCCGGGGCAGATTCTGATTATGGGAGGCGATCATCTGGGCTGGTCCCTTGTCACTGCCGGACCATGCACCGGGGAAATATGGACGATAGGGGACTTCGGAGTCCGCCGGGCCCCGGCATGCACCTTTGCCCAGTGGCTGGAGCTGGTGCTGGACGGCAACCTGGAGGCCTACCTGACCTGCTGCCTCACCGGAGAGGAGGGGCGGCGGGGCCGTTCCCGCCGCTTTCAGGATGTAATCGGGGCGGACTTCGCCTGGCCCGTGGGAGCTGTTCCCGCCGAACAATGTGCCAGATGGCTGGAGGACAACCGCTTTGTCCACCAGGGGCCCAGTGACAGCTGGGCCGGATACCTCCGAGGCCAGCTGCGCCAGACCCTGGCCCTGCTGCCCCAGGAGAGGGATGAAAAGCTTTCCGCCCGTCGGGCCGCCCAGCAAAAGCCGGGCTGGCAGTGGGACAAGGAGCGGGCGGCGGAGTGGGCCCGAGTCGGAGAATTGATTCAGGTCGTCCGGACTGCGGAGGAAAACGGGGAGATGTGGGAGGCCACCGATCCGCGGGAAGAGGAACTGTTCCGGCGGGCGGCGGAGCTGGTCCACCCCAAGCGCTTTCAGGCCCGGGGCGAGGGCATCCGGGACCTGTCTTTCCTGGAGGGGCTGACCGGGCTCAAGGAGCTGGATTTGTGGGACAACGACATCGAGGATCTGTCCCCTCTGGCCACCCTCACTGGCCTGCGGGAGCTGTGGCTGCCCTACAACCTGATTTCCGACTTGTCCCCCCTGGCCGGGTTGGAAAAACTGGTGCAGCTGAACGTCTACGGCAACCGCATTACCAGCCTGGAGCCCCTGCGGGGGATGACAGGCCTGAATCAGCTGAACCTGCGGGGCAATCCCCTGGAGCCGGGGACGCTGGCCTGCCTGCGCAAGTGCAAGCGGCTGGGGATGCTGAACCTGAGCGGCACCGGCCTGGGGGACATCTCCGACCTGGAATTCTGCCGAGTCTGGAACCTGGACTTATATGAGAATCCGAATCTCACCGGCCTGGAGGTCATCTCGACCATGAAGCGGCTGAGCTGCCTCTATTTGGACACCAATGTGGCCCGCCGGTACGACATCCCGGCCCTGGCCCCACAGCTCACCGAGCATGTGGAACTGGGCGGTATCTCTCTCTATGTGTGGCCGCAAAAATATTTTGAGTAAAACTACCCCTAACCTCGATTTGCCCGGTAAAATTCAGGTCACAGCAAACGGAGGGGAATGAAACCCACGGATGAAGGTGCCTTTGGTCAAGCCTATTATATCTCGAATTCCCGGAATTCGTCCTGGATTTCCTCGTCCGGAACCCCTCCCTTGGCCATCTCAAAGCTGTTGTCCCCGAGAATCTCCGAGACAGTCTTCCGGGGATTCTGATGCAGGATGTTGATCAGCTCTATGAAGTCCCGGATGATTTCCCGGGGCGTGATATGGGTCTGGGCCCCTACCCGGTTATATTCCACCGTCAGGAAATAGACCAGTTCCTCGTGGCCCAGGATTGGTTCATAATTGTAGAGCTGGGCGTGGATGTTCTGCAGCTTCTCCACCAGGATGTACATCTCCTCCTGGTTCAGCATCTGAAGGCGGATGATGGGCGCGGAGAGGTCTTTCACGTCATCGGTAGCGAAATGTCCCTCCGCCAGACGGGAGCGCAGCGCCTCGTAGCTGAACACGCCCTTGTACTTGTCCTCGATGCACTGAGGGGTGCCTCCCATCAGGAAGCCGATGTGCCTGGCCTTTCCCTGGAGGACATCATTGTACATGGTGAGGATTTTCTCGTAATTGTTGGCCCGGGTGATGGAATTGGGTATCTTGAAGATATTGACCAGCTCGTCCACGATGACCAGCATCCCCTTGTATCCCGCGCCCACCAGGAACGCGGCGAAGATTTTCAGGAAATCGTACCAGGTCTCGTCCGTCACGATGAAATTGATGCCCAGATCCTCTTTGGCCTCTTTTCTGGTGGGATATTCTCCGCGGAACCATCTCAGCACGTTGGACTTCAGGGCGGCGTCATCCTCTTTGTAGGCTTTCCAGTAGAGGATCACCGCCCTGGCGAACTCGAAACCGTTCACCATTCCCTCCAGGGAACCTGCCACTTCGTAAATCCGGCGCTCCACTTCCCTGTCGAAAGCGGATTGGCTGTTTTTCAAGGATTGATCCCCTTCTATGGACTGTCTTTCTTCCATGGATTGCACTTTTTCCATGTTTTCCATGGATTGCATCTTTCCCGCGGAAAAGCCTGCCTCCGCAGAATGCGTCTTTTCCATGTCTTCCGACATGAAGCTGGTTTTCACGGCGGTCTGGATGCCGGATATCCATTTCTCCAGTATCAGGGGAAGGGCGCCGCCGTCCGGCTTGGATTTGGTGGACAGGTTCTTGATCAGTTCTTTATAGGTCGCCAGGCCCTGCCCCTTTGTCCCGGCGAACCTTCTCTCCGGCGAAAGGTCTGCGTCCACCACGGCAAAACCTTTGGCGGTGGCATAGTTGCGGATGGTCTGGAGCAGAAAGCTCTTGCCGCTGCCGTATTTGCCCACGATGAAGCGGAAGGACGCGCCGCCCTCCCCTATCATCTCTATATCATGCAGAATCGCATCGATTTCCTGTGTACGGCCTACCGTGATATATTCCAGCCCCGCCCTGGGCACCACGCCGCCCTTCAGGGCATTGATCAGGATATTCGCGATTCTCGTCGGTACCTGCTTGGTCATATCGTCTCCACCATTCCCTTCACTTGCTCTATATAGTCATCGTAAATCGTGAATTCATCGTCCAGAAGGCTGTCGCCGATGCAGTCCATGGACTTCTCGTTGATGCCGTCCATCAGGACTTCCAGCATGATGCCGTGTGCGTCTGCGAATTGCTTTATGTTCGTCTCGCCGTTTATCGCCAGTGCCAGGGCTTCTTTCTCCGTGTCCGTCAGAAGGTCATTCAACGCTTCCCATGGATTCGGTTCCGCTTCTTGACAGGGGGCCGAATCCGTTTTCCTGGAATCGAATTCTTCTATATTAGATGCCGGCAAATCGGCTTCCTCAGAATCGACTGTCGTAATACCAGCATCCAACTTCCTTTCGTCCAGTGCCGAACTGTTCTGTACTCCCCATGACACGGATTCTGATACAACCTCCTGCTCCGGCACCACCAGCTTCTCCTGGGTCGCCAGCGACTCTTCGCGAATCCTGTCAAGGGCGCTCCGGTCTACCCGCACCACCGTCCTGGTGGCCTCCCTGTAGAATTCCGTCACGGCTTGCGCAATCACCGTTTCCAGAGAGATTCCCGCCTTTCGCAGTTCATCTGCCATCATAGGGCTTAAGCTGTTCATATTGGCCGTGAGCTTGTGACGGTATTTTGTCAGGCTCCGCAGAACAGATTCCATCTGCTTGAACGCATACCCCAGCAACTGCTTCCCGCTTTCCGTGGTGATGGACGTGCTGAAAGTCCACTGGTTCCCGGCGCATAGATAAATCTCCTTCTCAGACAGCACCACCCGCCTGTCCGCCTGCTGCAGCGCCGGGTAGAACAGCGCTTCCTTGAAAGGCAGCCAGGCGGCCATATGCTTCGCGGGCTGAAAAATGGACTTGTCCAGGTCCATCCGGTTTTCCGCAAATGCCTGCTGCAGCCTGGCGTATGTGAACGCAAAGCACTCCCGCACCATATCTTTTCTGTCATCCGTGTAGAAGCCGGATTTCCGGATGTCGTACTTGGAAATCGCGCAGCATAAATCGAACCTGTCCTCTGGATTGGACAGATTGGGAAACTGTGCGGCAAGTCCGTTCTCTTCAATGAACTGGTGAAAAGAAACTGGCAGTTCATAATAAATATGATAATCCTTCAGCCATTTCAGAACATATTTGTCGATGGACTGATCATAGACCCTATAGGCATCCCAGAAAAGCATCAGTCTTTCCAGTCCTTCTCCCGGGCTCTCGACACCTATATTGTTCAGCAGTTCATAAATATACAAATAAGCGTACGAAAGCGAGGTCTGCTGGATGTTCCCCTGCCGTACCTGTGTGCGCCAGGTGAAATATGTCCGCAGCTGCCCGTATCCCATCATCTGGTAATTGGGATAATACGCGGAATACGGAAGCATGTCCTCATATTCATCCTCAAAATCCTTCATGAACATGCCCTGGCGGTAGAAAATCCCGGAATTTTCCTGTTGAATTCGCCTGTCGTAAAATTTTGTGTTGCTGAAATACAGGCTGCGGCTCTCCCTTGCGATGTCCCGCATCCGGTTGAAGACCTCCCGCACCTCGTCCCGCTCCTGGGGCGGCTCCTCGATTTTGGCGGGCTTCAGGACGAACCGGCCCACTCCCGGCATGGGACAGGAATCGTACTCGATTTCATAATAGGGCGCTTCCTCGCGGACAGTCTGTCTTGGCGGCTGTGTTGAAGCAGCGGCCTCCGATGGCCGTACCGGTTCTAACGGCAACGGCTGCAGATGTGGCTGTGGGCTTGGTCGCGGGTTTGGCTGTGGGTTCGGCTGTGGGTTCGGTCTCGGGTTCGGTCTTGAGTTTTGCCGCGGCAAAGGAAGGGGCTGAGCGGCGACTGTCTCCTCCTGCCCCTGTATCTGCTCAAATATCTGAAACGCATCGTAGTCTTTATCGTATTTCCCCATATCATCCTCCAGCGCGGCTGAAATCGGAACCGGCTTCCAAATTCTTGAGTATAAGCTACCGTCAAATTATCTCCGTCAATCCTTTCAAGAAGCTTATTTACATATCCGGTAAAGGCACTTTTCTTGACTGAAACATCGAAGGAATAATCCTCCTGAACTTCATCTCCCAGCAGGAAACACAGAAATTCCCAGGCTCCTTCCTTCTTGTCAGAACCGGAGCTGATTGCGACCGGCTCGCCTGTTGCCAGTGCATGGCAGCCATCGTCAAACATCCATCCAGCCAGCACCAGCCCCTCGTTTTCCAAATTCGTCCAGGGCATCCCGTTCCGCATCATCCGCCGCCTACCTCTCCCGTTCTGCCATTGCCAGGGAGCGGAATTCACCGCCCCCAAAAAGACTAGGTGATGCAGTCTGCGTCTTCAGATAACGGTATGGCGGCAGCCGTATGGCTCTATGCGCGGAACCCCTCATATATATGGTTCAGCAGCGTGCCCTCGGGATCGCACCCGTACTCCCAGAACATGATGCCGCCCAGCCCTTTTTCCTTTACATAGTCCGTCTTAGCCCGAAGGCTCTCTCCATCGTCATAGCTGATGAAGCAGTTTCCGTCAAAAAGATACGGCGCTTTGCCCGCATCGTCCCAATAACGCCTGAAGCCGTTCTTGTCTATGTAGCTCTCAGCAAGCTCCCCGTATCCCGGGCCGCCTGTGCCCACCGTCCCGGCTTCCCGGCCCAGGCCGTCTCCGCCGCCTTTCACTTCCCTCCAGACCCTGGCGTAAAAGGGGACGCCCACTATCAGCTTCTCTGCTGGCACGCCCGCCTCCTGGAACACCTTCACCGCCTTGTCCACGCATACGTCGAACAGGTTCGTGGTCCCGGGATACAGGGAGGCATGGTGCCCGGTGACCTTGACGAATCCGCCCTGTAGGTCATAGGTCATCAGCTGCACATAGTCCAGATACTCCTGGGCCTTCGCCATGTCCGTGTGCAGCGTGAAATAGGTGTCCCCGCCTGCGGCGATGGTGAGCATCCTGCCATTTCCCAGGGCGTCCAGCTCCTGGCGCAGCTTCGCCAGGAACAGGGTGAAATTCTCCTTGTCCCGGAGGTCGGCCGCGATTCCCGCTACGGCGAAGCAGGGGTACTCCCAGTCGATATCTATGCCGTCCAGCTTATGGGCCGCCACCAGGGCCGCCGCGCTCTTTGCCGCCTTCTCCCGGGTGCTCTCCGTCATGGCAGCCTGGGAGAATCCGTCCGCGCTCCAGCCGCCAACGGAAAGGATGACCTTGATCTCCGGATGGATTTTCCGGATGCGTTCCAGCTTCGCCTCTGTGCCGGCGCTTTCCGCCCATACCACTTCGTTGTCCCGGATGTGGCCGAAGGCGATGTTGATCACATCCAGCTTCCGGATGTCCTCCTCCCTCATTTTACCCAGGTCTCTCGTCCCTACATAACCAATCACTTTCTTTTTGCCCATAACATCCAATCTCCTCTCCGATTTTTCTGTGCAATTTGTCATGATTTCCTATATTATACTTAACATCAATCTCATCACTTGTCAAGTATGCTTAAGACCGGCTGAATTTGCCGCCCTGTTTCGGACGAGCATACATGGCCGGCGCTGTAATCCGCTGTGGTGCCAGCAGCTTTGTTGCAGTTTTCCGCAGATTTTAACCATATGCAGGTAAATTACCGGGGCACCCCGGCAAAATGTCGTAAAAAAGAATTGCATGTACCTGTATTTTTTGTTATAATGATAAAAATTTATAAGACAGGAGTTAACATCATGAAGCAATCTTTTCACATTCCACTTCCGGCTGTCGATTTCGCCCCGCCCCGCTATGTGTGCCCCCGGGTCGTCAAGCCTTTCGTGCTGGACGGACGGCTGGACAAAGATTTCTGGGCGGACGTCCCTTTCACGGATGATTTCCTTGATATCGAAGGGGATCATATGCCCACGCCCCGCTTCCGCACCCGGGTGAAAATGCAGTGGGACGACGAGAATCTCTATATCGGGGCTGTCCTTGAGGGCAACGAAATCTGGGCTCATCAGACAGAGCGGGACTGCGTCATTTTCCAGGATAACGACTTCGAGATTTTCATCGATCCCGATTCGGACACCCATGTCTACATCGAGTTCGAGATGAACGCCAGGAACACTGTCTGGGACCTGCTGCTGAGCAAGCCCTACAGAGACAACGGCAAGGCCATCAACGGATACGACATCCATGGCCTCCAGACCGCCGTACATATCGACGGGAAGCTCAATGAAGTCAACAGCGAGAACCAGCGCTGGTCGGTGGAGGTCGTCATCCCCTTTGCCGAAATCGGATCCTGCTCTTACGGGAACGCATCCCCGAAGGACGGCGATTTCTACCGCGTCAATTTCTCCAGAGTCCAGTGGAAAGCGGACGAAAAGGACGGTGCCTGGGCAAAGCGCATCAACCCGGAGACCGATGCTCCCTATCCGGAGGACAACTGGGTATGGGCTCCTACCGGGGTGATCAATATCCATTATCCGGAATTGTGGGGCTATGTCTTCTTCTCGGACGGCAGCAGGGACAGCTCTTCCTACCAGATACCCGAGGACGAGAAAATCAAATGGGAGCTGCGCAAGCTGTATTACGCCCAACAGATGCACTGGGACATCCACGGATGCTTCACCGATTCCCTGGATACCCTGAAAGACCTGCTGGCGGCTCACAGCCCGAAGCACGCCCACACGGTCTCACCCGCCGACTACACGATCGCGGCATCAGCCCATCAATTCGAAATCAGCTGCAGCAACCAGGCCGGGGACGGCGTGATTTCCATCTTCGCCGACGGCAAGGTGTGCAGCTACAAATGACGCCTTTTCACCGCTGACCGATATACGGTTCCTTATGGCAGGAAGTCCTCTGAAAGGATTTCCTGCCATGTCTTTGCCCTCTATTCTTTCACCAGACGGGCCAGCACGTCCACGCATCCCACATTGTAGCCGCTGACGCACCACAGGCTCTCCCTGCTTCCCTGGGTCACGCAGATGTAGGGCAGGTTCTTGATGGATACCTGGGTGAGTTTCTCCAGTTCAGGAAGAACAGCCTCGAAGTCCCCATACCATATCTTCATGTCCGGATAGTCCGCCGTCACCTTCTTCAGGGTGGGATCCGCCAGCCCCTGGGAATTCTGCAGGATCAGGTTCAGCCTGCATTTGGGGAAGCCGTTCATCTTCTTTATCTCCAGCAGTTCATTGAACACATGTTCAGTAGGCTCCTTGCCCGGCTCGCCGAAGATCAGGATCCCTGTCTCCTCCCCGCATACGGCGCTGCTGTCCACGGACTTGCCCTCCCTGTCCTTCACGGTGAACGCAGGTAGTCCGGTGCGGTGCATCAAATCCTCTTTCTTCAGCTGGATGCACTCCAGTTCGAAAGTCGCTTCCTCCCCCTCGCGGATATGGAAAATGAGGCTCCTCCCCAGCACATCGCCTGTACTGGTGCGGTCGCTGGTGACGATGCGGTACTCTCCCGGCGCCAGCTTTACGGTCATGGCATCCCCCTGGAATTTATGCTCCCAGAGATGCAGCGTGCAGTAGCTGCCGTCCTCCTGACGCCTGCCGACGGTGAACTGGCTGTAGTAATCCGGCTTCTTTTCCTCATGATTGGTCAGGACCAGGGTTCCGCTCTTCTCGAATTCCCTATGCACATACCGGAAGCTGCCGTCCATGTAATACTGGGGCTCCATGTAGACACGGTCAAAACGTGCAGGGATTCCGAAGGAGCGCAGCACGGCGATGAACAGGATTGCCCGGGATACCGGTGTGGCAGCCTTCATCTCACAGGCGCTCTTGGGGACGGAGTAGATGGTGTGATACTCCTTCTCCGGATAGAAGCCAATCTCCTTCTCCAGGCAGTTCCACAGGGCCATGGGATCCTCCCTGATCTCCTCTGCGCGCCCGGCAAAGCGCTCCCTGAGATAAGCGCGGTAAGGCGTGGCCGTCTCGTGGTGAATGCGCTGGGCCAGCAGGTTCCAGGTGAAGACTTCCTCCGGGTATTCGTCCCGGAAATCGAAAGCAGACAGTGCGTCCGCCAGGACTTCCTCCGTGATGTCCCTGCAGTCCTTCTGGGAAATCACGCCCAGGAGCATATCCTTTTCTGCTTTTCCGATATTGGGATAGTCTTTCTCCAGGAAACTTCGGATCTCCGCGAAATTCCCCTTGGACTGCTCCAATACTTTTGCTGTATTTTTGTAGTCTTTCCACTGCTCCGCAAAGGCTTCGTCGTAATAGCTGTCCAGCCTGGCCTGGCGAATCCGCGCGCCCTCTTCGTTCCTTTTGTCCTGATAAGCCGCTTGCTCCGGCGTCATGTCCACGGAGGACACCACTGCCGATTCCGGTGCCACCAGATGGTAGGAAGTCCAGCCCTCCGGCGTCGTTTCCCCGAAGACAATCTCCGCTTCCTGGCTTTCCCTCACATTGGCGAAGACGGACATGGATTTTCCCTCATACAGGACGTGCAGATGTATGCTCCCCTGGCCCATGGAAAGGCGGCAGACCCCCTCCGCGTCCGTGTCCAGCACAGCCACCGGGAAAAATTCCGCGGAATTGATGATTTCAAAGCGCACCGTCGCACCTGCCAGAGGCCTGCCGTCCTTATCCTTTACTTTCAAGGTGAACGGAACCGTGCGGGCATACCGCTTCCCCTGGTTCACCAGGGCGCAGCAACCGTCCTGCTCTGTGATTTCCTCTACGCCCTCTTCCAGGTTGCCGAACACCCTTGTGTGCGCAATCATCGCGCGGGAGGCGGCATAGGGGAACCAGCCGTTGTTCATGACAGGCTGGGGCTCACAGGCTCCGGTGTAGAACCAGCCATCCTCGCAGAAGATCTCCACCCAGGCATGGTTGTCGTCGCTGTGGCTCCACCGGGGCACATACACCTGCCTTGCGGGGATTCCTACGCTGCGCAGGACGGATGTGAGGAACGTGGACTCCTCTCCGCAGCGGCCGAAGCCTCCCCGGTATACTGTCATAGGAGAAGCGGTCCTGAGGGACGTGGAACGGTAGGTGGCCTGCTCATAGCACCAGTTGTTGAGCTCCAGAGCCGCCTCCTTGCGGTTCATCCCCTTCACACGGTCTATTGTTTTGTCATAAAAGAATCTGCGGCATTCCGTGATATCCTCGGAATTGATACGGTGGGACAGCACATATTGGAAGAAGTACGCTTCGGACACGCCCTCCAGGAACGGGGAATGCTCCAGCAGGAACGCGCCGTGGCCGGCATAGCTTCGGATGACTTCAAAGCTGTAGGCGCCTACGTCGCTCAGGGGCATGTAGGCGTACAGATACTGCGCCAGCAGCTTCTCCGGCTCCTCCAGAGACTCCACGCCGGCGGTGATCTCCTCTTTCCTCTCGGCAAAAAACGCGGTCGCCGCGTCATAGTCGCTCCGGATGCGATTCTTGATTTCTTCTGAGAATGTTATTTTGTACTTGCTCATATTCTTTCTGTCTCGCTTTCTTCTTGCATATTTTTTGTTTCTTTTTTTCCACGCCAAGCAGCCGGGACAGATGCCCTGCTTTTTCACGCAAGGCATCGCCCCGGCTTTGCTCAATCCATAGGAAACCTGCGGGGAATCCTTCCCCTTGCAAAAGCCATGATCATCTAAACTGTCACCTGATTTATTGTTTTTGCTTCAGCTCATGAATCCAGTACGCCAGGCATCCCGCCGCGCTGCATGATGGGGGTCTTCTCGAAGCGGGATTCGATGGGTACGATTCGCTTTTCTTTCCCACTGGTGGCAAAACCTTCCATAATCTCCAGCACATGATAGGTCATGTCCGCGTTGGCCCTGGGCTTTCTGCCGGAAGAGATGGCCTTCGCCGCGTCCGCAAGGCCAAGGGCGCGGCTGTTGTCCTTATAGGAGAATGCCAGAGGAATCTCCTGCGCAGTGCCGTGTTCAGGACGGAGCAGCTTCACCGGGCCGCCGAATCCGTTGGGGTCGGGCACATACAGGGAGCCGTAAATCTCCAGGCGGGCCTGGCTCTCATAGTACACATCAAAGGTGGTGAACAGGGTGCCGATGACGCCGCTCTCGAAGGACATGGTGCCCGCATAGTAAGTGGGAACGTCCACATCTATGGTCTCGCCGAAATGCTCCTTGCTGGTGATAAGGCGCCGGGGGAAGGAGGATTTCGTCATGGCGAACACCTCGCTCACATTGCCCAGCAGATTGACCAGGGCGGTCAAATAGTAGGGGCCCATATCGAACATGGGGCCGCCGCCGTATTTATAGTAGAACTCCGGATCCGGGTGCCAGGATTCATGTCCATGGCAGATCATGAACCCGGCGGCTCCCAGGGGCGTCCCGATATAGCCGTCCTCTATCAGCTTTCTACAGGTCTGGATTCCTGCCCCCAGGAAGGTGTCGGGGGCTCCGCCCAGCATCAGGCCTTTTTCTTTGCTCAGCGCCAGGAGTTCCCTGCCCTCCTGCAGGGACGCTCCCAGGGGCTTCTCGGAATACACATGCTTCCCGGCGTTCAGGGCCGCCTTGGACACTTCATAGTGCTCATAGGGGCGCGTCAGATTCAGGACGATGTCTACCTCAGGGTCATCGAACAGCTCATACATATCCTTGTAAAGCTTGGGGATATTGTATTTCTCCACAGCGTTCTCCGCCCGCTCACGAATCAGGTCGCAGACACCGATGATTTCTATCTCTTTGAAAGTGTTCGTGATGTTTTCCAGATAGATTCCGCTGATGGCACCGATTCCCACAATGCCGATTTTCGTTGTCTTCATAAAAACCTCCTATTTCGGTTCCGCATCCCCATCAATACATTTTCGCATTGTTCTCAAAGCGTTCTGTGGTCAGACCGCGCTCCTGGGCCAGGGCCTTTCCTTCGGCGGCCCAGAGCATCCCTCTGCGCATCAGCTCCTGGGCATTGGGGGACTTGTCGAACACGTCGTCGTGATGTCCCAGGGAGCAGTAGAACACTCTGCCGTTCCCCCAGTATTTCGTCCAGGCCACAGGCATGTCGATGGGCTTGTTGGATATGTGATAGTAATGTACCAGCGGGAATCTGGTGCTGGCCAACACCTCTATGGACGGATCCACATGTAGATAATAGTGCTCGCTGCACACCTGGAAGTCATCCAGTCCCTCCGTGATGGGGCTGGCTCCGTGATGGATGTTCACCGTGTACTCTATGCCGTCTCCGCCGGGATGGCTCACCCACTGGCCGCCCGTGATGAACTGCCACTCGGTGTTCTGGCGGAAGGAATCGCACATGCCGCCGTGGCAGCCCGCGATTCCTGCGCCCTTGCCAATGGCTTTCGAGATGTTCTGGGTGTACTCCCAGGGAAGGTCGCCGCCCGTCCAGCAGGGCACGAACAAATCGTACTCCAGCAGCTTCTCCCCGTCCGCCAGGCAGTCCAGCGTGTCCGAAATCTCCACGGCAAACCCTTCCGCTTCCAACAGGCGTCCAAAGCGTGCAGCTACCAGCTGGGGCTCGTGACCGTCCCATCCGCCCTGAAAAATCAAAGCTTTCTTCATATTGCCCTCCTTCTATATCTAAATCTACCCAATCTTCTTTCCTGATTCCCTGCTTCTCGCTGACTGCATCTGCCCCTTTGCGGGCAATCAGATATCACAGGCAGCCGCGCCGCCATGTTTGTTGATTTCAAACAGCAGATCGATCAGCTTCATGACGCGCAGACATTGCTCCGGTTTCACAATCAGCTCCTGAGTCCCCTCGATAGCTCCGACCACATTCTTGTAATAATCAGCCCAGTCCGTCTTCACTTCAGGCAGCTCCAGAACTTGCTGGGTGTGGGCCGGGCGGGGCGCCATAGTCCTGGTAGGGCCTGCAGCGGTATAGACGATGTCATCTGCCCAGGCCATCTCCTCGGCGTTTTCCGCCAGCTTCACAATCCGGCCGTTGCATTCCCAGTCCTCCACCACCATAGTGCCGTCCGTGCAGGACACATGCCACCTGGGATGGTTGATGAAGCAGTTGGTGGAGAATTCCAGCAGCGCGGACACGCCGGCCTCAAACTTCAGGAACACCTTCACATTGTCGTCCACCTCACCGGAGAAGACAGTCTCCAGATGGCAGGACGCGGAGACCACTTTCCCCGGAATCATGTCCAGCAGCTGATCCAGCAGATGGACGCCCCAGTCCAGCAGCATGCCACCGCCGTTCTCGCGATAGCCACGCCAGCCGTGCATGGAGCCCCGGGAGCCCTGCACCCTGGTCTCGATGAAATAGGGCTTACCGATGGTGCCCTCCTCCAGCGCTTTCCGGACGATTCTGTAGTCCCTGTCCCAGCGCCTGTTCTGGTGCACCGTGAATATCTTTCCGGTCTCTTTGGACACGGCAATCACCTCTTCCAGTTCTGCCGCGTTCATGGTCACGGGCTTCTCGCAGATGACATTCTTCCCGGCCCTCATGCAGGCGATGGAGTAATCCTTGTGGAAGTTGTTGGGGACGGCGATGGTCACCAGGTCCACTTCCTTATCCGCCAGCAGTTCTTCCGCGCTCTCGTAGGCATACAGGCCCTTCTGCTTCATGCCCTCCCGCACTTCGGGGCGGATATCATAGGCTCCCTTGACGGTGAAGTCCGGGAAGTTCTCCCTAATCATGCTGTGATGCCATCCGGCCATGCCGCCATACCCGATGAATGCAATTACATGTTTCATGTCAATTCCTCGCTTTCTGCTTTTTTATCGTGCCCGCTTCACATTATCCGCATTTTCTATGCTTTCTTTTTCTGATTAATTATTGCGTTTTCCGCTCATTCGTCACCGCAAATGCCAATCTATGGCTTTTTGTTCCCGTATTGCTTCTTGCAGAAGATTTTCCCGGCATTTTCGCCTTTTTCCCGGCTGATTTCCTCTGCGTTTTTTGCAGTTTTTGCCTGTTTCTTCTGTGGGCCTCTCTTTTCGTTCTGCTTATTTGTGGATATTTTATCATATATAAACCGGAATGTCCAACGTACAGCGCAACAAAAACCACTCATTTATTGCTGTCCACAACACTGACCCAGGACTCCGGAAGGCTCCGTCCGCCACCTGATTGCACCTGTTTTATTGTTTGTTGACATTGTAGCATGCGCAGGCTATAATAACAACCATATCGCGCAGCAAAAATACCATAGGAATTGCCGGAAAATAGCTGATACAACTTCTTTAGAGAAAAGCCCGGAAATACAAGGAAAACAGCTTTAAGCTCGTATCAGTTATTTGTAGACACTTCCTTACTCAACAACAGCCTGGAAGCACGCCTTATGAAAAAAGCCAAGATTCTCCTTATCCTGTTCCTGAGCACAGCCGTCCCTGTGGTGACAGGGGGCATTTACCGCCTCAAGGACCTGCGTTTTCCGTACTACGAACCCGCCGTCTACTCGGAATCTGCCCGGGAGCTGGACAATCCCTATATCGGATGGTATCAGCTATACAACTATCTCCTCACCGCCGACGGCTCCTATGACACATCCGAAATCTCAGAACAGGAATACGGCCCCGGCCTGGTCATGCTGCAGTTCAATCTGCAGAATTTCGCGGATGCCCCTGTCAGCGAGGCAGGACTCCGGCAGCTGACGGATATCCTGGCCGCCTGGCACTCCACAGGAAGACAGCTGATAGTCCGCTTCCTCTATGACTGGGACGGAAACGCCCCGGAACAGGAGCCGGAAAGCCTCTCCCTGATCCTGGAGCATATGTCCCAGACAGCGGAAATCGTCAACCGGCATACCGACTGCATCTATATCCTCCAGGGCATCTTCGTGGGCTCCTGGGGCGAGATGCACAGTTCCAATTACATGAACGAAGAGGACATGCTCACGCTCGTCCATCATCTGGCGTCTGTCACGAATCCTGACATTTTCCTTGCCGTACGCACGCCTGAGCAGTGGCGCACCATCGCCCAGTCCGCCGCCCCCCTGTCCGCGTCAGAAGCCTTTGACGGCTCTCTGGCGGCAAGGCTCAGCCTTTTCAACGATGGCTTCATGGGCTCCGAGACAGACCTTGGCACCTACGCTGAGGCCGATGCCTCTTTCCCCCTGTCAGGCTTCGGGAAACGCTTCCGTCAGGCGGAGCTCCTTTTCCAGGAGGAACTGTGCCTCTATGTGCCCAACGGCGGAGAAGTGGTCATCGACAATCCCTACAACGATTTTCCAGCCGCCGTACAGGATCTGGCACGCGCCCATGTCTCTTACCTGAACAGCACCTATGACAGGGACGTGCTCTCCAAATGGAGGGAGAGCGTCTACCACGGAGAACCTTTGTTCGACGGCATGGACGGCTATGACTACATCTCCAGGCATCTGGGATACCGCTATGTCCTCCGCGCCTCGGACTTCTCATTCTCGCTGCCCCGGGCGGAGACAGCGTCCCTGTCCCTGGTTCTGGAGAATGTGGGGTTTTCCGGCAGTTATCGGTCCTTCGATGTCTCCCTGACCCTGAAACGGACCGAAAGCAGCCGAAAATATGTCCTTCCAATCCAGACCGACACCCGCTTCTGGAATCCCGGATCCGAAATTTTGCTGGAGACATCCTTTGATATCCAGAAGCTGACCGCAGGAACCTACGAGATCTTCCTGAACATCAGCGATCCTGTCTCCGGCTTTCCCGTCCTTCCGGCAAACGAGGAGGCAGATGCCGCGAAGGGCTGCCCTGTGGGTTCCCTAACCATCCGGAAATTCCCCCAGTGGGACTCTATCACCAGCGCCCTGATTGGCAAAAAATAGAATCCGCCCGTCCGACTTCCGTTTCAGCTGCAGATAGATTCTGCTGCCCGCCCTCCATCCCTCCCGTGGGAGGGCGGCGGTCAGCACGGTCCTCTCCCCGCACTTCCAATCCCTGGGATCCGTGTCCAGGCGCTTATAGCTGAACTTGCCGGGCTCCTCTTCCGTCACCAGGAAGCATTCCGCCTCCTGGCACAGATTCCCGAATCCGCAGTTCTTTACGGCAATCTGCAGTTCCTGTTTCTTTTCCGTCACTTCCACAACGGTAAAGCGATATCCCAGTCGGCGGCCGATGTACTCATATCCGCTGAGCCCCTGCCAGCAGCCCGGCTCCTCCACCGTTTCGTTTCTCCAATGATCCAGCTGTTGCGGATGGTAGATGCTGTTCAAATAGCAGACATGCATCTCCTCCAGATCCTCCGCCGCCTGCCGGTAGCCTTTGAGCGGCTCCC
>OFHB01000337.1_pt1 | contig 33640 bp, 24 predicted proteins | sample 1521881 | NCBI WGS metagenome assembly OFHB01 (sample SAMEA3504090, study PRJEB24116) | mouse gut metagenome | biome: mouse gut; feature: mouse-associated habitat; material: faeces | place: Denmark | collected 2011
CCCCGTCCTCCCCGCGCCCTGCGCCGGATATGCCCGTCAGATAGAAAAAGCTGTATCGGATGCCCGCCTTGTCCAGCCGGCCGCACTGCTCCAGAATGTCAGCCGAAAGATATCCCTTATCCATGAACCGCAGCGCCTCGTCATCCGCCGTTTCGATGCCGATTGTCAGCCCGTCATAGCCTGCCCCGCGCAGAGCCGCCAGTTCCTCATCCGTTTTCAGCGTGACATCCGTAACCCTGGCAAAACTGCCGATGGTCTCCATCTCCGGGAAATATCTGTGTACCAGCTCCGCAATCTCCATCAGCCTGTCATAGTTCAGCACGAACGGGTTCGCCCCTGTCAGGAAAGTGCGGGATACCTTCCTCCCGAAAAAAGAGCGGTACATCTTCTGTGCCTCTTTCAGATCCGCCTCTATATCCTCCATCGGTGACATCCTGAACTGGAAGGGCAGGTCTGCGTAAAGCGTACAGAACTTGCATCTGTGGTGCGTACAGCCCGCAGTAACTTCCAGCAGCAGGGACGATGCTTCATAGGGCGGCCTCCATATGGTTCCTGTATAGTGCATCATTCATTCCTCCTTAAGTCTTTCCTCTTTTGCACTAAATTACCTCTAAAATTCCATGAAATCAAGTACTGTCTTTTTTAGTCGGTAGTATATTTTTTCATACTTTTGATAAAAAGTATACTATCTGTCAAAAATAACCGTATCTTGATTTTTTTCCACTGCCGGGATATACTCATGGGAAAGAGGTGGAATGAAATGGCTGAAAACAAATTCAACAACGAGGAAACCATTGCCCGCTGCGTCCCTATGAGCAGGCTCCAGTCCGTGATCGGCGGCAAATGGAAAATCCTAATTTTATGGTATGTGTCCTTTTACAGAGTCCAGCGGTTCGGGGAACTGATGCGCCGCCTTGACGGCATCACGCAGTCCACGCTCACCAAGCAGCTCCGGGAACTGGAAAGCGACGGGTTCCTCCATCGGGAAATTTACAAAGAAATCCCGCCGAAGGTGGAATATTCGCTCACCGAGTTTGGGGAGAGCTTCATCCCCGTCCTGCAGACGATGATGGCATGGAGCGAGACATACCTCTGCCCTGATTACAAGAACCCATATGAGAAATAGTGCATGGGGATTGGTTCATTTTGCAGATACAAATCCCCCGCTTTCCAAGTAATTTCCCTTATCAGGCCGCCCGGCCGGCCTGGGAAAAAAGCAGACCGCCGCATATGGTAGATGAAGTCCATAGTGCGGCAGTCTTTGTATTTCATATTATTAAATATGTATCTTAAAATCTCCAAAGTCAAATACACCATTCCCTTGTTTCAGTTTCCCTTTATCGGCTAACTTGCTGAATCCACTTTCTATCCTGCCAATTATATCAACAGTTATACTCAACCGATGATGTCCGGGCAAAATCCGATTTATACTTAGATTCTGTATTTTTCTCACAGATTTATTAAATAGTTGTGGGTCTGTGGACGGATAAAATGCATCAAGGCATCCCTCATATATTAAGTCGCCGGAAAACAGATATTTCCTATCCGGCTCATAAAAACAGCAATGTCCTGGTGAATGTCCGGGAGTATGGATAACTTTTAATTTCCTGTTTCCTAAGTCCAGACAATCCCCATCATGCAAAACCTGCTGCGGCATCCCCGTGAAAATTTGGTAATCATCAAGTATAAAATCTTTCGGGAAATCACATGGTTCACACATCAGATTTCTTTTTACTACTTGTAAAGGAATTGGAAATCTGACCGATAACCAGTCCTTCTCTGCCTTATGAACTGCTAGATTCTCAAAATATTTATGCCCACCGATATGATCCCAATGAACATGGGTGGTGACTGCCATAACAGGTAAAGATGTAAGGCTATCCACAACCGATTTTATATTGCCAATCCCTAAACCTGTATCAATCAAAACAGCCTTTTCCGTTCCACATATTAGATAGCAATGAGTTTCTTCCCAATGCCTATATTCACTGATAGCAAAAGTGTCCTTATCTATCGTTTCAACTGTAAACCAATCCGTCATATTCACATCTCACATTCTATTTTTATTTTATTCCATCTCCCTGAACGTGCCAGCCATTCCACCCACAAGGCTCCACTGGCGCTGCATATAAGATTTCAGATTTTCTGTACTTTGCCGATAATCCTCACAAGCCATTTTCGGATTATTAAAACTACACACTCTGCCAGAGCAGCATACAGCCCTGAAATTCAGCCGACAATCTCCCGGTATCCTTCAGCCATGAAAGGTAAGACCGCACCGTGCTTCCCACCAGCACATACTGCTCAAAATTCATGGAAAGACCATAGCCTTTGAAAACTTCCTGCAAAATACGCTCAAAAAATATCGGCTCCTTGCAAATAGACAAAATCTTCTCCGCCACTTCATGTACCTTATCCCTGTTGTATCGGACAAGTTCCTTTATATCGACAGACGCCTCCGCATGGGCGGGAACGAACATGGCCGCTTCCATCTCTTCCACCATATCCAGTGTTTTCAGATATGCCTCCACGTCATAAATGAATGAAACGGCATATTTATCCAGCGTCTCCCTGCTGCTGATGCAGTCAGCAAGGAACACCACATTATCCGGCATACGGAAACCAACCATGTCAAAGAAATGCCCCGGCAAGGGTATCACTTCAATCTCCTTCGGAAAACTTTCATCTGAAAAATCCGTCACATCGCTCTCCTGCGCCATCAAAAACTTGTGCCGCAAATCCTTACACGGATAACCACCATAAAGGAAAGACGGCTCCAATATCGGGTATTTTGTAAAAGCCGCTTCAATACCACTGGAATAAATCTTACATCCCGTCTGCCCCTGCAGATACTTGTTTCCGCCGATATGGTCTGCGTTGGAATGAGTATTCAGGATTGCCGCCAGATGCCATCCGTTATTATCCAGTATCTGCCTGACTTTCCTTCCCGCATCTTTGTCATTCCCACTGTCCACCAGATAGACGTTCTCACTGGCCGCCACATAGACGCCTATCTTCGCCGGGCAGTTTATGTAATAGCATTTCTCACTGACTTGAACCAATTCATACATTTTTCGTTTCCTCCTTATTCTGCTGCTTCCTATTACTTCGGCAGAAAGCTGTTCCTGCTAAAGCGTTCTCTAAATTATACCTTAGAACTTCTCTATTTTTTACCCGATGGCACGAAACGACTATTTTCCGGGAATGAAAAGCATAAAACAACCATAGCACAAACAGCCTTTCAAACCTTTTAACGATTGCCTGCTATCGTTAAAAGGAGGTGCAAATTTTGAGGGCAAAACAGCCCCCGCAACGGAAAAAAGTTCAAAAAGCGAAAAAATAAAACCGCAGAAATGCGTAGAAAGGCTTATTTCCACGCATTTTAGCGGTTTTCCATTGTATCAATTTCGGTGTTGCGATGTTTCTTTTCACCTGTGGATATTTTCCCGATTTTAGCTAAGTGTAATTTGTAAAGCATTATTTTGAAGTATAAAAGCGTGTTGATTCTCACTGTTTCGAATCAAAACGCTTTTCTTTTTATATGGGATCAATGGTTTTCTATTTTCCCCGTCAAAATTAGTTGCGGATTCCATAACTTCCTAATTTCTGGCAGATTACACATCTCTTCCAATTTCTCATCATATTCCCACGGAAGTTCTATAAATATCCAATCAAGGCGAAAAGATTCTACCGCATCAAAGTATGCCACCACAGTTAAACATTTATGTGATTTCGTCTTATACATAAATAGGTCATACTTCTATAATTTCTCTGTACTGTTTGCGATTACCGTCCTCCAGACTGTCTTTGTAATTATTTAGGAACCAACGAAATATATACAATTCATATGGTTCAAATTTATTTGTTCCAGATTTTTCAACAAGAAATCTATCTACCACATCGGCTTCTTCTTCCTTACATATCCTATCCATTCAATTGCCTACAATTTAAAACTTTCTTATATTCCTGCACTCTTTCATTATAAAGAATAATTATCCATGTAAATGTAAAGAGTTTATCAGCAAAAATCCTATCGTTAAAATTTGCACCCAAACTTATGCTTGGGTGCATTGTATCAAATTGTGGTACGCAAGCCATATTGCATGTCCGGATTGATACAATTTTTGCATGGGCGCTATCTTTTTACATTTATGGCAAATGCCCTGAAATCAATACTTTTCAGAATGGCAGATGCGCCCACGCATAGGTGACTATCGTTTTCTTAGTTGGATATGCCGCACTTTTGATAGTCCATAGTGTAAAATATAACGATAACCTTTTTTCCAAAGAGTCTATCGTTATTTTTTATGCCCACAAACTATTAACTTCTCTAATAAATCAAAAAAATCTACATTACAACAAAATTCCGAATCAAAAGAAATATTCATCTAAACAGTTTAAATACATTTTCTTTTATAGCTTCACTCCTGACAAAAAATAATCTATTTGTTCAACTTCCTTTTTATTGACAAATATAACTATATAATTATAGAACAAACAAAAAACCAACCTCCGGTTTCTTTTTAAAAGAAAGGATAAAAAAATATGAAACAAGAAGAAAAATCTCTGCTGTCAAAAAATAAAATACTGGAAGCTTCAAAAGCTCTATTTGCTGAAAAGGGTTTTGACGCTACTACTATGCAAGACATAATAGCAAGAAGCGGCCTTTCAAAAGGCGCTATTTATCATCATTTTAAGTCCAAAGAAGAAATTATGCAGGCCTTAGGCGATAAAATGTTTTTTGATAACAATCCTTTTGATGAAATAAAAAAGCGTACAGAATTAAATGGACTGCAAAAAATCCGTGAACTGCTCAAATTAAACCTGTCTGATGCCAAGCGAAACGATTTTAACATGGCGGCTATTCCTATTTTAAAAGATCCGCGAATTTTAGCGTCTGCGGTTGAAGCAAACAGGCGTGTGCTGACCCCGTTATGGTTGGAACTATTAGAGGAAGGCCAAGCGGATGGTTCCATAAAAACTAAATATGCAAAAGAACTTTCTGAACTGCTTCCGCTCATAAACTTTTGGTTCCTGCCACCGCTGAAGAACTCCATCATAAATTTATTTTTGTAACAGAAACGCTTTCTAAGATGGGATTGCCTCTTATGGAAGATGATGATAGAAAAATCATGACAGAAAATTTTATAAAAAATATTTCCCTAAAATACAAGCCAAACCGGAGGGATAAGGAATGGAAAAAAATATATCTCTATGGCTGGTGGGGCTTTACAGTATTGCTTCCATCCTAATCGGCGGAGTTGTAATAATGATAAATTCCATACTTGTGAAACTGATTTATGGGAAAATAGAATGCAGTTTAAGAATGGAACTGATGAACGTCATTTTTTCGCGCAGGTTGATTGATATACCATGCAGGAAAAAATTCTTGATAAATCAAAAAATATCTATCAGGAAAAGTTAAAAAGCAGTATGGTTTTGGGAATGTGGGAAGGGATGGCATTATTTGCAGGCGCACTTTCCGGGAACATTATGTCTCTGGTCACGCTGGGACTTGGCGCATATTTTGTATTGAACCAAGAAACTACGGCAGGCAGTCTGATAATGACTGTTCAATTATTGAACTACATTGTAAACCCGGTTACTAAATTCCCCGTAGCGATTGCCGGAATTGGACAGGCGGTTTCATCTGCTGAGCGGATCGGGAAAATATATGAAATCCCTGTACAAAAGAAAAATCATAAAAGCCAGTCGGTAAATGTGAATGAGCTTTCCATTAAAAATTTAAGTTTATCGTATGATGACGAAAAAAGGATATGGAATCAGGCAATCTGTTCTACAACCTAAATCTGACCTTTTCCAAAGGTGAAGTCACTGGAATTATAGGTAAAAGCGGAAGCAGAAAAGTACGTTATTAAAGCTGCTGACTGGCCTTTATGAACCGCAAAGCGGAACCATCGCGTTACAGACAGAGCAGGGAACAATAGATGCCGGACAAATTACGGAGCAAGTTGCCTATGTCCCACCTGACAATTATTTATTTTCCGGATCAATCCTGGAAAACATTATGATGTCAGAAAATAAACCTCAAATGGAAAAAATCCATACCGCTGCTTCCGATGCAAATATTCTTGATTACATTCAATCTTTACCGGATGGATCTGACACCCTGCCTGGAGAAAGTGGCAATACGCTCTCAAGCGGACAGGCGCAACGGATAGCTATTGCGCGGGCAATTTACAAAATCAGGCCGATTATTGTTTTTGACGAGCCGACGGCAAACCTTGATGTTGATTCTATTGAGAAATTTCATACGGCAGTCCATAAACTTGCCATAAACCATATCTGTATTATTGTAACACATGATGCATCTACTATATCAGCTTGTAACAGAGTTTATCTGTTGGACAGCGGTAAAGCCGAAGAAAAACTTAATGTTGCAGGATGTTCCCATGTTGTCTTTTAATCAGACGGCGGTTTTGGATTTTTAAATAAATTTCAATGCCGCCATTTTCTATTTTAAAATCTTTTCCGTTTTTTAACATGCATTCTACAGTACTTGTAACTTCATTCCCGGATTCGCGATAATTCTGTGATTATTTATTTCATACAAAAAAATATTGACAAGCATATGAAAAAAGCGTATAACACATGTTATATACAAAAATTATAGAAGTGATTTTTATGGTTCATTGATTATGCAGTTATGGGAACCGTCTGAACATATTTATATAAATATATATATCAAATGAGCAGAGACTAAATTTTATTTGTAAAATATTTTAAGCAAAAATATATTTTCTTTTTCTGTTTATAATTAATCCAAAATGTATTTATCGATTCACTTTACAGGCAGTTCACAAAATGCAAATTAAAACCGTAAATAAAATATTTTTTCTAAAATCAAATCATTCTATTCACTCAATATTTTCAAAGCAATTCTCAAACAATCCTAATGAATTAAAAATGATAAATACAAAACTGTTTTTTATCGGAATTGTATCCAAGCATTTATAGTACAAATCACACGATCGTCTCCATAACTTTCGTACGTTCCACATGGTACAAAGCCTTACTTTTTGTTGTAATCCGCGTAACAAATCAAGAATCAAAAGCACATTGACAATTCCATAGACTTTACACTCTGGGTATGATATACTTTTACATAACAGTGAAGCACTCACAAAAAGGAGCGTGATACTATGTCATTGACAAACGAGGACTTACAGGCAATCGCAACATTATTACACCCTATTAACGGAAGTCTGGACAAAATAGATAAACGACTGGACAAAGTTGAACAACGGCTGGATAAAGTTGAACAACGGCTGGACAAAGTTGAACAACGGCTGGACAAAGTTGAACAACGATTAGACAATGTAGAAGAACAGCTGGACAAGTTAGACGGTCGGATGAACAAAGTCGAAGAACAGCTGGACAAAGTAGACGGACGGCTAGACAAAGCAGACGGACGGCTAGACAAAGCAGACGGACGGCTGGACAGGTTAGAAAAACAAATCAAGCGTACAGAGCGAACCTTAAAATTCGAAATTGTAGAAAGCGAAAACCTTATTTTAGAAGAAGTTTCACGCGTTCATAGAATATTGAATGAACATGAAAAAAACAACAACTTGCATAATATAGCATAGTTACAGCCACATCTTATAACATAAACCAGAGTGTAAAGCGTATTGAGTTGTCAATGGCTTTACACTTTTTAAAAGTTCCTTGATCGTACCATACGATTCTGTTATGCTATTTGTTGTTACCGACAAACCTACAACATCAGGAGGAAAAACATGAAAGATTTTATCCTGGATATCCACACACATTCCATTGCAGGAGGACACGCCTACGGGACAATCCGGGAAATGGCGCAGGCGGCTGCCGAACGAGGGCTTTATGCACTTGGCGTCAGCGAACACGCGCCCGGCATCCCAGGAGCAGCACATCCCATCCATTTTACCAACCTTGCTGTTATTCCACGCACGCTATACGGCGTACACATCCTCCACGGCAGCGAAATTAACATCCTAAACGACGGCACGCTTTCCTTGGAACAACGGTACATTGACTTTCTGGATTATGCCATCATCGGCCTGCACGGAATCTGTTACCGGAATGAAGGATCTGCAAAAAACACCCAAAACGTCCTATCCTGCATGAAACATGAAAAAGTATACTTTGTATCCCATCCGGATGACGGAAATATACCGCTCGACTATAAAGCCCTCGTACAGGGCGCAAAGGAATACCATGTCGCGCTTGAGGTCAACAACAGTTCCCTCGTAAAAAAAGCAAAACGGCCAAACTGCGTTGAAAATTACCGTACAATGCTTCCTCTTTGTATGGAATACGGCGTACCTGTTATCGTCAGTTCCGATGCGCACGATCCGTCCTGGGTCGGAGAGTTTTCACTGGCAAAAGAATTGCTTCAGGATATCCGTTTTGATGAAAACCTGATCCTAAATATGGAGCCCCAAAAATTTGCGGATTTTATAGGATATTCCGGATTTTAAACCCGCCAAAAGAACGGCCCGAAAAATACGGCCCAAACCTGTCATTTCGGTTTTAAGCCGTATTTTTTCGCTACGGCATTTTAAAATTGTCTCTGTGGATTTCTTTTTTTTCTTCCATAGCAGATATGCTTTTTTCCTTTCGTTGTTTTTCCCTTTTTTCTCTCATACACTGTTCGTCTAATTCATAAATTTCTTCTCCATTAATCACCAAACGGCCCATTTCATACACCTCTTTTTTTGTAACACACTTACTAATATATGAAATATTCACAATTTTGATAATTTTATTTGATTTTTTATTTAAAATGGGTTATAATACAGACAAGTCATATAATTATAATTGATTTTTACAAAAGAAAATCCAACAGACAGGAAGGTATAGTACCATGATACGTATTTCATTTACATCTGTTCAGATGTCGTTTTTATTTGCAAATTTTATCATCATTCTCTTATATCTCGTATTTCGGAATCAAAAGCTGATGGTAAAATTAGGAATCCCCATTTTAAGCATAGGGCTTGGCATAACGGTTCTGAGGATGTTCCTTCCATTTGAATTCGTATTCCTGTCTCACAATGTTTATTTACCAAAAATCCCGTCTTACCTGTTGGATTATTTTCTTGGGTACCACCATTTTGGGAATTGTTTTTCGCTGTGGACATTCGCAGTTATCATATGGATAAGCGGAACTCTGTACCTGGCAGCCCGTTATATTATAAATGAATGTATTTTTGCATCAAATCTGAAAAAGAACTGCCATAAACTTCCGGAACACGCCAAGGCTTTCCTGATATTCCAAAAAATCCAGGAAGAATTTCCCAAAACAAGAAATATCTCACTGTATACTTTGCCGCAGGTATGTACTCCGATGATATACGGTTTGTTCCGTCCATATATATTATTACCGGAAAAACTGGATTTGGATGAGGAACAGCTTTACTTTGTCCTGCGTCATGAAGCGTCACACTATCTGCACCATGATTTATTTTTAAAGCTGTTCATTAATATCCTTTCAATCGTTTACTGGTGGAATCCATGTACCCGACTACTTTCAGAACAAACTAACTCTATTATTGAAATGCGCGTAGATAGATCGGTTGCCAAAGTTCCATCCCAAAAGGTCAAATATCTTGAATGCCTGCTGGCCGTTGCAGAAAAAATAATGGTTTCCAATTCATCAATAAACTCCTGTAATGTTATTTCACTTTGCAGCAAGTCGCCTTCGATATTGACACAGCGTTTTAGTATGCTGATGGATGATTCCAAAGATATATTTTATAAAATTAAAATGACATTATTTATGTGCATAGGAATTTTCTTGTTTGTTCTGTCATTTTGGTTTATTTTCGAGCCTGATTGTATTTATACAGATAATAATAACATTGGAATTACTCCAACTGTGGAGAACTCTTATTTTATTGAAAGAACAGACGGGAAGTATGATTTTTATTTTTATGAAGAATATTGCGAAACGGTAGATTCACTGGAATATTACGATACTAATATTCCCATCTACCAAAGGGAGGTAATTCTATGATGAAAAAAAACCAAAAACTGAAAAAATGCGCTATGCTGTTATTGATGTTTTGTATGATCAGCATACCGGTTTCTGCAACCGTTCCGGCTGTCGCCGCATCAACATCCACAGTCCAACCAAAGTCGGACACCATTGGATGGAAGTACAAGGAGATAGACGGCAAACTGTACAAACGCCTTTATAATTTTACAACAAGTAAATGGATCGGCGACTGGATCCTTGTAAAATAGTATCATCTAAAAAAGCTTACAATTAGAAACAAACACTATTCGAAATAAAAATCATACGTCTTACATTTGTTCATATAATCAACCAAAGAATAAAAAGAAATTTTAAATACATAGGATAAAACAAACGGCTGTATCTGAACCCCAGATACAGCTGTTTGTTCTTTGCAGGCAGCCCGCCCGACTTTCCGTTTTATTTTTTTAAAATCACCTCGCCCAGTGTCTGGTACAGCTTTTCCACATCTACCGGCTTGGACAAATGCCCATTCATACCGCATTCTACCGATTTTTTCAAATCGTCGTCAAACGCGTTCGCTGACATTGCCACAATCGGAATCGTATGGCAGTCTTCACGCTCCATTCCACGGATTGCCCGCGTCGCGTCAAGCCCGTCCATCACCGGCATCATAATATCCATCAAAATCACATCATACGTCCCCGGCGCCGCGTCTTTTATCCGTTCTACCGCTTCGGCTCCGTTATACACACAGTCCACTTCAAAATTACGCTCTTCCAGCAGGCACTGCGCAATCTCTGCATTCAGTTCATTATCTTCTACCACAAGTACGCGGCGGCCTTCAAAGGAAACCTCTTCCTGTAAAACTTCCGCTTTTGCATCTTCCCCCAGGTTAATTGGAATCAAAAACCGGAACGTGCTGCCTTCCCCCGGCCGGCTTTCAATTTGGATATTGCTTCCCATCAACTGTACCAGACGGTTGCTGATCGAAAGGCCAAGACCCGTTCCCTGCTGTTTGGAAGGATTCGCAGAAGCCTGCTCAAACGAACGAAATACCCTTTCCTGATCCTCTTTCGCAATCCCAATCCCCGTATCGGATACCGCAAAAGAAACCTGCGCCTGTTCCCCGGCAATTTCCAGTTCCTGCACCGAAAGGATCACTTTCCCCCTGGCCGGCGTAAATTTCACCGCATTTCCAAGCAGATTGATAAGCACCTGGCTAATCCGCATTTGGTCGGCCGAAAACCAGCTGTGTTCCATCCGGACGTCTTTTACAAAAGAAATCTGTTTTGCCGCTGCCTGCGGCGTAATCAGTTCTCCTATGGTGCCGAGCATATCATTTATATTGAAGTTGCATGGTTCCAGCTTCATTTTGCCGCTTTCTATCTTAGACATATCCAAAATGTCGTTAATCAGCCCCAGCAGATAATTCGAAGAAGACTGTATCTTCTGCAGGCAGTCCATAATGCGTTCCTGGCTCTGATCCTGCTGTAAGGCAATCGCCGCCATGCCGATAATGCCGTTCATCGGCGTACGGATTTCATGGCTCATGCGGGATAAAAATTCGGATTTTGCCTTGCTTGCAATATCGTACTGCTGCTGGTTTAGCTGGCTTTCTACTACCCTGCCAAGTTCCGCAAAATCCTGGTGATTTTCCGCGTCCTCCAAAAATTCCGGCAAAATACCCAGGATACAGATATTTCCCATATAGTTTCCACTGTCGTACATTGGCAGCACAACGCCGGATTCTCCTTCTTCTATACAGAGGAAACGCCGGATTACATCCTTCCTGCTGTCCTCCTCCGTGACAAAACGCACTTCCTCCCGGCCAAGCCACCGGTAAAACGATTCTTTTTCTTCTTCTTTATATTTCCTGACAGTTTCCGGGGTCTCATTCCCGTCCCTGTGCCACTGGCAGCTTAAATAGTTGGAATTAAAATCTGGCCGAAGCAGGGAAACCAGCACGCCTTTCGCCTGATAAAACCTGCCAATCTTGCGGATCATAAGCATCATCTGGGCGGAAAAACCGCCCCCTTTGCCAAACAGGTTCAACGCGACGGATACCAGACCAATCTCTTCTCCGTATCCTGCCGAATGGACGTCGCGCCCCTGCAGCGCAGGCAGCGCCATCCGCTTATCCGCCGGGATATCCCGGTAAAAAAGATTGGTTCCTTTGTCGTCGGAAACCGCGATCCCACGCGCCAGCTTTGCCATGCGGATCAGCCGTTCTCCGCTCTGTTTTTGTTTCCCCAGGGCCAGGCCGGCCCGTATGCGCAGGGCAAAGGTTTCTTCCCCAAATTCGGCCCCGGCCTTCTCAAGAAGCCCCAGGACAAATGCCTTACTTTTGCAGAAAACTCCTTTACCAGGCTCCCCGCCTCTTCCTTTGTATAACCGCAAAGCCACAGGACAAATTCATCATTATTCAAACGCAGCGCTACCGGCTTTCGTCCCGTTTCTTTACAGGCTTTCTCACAGCTTTCCTTTACCAGGCCTCCGATCTCTTCCAAAATCATATCGGAAAATACAATGCCGCATTTGGCTCCGCACTCTTTAATCCCGCCCAAAAACAGGTTTACCATAACGCCTTCCGGCAGAGCGCTGCGGCTCTCTTTTATATGCTTCATCCCGGCATGAAAAATATACAGCCCTGTCACGCTGTCCGTTTCATTTTCTCTTAGCTGCCGGGCTTCTCTTTCCTTCTGCTCCTGGATATCCCGAATACTTCCCACAAACTTCCGTTTCCTGCCGTCCGTATCATAAACCGCATTCCCGGTAAGCGCCACCCATTTAAAATCACTGTCTTTTGGCCATTTCAAACGGAACTCCACAAATAACTTGTCAGCCTGGCTCTGCATAGCGGCCATGGCCTCCTCGCGATCCGCTTCGTAAATACAGTCCGGATTGATAAAGCCGTTCCAGCATGCTTCGCACTGCCACTCCCCGCTCATCGTTTTATGGTTTACCAGATCGAGCACACGGCTTTCCAAGTCAAAAGCAAAAAAGATATCTTTGGAAGATTCCAGGGCTATCCGGTACCGCTCTTTTTCTTCGAGCAGAATATTTTCCACGTCTTTCTGGCTGTTTGTCAAATCTCTTACCACGTCATATAACGCGTCTATCTCATAAATATTGGAAGGCTTATAATCCAAAATCCCCGCGCTTCCCCTGCTGATACACTGCATCAACCGGCCGACCGGCTTTGTTAAGTAACGGACCAGAAAATATATGCCAAGTACGCCAAACGCAAGCCCGCAAAGTATCGCCACCACCATCCACAAATAAAGGCGGCGGCTCATACCAAACAAATCTTCTTCCGTATCAAGCCCCAAAAGCGCCCACTCCGTATAATCATAGGGTACGTTATTGCTGTAGAGTTTTAACGGGCAGACGACGGCATAAATTCCCTGCCCGCTCTGTTTTACGGAACGGACTTTAGAAAGGCTTTTGTATGCTGTCTCCTGCAAAAAAAACGTATCTCCGGAAGACTGTAACGTATTCGAAAGAATCCCCTCGCCAAGCAGCGGCCTGTAGCCGCCGTCCGTGTCTTTTACGGCCAGCAAATACCCCGACTGCCTGGCGTCGTTTAATTCCTCCGCGGGCAGGTATCCGCGCAGGATTTTGGCGGAAACCTCAACGCCCATCACCCCGTAAACGCTTCCTTCATACCGAAGCGGCAGGGAATACGTAATCATTTCATAAGAACCTGCCGCCCCTTTTTCCAGGGAAAACGGCAGCGACCAATAACCTAAGTCTTTTGTTTCTGCATCGGCATATTCCCTTCCCGCCCTCCATGGCTCGTAAAAAGAATATTCGGTTTGATCCTTCCCCTGCCCCGCCATATGAAATTTCGTGGTCCAATTGGTGTCAAGCGGTATATTCCACTCCCTTGACAGGCTCTTGCTTCCCCGTTCCAACAACAAATCTGAAAAATTATCAGGATTTGTGGCAGGATCGGAATCACGCACAAAAAAACCTTCCTGTTCGCATGCCGCCTCCCACTCCTTGCCCGTAAACAGGAAGAACAGGCCCGTTGCAGAACTGTTTTGGAGCGCTTCCATGCATTCCGGAAAAATCTGTTCCAGAAACCTGTTTTTCTGTTCACCCGAAGCTAAAAATCCATCCAAATCCATGTTTTCCCTGTCTAAAAAGCGCTGCAGGGACTTTGTCACAGCCGCTTCCTGTTCGTAAACAGACGCCCATCGCTGGTTCATATCATTTTGCAGGATGACTTTTCTGTTCTCCACCAACCGGCTCATCATACTGCCCGAATACTCTTCTAGCGTTACGGTAATCCGCTTTGCAACCAAAGTACCAATTGTAATCATACTCTGTATCAGCATAATGCCGATAAGCGGAATCAGAAACATCCTGAATATGGTTGTTTTTTTCCTTCTCTGACGTTTGCTTCCCATTTGCTATCCCTACTCGCCGACCGCTTGATTTAACGCGTCGCAAAACGACGCATACCACTGCTCAAAAGCCTCTTCTGACACAAAAGCCGCAGACGCTTCTTCCAAATCCTGCCCGCCCTTTACCGCATTTGCCACGCTTTCCCGATCCTGCGCGGCCCAATCCGCCAGGTGGTACTCAAGCACCTTCCTGGCTTGAGAGCCGTTGCGGAAACTTTTATTGGTATACAAAGAGATATGTTCCATTTCCCCAAACACGGCAGCCAGGCAGTCATATGTCTTTGGAGCCACTTCAAGCTGTTTTTCTGAAATGACCTGATCCAGCTTTTCTATGCTGCCGGCTTCCTTTAATACCGGAAGGTAACCGGACACGCAGCCAAACTGCAGGTTTTGATCCGCCTGTGTAAACCATTTCAAAAACTCCACGGCGGCATATTCGCGCTGCTCGTCTGATTTACTGACTACCATACCTGCGCCCTGCTGCACGGCAAAGCGCTCCCCGCCGTCAAATACCGGCGCTTCCATCACCAGATAATCAATGGCGTAGCTGGTATCGTCCTTTTCCACCTGATCCGGAAAATACATCGCGGAAGTAGTGGAACCTGTATAAGCCAGCAAATCTCCTGTTTTCACATCATCGGAACGAAATGAGCCGTAAGCGCCAAAATATCCTTTTACCATCGGGACATAATAATTTTCCCACAGCCGGCGCAGTTCTTCTTTGGGCACATTTAACGTCATTTCACCGTTTTCCACATGAAAGATCTCCACCCCCAACTGCTGCATTCCGATAATAAAATAATTTGCAAGCGCGTCCCTGCCGTAAAACGCCCTGCCGTCTCCCGGCACGTCCGGGGTCTGGCTGTCCGTCCATTCATAATAAGCCTTTGCCGTAGCCGCAACGCCTTCTATTGTCGCCAAATCCTCTAAGGAAGCCCCCGTATCCTCTGCAAACAGCTCCCAGTCTGTTTTATTTAACATCATAATCTCCGTAGACTTGGCCGTAGGAAAAATACGGAGCGTGCCGTCGGACGCTATACAGCCTTCTTCTATGTACGAATCCACATACTGTTCCAGTTCCTTTTCGTCCAGATATTCCGAAAGGTTTGCAAGCGCGCCGGACTGCTCGGCCTCATAGGCGGTATCCGCATAGGAAGAAAAAATATCCGGCATAGCCTGCGCGCCTACGTCCCCGTTTATGGAAGCCCTTATCGCCGTTTCCAGATCGGCAACGGAGCCCTGGCTGAATCCTTCTACGTATATTCCTTTTTCCTTGCCGACGGTATCGTTAAATTCTTTTACCAATTCATCAAAAGCCGACTGCTGGGAACCGTTATAATAGTGCCAGACAGTCAGCGATACCGGATTTTTGGGGTCTAACGGGCCGTTACTGCCGCATCCCGACAGCCCAAGCGCCAGTGCGGCGCATATGCATATGCTTTTTGTGGTTTTGCCTGAATACTTCATCTCTTTCCCCTCTCTTCTTTTTATAAGACAACTGTAACATACCGTCTATCCTATGTCAATTCTTCCATTCTTGTAAACCGTTTCCGTTCCCATTACAATGTATAGGTGAAGGGCAAACATAAGACGTCTTATAAATGGAGATTCACATGACTAAAACAGAATTAGAAGCCTGTATCCAGGCATACGGAACCGATCTTTTCTCCTTCTGCAGGCATATTACCAACAGTATGCAGGAGGCCGAGGACTTATACCAGGATACTTTTTTAACGGCAATTGAAAAAACTGCAAAGATTGACGGCAAAAATAATCCCAAAAGCTACCTTTTATCCATCGCAGTCCGGCTCTGGAAAAACAAAAAGCGCAAATTCGCCTGGAGAGCGCGGATTGCCGCAGCGCACTCTTTTTCGGAAAACCAAAACGAAACGGATCCCGATCCGCTGCATCCTTCCTTAGAAGAGCAGGTCATCCAAAAAGAAGAAGTACGCCTCGTCCGGCAGGCCGTTGCGCGCTTACCAAAACGTTTAAAGTTCCCTGTCCTTCTCTATTATATGGAGGACATGTCCACAGCCGAAATCGCCGCAATTTTAAAAATCCCGGCCGGAACCGTAAAAAGCAGGCTATATCAGGCGAGAAACGCCTTAAAAAAAGAATTGGAGGTAATTTTAGATGAAAAATTTCGATGACATCCTAAAATCGGCCCTTACTCCAAACGATAAACCAGATTTTTATCTCGATCAGAAAATTTTATCACACGCAAAGGAGGAGCGCCAAATGAAACCAGCAAAAATAAAACTTACAATTGCACTTTGCTCTGCCGCGCTTGCGCTTGGCATCGGTTCTGTCTCTATTTACGCCGCAAGGAAGCTTTTACTGCCGGAACGCGTAAAAGAACAGTTTTTCGATTTCGATACGAAATTACTGGACGCATTTTCGGGCGAAGACGCTTTGTTGCTTAACGAAACCCAGAGCGGCGGCGGCTATGACGTTACGCTTCTTGGCATTGTTTCCGGAAAAGGGTTATCGGAATCTGTGGTCACCTCAAACGGCGAAATACACGACGACCGGACCTATGCCATCGTATCCATCCGCCATTCGGACAATACGCCGATGCCCTCCGCTTCCGACGACGCTTACGGCGAAGAAAATTTCCTGGTATCCCCTCTGATAGAAGGATACAAGCCATGGCTTTACAATTCCTTTACCATGTCGGGCGCATGTTGCGCCTGGGTGGAGGACGGCGTCATGTACCAGATTGCAGAATGCGATAACGTAGAAGTCTTTGCCGACCGCAGCGTCTACCTCTGCGTTTTGGGAGAAGCGTTTTATAATAACGACGCCTATCAGTTTGACGAAGTAAGCGGCAAAATCACAAGAAACGAAAGCTATGACGGCCTAAACGCCTTGTTTGACCTGCCGTTAGACGCTTCCAAAGCAGATCCGAAAGCCGCGGCCGAATATATCAAAAGCATTGATTCGCCGGACAACGCTTTGTCTGAGGAAATATCTTCGGAAAAATCGGATTTGGAACTTGCCGCAGATGAATTTGCCGCAAAGCTGACGCCTGAAAACATAGACGAATATGCAAAACCCGAAGAAAGCACACGTAAAGTTCTCACGCCGGATGCGGAAGGCTTTATCCAATACGAATATGACCTGGAAGGACTTTCCGGAGGCAGCGGAACCTCCCTGGCAAGCAATTTGTTTCCGGACGGCAAACCGGGCATGTCAGATTCGTTCGGCTATTCCTATTCCGAAGACGGCATAAGTTCCCTGGTGATTGAAACCTTTACCTTAAACGAAGACGGCACCATAACCTACGTCGTCTATACGCCCATAGCCGAATAAGGATACCAAAAATATACAGCCCGGCGCAAGATACGCTGGGCTGTATATTTATCCGGAGACCGTCACAAAAACAGCGATTCCTGCGGGCTGTCATCCTCAAATTCAAATACATACTTTTCACAGGCATTGATCACATGGGTGTCCTGGTACCTGTCATACCGTTTCTGCCCGCGCCCATAGGACAGATGCACATGCCCGTGCACAAAAAATTTCGGGCGGTACTTTTGAATCAGCTTTAAAAATACCCGAAACCCCTGGTGCGGCAAATCCCGCCCGTCATTCAGCTGATATGCGGGGGCATGGGTGACTAAGATATCAAATCCCTGGTGCAGCATCAGTTTAAGCTTTAGCTTTGCCGCCCTCTGGCGCATCTCCCATTCCGTATACTGGTGCTCCCCTTCCGTATAACGCATGGAACCGCCCAGCCCTAAAATCCGTATACCCTCGTGCACATAAATTCTATCTTCGATGCAGATACAGCCCTCGGGCGGCATCTGTTTGTATTTTTTGTCGTGGTTTCCATGCACATAGAGAACCGGGGCTTTTGAAAAAGTAGCCAGAAAGGACAGATAGCGCGGATCCAAATCCCCGCAGGAAATGATAAGCCCTACTCCTTCCAGCTTTTTTTTGTCAAAATAATCCCATAAATACTTTGACTCTTCATCCGCAATTGCAAGTATCTTCAAGTTACATTACACATCCTTCTTCGTTACTCCCTGCTGCTTCATAACGGGCTTTGCCTGTTCTTTTAACTCTTCTTTTGCAGGTATGGCTCCTATGACGTTTTCCGCTAACCAGTCCATTGTCATTATTTCATCCGGCATAAGGCGCGCCGCCGGATCAGAAAGAACCGCGCCCGTCTGCGAATACAAAAGCCCTGAAAATGTGTAAAACTGTTCCGTGCAAATGGTCGCCTTTAACAGTTCCACCAGCCGTTTTGTCCCAGCCGGCAGATACTTTGAACAGACCACGTCAATTACGCCCGCCGACATCCCCCACCAGTAGTTGATGGCTTTCACAGAAGACGGGTTATCGTCGTACTTGAAGGTTCCATCCATAATCGTACGGATCAAAAGTTCATAAAACTTGCCCCAGTGCCACAACGGCATAGCCAGGTTCCTGGGGCCCCCTTCGTCCATATGGTATATGCCGAAAAAGCGGGACGCTTCCTCCGGGATTGCCATATCGCGACCGGAAATACAAGACGAACCGTTCCGGCGGATGGTTTCCTCCAGATCCACTTCTTTTTTGGCGGACCATTCCAGGAATACTTTGGCCCTGGGATTGATCATTTTAGCGCCCAGCGCAAATGCGTTGATGTTTGCAATCGAACCGTAAATGGGGTAATCCGCTATATACGTCAGGCGCCCGTTTTCCGCCATTGCCCCGGCGATTGCTCCCATTAAAAATTTTGCTTCATACATCCTGGCGTAATAGGTCCGGATATACCGATGCGACGTATTTAAGGAACAATTTAAAATACGCACCTGCGGATTGGCTATCGCCGCTTTTACGCTTGCCTGTACAAACGGCGGGGTTGTCGTAAAAATCATGTTGTAACCGGAAGCAATGGCATCGGCCAGAACCGCGTCGATATTCTCCTGCGTCACATTGTCATAGCAGGCGGTATGTACCTCCTCCGGAAAGGTCTGTTCCAGATGGAGCCTGCCCAGTTCGTGCGCATACGTCCAGGCGGATGTTCCGGGCGTTTTTTCATAGATAAATGCAATATTTAATTTGCGGGCATTGTGTGAAAGCAGCATGCTAAGCGGTTTTTTCTTCTGGTTGGGGTTCATCTTAAGGTCAATGTCCTCTTCCTGCTGCAAAAGCTTAAACTCCTCCCAGCTTTTTGCAATCAATGCCTTGATTTCATTTGTCGTCTTCTCCTCAATAGCATCATATCCATACAGCGTAATAAAAGCCAGAAATGCATCGCCCGGCGTAATACGCAGCTTATTGCCGCCCTTTACACGGTATTCGGCCGTAAACCGCGCATACACCGAACTGAATGTCAGAAGTTCTTCTTCGGTCCAGGCTTCTTTCGGCTCTTTTCCTACGGCTTCCTGCAGCTTTGCAAAACTTCCTTCTTTGGAAAACCAGATGTAATTAATCGGCGCAGCCTGGTAAAATTCCATAAATTCATAGTAAATCTTATTTTCTTTTTCTTCTGTGCGCATGGGTACAATCCGCGTCACATCGCCGGGAATGGATACGGCGTCAAAAAATTTCATAACGCTGACCCGCTTGTTCCCCTCTTCCACATAAAATTTATTCATATATTCATAGGCTTTTATGGGGTCGCGGATGCCTTCCTCTATATGTATTGTGCTAAGCTGCGCCCACTTCGCGGCAAATTCCGTACTTTCGCGCAGGATTGGCATAAAATTGCCTGCAAAGGAACTGCTCCGCCCGACCGTTTTGGTGCCGACAATCTGATCTGCCGGAATCTGCACTAAGCCGAGCGGGACTTCCGAATAAGAGCCTTTTTTTGGCAGTATGTCGTCTAACACCTGCAGGGTCGGCTTTAATCCCTTAAGCATCCGTGACTGGTAATCTTTTTTGCCTGATTTAAATGCCTTGCCGTATTCTTCCTTTCCCATAAAATCCTCCTGTCTTAACGTGCGTTTTGCTTTTTCTATTATAGGAGATTTTACCGGAAATGCAAGCCTTATTTCACGCGTATTTTCTTTTTCGCGCTTATCGTAGAATATACCTTTTTTCCGTCAAAATACTTGTAAGCCCTGATTTTAACGACATACGTCTTTCCACTTTGCAGCTTCTTTATCGTTTTTACGCCGAATTGCCCTTCTTTTGCCTTCACGGATTTTTCATCGCTTGGATTCGATTTTACAGCGTAGCGGATGACATAGCCGTCCGCGCCTTTTATATTTTTCCAGGTCACTTTTATCTGGCCGCTCTTTGTGCTCACAACCCTCTTTAACGCCGCTTTCTTCGCCTTAAAATCCTTCTTAGCGTAGAGTTTTGCCAGCTTTTGCTGCAAACCGTCTGCGTGCCGCAATGTTTCGTCCGCTTCCTTCTGTGCTGCCTTTAACAATTCCTCCGCTTCCAGGCGTGCTTTTCTGAGCGCTTCTTCCGCGGCTAACTGCGCTTCCTTCGCCGCTTTTTCCGACGCCTTTGCAGCTTCTTCGCTTGCTTTCGCTGCTTTTGCCGACGCGTCCGCGAGATTTGCCTGGGCTTGCGCCGCTTCCTTTTCCGCTTTTGCAGCCTGCTGGTATGAAGAAGCTTTATCCCTTGCGTCTTGTGCAGCCGTTTTGGCCGTATTGGCTTCTTCCCTTGCAGCCTCGGCCTGCCGCTTTGCCTCCTGCGCGTCTACAGACGCATCCACTGCAGCTTTCTTCGCGTCTTCCGCCGCATTTTTGGCGTTTACTGCGGCCGTTTTGGCCTTATCTGCTTCCCCCCATGCTTTTTGGGCTTCTGCTTCTGCCGTTTTGGCGTTTTCTTCCGCCGTAACGGCATTTCTTTTGGCTGTTTCCGCTGCTTCCTGTGCTCTTTGCGCGTCAATTTTTGCCTGTTCTATGAACGTTTTGTCACCTGCCGCGCTCTGTGCCGCATCTACTGCCGCTTTCTTTCCATCCTCGGCTTTTTGGGCCGCGTAAAGCGCCTGCCCCTTTGCGCCTTCAGCGTCTTTTTGGGCCTGCTTCGCTTTTATTTCAGCGTCTTCAGCCGCTTTTTGCGCGTCTTCGGCTGATTTTTGCGCTTCCTCAGCCGCTTTCTGCGCTTCCTTCGCTGCCGCTACGGCTTCTGCTAATGACGCTTCCCGCAGCAGTTCAGGGCCTTCGCTTCCTTCGCGCCATTCCGTATAGCCGTCTTTTAAACCGTCGTTTAACAGTTCCAGCAGCGTACCGTCCGTAAACGCGCTCTTTTCTAAGCCTGTAACAGCGCTGTTTGTTTCGTCGTTCCCAATCGCCGTCTGCGCGGCGTCATAAAATACGTTCGTATAAGTAACTGCATACGGATAGGATCCGTTTACCTGGATATTGCCTTCATGATATCCGGCCACCGCCCCGCCAAAACGCGTTACGTCTAATTCCACCAGGCTGTAGCAGTTTTCAATTACGGTTTCTCTTGCGGGATTTAAACTCCTGTTTGCCGCACCCACAAGCCCGCCGCCGGTTTCTTTGCTTGCCCGGACGCTTCCGGACGCATAACAGTTATACATCTCGGAGTTGTTGTACATGCCCGCTAAGACGCCGCAGTCCCATTCTCCCGAAACCGCCGCCTTCGCAAAGCAGTTTTGCATTTTAGCGTACATTGTCCTTCCGGCAATTGCGGCCACTCTGGATTTACCTTCTACCGTTGCGTCTAAAATACCTAAGTTTTTCACGGTACCGCCTTCTAAAAGGCCGATTAACCCGACGTTTTCTCCTTCCGGCTGGCGGATGGAAAGATTGGAAACCACATGGCCTCCGCCGTCTAAAACGCCTTTAAATACGCTTGCCGGAATATAATGCTTCCCCGCCATATCCAGATCTTTTTCAATCTTAAAATACGCTTCCGTCTTATTGCCGGCATTGATTTCATTTGAAAAGCACATCAGCTCCTCCGCATTCCGGATACGGTATGGGGATTCCTCGGTTCCTTCTCCTTTTAATATGACTTCTGAGCCGTCTCCGAATATCTGGTTGTACTTGTTCCCAATCACTAAATTATCCAGATAACCCAAAATCCCTTCAAACATGCGCCCCGTACCAAGATACGAAGTCGCCGAATGGCTTGCGACGCTCGCCGGGTGCGTAATCATGGACGGATTGTATAACGCGCCGTTTATTTTTAATATGGTTGTCGCGCTTGCGCCGTGCGTATATACGCTGGAAAGGACTACTTCGGCCCATTCATTTTCCGGAATGGAAGCGTTAAAGGTAAAACCGTATTTCCCAATTGTAAAGCCTACGCCCTTTCCTTCATAGTCCAGATAGAACTTACAGTTATCGTCCGAAAAGAGCACTGCGCCGTCTTCCTGCGCGCCGTCTAAGTACAGGTCAAATTTTACCGTGTACGGATAGCCCACGCTGTCAAACGGAAGGGAAATGCTGCTGTCTTTTGCAAGCTTTAAGGCATTCCCGCCCTGATAACCTTCTTCTGGCAGTTCGATTACGGCGTTTGTAACCTGCGCGTCATAACCGTTGCTTTTATCCGCCGCCTTACCGTTTGTAAGCGCTTCAAAATCATACTCTGCAATGACGCTGGATTTGGACGCCACGCGTTTTCTGGGATTTGCGTCTGGCCCGTAATCGCCGACTGCTTCAAACGCTTCTTTAAATTCTTTTCCGCTTTCAAAACGGTCTTTATCCCCATACCAGCACTTTTCTGAAATAACGCCTACATAAGAGAGCATTAAATCCATAATATCGCTGTCAGAAGCCCAGGAACGGTCATTCCAGTTACAAAACAGCGTGCCTAAAATCTGCGGGTTGCCCCTTAACAGATCATACTCGCAGTAATAATTGCGGTTTGCAATCCAGCAGGGATTTGTCTGGCGGTTCGTATTAAAATCGATTGTGCCGCCCCAGGTATTATAAAACGCTTCCATATCCACATAACCGTTGTGCAGGCCGTTTGCATTCCCAGGAATAATGTACATGCTGTTGGAAGTGGAGTTGATGATCTGATATCCTTCCTCCAGCGCCTGTTCTACCCTCTGATCCGCCGAATCCCATACCTGGTTAATTAAATTTTTGGAATCTACAACCGTACTGCCGAAATACAGCGACTGGTTGCCCCAGAAACTTACCTTTTCCACACGTTCCTTGCTCAGGCAGTACTGCGCCAAATCGTTGATATAACGGCGCATATTTTCATTACTGTTGCCCGATTCGTCTGTACCGATATGGACGATGGCATTCTGGAATACCGGGTCTTCCCCGTCCAAATACTCGTCAAAAACGTCTTCAATCATAGCCAGGCATGCGTCGTAATGCTGCGCGAGGTTTAAGTTGGATCCGTTTACAATGTCCGGATTGATTTTCTGGAAAATCGTCGCATGGCCCGGCGTGTCGATTTCAGTAATAACATCGATACCGAACTGTTTTACGTTTTTCTGCATCTGGCGGTAATCCTCCTGGCTCCATACATAGCCGGTATTCAAGGAATTTAATACCGGATATTTCTTGCTTTCCACAACAAAGGAGGAAGAGTATTCGCCTCCTAATCCGCCGTCTTCATTGATATGCAGATGAAGCGTATTCATCTTAAACCACGCCATGTATTTGGCCATTTCTTCTACATAATCCAGTTCAAAATACCGTCTGGCAACGTCAAACATACCGCCGCGGATTTCATATTCCGGATAATCGCGGATAACGCCTTTTGGCAGGTTTGAATGCGTTTCATCCTGATACAGAATCTGCGCAACCGAAACGCCGCCGTACTGCATCCCGATCTTAGAAGCGCCTTCAATCACGACCTGATCGCCGATATCTACAAGATATCCCTCTTCTCCAAGTTCGGAATACCGATTTGGGGCAAACCGGATTACAATATCGCCGGTTTTCGCCTCTTCTTGTACCACATCAAGCGTAACGCCCGCCATTTCTTCCAAAAACATCTTCAACATATTTGCAGCCTGTACGGCCTCTTCTCCCCCGGCCACAATCCTTGCCGTATCCGAAAGTTCAAAATCCCCTTCCCTTCCGTACCATTCCCGCAGGCCGGGAACAACGTTTGGAACCGCGTTTTGGCCCGCATCCGGATAAGTTCCGTCCACATCCAAAATGACGTTCCGTTCTAACCTTGCTACAATTTGATTGTCCTTTTGCGTATCGCAGATATCATATATCAGGTTTACCCGCTGTTTTGTCAGAGGCGTATAAACGCTTCCTTCCAAATCCACCACCTGACGGTTGTCAGAACCGTACAAAACCGCCTTATAACGGCCCGACGCCGAAACCGGAAGTACAAGCGTTCCGTCCTCTACGGAAGGCTGATCCGGGATAGACGAAAGAAAACTGTCTATTTCCGAAGCTTCCTCACAAGCCGCAAGCCTTGCCCGGTTATCGCTTCCAACCTGCCATGCGCCGTATCCTTCCTCTGCTCCCGCATTCATTGTTTCCGCAAAAGCCGCGCCCTGCATCTCTTCTTTGGCGCATGCTGTGATTCCGGTAATCCCGTCCGCCTTCGGATCTGTAAATATATTTCCAATCGGCTGATCCGGAAGGTTCTCTTTATTGTAATACAGATTGGCGTAACCGGCCAGGTTGCTTCCTGTTTCAACATAACCCGCTATCTTTCCGGAATACGTACCCCAGTGCACGCGCCCCAGATTATAACAGTTTTTCACATTTGCTTCTGCCTCGGGGTCTAAACTCCTGCAGACCGAGCCTGCCAGGCCGCCTAAAGATTTGGATCCGGTTACCACCCCGGCGTTATAGCTGTTTAATAAATCCGAGTTATTGAGCATGCCGACAAGGCCGCCCACATCTTCAAAACCTTTTACAAGCGCTTGGTTAAAGCAATTTATTATTGTCGTGTGGGAAATGCGCCCTGCAATTGCGCCCACTTTATAACCGCCCTGCACTCTTCCGCTTTCGATTCCAAAATTTTGGATCCTGGCTCCCTGTGCCTGGCAGAAAAAACCGATATTCGTCCCGGACGCCGCATAGATATCCAAATGGCGCACTACATGCCCGCCGCCGTCAAAAACGCCTTGAAACGCAATCTGCGCCCCAATGCCCGAAAAAGCCGTTCCTTCCAAATCAATGCTTGCCGTCATCTGGTAATGCGCCTTTGCAAATTCATTTGACAAATTAACTACGCGCTCCATTTCAGCCAGATCCGCCGCGTCCGAAATCAGGTACGGGCTATCCTGCGTTCCTTCCCCGGACAGTTCCGTACGGATAAATACCTTACCGCTAAATCCCGGACAGCCGTTATTGTCCTCCAGCCATTCGCGGTATCCTTCCCTGCGGTTCGCATTCAAAAGTTCAATCAGCGTTCCGTTGGTAAAATCCGCCGTCGCCACGGCAGTCAGTTCGTCCCTTGTATTTTGCCCCAGCGCTTTTTTCCCGTTTTCGTAATATACATTGGTAAACGTAACCTGGTAGTGTTCCCCTGCCACGCTTTCATCATAGCCCGCAACCGTTCCGAAATCCGCCGACGCGCTCACAGAAGCCAGGCTGTAGCAGTTTTCAAACACGCATGCGGCCGACGGGTCAATACTCCGGTTCGCGCTGCCGGCCAGGCCGCCCACAGAGATGCCGGACTCGCTTGTAACTGTGCCGAGCACAAAGGAATTTTCCATTGTGGAATTGTTAAACATCCCGGCCAAACCGCCGACATCATTTCCGGTACCGCTTACATCCGCTTTGCTGTAACAGTTTAAAATGGAAGCATGCATCGTACGGCCCGCAATTGCACCGACTTTGCCGCCGCCCCTAACAACACCGCTTTCAATACCCAGGTTTTTTACCGTGCCGCCGTCCAAAAAAGCGATAAGCCCGGTATTCTGCCCGTCTGTTTCCGTAATCGTAAAATTGGATATTTTATGTCCGCGCCCGTCTAATTCCCCGCTGAAATGATTATTTTTCCCAATCGGCGTATATGAAACGCCTTCCATGTCCAAATCTCTCTCCAACGCATAAAAATCATCTGCATACTGCGCGTCCTGCTCCACTGCCGCCGCCATGAACGCCAAATCCTCCGGTGTGCGGATCTTATAAGGCGCCTGTTTTGTCCCAAGCCCTACAAGGCCGATTTCAGACATGCCGTCCGAAAATTCCGGATACCCGGTAATTCCTTCCACCCATATGCTGTATTCTTCCGGATTTTCCGTATTCAAAGCTTCTAAGAGCGCGCCGCTTTGCATTTCCTCCGCGCTCATTGCCGTAATGCCGCTGCGTTCTTCATAGTTGCCGACGCCGGGGCCTCCGCCGATATAATACACGCGTTCTACGATGACCTCATACCCAAACGGCGTTTCGTCATACCCATATGCATTTCCCACAAAATTTACTCCGGTCACTTTGGCCGCGGTATACGAATTTTTAAGCGTAGTAGGCACGTTTGGGTTGGGGCTTCTGTTTGCGCCGCCCACAAGCCCTCCGGCCGTCGCGCCTGCCCCGGTTACCGAACCTAACACAAAGCAGTTTTCCAGCGTAGAATTATTAAACATCCCGGCCAAACCGCCGACGTCGTTTCCCCCGCTTATATCCGCTTTGCTGTAACAGTTGAGAAGCGCGGCCGAATCCGTGCGCCCTGCAAAAGCCCCGACCTTATCTTTGCCGGTTATCGTCCCGCTCTCAATTCCCAGGTTTTTTACCGTTCCGCGAAGATTTGCGAACAGGCCTGTAAAATTCTCTTCTGTTTCAATGACGAGATTTCTAATCTGATGCCCCCTGCCGTCAAGTACGCCTGTAAAAGCCGCCGTTCTCCCGATAGGAGTATATAAAATCCCTTCCATATCCAAATCTTCCGTAACCGCATAATGCCCATTGAGCCAGGATGTATCCTCCTCTGCCAGCGCGGCGATCGCCGCCAGTTCTTCCGGCGACTGTATCAGCCACGGATGTTCCGCCGTCCCTTCCCCGTCCAATGCCTGCGTTCGTTCCTCTGTCCCCTTCGCTGCATAAACCATGCCGGAACTTGAAACCAGCATGACAAAACACAGCAGCAGGGAGATTGCCTTTTGGTACATGTTTCGTTTCATTTTCATAATTTTAGTTCCTCCCTTTTCATTTGTTCTGTTAATTTACAGAATTGTCAGTTTTTACCTCTCCAACTATACGTTTTCTTACCTCCTGTAGTTGCATTTTATCAATCCAAATTTATAATGTCAATTTTTTCTGACATTTCTTCAAATAGCATATATTTCAAGAAAATTACAGATAAAAAAACAGGTAAAAAGAGAACAATTTCTGTTTCTTCTACCTGTTTTCTTACAATTTATTTATTTCTTTACCTTAACCTTCACAGCGCTGCTTAATGGACTGTAAGTTCCGTTTTTCAGCGCCGCTATCTTATAATAATATTTTCTGCCTTTCTTTGTATTCGTCTTATCTATATAAGAATACGTATTCGCTTTCTTCACTTTTTTTATCAGCTTATAGGTTCCGTTTTTACTGTCGGCCCGATAAATCAGATATGTTTTCACGCCTTTGATTTTCTGGAAAGACACGGATACCCTGCCGTCTTTTAACGCCTTAACTTTCGGCTTTTTGGGCGTTTTGGGAAGCTTGATGGATTTTGCGGCGCCAAACCCTGCGTCCGTATAATTTGCCGGGTCGCCGGAAATCGCTTTTACGGTATATGTCATCTTCTGATTTCCCACCGGATTGGAATCCGTAAATACCAAAGACGTTACAACTGCAATCTTTTTTGAGGATGTCCCCGCGGTCCGGTAAATTTCATAAGCGCCTGCATGTTCGGATCTGCCAAACTGTATTTTCACACCGTATTTCGTACTGTCTACTTTCAGAACGTCAGAGGCTGCAAGCGTTTTCTGCGCAGGAACCTGCGTCTGGCCGGAATCCGGATTCGGATTTGGATCCGGGTCTGGATCTGGGTTTGGATTCGGATGCGGGCCTGGCTCCGGCTTAGGTTCCGGCGTCTGACCCTGCACTTTTTCGGAGCCAACGCCAACAAGCGTATGTAAAAGATGAGATTCTTTCGCCGATACCCGTACGGAAATCTCTTTTCCCACCTCCGCTTCCGTCAGCAAATATCCGGCTTCTGTTGCTCCGGCAATTTCCTCTCCGTCCGCAAGCCACTGATAAATAAACTCTTTCGCATTGCTTCCTGCAACCTGTGCCGTTACCTGTTCTCCGGCCTGAAGCGTCCCTTCGACCCAAACCGTCCCCGTGATACGATCGTACCCCATGTTTCCGCCATACGCAAACTCCCTGTGCAGAAAAGCCTCCCGTATTGTCAGGAAATCTTTGATATAATCCACGCTGCCGGAAAAATCCGTTCCGTTTTGTATACCTGTTACCGGATGGTTTAGGGCATTACTCCATACCAGAAAATTCATATCTGCAGAAGTTTGCAGTTCCGTTTTATAGGATGAAATGGTTCTTAGTTTTTTCAGCGGATAATCGCCGCTTTCTTTCAGCAGGGCCCGTACGGCAGGGCGAAACACTTCGTTCCACTCTTCTACCACAAGGCGTTTTACGGAATCATACTGTACCGCCTGGGCCAGCAGGTTTAACCCTCCGATTTGATAAATCTGCGCACGGTTTGCCCACCATACTTCCGGATCCGCCAAATACACGCCGTCCCGGGTTCCGCAGTTGCCTATCGACATATCAAAATCCCATACCGGCGCCATATGAAGCTTGCCGTCCCCCGTCTTATCGGAATCTTTATACAAATAGAAGCTGGTAATGCCTGTATCCAGGTTTAAGCTGTATTCCTGAAGCAGGTACATTTTGGCAATAGACCGTTCGTCAATGTATTCGGTGAAATGCTTTCCCTTCGCATTGTAACCGGTCTTGGAATAGACGGCGTCCTCCATATCCTGATAAAAATCCGCAATATAATGGATCTGCCTTTCCGAAACAAATTCCGGCGCTTTCATTGTGACGCTCTGGCCGATTTTGGTTACAAACCCGCAGGCTTCCGCTGCATAGCGGTCAAATAATTCCAGTTCGATCAGGTATCCTCCTGTAATATCTTCCGGATCATTCGGAATATTCACCCACTTACGGGTTTGGCGCTGATATCCCGGGGTCCCGCCTGCCGGATAAGAGTCCAGATCATCCGTATTGACCTTTTCGGTCGCCTTTTCCATATCCGTAACATTGACGCGGTTTTTGTCGATTTCCACTTTTTCCGTCATCAAATACGTACCGTTGTACTTGCCGTTTAAATATAAATCCACCGATCTGCTGTCCATCGTAAATGGAATACCCGTTTCTTCCGCCAGGTTATATACGATTTGATTGCGCAGCAAAGAAGTGTCCGTATAATTTGCAAGCAGGCACCATCCCTTCGCGCTTCCCATACCGAGAAGATCCGCCGATTCCGAAAGCTTGATGTTATAAGGTTTTTTCTCCATATCCCAGGTAGCGTTTCCCCGGCCTTTGATATGTTTGAGTTCCCCCTGGTAATTTAAGCTTCCGTCGCTTTGTACCAGAAGCATATTGCCTTTTTCCTTATGGTCTTTGTCAGCATGGATACTGCCCATACTGCCGGACTGCGTATTGACAAACATCGCCGCTATATCTGCGGAATACTTAACGCCAACGGTAACCGTTTCGCCGTTTCCGGCCGTAATAGGCAGCTTCCCGTTATTGTCCGGCAGCATAATCGTATCTCCGCTGGAAACCTTTTGGCCGTTTATCGTTACAGAACCGCTTTCTGTGATATAGTCCACTGACCCGTCCTGGTTTTTATTCCGCCTTGCAAACCAAATCTGCACCTGTCCGGTATCTGCGCCTGCCGGAATAAAAAAATACGGCTGACTATCATACTCCTTACCGGAATATACCCAGTGAAGCTTTTGCCCGGGCGCATTTTTCATAAATCCGGTAATGTATACCGTGTCCAGAGATTCAATCGTATCCTCCGCGGCCCTGGCTGTGCCTGGTATGCCTATTGCCAGGCAAAACACCAGAAAAAATGCCGCAAGCAGGCATTTTTTGCTGGTTTCCGCTTTCCATTTCATTTTGATTGCTTCCATAAGAAATCTCCTTTCTGTTTTTGTCATTATAACACAGAGAACAAGGAGAAATCTATTCTTTTTTAATACGTGTTCGCGGTGAGCGTAACCGGAACCTGTTTTTCCAGATAGGTTCCGCTATTGGCTATCTGCACTGTAACCACAACGGTATCCCCTACTTTATGCGCGCTGATGCAGGATTTTAATTCCTCCATAGAGGACACCGGCGTATCGTCAACTTTTGTAATGAAATTCCCGGCCGTAATGCCTGCCGCAGCCGCACCGCTGCCTTCAATGACCTGGGTAACATACACGCCGTCCGGCATATTGTACCGCTCGGAAACTTCCTGTGACACATCCTCACCGTAAATTCCCAGATAAGGCGTCCCGCTGATCGTAGTCTTTCCGTTTGCAATCAAATCCTCTACAATCGGCTTTACCGTTGCCATCGGGATAGCAAATCCCATCCCTTCTACCTGGGTATCCGAATACTTGGAGGAATTGATACCGATGACTTCCCCGTCCGCATTCAAAAGCGCGCCGCCGCTGTTGCCCGGATTAATCGCCGCGTCGGTCTGGATCAGGCGGCTTGTAATCGTCTCGCCGGTCTGCTCGTCCTGGAAGGTCACTTCCCTGCCCAGCGCGCTGATCACGCCGGTCGTAACGGACTGCCCGTAACCCAGCGCATTTCCGATGGCAATTGCAGGATCCCCAACGGAAAGCTTGTCGGAATCGCCGATTTTTGCAACTTGAATGACATTTAACGTCTCTTCTGATAAATCTGCCAGAGCCACCTGCACAACAGCCAAATCGTCTGCCGGATCCGTTCCCCGCACAGTTGCCGGGGCGGTCGAATCGTCAGAAAACTGTACCGTCAGGGAACTGCTCCCTTCTATAACGTGGTTATTTGTCGCAATATACAAATATTCTTCGTCTTTGCTCACCAGAATGCCAGAGCCGCTGCTTTCGCTTTCTATCGTACGTCCCCGCCCGAAAAAGCTTAAAACTTCCTGCTGCGTCATATTGGTAATTGCAACTACAGACGGCATGGACGCCTCAACCACACCTGAAATATCTTTTGAATTTACATAAGACACTTTGCTGATCGGCTGTATCTTATCAGGCGAAGCCGCCTCCTCCTGCGCAGCCTGTCCGCCGTTTACCAAATCGCCCAGGAAATAATTCGCGCCGGAAAAGCCGGTTCCTCCCACAACTCCAAATACCAGCGCTAAAGCCGCGCACTTTGTCAGCTTACTGAAAAAACTTTTTTTCTTCATGATAATTGCCCCTTTCTGTTTTTCTTATTGTCTTTCTTACTGTTTCCCTTACTCTTTCTCTTTCCGCACGGCTCCATTTTGCTATTTCGTTTTCCGCCGTAACCGAACCCCGCATTGTCTCCTGTATTCCCTGCGCCGCTCCCCCGGTCTTTCAACCTTCAAACCGCTCCGTTGTAAGGCCATGGTCCAGGACATACTGCCTGCCCTGCGCCGCCCAGAGCATCCCCCGCTCCATCAGTACCTGGGCCTGGGGCGATTTCTCAAACACATCGTCATGATGCCCCAGGGAATTGTAGAACACCCGGCCGTTCCCCCAGAATTTCGTCCATGCCACCGGCATATCCACCTCTTTGTTGGACATATGGTAATAGGGCACTATGGGAAAACGGGTTGTCGCAAGCACCTCCACCGCGGGGTCCACATGCAGATAATACTGCTCGCTGCATACCTCGAAGTCTTCCAGGCCTTCCACGATGGGACTGGAACCATGGCGGATGTTCACCCGGTAGCGGACGCCGTCCCCGCCCGGATGGCTGACCCACTGGCCCCCGGTCATAAACTGCCACTCCGTGTCGTTCCGAAACGCATCGCACATCCCTCCGTGACAGCCAGCCAGGCCGCAGCCCGCAGCCACTGCCTTTGAAATATTCTCCCTGGCCCCGGGCTCAATCTCCCCCATGGTCCAACAGGGAATGATTAAATCCATGTCCATCAGGTACGCCTGATCCAACAGGATATCCTGGTTGGAATGAATCTCGCAGGCATACCCATGTTTTGTCATAATCCCTGCAAATCTCCGGGCTACCTGTGCGGGCTCATGGCCGTCCCATCCGCCCTGGAAAATCAAAACCTTCTTCTCTCTGTCCATTCTGATGCCTCTCTTTCCTCCGGTAATGCGGCGGCACTCCGGATAAAATTTCGTTTTATGTATTTACATTATAGCACCTGCCGTACTATAATGATTGCCAAATGGCAGGAATAACTGGCCAAAAATTGGTCAGCAGGGAGGTTGGGGGAAATGAAACCTTTATACGAGAAAAAAAGCAGCATAGTACAATCCTTTGAATCAATGAACCTGGAATTTCCCGAGCACCTCCATGACCACGGCGAAATCCTCCTTGTCCTGGAAGGCAGCCTTATCGTGCGGATTATGGACAAAAGCCGGGAACTGAGAAAGGGAGACTGTGCCGTAATATTTCCGCAGCATATCCACAGTTACCATGCTCCTGCAGACAGCCGGACGATCGTATATATTTTCAACAGCTCCCTCACCGGCATGTATGCGCGCTTCCTTCAAAAATACACTCCAACCCGCCCTTTTCTGTCCGCCCGGGAACTGACCCCGGACGGTGCCCTGGCTCTGGACAGGCTCTATACCCTGTCCTGCACCGACAGGGCCTCCTGTCCGGAAGAACACCCTGTCCTGAAAAAACTTTATCCGGGCCGGAAATTGTCCCCGGCGGCGGAAAACGCATTTGCAGATACTGACGAATTGTCTGATAGGCGGGAAACAGCCTTGACAGGCAATGACGAATTACCTGACGGCAGGGAAACAGCACTAACGGATAATGGTGAATTACCTGATGGCAGGGAAACCGCACTGACGGATAACGGCGAATTGCCTGACAGCAAGGAAACAGCCCCGCCGGCAAACAGCGAGCTGTGCTCCGCATGGTTCCAGCTGCTGTTTGCCCTGGTTTGGCCCCGGCTCGCCCCCGCAAAAAAGGAGAAGTCTGCCAGTATGGAGCTCACCTGCCAGTTAGTGCAATACATGACGGAACATTTTCAAGACTCCCTGACCCTGGAGCTTCTGGCCAGGGAGCTTCATGTGAACAAATACTATATTTCCAATATTTTCTCCCGGCAGCTGCAGCTCAATTTCCGCCGGTACTTAAACCATCTCCGGCTGGAATATGCCGCACAGCTGATAAAGACCAGCAGCCTTCCGCTGACGGATGTGTGGGCGGCAGCCGGTTTTAACAGCCAGCGCAGCTTTAACCGTGCTTTTATGGAAATCATGGGCATGACCCCCACTGAATACCGAAAAGCA
>OFHB01000346.1_pt1 | contig 33325 bp, 31 predicted proteins | sample 1521881 | NCBI WGS metagenome assembly OFHB01 (sample SAMEA3504090, study PRJEB24116) | mouse gut metagenome | biome: mouse gut; feature: mouse-associated habitat; material: faeces | place: Denmark | collected 2011
CGCCGTAGCGGCAGGGCAGGTCGCGGTAGGACTTCTGGCTGTTCTTGAACACATAATACTGGAAGGGGCAGGTCATGGGGCGCAGGGCGAAGACTTCTCTGTCTTTCTCCTCGTCCCCCAGCACGAACATGCCCTCTTTGTAATGATCCCAGTGGCCTGAAATCTTGTACAGGTCGCTCTTTGCCATCAGCGGCGTCTTGGTACGGACATAGCCCCACTCCTTGTCCTCCAGATCCTCGATCCAGCGCTGGAGCTTCATGACCATCTTGGTCCCCTTGGGGGTCAGAAGGGGCAGCCCCTGCCCGATCACGTCCACCGTGGTGAACAGTTCCATCTCACGGCCCAGTCTGTTGTGGTCCCGGCGCTTGGCGTCCTCCATGCGCTCCAGATGGGCAGCAAGCTCTTCTTTCTTATTATAAGCCGTGCCGTAGATGCGCTGGAGCCTGGCCTTGTCGGAATCCCCTCTCCAGTAGGCCATGGAGGAGGAAATCAGCTTGAATGCCTTCACGCCCTTGGTGCTCATCAGATGCGGGCCTGCGCACAAATCCACAAAGTCCCCCTGGCGGTAGAAGGAGATCTCCGCGTCCTCCGACAGATCCCGGATCAGCTCCACTTTATAAGGCTCGTTCCTGTCCTCCATGAACTTCACCGCTTCCGCCCTGGGCAGGGTGAAGCGCTCCAATTTCGCGCCGTTCTTGATGATCTTCTTCATCTCCGCTTCCAGGGCGTCCAGATCCTCCCTGGAAAAAGGCTCATGATCGAAGTCATAATAGAATCCCGTGTCGATGCTGGGGCCGATGGCCAGCTTCACCTGGGGGAACAGGTTCTTCACCGCCTCCGCCAGCACATGGGAGGCCGTATGGCGGATGGTCGCCAGCCCTTCCTCGTCATTTGCCGTGCAGATGCTCAGCTCACAGTCCCTGTCGACCACTGTCCGCAGATCCACCACTTTCCCGTCCACCTTGCCGCAGCAGGCAGCCCTTGCCAGCCCTTCGCTGATGTCCAGGGCAATGTCATATACGCTGAGCGCGTCTTCGTACTCCTTGACGGAGCCGTCCTTCAATACGATTTTCATCTGTGCCTTCTCTCCCTTCTGTTCCTGCAGGAATTCCTGCATCCGCATTCCTTCTTTTCCTTGCCCTGCTCCAGCTTCCCGGTGCCAGCTTCGCATCCGCTGCCGTTCCCATTGCCGCATCCAATCACGACGCCATGGGTCAGGGGCGCTATCCGCAGGCCATGAATAATCCCGGCCAGCAGGCACAGGCCCGCAATTGCCCACAGCGTTATCTTCGCCATGGTCACCTCCCCGTCGAAACAGGTCTCTGTCAGCTTTCTGCACTTTTCTTTGAACTCTTCCATTTCCTGTCATCTCCTTTTCCAGATTTTCCAAGTAAACATACCGAATCCAGCCGGGGATGTCCGTCCCCGCTGCCCGGCGTGAGCCCTGTGCGCCGCTCCGGCGGCGTCTCTCAAGCGCCGCGGCATTTTTCGCACAGCACTGCACACAGGCCCGCGCATAGAAAAAAGTCCCCTGCAATCTAAAATTGCAAGGGACGTTTCTATTCCACCATTCCATCATGGGAATCCATAAAACGCGGTTCCACCCTTGTTGCAGCCATGGAACAATCGGCTGCCGCCTTCCTTCGCCTGTAACGGAGGCCTCCGTGCCCGATTAAGGGCCGCTCCGAGCCGGTCTTCAGAAGCCTTACGCCGAACCGCTCACAGCACCGGTCTCCCGGGCGGTCCTCTCTGGGGACGTTCCGCATCCTACTCTTCTCTTCAACGCTTTCTCTTTTCCTATCATAATACCTTTGCGTGAAAAAGTAAAGAACTATTTTCCGAAAAACAGCATCATTTCCCCCCAGTCTTCAGCTCGCCGATGACAGTGGCGATATAGCAGCTCACCTGATTGCGCTCCATGTCCAGGGCCACTGCCAGCTCACCGTACAGGCTGTCCTCTGCCAGATGGAAATATTTCGCATCCACAGCGGTCACTTTCCTTCCCGCCTGGACGCGCTTCTGCTTCCGCAGATATATCGTCTTGATGACCTTCACCAGTTCTGCGCAGTCATTGGTCTTCATGCACTCCTTGTACACCTGCTCTGTCAATTTGTCATTCGGGATGACTAACAGCGGTATCTCCGGAATGGCCTCTATCAGCTTCTGGGCCGCGCCGCGGTCAATCACTTTCCGCAGCAGAGGCTCCTTCTGTGAATCCACCGGCACATACACGGTGCTGCCTGATGTATACAAGGGCTTCAGTATATAATATTTTTTCTCCTTATCCACGCCCGAAATGTTAAGGGTGGTGATATTCTCCACGATGCAGACGCCTTTGTTGCTGCATATCACATATTCTCCTACCTGAAACACTAGACCCTCACTTTCTGCATACCTGCCGACTACCATTAGGAATTGTCGGAAAATAACTGATGCAACTTGTTTAGGAGAAAGCCCAGAAATACAACGAAAACGGCTATAAACTCGCATCAGTTATTTGTAGACAATTCCTTACCTCCGTCACTATATGTTATAACCATATTATAACAGATTTAAACATAATTTGTCAGCGTATTTTATTAAAGAAAGTGATTTTTGTGAAATATGCGCATGGCGTGATGGCAGCACTTTGTACAGAAATCCGTGCGCAGTTTGTCAATCGATAACTTTTATGCTTTCAATGACAGGCTGGCTCTCGCTCTGCACTAGTCCAATACTGTCAACATAAGCTTCGGCGGAGATGGACTCGCAGATGGCGTCCACCACCTCTATCCCTTCCGTCACATAGCCGAAGCAGGCGTACTTTCCGTCCAGGTAGGTGCTGTCCTCATGGACGATGAAGAACTGGGAACTGGCGCTGTCCATCATCTCCGAGCGCGCCATGGAGATGGCCCCTCTGGTATGGGACAGGTTGTTCTCGACCCCGTTCTCGGAAAACTCGCCCTTGATCGTTTCATCGGAGCCGCCTCTTCCATTGCCCAGGGGATCGCCGCCCTGTATCATAAATCCCGAAACAATGCGGTGGAAGGTCAGTCCGTCATAAAAGCCGTCCCCGGCCAGCTTCAGGAAATTCTCCACTGTTATAGGCGCTACGTCCCCGTCCAGCTCCACGGAAATCGTGCCGAAATCCTTCACCGTGATCTCCACATGGTGCTTCCCGGAGGCAGCCCCCGTCTCCCCGCCCTCTGCGGCAGAGCTTTCCTCCTGCCGGCTGTCCTCTCCGGACGTCAATGACTGACCGTCATTATCTGCTTGTCCAGCCGAAGAGCCCTCTTCCGCACCGTTACCGCAGGCAGCCAGAAATACTGCCATTACTGCTACCATCAAAATGCTCATCCATCTCTTTTTCATCTCTTCTCCCATTCCTTCCTCTTGAATATACGACAACAATGCCATCACAGATGCCAGTGCACCTATGGTGGCACAATCGCGCTTCTTTTATGCAAAATCACCAAATGATTGTCAGGCAATCTCACCAAAGAGCCCTAGATGGTCAGGTCAAAACGCTGACCCGTGTAGCCCTGCCGCTCTTCCTTTACGGCATTCCAGTCCACGTTCGCAATCTTCTCCGCCAGCTCCTCCACCGTGGACGCATACACTGTCGTCTTCTTGCCCGTGTTCTTGCCAAGGGCCCGATACTGTGCGGTCTCCGCGCTTTCGGCTTTCTTCGCGTTCCCCTTTTTGTCCGTGGAATGCTCTTTTTCCATGCGCTGCTTTTCGATGCGCTCACGCTGCTTCTCGCTGTTCTTCTCCAGCTCCGCGAAGAAGGAGACCTCCCCGTCATCGCCGAAAGAGATGCCGATGCGCGTCACATCGTCCGCCTTGTCCCCCAGCTGGGACTTCATGTCGCCCAGCTTGACCACGGCATCGTCCAGGGTCTTCAGGTTCTTGTTCTTCACATCCTCGTCCGTTGCCATCTTCTCCAGCTCGTCTGGCGTGAACAGGGTGCTGTATTCAGCGTTTCCCCTGGACAGCAGGGAAGCCGCCTCCTCGTCCGTCTCAAAGTCCGCCACGATGAAATCCATATTGCCATATTTCTTCTGCAGCTCCTTCAGCAGATTCTGTGCCGCCTTGCTCAGGTTGGGAGCCTTCTTGCTCTCTTTCGAGGCATCCGTAGTTTTCCTGGCGCTGTCTGCCTTGGCCTTCTCTGCGTCCCTGGCAGCCTGCGCTGTCTTTCCATAGATGCCGCTCTGATAATAACTTCCTATTTTCTCCATTTTCTGCCCTCCATAGCTTTTTTGACATCTTCCTTAGCTGATGCCTGCAAATTCTGCCTTCCTGTCCGGATTCCCGCCGCGCTTCGCCTGTATGGGCAAAACATCGGCCTGCTATATTTTATTTCGGCAAATACTGGGAAAACTTTACCCAAAATATCGTCCGAAGAACTTGCATTCCCTTCCCGTGATCGTATAATGGAAGTATGATGAAAATATGGAAGAACAGTCCGCGGATACGGAGAATGGAGGAAAAGAACATGAAATATCGTGATTTAGGCAAGACAGGGCTGAAAGTCAGCGAAATCGGCCTGGGCGGGGAATGGCTGGAACGGCACAACGCCCAGGAGGTGAAGCAGGTCATCGACCGCTGCGAGGAACAGGGCATCAATATCCTGGACTGCTGGATGTCGGAGCCCAACGTGCGCACCAACATCGGCAGCGCCCTGGCCGGAAGACGGGAAAAATGGTATATCCAGGGCCACATCGGCTCCACCTGGCAGAACGGCCAGTATGTCCGTACCAGGGAGCTGGGGCAGGTGCAGGCCGCTTTCCGGGATCTGCTGGAACGGCTGCAGACGGACTACATAGACTTAGGCATGATTCATTTCGTGGATGAGCCTGTGGAATTCCACAGAATCATGGAAGGGGAGTTCATCGAATACGTGAAGGGGCTGAAGGCGGCAGGAACCATCCTCCATATCGGCATGAGCACCCACAATCCGGCCGTGGCCAGGCTGGCGGCGGAAAGCGGCATCGTGGAGCTGATTCTCTTCAGCGTCAATCCGGCCTTCGACATGCTGCCCGCCACGGAGAACATCGATGATTATTTCGCGGAAAGCTACGATGAGACCCTGGGCGGAATCGCTCCCGAGAGAGCCGAGCTGTACCGTCTTTGTGAGCAGAACGGCGTGGGAATCACTGTCATGAAAGGCTATGCCGGCGGCAGACTGTTCTCCGCAGATACCTCTCCCTTCCGGGTGGCGCTCACCCCCGTGCAGTGCATCCACTATTGCTTAACCAGACCGGCCGTGGCCAGCGTCATGGTAGGATTCGACACGCCGGAACATGTGGACGCCGCCGTGGCCTATGAGACCGCCACCATGGAAGGCTTTGCCTTTTTTCATCCCTCTAAAGCGCCCTTATCCGTTCCATCTCCCGGCAATCCCAGTGCCGAAAAAGCCAAGGGTTCCATGTGCCCCCTTATCTTTGGTCATTCCGTCCCGTCAGGGGCAGATTCTTTCGTCCTCTCTTTGTCTTCCAGCCTGTATTTTCCGTAGGCGCTCTCCATATCCAGATGCACCTCCCTGAAAAACAGCACCAGCCATACCGCGAAAGCCCCTATGGCCACATAGCCGGAAATCCATCTGCTCCCTGCAGCCCCCAGCAGCATGACACCGCCCCACAGCCAGAAAGCGTTCCTCTGGTCCGCTGCCATCCGCTTCCTGTCATACCTGGCACGCTCCTCCTTTGACAGAAGGCTAAACCCGCTCAGCCAGTTTGCTCCATGCTCTCCGGCCAGGGCAAACAGAGAACCCAGCAACAGAAACGCAGCCGCAAGTACCATGCACAGATAAAAACCTATCATTACCGTATCCTCCCCGGTAGTTTCCTCCCCGGTATCATAAAACCCGGCATCCCCATTTCCTACATCCATCCCTTCCTCTGACGCACCAATATGGCCTACAGCGCCTGTCCGGCCTATGCCGCCCTTCCTATCTCACATAAAAGCCGCTCAGCTCCATCTCCTGATCGTAAGTCAGAGTATAGGTCACGCTGACATTCTCATAGGAGGCATTTATCTGCGCGACCGCGTAGTCTTTTCCCTTTTCCCTGATCTGGACCATGTAAGCCGGGCCCACATTGAGGAGGGAGCCCCAGTCCTCGCCCACATATCCTTTGATGTCGTCCAGGGACATCTGCGCCAGCAAGTCCCGCAGTTCCCGGGACAGGTATGCGTCAAAGCCCTCTCTGTCCCCTTCGCTGAATACATTGATCACTTCCTTCGAACGGGCTTCTACCTGGCCAGAATCGAAGACAGTACTGTCGTAGATATCCAGGTTCTTGGGAAGCCACCAGTAGAGGAACCCGACGGCCAGCGCCAGCACGCCAAGCACGCTTCCCAGAATCAAAAGCAATAGCCTGCGCTTCCTGGCCTTCCTTTCCCCGCTGCCCTCCAGGTTCTCGTTGAATTCCGCGGCCAGCGCCTTCGGGTCTCCCATCTCTGTCAGGATTTCCGTCAGCTGCCGCCCTTCGCTCAGCGCGATTTCTATATGGGAATCCAGCTGTCTCCTGATTTCCTTCTTTTTGGCTCCGGAGCACTGCAGATGTCCGGCGACGCATTTGATATATTCCCGCTTCGTCATATCCCATTCATCCCTTTCCCACAAGCATCTCCCATTACTTCTTTTCGTATTTATTCTGAATCGAGATTGTATACACCGCCATGGCCACGATGGTCTCCAGCATAATCCCCAGAATGGAAATGACGGCACCGCCCGAGTTCTGCCCGAACAGAATCGGAAGTCCCAGAACCATGGCCACAAGGCCGTACACGATGAAGAGCTTCCCCACCGCCCGGTTGTACCCTTTCACATCCTCCATGGGAAGAGGCCGCACATTTGACCAGAACCCCACTTCCTTCTTCGCGAAATGCGCCGCCACCCCCAGGCCTATGAAAAGAAGCCCTACAGCAATCCACAATAAAAACCCAACTATCCTATCTTCCATTTCCTGTCCTCCTGATTTTTCTTCCGCCATGGGCGCGGATGCTTCCAAAACCCTTTCCTGTGCTTTCAGGTGCATCCGTCTTCCGCCCCGGCCCTGCTTCCCAGAATCGCCTCCACGTTCCCGGAGAATGTCTGCCACAGTTCCTTCAGTTCCTCCAGAGTATCCCTTCCCTCCTCCGCCAGCTGGTAGTACTTTTTGGAGACTTCCTTTCCTTTGGGCTGGCTCCATCTGCTCACCACCAGCCCGTCGTCTTCCATCCGGTAGAGAATCGGATACAAGGTCCCCTCCTTTAAGAGGAACATGCCGCCGCTCTTCTCCTTCAGTTCGCAGATCAGCTGATAACCGTACTTCTCCTTTTCCGTAAGAAGCTGCAGCACCAGCATTTCCAGTACGCCCTTCTTCATCTGCTGCTCGTATTTCGGCTTCAACCCATCACCATCCTTCTGCCGGGAATGTAAGAAGTGCCCAGGCTCCTTCTCATTGATTGATAATATTTAGTATTGCTAATCATATATTATTACAATGGGGACGTTTTGTCAACAGAAAAAAGAAGGTTTTCTGCTTTTGAAAAAATTAAGAAAATCCTGACAGGATTCTTTAGATTCGGAAGATATCATGGTATAATGTTTTTATTCGTGGCATGGAACGGCCGGATGGCCATCCATACCATGATTGCACTTTAATCATGGTATAATACTGGCAGAATATCAAGGCACGACCTGTCCTGATTATCTGCATCATACCCGGACTACACAAGAAAATGGGAGGAAACACTATGAAAAAAGGAATCTTGCTTGGATTGTTCCTGTTTGCGGCAGCTTATCTCATCTTATCCAAATGTATCAAAAACTCCACAAAATATATCCACATGGGCCCGGAGGGCGAGCAGCCCTGACAGAGAGACCGGTTTCGCCCCTCCAATATCGGCGGCGTGCAAAAAGTCCGAATTCTCGTCCAGGAACTCCAAAAAGGGGAATGGCTCCGCCATTCCCCTTTCCATCTCTCCATGCCTTCCGACAGGACTTCCTCCTTCGCCCTCCGGCCCTGGAAACGCTTCATTTCTTTCCTCAGTTGTATTGCTTTCCTCTACTTCATTTCTTCCCTCTTTTTCCGCGCTTCCCATCCGGCTTCCCGGCGCTTTCCCTCTCCTGGGCCCCGTCCCGGAAAGTCTCCTCGTATTTGTCCGTATCCGTGGGCAGCCCCTGCTTTCCCAGGGAATATTCCGCCAGCCGCTTCACGATATAATACAGCGTGGCGAACAAGGGCACTCCCACGATCATCCCCAGGAACCCCATCAGCTTCCCGAACAGCAGCATGGCCACCGTCACATAGAGGGCCGACAGGCCTGTAGAATTCCCCAGAATCCGGGGGCCGATGATGTTCCCGTCCACCTGCTGCAGGATAATGACGAACACGATGAACACCAGGCACTTGGCCGGCGAGACCAACAGCAACAGAAAGGCGCTGGGAACGGCTCCGATGAAAGGGCCGAACATGGGGATGATGTTCGTCACCCCCACAATGACGCTGATCAGCAGCCCATACGGTATCTTTAGAAGACTCAGGCACACGAAACAGATGATTCCCACAATCAGGGAATCCACCAGCTTCCCGGAGATGAATCCGTTGAAGATGCGGTTCGTCTGCACAAGGGCTTCCGACACGGCCCCGTTGAAGCGCTCGTTTCTGCTGACAGCATAGAAAAGCTTCCGGCACTGGCCCAGGTAATGCTCCCGGCCAAGCAGCAGATAAATCGTCACCACGATGGAAATCACCAGGTTCACGATGGCAGAGCCGATGGAAAGAAGGCTGTTCGCCACTGTGGACACCGTGGAGAACAGATTCGTCCGAATCCACGACACCAGAGAGGTCTCGGCGGACTCAATCATCTGCATCACAGCGGCCGCGGCTTCATTGTCCGACTCCAGATAGCTGTTGAGCCTGTCCAGCTGCGTCTCCAGCATCTTCGGCAGATCCCTCACCAGCCCGCTGACGCTGTCCACCAGCTGCGGCAGAATCAGGGCGCAGAACAGCACCAGCACCCCCAGGGCCAAAAGCACCGTGACCAGCACGCACACAGGCCTGGCGAACCTGGCCAGCCCTTTCACCCTCTTGACCTGTCTCTCCAGAGCCTTCTCCACCGGGCACAGCACATAGGCCAGCACGATCCCCGCCAGCAGCGGCTGCAGCGCCGACAGAATCACTGCCCCGAAATCCAGAATCTCCTGAAACCGGAACAGCAGAAAGAAAAAAGCTATCGTGGCAGAAAGGCTGGCAAAAATCATGATGCCCTGCTTCCGGTAGTTTCTATTTTGATTTTGGTCCATTGCGCTCTCCTCCCCTACGGCCGCCCTTTCTGACAATTCGCCGTACTTCTGTCCTCCCTGTTCTCGCCCTGAAACGGGCTGGCAGCCATTGTCCTTATCCTGTCCTTTGTCTTCAGAAAAAAGCACTCTCCCTCGTACAGGCCCTTTTCACAAAGCTGCTCCAGAACCGCCGTCATGGAGACATTCAGCCGGTGATATACCCGCCGTCCTTCCCAGGGCAGACCTGTAATATATTCCTGCGCCTTCTCGTCCAATGCCCCCAGCAGACATTCATATCCCGGCAAATCCGCTCTGGCCGTCACCCCGAAGTCACAGGACGCGTAGGAATCCTCTTCGCCGTTTTCCTCCAGCTTCGCTCTCAGGATGGCCAAAAACCTTTGTGCATCCGGCTTCTGTCCGACCAAGAAGCTGCTGGTTTTCCAGCACGCCACGGCAAGCGTCTCATCCCGCTTCACCACCCGCCGGAATGTGGCCTTGCCATATCTGTCATATTCTTTCACATAGGCGGCTTCTTCCTTATGCCCGCCGCTGCCGGGCTCCTGCCGCAGAATCACCCCGGACACAGTCAGATGTTCCCACACCGCCTGGCGCACTTTTTCATAGGGAGCCGGGAAATCCAGCCGCTCCGCAATCTGCTTCACCGTATACCCCAGATCCGCCAGATGGCGGATGGCGCCCCCGTTGGCGGCCTCCTGGGTGAAATTGGCCAACGCCTCCTGAAAATACCGATTCCCTTCCATATCCAAGCAACACTTTCCTGATCCGTCTATTTCTTTGATTATGTCATATAATGGCGGAATATGCAATGCTTTTTCACAGAAGAATAGGCTTGCATTTTGCCTGAATAGCGAGTAGAATATTATGCGATGACATATAATGATCTATTTGTCGTACGAAAAAAGCAAAAGGAAACGAGGTACATCATGAAAAACAATCAGAACAAATGGTTGAGCGCCGCCATCCCCGCGCTGCTCCTCCATTGCAGCATCGGAACAGTCTACTGCTGGTCCATCTTCAGTCAGGAAATCGCTGACTATATCGGCTTCTCCAAGGGCGCTACGGAGTGGGCGTTCAGCTTCGCCATCTTCTTCCTTGGAATGTCCGCCGCCTTCCTGGGCAACATCGTGGAGAAGGACATCCACAAGTCCTCCCTCATCGCTTCCATCTGCTTTGCCTGCGGCATGGCAGGAACCGGTTTCTTCATTTATTACGGCGGCACCCATCAGCACAGCCCGCTGGCGCTGATCGGCATCTATGTATGCTATGGCTTCATCATGGGCATCGGCCTTGGGACGGGCTATCTGTCCCCGGTCAAGACCCTGATGCTCTGGTTCGAGGACAGGAAGGGCCTTGCCACAGGCCTGGCAGTGGCCGGCTTCGGCGCGGCGAAGGCAATCGCCAGCCCTATCATGCAGGCCATGCTGGACAATCTGGGCGACGGCGGCATCTACAAGATGTTCCTGATCCTGGCAGTCGTCTATTTCCTCATGATGTTCGCAGGCCATCTGCTGCTGAAGAAACCCTCTACCTGGCATGAGCCCCAGAAGGCCGAAAAGGGCAAGGGCATGATGGATGTCATCAAGTCCAGGCCCATCACCAACTACATCGGCATCTGGCTGATGTTCTACATCAACATCACCTGCGGACTGGCCCTGATCTCCCAGGAGAAGATGATCGTGAAATGCATCGGCCTGGCCGGCGCCGCCGGCGTCATCGCCACCGTGTCCGCCGTCTTCAATGCGGGCGGGCGCCTAGGCTTCTCCGCATGGGCGGATAAGATGAAGGACAGGAACACGATCTACAAGCTGATCTTCATCCTCTCCATCGCCTTCACGGCCATCGTCATGGTCACAGGCGGCATCAAGAACGGCGAGGGCAATACAGTGCTTGTGATTCTGGTACTGGGGCTCATCTTCGTGGTCAACGCGGGCTACGGCGGCGGCTTCTCCAATGTGCCCACGCTGCTGTCCGACCACTACGGCATGGGCAACATCAGCGCCATCCACGGACTGACCCTCTCCGCATGGGCCATCGCAGGCCTCACCGGCAACCAGATGGCCAACTGGATCGTAGACCACACGGGAGAGTTCATGGAAGTCCATGGCATCAGCGTCAACCCCACGGGATATCAGAACGTGCTGTATGTCACCATCGTGCTGTACATCGTGGCGCTGCTGATCAGCCTCTTCCTGGTGCGGGCTCCCAAGGACGGGAAGAAGTGATTCCGGCATATTGAGGGAATCTGTCCTGATACAGAAGTAGAGAATGGGACTGCCGCTTTCGGGCGACAGTCCCACTTTTTATGCGATGTATTTCTTGCGCAGCGGTTTTCCGGGAGGGCTCACTCGGATTACACCTCCGTCTTCATTCCTCTTTCAGGTAAATCTCCACCACCGTATCCAGCTCGTCCGGCAGGGGATAGCAGTCCGAGGCGTGGGGATTGAAGAAGAAAAAGGCGTTCTGGCTGAATTCTTTCAGGTTCCAGTAGTTGGCCTGCTTGATTTCGGAATTGTCCGACAGCAGCCGCATCTTCTCGATTTTTCCCGCCATGTCCTCCAGGCAGATGGCCCCCGCCTGCTCTTCCATCACATGGGCGTAGAGCACATTGCCCCTGCGGGTGAAGCGCCCCCACTCCGGCTTCGGGAGCTCCGCATAGCCGCAGCCGTAGATGCTCTTTCCGTTCTTCTTCATCCAGGCGCCGACCTCCCGCAGGATGGCCACCGACTCTTCGGGAATCTCCCCCTTGGCGTTGGGGCCTACGTTCAGCAGCAGGTTCCCGCCCTTGCTGACGCATTCCACCAGCATATGGATGACCATCTTCGCGGATTTGTAATGATGGTCATGGGCGGCATAGCCCCAGTTGTTGTTCAGGGTGATGCAGGATTCCCAGGGGATGGGATTGCCCGCTTCGTCCCGGATGCCCGCCGGGGGAATCATCTGCTCCGGCGAGGCGAAGTCCCCGGAGTAGGGGGTAGGGTCCAAGGTGCGGATGGAGCCCGCATTCTCCCCGCTTCCCTCCAGGCGGTTGTCGATGATCACGTCAGGCTGTATGGAGCGCACCATCTCAATCAACTCCTTGGCCTTCCAGGTGTCGCATTTCATGTTCCCGTAGGAGAAATCGAACCACATCACGTCCAGCTTCCCATAATCCGTCAGAAGCTCCTTTATCTGGCCGAACATGTACTCCAGGTAATTGTCGAAATTTCGGTTCTCGTTGGAATATTCCGGGCGGTTCCGCATGGGATGGTGCATGTCCCCGTAATGGGGGAAATCCGGATGCCGCCAGTCGATCACGGAGTAATACAGGCCCACCCGGATCCCCTCCTCCCGGAAAGCCTCCAGGAATTCCCGCACCAGGTCCCGCCCGCAGGGGGCATTGGTGGACTTGAAGTCCGTCAGCTTTGAATCGAACAGGCAGAAGCCGTCATGGTGCTTGGCCGTCAGCACCGCGTACTTCATGCCGGCCTCCTTCGCCATCCTGGCCCATTCCTTAGGATTGTAGTTCTCCGTGGTGAACTCGTCCTTGAAGGGCTCGTACTCCTCCCTGGTGAGCTGCTCGGTGCTGCGCAGCCATTCCCCTCTGGCCGGGATGGCGTACAGCCCCCAGTGGATGAACATGCCGAACCGGGCCTCCCTGTACCACTCCGTCCTCCTGGTCCTCTCTTCCACAACCTTGTTCATTGTTGCGCCCATCCGCGCGTTGCGACGCGCCCGCACGGCAGAAAGCATCCGCCGTGCTAAATCAACAGGTCGGATACGCTTTTTTATCCAACCTTCCCATCATGTCGCCCGGGGCGGCACATATGGCAGACATCTTCAGTTGTCCCCAAAGCTACTTCTCACAGTTTCCGGCATGCCGCTCAGCCATCGCAAAACGGCATCGGCATTTGGCAGCCGGCCGGAAGGCTTCAGGTTTTGCTCATCCGGACCAGCTTCAGTATCATGTCCCCCGTGCCCACATTGTACCCGGCCACGCTGTAGATGCCCCGCATGTCCCTGTCAATCAGCACCGCCAGGGGAAGCTTTCCGGGCTCCAGGTACAGCCTGCGGGCCAGCGCCTCCATATCGGCCCCGAACTCGTCGAACATCAATGTGATTCCGGGCAGAGCCTCCAGCACGCGGCCGCACGCCGGATTCTTCCGAATCTCCGGGCGCATCGCCACAAAGAACAGCCTGCCCTGCAGTTCGGCATAGGCCTCCCTGCGCTCATATATCTCATTCAGGATATGCTCCGTAGGCTCCTCGTCCTCTCCCAGCCAGATGAACAGGCCGCTGTCCTCCTTCACCAGCGCCGAAAGCAGGCATGCCTCCCCGTCCTCCCTCTTTATGGCAAAGTCCGGGATGGCGTGGTCTGTGAGCATATCGGCAGGCTCAGCCTCCGCCAGTTCCAGGCGGATTTCCCTCTGCTGCCCTTCCTCCAGCCGGAAATACAGCTCTTTTGCCAATATATTGCCATTTGGAAGACGGTTCGCCGTCAATGCCCTGTATCTCCCCGGGAAAGCGGGAATAGGCCCCGCAAGCTTGTCCTGTTCCCACAGCCACAGAGGCCTGTAAGCGCCGTCGTCAAAGCGGGCCAGAGACCAGTTGCCGAAATAGTTCCACTCCACGCCCTCCTGGCCATGGATCAGGATACTGCATGTCCTCTCATGCCGCTCCAGCGGAACGAATACGCCCATGTCTTCGGTCACGGCTTCCCCTTGGCCGGAACCTGCCGCCGCGTCTTTCGCGCTCCGGGCCTCCCCCGAGGGCATCCACACCTCCGGCACTCCCTCCACCGGATCCAGCCGGGCGGGTATGCCCAGAGTCCTGAGAATCTGCACGCAGACCACTTCCTGGGTCAGCCTGCTCCCCCGGCCGCTCTCCAGAGCGCCCCGGGCGGATGCGATCAGGTTCCCGTACTCCTCCTTTTTATCAGACACAATCTTTTCCTGCACAAGTTCCCATGCCGCCACCGGATTCCTGCGTATCTCCTCCGACAGGTCTCTGCCCTGGCGGGCGCTCTCCTGCTCCAGCCAGCCCAAAATGAAGCGCCGGAAGGGACGAATCATCTCGTTCCCCACTCTGGGGCACAGGATATAGGGCACCAGAAGCCCGTCCCCGTACACGCTTTCCCAGCCTGCCGCCTCCAGGCAGCACTCCTCCAGCACCTCCACAGTGATATCCCGGAGGTCCTTCTCCCGCAGGCTCTCCAGCACGGCAGTCTTCCAGCGCTCCGGATAGGCTCCGTCCGCGGGCTTTGCCAGGAATGCCGCAATCTCCTTCTGGTTCCGGCAGGCCTTTTTCATGATGGCGGCGCATCTGTCCCGCATATCCGCCTCCAGCATGGAAGTCGCTTCCTCCGCCAGGGCCTGGTCATAAAAACGGCTCTCCTTCTCCCTGCGCAGGCGGTTCATCTCCTCCAGACGCTTCCGGCCCCTGGCCTTCTCCTCGTCGGTGGGCATGACGGAATTCCGCGCAGAATCCTTCGGCGCGGTAAAAGTCAGCTCCGCCCACCTGTCATTCTGCTGTCCCGCGGCGTCCAGGACAATCTCACAGCAGCTCCCCTGTCTGGTGTCCGCCAGGGCCTCCCCGTAAGCGCCGTCCTTTGACGCTGTGACATGCAGGCTGCCCAGTCCGGTGCGGAGCACGCACTTCCCCTGCCCGTCGGTATGGACAGCCGCAATCTCCCCGTAGCATGCCATATTCATGACTTCAAAGCGCACCAGCGCCCCCGGCTGGGGATTCCCCGCTCTGTCATATACGGCCACCTCCTGCTCTGTGGTCAGGGCATAACGCCCGATCTGGTTCAGGGCCTGGCACATGTCGTTGCCGGGCAGCACCTGGGGGGCGTCCACACCCTCCGTGCCCTCCTCCACCGGAAGCAGCCAGCGGGAGTGCACCAGCATGGCCCTGGAGGACGCACCGGCGAACCATCCTCTGTTCAGGAGCTCCTCCGGCTCGCATGCGCCGAAGAAGACCCACTCCCCGTCGCACCATGCCTCCACCCAGGCGTGGTTGTCGTCGCAGTGGGACCAAAGAGGCACATACACCTGCCTGGCGGGGATTCCCAGGCTGCGCAGCACCGACACGGTAAAGGTAGACTCCTCCCCGCAGCGGCCATAGGCGCAGTCATATACGCTCATGGGGCTGGCCGTCCGGTCATCCGTCGACCTGTAGGTGGCCTGGGAGGCGCACCAGTAATTGGCTTCCCGCACGGCCTGACGCATGTCCATCCCGGCAATCCTGTCCTTTAACTGCTCATAGAAAAATGCGCGGTGCTCCGTCAAATCTTCATTGTTCACCCGATGATGCAGCACATACCCGGCGAAGAGCCTCTCCGGGACCCTGCCCGCAAAAGGCCCCTTCTCCCAGAGAAAGGCCCCATGCCTGGCGAAAGCTTCGAATAGCTCCGCAGGATAGTCCACGGCGTCGCTCACCGGCATGGAGGCATACAGGCATTTCAGGGCCTGGGCCTCCCCGGGGCTCAGAATCTCCCCCACCATGCGCTCCACCTGCGCCGCTCTGGCCCCGCAGGCCCCGCTTGTCCCCATGCGCTTCAGCTGCTCCCTGAAGGGCGCTTCGATTTTTTCCATCATTTCCTTCGTAAACATGATCGGCAATCTCCTGTCTCATCTATGTTGGATTTTCGGCCTGGTTCTCTCCCGTCTCCACCGGCCTCTCCGCCTCGATCCCTCGACCAGGCGGCTTCTGGTTTCTTCCTTCTCCACCAGCTTTGCCGCTTCGGCCCCTCGACCAGGCGGCTTTAAGTTTTTTCCCATCTTTACCAGCTTGGCCGCTACGGTCCTGCGACCAAACGGCTTCTAGTTTTCTCCCATCTTCACTAACTTAGCCGCTTGGTCGGCGGCGATGCAGGCGTCGAGGATTTCCTGGATGTCTCCGTTCATGACTTTGTCCAGCTTGTAAATCGTCAGGCCGATTCGGTGATCTGTGACGCGTCCCTGGGGGAAGTTATAGGTGCGTATCTTCTCGGAGCGGTCGCCGGTGCCTATCTGGCTGCGGCGCAGTTCCGCTTCCGCGTCATGTCTCTGCTGCTGCTCGATGTCGTACAGCTTCGCTTTCAGCAGGGCGAACGCCTTGGCCTTGTTCTGCAGCTGGGACTTCTCCGTCTGGCTGTACACCACGATTCCCGTGGGGTAATGGGTCAGGCGCACCGCGGAATCCGTGGTATTGACGCACTGTCCGCCGTTTCCGGAGGCCCGCATGACATCGATACGGATGTCTTTTTCATCGATGACGATATCGATGTCTTCGTCCACCTCCGGCATCACGGCCACACTGATTGTAGATGTATGGATACGCCCGCCGCTCTCCGTCTCCGGCACCCGCTGGACGCGGTGCACGCCGCTCTCGTATTTCATTTTGGAATAGGCGCCCTGGCCGTTGATTGTGAACTGCACTTCCTTCATGCCGCCGATGCCGATTTCGTCTACGTTCAGGGTATCCACCTTCCAGCGCTGGCTCTCCGCATAATGCACATACATGCGGTAAATCTCCGATGCGAACAGCGCCGCTTCGTCTCCGCCCGCACCTGCGCGGATCTCTACAATTACATTCTTGTCATCATTCGGGTCTTTGGGCAGCAGCAGAATCTTCAGCTCCTGCTCCAGCGCTTCCACCCGCTTCCTGTTCTCGTTCAGGGTCTCCTTTATCATTTCCCGCATCTCTTCGTCGCTTTCCCCGTCCAGCAGTTCCAGGGAGTCCGCGATTTCCTGATTGCATTTCTTGTATTCCGTGTACGCGTCCACGATGGGAGTCAGATCGCTCTGTTCCTTCATCAGCTTCCGGAACCTCTCCTGGTTGGAGGTCACCGTAGGCTCATGGAGCTCGCTTAAGATTTCTTCAAACCGAATCAATAAATCCTCTAATCTGTCAAACATATATCCTCACATTCTGCCGCTGCCACGGCCTGTCACAACTCTTCCGTTATCTCAAATACCGTGCGGTATCGGGCGTCTCATCCCCTCCTGTGCCAGTCATCGCCCCATTTCCTCTGGCGCTCTACACCACCGAAATCGCCCATTCCTCCGGCGCTCTACATCACCGAAATTTCCCCATCCCTCCGGCGCTCTACACCACCGAAATTTCCCCATCCCTCCGGCGCTCTACATCACCAGAAGCAACTCTCATCCAATGCACTATATCACCCACGGCATTCCGCCCCGGACTATGTCTTATGTCACTCGAATCCCTTCGTTCCATAGACCACCCGATCCAGCCCACCATAGTCCTTCACCAAATTTATCTCCAGAAATCCGGCGTCTTCCATCAGTTTCCTGACATCATCCGCCTGATCATACCCAATCTCCAAAAAAAGCATTCCTCCGCCGCACAGATGCGGTCTGCACTCTTCCACTATCCTTCGATAGAACGAAAGCCCGTCCTCGCCGCCGTCCAGCGCTCCCAGGGGCTCATGCTCCCGCACCTCCGGCATCAAAGTCCCGATTACGCCACTGGAAATATAAGGCGGGTTGGATACGATAATGTCAAACTTTCCCTCTGCCTTTTCAAACAAATCTCCCTGTACAAAAGAAATCCTCCCGTCCCGGTCTCCCGCACCGGCAGCGCCGTCCTCTCCGCAGCCCAGCTCCCGGACATCCTCCGCCCCTGTTCCTACAGAAGCCCCCGCTTCCGCCCAGGCCTTGGGCCCCAGCAGCTTCCGCGCATTCCGCCTTGCCACTTCCAGCGCTTCCGCGGAAATGTCTGCCCCCACGCCTTCACAGTCATTGCTGTAATGCAACAAGCTGATCAGAATACAGCCAGACCCCGTGCACAGGTCCAAAATTCGCATACCATCGTAGAGATTCTTCAGCACTTCCTCCACCAGAATCTCCGTATCCTGCCTGGGAATCAGCACATGTTCATCCACCAGGAACTCCAGCCCCATGAACTCCTGTACCCCTGTCAGCTGCTGCAGAGGAATCCTCGCTTTTCTGCCGGCAATCAGCCTTTCATAGGCGTTCTGCTTCTCTGAATCCACCTCTCTGTCGCCGTGAACCAGCAAATCGTTCCGGCCTGTACCGCAGACAGATTCCAGCAGCAGCCTGGCATCCAGCTGCGCTTCCGTTATTTCAGCAGACAAAAGCTCCTCTCTTCCCCAACGGTACAGTCCTTCATAAGTCATGGGCACACACTCCCCTGTCAAATTCCCTGAATCCCCAGTCTTCTGCTCCCGGTCAGCGATATCTCCCGCCGTCTTTCCTTCGGCCTTCTACGGTTCATCGTCCAAATCTATTCATTCTTCCGTTGCTTCTGTTTGAAAATCCTTCGCCTCATATCCGAAATGCTCGCTCAGATATCCCTTCCAGTCGAACACGCTCTCCACCGCGGCAATGGCCACTTCCACCATGCTCTCATCGGGTTCCTTGGTGGTCATGCGCTGAATGGCCATGCCGGGGGCGGAAATAATCCGCACCAGGATATTGTCCGAACGTCCGGCCAGCCTGATGATCTCATAGGAAATCCCGGCCACCACAGGCATCAGCAGTATCCTGATCACCACCCTCATGGCAGGGTTCTCCACCCGGATGAAGAAAAACAAAACAATACTCACAAAAAATACGAAAAAGATAAAACTGGTTCCGCATCTTCTGTGAAGCCTGGAGCTGCGCATCACATTGCTCACCGTCAATGGCCGGCCCCTCTCGATACAGTTGATGCATTTATGCTCTGCCCCATGATAACGGTACAGTCTCCGGATGTCCTTCATGATGCTGATAGCCAATATATACAGAATGAAGATCACGATGCGCATCACGCCTTCCATGATAGCCAGCAGCGACTGGTTCCGCAGAAACCCGCTCAACAGCGATGACAGATAATAGGGCAGCACCACAAAAATGCCCAGCGCCAGCACCACAGCAAAACAGGTGACCAGCACGGACATCATCTTCTCTCCGTTCCCGCTCCCCTTTTTCTGCTTCCCGTCACTTTCCTCCTCCTCATAGAAGGACGCGGAATAGTTCAGGCACTTCGTGCCCAGGATAAGGGACTCTATAAAATTAAAGACACCTCTGACGAAAGGAATCTCCTTGACTTTGCTTCCGTGCAGGATTCCCTCGTAATTGTCCACCTCCACGGAAATGCCCCCGTCAGGCCGCCTTACGGCGACGGCATACTTTTCTTTGTTCTTCATCATGATGCCTTCCAGCACGGCCTGACCGCCGATGCCGGAATAGCGGTTTCTCTTTTTAGCCATACACTTCCTCCAATAAATATCTGTCAGTGTAAAAAAGGCTGAGATGCACGCACCTCAACCTTTCTTGCGATTTCTAGAAATTCACTTCATCCTTATTTCACACCATATTTCCGATTGAACTTCTCGATACGTCCGTCAGCTCTTGCAGTCTTCTGCTGGCCGGTGTAGAACGGATGGCATTTGGAGCAGACTTCTACATGAATCTCAGGCTTTGTAGAGCCCGTCACAAAAGTGTTGCCGCAGTTACAGGTCACAGTTGCCTGATAATACTTGGGATGGATTCCTTCCTTCATCTCATTCACCTCTCTATAATAGTCTCGCAGCGGCACGGCTGTATCTTCCGTTCACCGAAACCGCAATATATTTGTCGTTCACATCCGCACTGCTTATGGAACCACAAACAGCGCTATTATTGTAGCATAAGAACACCGTACTTGCAAGTCCTATTTTAAATAAATTTGTTTCTTTTTACCATTTGGACGAACTCATTGTTGTTTCTTGTCCGGGCGAACATGTCCAGTATGCGGTCTGTGGCCTCGTCCGACTTCAATCCGTTCAGGGCCTTGCGCATGATATTGATGGCATCCAGCTCCTCGCTGGTCAGAAGCAGGTCCTCACGCCGGGTGCCGGACTTGGCCAAATCGATGGCAGGGAAGATGCGCTTCTCGGAAAGCTTGCGGTCCAGGATCATCTCCATGTTGCCCGTACCCTTGAACTCCTCGTAGATCACATCGTCCATCTTGCTGCCGGTGTCCACCAGGGCCGTGGCCAGAATGGTCAGGCTTCCGCCCTCGCGCATGTTCCTGGCCGCTCCGAAGAACCGCTTGGGCATGTGCAGCGCCGCGGGATCGAGACCGCCGGAGAGCGTCCTCCCGCTGGGGGGCACCACCAGGTTGTAGGCCCTGGACAGACGGGTGATGCTGTCCAGCAGAATGACTACGTCCTTCTTATGTTCCACCAGGCGCTTCGCCCGCTCGATGACCATCTCTGACACCCGCTTGTGATGCTCAGGCAATTCGTCAAAGGTGGAATAGATGACCTCCACGTTCGCGCCTATGATGGCTTCCCTGATGTCCGTCACTTCCTCGGGACGCTCATCGATGAGCAGTATCAGCATATGCATATGCGGGCTGGACCGCAGAATGGACTTGGCCACTTCCTTCAACAGGGTCGTCTTACCGGCCTTGGGCGGCGATACGATCATACCGCGCTGCCCCTTTCCCACCGGGCTGACCAGATCCATGACGCGCATGGCCACGCTGCAGCCTGCCGTCTCCAGACGAATCCGCTCATTGGGAAAGATGGGGGTCATATCTTCAAATGCCTTGCGCTTCGACGCTTCTTCTATGGTATATCCGTTGATGGTCCTGATGAACAACAGCGCGCTGAACTTCTCCTGCTGGGTCTTGATCCTCTTGTTGCCCCGCAGAATGTCGCCGGTCTTCAGGCCGAAGCGGCGAATCTGGCTGGGAGCCACGTACACATCGTTCTCCCCGGGCAGATAGTTCTCGCAGCGGATAAAGCCATAGCCGTCCGGCATGACTTCCAATATGCCGCTGGCCTCCTCACCGCTGTCCAGCTCCTTGGGATAGGTCTTCTCATCGTACACTTCCATGGAACGGCTGGTGCGCTGTGCCGGAGCTGCCGCCTGGCCTGACACCCCCTGATTGGCTGCGCCCGCTGCCGGCTGGCTCTGTCTGGCTGTCTGATTTGGCGCGGCCTGGCCTGTCCCGGCGGGCTGGGCCGATGCCGCCTGATTCGGCGCGGCCTGGCCTGTCCCAGACGTCTGGGCTGATGCCGCCTGATTCGACGCGGCCTGCGCCCCCTGACCTGCTCCGGCCTCCTCCGATTTCTGGGCGCTCTCCCGCTGGACTGTATTTTCCGCCTTATAATTGCTTTCGTTCTGCACCGCGCTCTGGCTGCGGGTGCTCTTCTGCTGAGACGCTGCCGTCCGCTTGTTGGTCACGGCATTGCGTTTGCGTGCAGGTTCAGGCGCACTTTCGCCAGCCTGCTGTGCCTCCTGGCCATCGGCCGCCGTCTCGGTCTTCTGGCTTTTGGCGGACTCCTCAGCCTCCTGGGCTTTCACTCTCTCATCCTCGGCCAACATTGCCTCGACCAAATCGGCCTTTTTCATGGAAGACGTAACTTTCAGCCCGCGGACTTTCGCAAGCTCTCTTAACTGTACAAGTACCAACGATTCATACTTTTCTCTCATAAATTCCTCCTGATTTTAATATGTCACAAATAACAGAAAACGCGGTCTGTCAGTTTTCCATCATCATGAATAAAAAGGGGGGCACAGCTAGATTAGTCATTGATGTGCTGCCTTGACACGCATGGTGAACCCATGTCTTATTTTACTATTATAATACACTTTTCCAAAAATAGGAACCCCCAATTTTATTTATGACGCGCCCGTCTTATTATCGTCACTATTCGTGCCAAATGTCAGCTAATTCAGACCTTTGGACGAACCCCACTCAACTGCTAACCGACATCGGCCATAAACAGCAGCATTCCGAAAACAGAGCAGCCGTAAGCTTCCCCACACCCGAGAAGCTTACGGCTGACACACTCGCCGCGCCCTAAAAATCAGCGAATACTTCCATCTGTTTTTTCAGTTCCTCCACAATCCCCCGGTTGGTATCCATGCGGCCCGTGATATCTCTCATATCCTCCACCAGGCTCCTGCTGCTGTCAGCCACCCCGCCAATACCTACAGCTCCGTCATCGATTGCTCTTGTGATGCTTTCAATGGAACCGGCTATCTCTGTCATGGAATTCCTGAGACGGTCTGTCCTGCTGTTGAACGCATCGATCCTCTCCTTTACATAATCGGCATCCTCTTTGTACTGCCTCCCGGAACGGACGAATTCCCGGAATTCCGTCAGAATCGTCTCGCTCAAGTAGTCTGCCATCTCCTGGGAATTCTTTGACAGATTATGTACCGCGTTGGTGACGACCTGGTTGACCTCCTGGATACGCCCGGCAGTCTCGCTGCAGGAATTGGCCAAGGTCTTGATTTCTGCCGCGACGGCTGCAAATCCCTTTCCCGCCTTTCCGGCCCGCATGGCTTCCATGGAGGCGTTCAGGGCGATCAGGTCCGTGGTGGAGGAGATCGTCACAATGTCTTTGGTCAGTTTGGTCACCTGATCCACGCTCTTGCTGTTTTCAATGGCCTCTTCCAGCACCTTCAGGATATCGGCTGTCTTCTTTTGAATCACTTCCGCGTTGGCCTGAGCCGTTGCCTCCATCTCATTCGCCCTTGCCTTCATGGCGGTGGAATACTCCGTGATGGCGCCGCATTCTTCCGCCATGTCATGGACATCCTCCTTGATGCCCGCCACGCTGCCATTGATATTCTCGGCATTCTTCGCCACCTTTTGAATCGCCGTGGACAGAGAGCCTGCCAGGGCAGAAAGCGTTCCCGCGCTCCTCCCGGACGTGCGAGTGTGCTTCAGCACCTCCCCTGTGACCTCGTCCAGCTTCTTCGAACTGTCCTGAAGGGTATCCACCGTCCCCTTGATCGGTGTTATCACATATTTTTTGATGATCCGGATGGTCGCGAGCACTAATATCAGGCATGTGGCCACAGATGCCACCGCGATGATCAGGGACACGATATAGACAAAGGACAGATTCTGCCTCGCGTCGGCTGTTCTTGCGCTTACGGCCCCGTACAGCTCATCTATGCCGTCTGCCATGGCGGAGCCGAAGCTGGCCACATCCCCATTTGCACAGGCATAGGCATCCTGGGTGTTGCTGTCCGCGCTGGCACATACCAGATAGACCAGAGCATGCTTAAAAGAATCATAGTCCTCCAACAGCTGCGCATATATATCCGCTTCCTCCGCTGTGACGAACTTCCTATATTCCTCCAAATACGCTTCCAGAATCTCCTCTTCTTCCTTGATTTCCCTCACAACAGCAATCATGGTTCCATAGTCCGCCGCCACGATATGAGACAGCGCCATCTTATGGATATTCGCGGTCGTGTGGCGGATATTCTGTAGCGTCTCCAGGCCTGCCATATCATTATCCACGATATTCGAGGCATTGGAATTCACATTGTTGATGCCGAAGACCGACAGGGCATTGGAAACCAAAGCCACGATTCCCAGCAGAATGATGGGGAGTATGAGACGTTGTTGAATGGTGAGCTTGCTTTTCATCTTACATCCATAAATCCTTTCAGCATATGATTCTATCTTGCGCAGACGGCTTCCGCCATTTCATCCAGCTGCTCCTGTAAGCTTTGGCCGGAGGGATTTCCTGCCGCCATGTTTTCCGCGAATTCCGTGACGGGATCCCAGAACTTGCCGCCTACCCGCTGAAGCTGGGAATACTCGGACTGCTCCAACAGAGCGGCGATTGCAGGGGATTCCATGATCGCCGGGGAATCGGCCACCGCCATGTTGGACGGCCCCTGCCCGCGCATTTCGAAGCGGAGGCGCTGGTTCTCTTCGTCAGTGATCCATTCGGCCAGCCTGGCAGCCCACTCCGGGTACTCGGAATAAGCGTTCACGCCAATCAGTTTGCATCCGGAAAAAGAAGCCATCTGTACCTGGCTGCCGTTGCAGCTGTAAGTGGGCAGCTTGGCAGCCCCGGTGTCCTCTCCCCACGCCTCGTTAACCGCGACGGCATTCCATACGCCGCTGACGCCCGCAACCACGGAACCGTCCTTTACCCCCTGCAGAAACTCCTCGTCCGTGCGGCTGGCAAATCCAGGGTTTTCCGCGATCCTGAGCATGGCCTGGGCCACATCGATTCCCCGGATGCTCCCCTCCGTCTGGTTCCATGTGCAATAGTTCGTAATCCCGTCATCGTTCAGCCCCACCTGGAGCCCTGTATTCCCAAAGAAAGAATATACATACCACGCCGAAGACCAGTCCATGGCAAAGAGCTTGCCCTTGGCGGCCGCGGCTTCCAGTATGCCGTCCAGCGTCCTGGCCTGTTCGTCCGTGATGTATCGTTTGTTGTAATACAGGAAATATCCGTTGTCCGCGGTCAGCGGATACGCATACAGCACACCGTTCACCGTGGCCGCCTCCACCGTGCTCGAAAGGTTCCTGCTCCGAATCTCGTCCGCATTCTCGATGGGGTCTAACGCCCCGGCGGCGGCCAGGGCATTCAGCTGGTCATCCGCGAAGGTGAACACGTCCGCGCCGTCCTCCAGTCCCCCCAGCAGCACGTCCTTGCACTGGGATTCCCCCTGCACCTCGAATGCAATCTTGAAATCCGCCTGTCCCTGATAATGCTCCTGAAAATTTTGAATGACCCGGCCCATCAGTTCCGCGTCTTCCTCGGCTCCCCAGACGACCAGCTCGACTCTCTGGGGCTCTATGCTCTCCGGCTCCGCTTCTTCCGCCTGGCCGCACCCCGTGAACGCCGCGGCGCACAGCAGACCCAGAAGCAGCCTGCACACTCTTTTTTCCATGATATATTCCACCTTGATGCTCCCGTTTTTCTGTGAATATTATATCATCGAAATCGGTAGATTGCAAGACGGAATAGCCGGGGGCTTTTCCCTCAAAGCGGCAGGCTGGAGGCGACGCAGAGCCCGCCCCATCCGACACGGGAGTTGGGGTATTCGTTCTCTCCCCGGAGCGCCCGCGCCCCGGCCCTCAGATATGCCTTCACCTTCTCCCCATACAGAAAGGGATCGTTCCCCCGGACGATTCCCGTTCCTGTCAAGCAGATGTTTTAAAATATTTCAACTTTTTTCACTGCTTTTTCCCGAAACCCCATGGGAGCCTGTTACATTGTTGCTACCTTTGCCACTCCCAGCTGTCATAGGATTGCCACATCTTCCAACACCAACCGGAATATTGTTGCCACATTTTCATGCCGAAATTTTAAATTTCTGACAGACAGCCCCTCTGTCCGTCAACTTTCCCACCATGAAACCTCCAAAAAATATCCACCGCCTTATCCTGGCCAATCTCAATTCTATCTACAAAAGCATCGGCCATCTCCTTTGTCAGTTCTGCAAATCCGGCATACTTTAACAGAAACTCCTGCCCTTTCCTTTCTGATTCCGGCAACTTCTCACACTCCGCCATCTCATCCCGTATCCCGGCTCTTCTCTGTTCCAACACAGAAATCCTCTGCTCTAGCTGTCTGCGTCCTTCCAGATATCCTTCCCTGGTATAATCTCCGATATGATAGCCTTCCAGAAGCAGTCCTTTCTTTTCAATCAGTTCCTGGATTTCCTGTTCCACAATCTCCATGTCTCTGACAAGCCCGGTCTGCTTTTCCTTTACTGCCCGTAATGCCGTTTTCCTCACAAATTCCAGATCGGCAAACTCTTTCACCTGCTTTTTTATCTGTTCAAACACGATTGTTTCCAAAACCTCATTACTGATACTGCCTGTCATGCACTCATTTTCACTGCTCAGTTTCTGATTGGCGCAGTAGAAAAACAGCTTTCCGCCTGCCAGCTTCATCACTTTCAGCCGCCGTTTGCAATAACTACAGTACCCCTTTCCTTTCAGCGCATACAAAATCGGATTTCGCACGGCCGGCGCCTTTTGGAAAAACTTTTCCTGCACCTTGTCAAAAACCTCTCTGCGGACAATCGCCGGATGGTGGTTCTCCACCACCTCCCATTCCTCTCTGGGTTTCAATATCTTCCGGCTGCCGCCCACCTCTGCCTGTGATGATTTGTGCCAGACCATACTTCCCACATAATTTTTATTGGTCAATATCGCCCGCACTGTCCCTGGCTGCCAGTATTTCCGCTCCTGTAAAAGTTCCTTCCGTCTCTGGCTCTTCCTCAGATTTTTAAACTCCAGAGGAGTTAAAACACTTTCATCATTCAGCGTTTTGCAGATCTGTGTCAGGTTCCGACCTGCCAGAGACAACTCAAAAATATGCCTGACCACTTCCGCCTCTTCGGGAAGAATCAGCAATTCATAAGGATTTTCCGGGTTCTTTCCATATCCGAAAGGCGCATTTCCCGTGGCATACTTCCCCTGCTTCCTTTTGGCCGACACGGAACTTTTCACCTTTTCAGAAATATCTTTACAATAGAAATCCGCAAGCAGCGTCTTGAATCCAATATCAATATCCGCTGTTTTTCCAATATAGTCTTTGCTGTCATAATGGTCGGTAACAGAGATAAAACGGATCCCCAGAAACGGAAAAATCTGCTCCAGATACGTTCCCATCTCAATATAGTCTCTGGAAAACCGGGATAAATCCTTTACAATCACGCAGCCTATCTCATTTTGCCTGACTTCTTCCAATAATGCCTGGATTCCCGGCCTCTCCATGGTTGTTCCGGAATAACCGTCATCATAAAATTCGCTGTATTCATAATCCGACAATTCCTTATGCTCCGAAACATACCGCCTGATTAAAAGCCTCTGGTTTGCAATGCTGTTACTCTCTTCCTTCCCGTCATCATCCTCCATGGAAAGGCGGTAATAGGCTCCAATCTTATTCCTTCCCATAACAGCTGTCTCCTTTCCCGAAGAGGAACCGGATCTCCAACCTTCCCTCCGGAAACACATCAATCCGTTCTATCAGGGAATCCACCAGATGTACATTCAGCTTTTTATAACCTCTTGCGCTTTGCAGAGAGCGTAAAAATTTGTTTTCTTCTTCCATCTGGATTTCACTCTTTCGGATTTTGCGCTTCAGTTCTTTTATCCGTTTTTCGCAGAAGCTGTCATGTTCTGTCCTGTTATCCCGGAAAGCAGCGTATTCCAGATCCGTAATCCTGCCTTCCTTGTACTGTCGGTACATCTCTCCGGCTTTTGCGGCAAGTCTTTGATGTTCCTGCAGAAGCTGGGCGATCTCTTCCCTATAAACGGCAACCGCTTTTTCACACTCTTTCCTATTCAGCGATACCAGTTTTTTGGAAGTAACTTTTTGCTCTTTCAAAATACCTTTGATGCGCTCTGCCACATAGCTTTCCACGGTTTCTTCCCTGATATGGTTCTTTTCGCATTTCCTCCCATCAATATAGTAGGCTCTCCGGCATTCATAAGAATAGCTTCTTTCGCCATTTGTTTTGTTTTTGTGAGAAACAGCGTGCATTTTGCCCCCGCATTTTCCGCAGTAAAGTACATTTCGGAATATATTTTCATGATTTTCCGGTGGTCTGTTCCCCGTATCTTCTTTTTTCTTCCTGGTTAGTATTTGTTTCACCTGTTCAAACAGTTCCTGGCTCACTACCGGCTCATGGCTGTTCTCCACTATAATCCAATGTTCCCTGTCTGTTTCACAGGTTCCTTCTCCGCCCTCCTTAAGAAGAGACTGACGCTTACGCTGTACCAGCTTTCCCATATATACCGAATTGGAGAGCAGGCCACGAATGACCTCCGGATTCCACTGGTGCAGAATTTCATTTCCCCTGCAAAATACATGCCCGCAGCGGTTATAATCACTGATTCTGTGGATTTTCCGCTCATACAGGACAGATGACAACTGACCCGGCGTCATTCCCTTTGCGATGCCGTCATACAAAAAACGCACCACCGCCGCGCTTTCCTCGTGAACCACCAGCCTGCGAACCCCGTCCGTTTTCCTTGTCTGATATCCATACGGCGGTGTGCTTCCGATATAACCGCCGCTTTCGGCGGCAAGTTTTCTGGCAGTAGTCACCCGTTTGGATATATCTTTTGCGTACATATCGTTTACCAGGTTCTTTAGATTCATGGTCAGCTTCCGCTCCGCCACATCCTCTGCCATAGAATCAAACCCATCTGCAACGGCAATAAACCGCACTCCCAGGAACGGCAGTATCTTCTCGATATAATTGCCTGTTTCCACATAATCTCTGCCGAATCGGGATAAATCCTTTACAATAATGCAATCCACCACACGGTTCCTCACATCATCCATCAGCCTGTCAAAGCCTTCCCGCTGAAACGATGTGCCGGAAATCCCACGGTCTATATAAATATCATGCACAGTAAGTTTTCTTCCATTTTTTATGCGGTTATTCTCTTCAGCAATATACTGGCGGATGATTTCAATCTGGTTCTCTATGGATTCCGCTTTCCTGTCATTGTGATCTACGGATAAACGGCTGTATATCCCCACACAATAACTTTCTGTTTTTTCAGGATGCTCTACCATTTCCCGACTCCATATATTTCCTGTGTTCATGGACTGTACCGCTTCATATCTTCTTGCCGTCCTTGCCATCTATATCACCTCCTGCACTGTGGATTTCTCGTGACATAGCTTACGCATAAGAGCCAGTTTCTCCATCTCATTGGCAAAGCGGAATTCAATCTCCAGCCTTTTATCCTCAAAGACATAGATTCTCCGAACGGTTGTCACCAAAAGTTCCCTGGTAAGTTCGTGAATCTCCAAAGTTTCCCGAATCCGGTCAAGCTGGGTTTTTGCCGCAACCCCATTCCGAAACATGTCTTTAATAATTTTCTTTTGCGCGTTAATGGACGTTTCCAGCCCTTCGCATTTTCTTTCATACAGGCAGTACAGCTCATCGAATTCTTTCCTGTCAATCAGCCCTTCCTTCAAATCAATATGCAGACCATTCTTTAAATCGCAGTATTTTTTATATTCCATGCTGAGAGCGCCAATCTGGGAATCATACTCTACCACCTGGTCGTAATTGATGTTAAGTTCTTCCAGATATTCCAGAATACCGGAATAAGAGGCCATCAGTTCCAGCCAGACCCTGATTTCCTTAAAAACAATCTGTTTCAGTTGTTCTTCCCGGATGCTGTGCCTGCTGCATCCCAAAGACCTGTTTTTCGTCTGGCAGATGTAAAAAACCTTTTCCCTGCCCTTATAATGGTTCACTCTCCGGATCATAGGCGTCCGGCAATCCCCGCAGGTCAAAATGCCGCTAAACAGGCTGGCACAATCGGAATCCTCTGATTTCCTTCCGTCATATTTCAATAAATCCTGCACAGTCCGAAATTCCACTTCCGATATAATGGCCTCATGGGTATTTTTGACATAAATCCATTCTTCCCTGGGCTTATTGATCCGCTTTTTCAGCTTGTAGCTTACTTTTTCCTCTTTTCCCTGAACCATGGTTCCGATATAAACCTGATTCTCCAAAACCCGCTTTACGGATACAGCCGCCCATTTCCCAGGGCTGTCTCCTCCAAATCCTGTATAATACTTCATTCCCAGAGACTTTTTATATTCCATGGGAGAAAGCACTCCGGACTGGTTCAGCTTATCCGCAATGGCAGCCATACTCATGCCCGCTATCTTCCATGCAAAAATTTTTCTGACCACATCCGCCGCATATTCATCTATCATCAAAGCGTTCTTATCGTCCGGGTCTTTCCGGTAGCCATATACGGCAAAAGCGCTGATACATTTTCCTTCCAGACGTTTTACCTGCTGCTGCGCCTTGACTTTTACGGAAATATCTCTGCAATATGCGTCGTTTACGAAATTTTTTACCGGCACGATCAGATTGCTCTCCGCCCGGTCTGCATACAGGCTGTCATAGCTGTCCGTCACCGCAATGAAACGCACAGAAAAAGCCGGAAAGGTTTTCTGAATCAACCGCCCGGCTTCTATATAATCTCGTCCAAATCTTGATAAATCTTTTACCAGCACACAATTTACTTTCCCGGCACGGATATCTTCCATCATCCTTTGAAATTCCGGCCTTTCAAAATTTGCCCCGGAATAACCGTCATCAATATAGATGTCAAATAACCGTAAATCCTCATGGCTCTGAACATAAGCCCGAAGCAGGTCACGCTGGCTGCTGATACTGTTGCTTTCTGTCTTTTTACTGCCGTCAATGTCAGCATCGTCTTTGGAAAGACGCAGATACAGCGCAGTATCATAAATATTTTTCTTACTCATTTGCATCACTCCTGACTTTTATTCGCTGACAAGAAGCCCTTTTAGGGGAATTATGCCGCTAAAGTCAGGATTCCGCTTTCAATCCTGACTTTAGATTAACATAATATTCCCGTTTTGTCGAGTCCTTTTAATATTTCAGTTCGGCTATCTGCTTTAAATACTGTTTCAGAGCATCGGTTGCGGAATAGTCCTCCTGACCGAAATGCACCCGCACCACATATCCGTCATTTAAATGGGTCGTAAAGTCATCTTCCCCGGATATGATGCTTTCCAGTTTCTCTCTGACTGGTGTTTCTTTGGCAATGGAAATCTGTGCGATATCCCGCAGTTCGTTTCTTTTCACTTCCATAATGTTCTTCAAATCATCGCTTCCCCCAGTCCTTCTCCCAATACTTTATGTAAATAACGATTTGTCCTATGACATGCATGGTGATTCCAGCGGCAATCTCCACCACCTGGAGACTGGTCCCGTCAAAGCCCCGCATGGAGCGTTTCAGGCCGTCAAAGTGGGGCAGAGGTCGCTCCGCTCCCGAAAAGTGAAAAAAGGAAGTACCATGGTCTCCCACGATACTTCCTCTGAAATCTTTCCACTGCTTTTGTTTTAACGCTCCCATCCCTGCAGGTTCTCCCAGCCATACTCAGTTTCCTGCTCCGGCAAAGGAGCAAATTCAATGCCGTCAATGCAGTTCTCATACAAGAACTGTTTATAGACAAATGGCGGTACATCATCAAATTTTCTCGCCTCTTTTAAAATACTGGAAATCACGGTGGCATCCGCCAGGCGGAACTGGGTCAATCTTCCCGTTTTCGTCCAGAATCTTTTCATCCGCCGAAACATTGACAATCTCGCCCACCAGCCTGCAGGTCTCCTCATCGTAGCTTATCAGCCTGCACTTTTTCCTCTGCCTGTGTCTTCATCGACCCCCAAGGTTAATGCTCCCCGCACAATCGGGCCGACGGTATACAGCAGAACAATGTATACCATCCCCAGGTGCCCCTGCTGATATGGGCCAGGGGGCTGTTCTGCTCTGTGGGTTCATTTATGTACGGCAAATCCATGTCTGATTCATTCATATCTGGTTCATTCTCATGGGGTTCTTCTTCTGATTCGTTCTTATACAGTTCATCCAACTCCGGTTCCCTCGTGTCCTGTTCGTCTGACTTTGGTTCGTCCTCATCCACCCAATCCTCATCATCTGCCCATTCCTCAAAGTCCATGTCCGCTTTTTCCTGCAATTCCGCCCTTTGGGCCCTTTTTTCCTCTTCGTGGACACCGGTAAATGTCAGGGCACCGCCTTTTTCCCAGTCAAAACCTACCACAATCATGTTCACCCAGCATATGCGCGAAGTCATTATTTCCGGGAATTCCCTGCATTCCCACCCATCCGTCTTCCAATAAATAAGCTTCGGAACTTACATATATGAGAATACCCGCAATGATTCTGCTCTTTATGACACTTTCCCGCTTACCTGCCGTGTCCAATTCATCCAATGCAATGCACACCGTATAGGGCGAGGAATTGGGATTCCCTTATCCTGCACATGATAATGATCGAGGTTCTTCAATGTATCATCGCATTCAAGGGAATGGCTGCTTCGCTGCTCTTTAAAACAAAACTCTCTTTTCGGAAAAGTGTTCCTGCTGTCGTCAGAGCTTAACTCTTTATGTAAACGAATATTCACATACTGCCTGTCCTTTCTGATAGGTACACTCAATTATTTCAGCAGGATTCATTTTTTCAATATAGGTCAAACACCTGAAAACCATCCCATGACCCACAAAAATAACCTTATCATAATCTGAATATTTATCTGCCACGCGTATCATTCTTTTTCGCATATGGCTAAGGGATTCCCATCTGCATTTTTTTCCTGGCGGATACTCACCGTTGAATTCAGTAAATTCTCTGGCAAATGCAAAGCTTTCTTCAGAAGTTTCATACTGATTGTTCTCATCAGGTATCCATTCATGCAAATCGATATCAACTTCAACTCGTATTCCTGTTTCTCTTGAAAGAATCTGAGCCGTCTGCAACGCTCTTGTGTAAGGAGAAGATACAATAAGTTCTGCCTCTTTCAGACGGGCATCTTTTGCCGTTATTTCTGCCTGTTGTCTTCCTTTTTCGGATAAAGGGGCAAAATCCCTGCCAAATCCCCAAAATCCATTTACAAACATATCATCGTAATTTGCTTCTCCATGCCTGACAAGATAATACAATGCCATTTTATGAATCCTCCTGATGCCCTTTAATCCTCCTCACTTCCCGCTGATGCGCGGGTCGATGAGCCGATAGATGACATCCACCAGATAATAGACCACAATCACTACGAAAGTGATGTACAGGATCAGTATCTGCACCACCGGGAAATCCCTGGTGGAGATGGCGCTGATCAGCAGCCTGCCGATGCCGGGCAGTCCGAACACTTGTTCTATCACAATACTGCCCGCCACGATCTCCGCCACGATCATCCCCAGGAAAGTGACCACGGGCATCATGGCATTGCGCAGCACATGGGCATACATGACCCGCCGCTTGGTGCAGCCCTTGCTGTAGGCCGTGCGCACATAGTCCGTGCCCACTTCCGTCAGCATAGAGTTACGAAGAAATCTGGCCGTCATGGCAATCTTCGGCAGCGCGATGGACAGCGCCGGGAACAGCAGGTATCCCAGGAAACCAGAGAAATCCTCCTGATAGCTGATATAGCCGCCGGGAGCGAAAAATTTCAGTATGATGCCGAACACGAATGTCACCAGGATGCCCAGAAAGAATGAGGGCACCGCCATGGTGGCCTGGGTGATGACCCCCAGCACCGCATCCAGCAGACGGCTGCCGCTCCTGGCCCAGAGCACCCCCAGCGGGATGGACACCAGCACGATCATGACCATGGCCAAAGCCGCCAGCCAAAGCGTCACAGGCAGTTTATCCCCGATGAGTTCCGCCACAGGCATCATCTCATTCATGTTCTTGGAGTAGCGATAGCTGACTCCCAAATCGCCCTTCAGCACCCCCGTCATCCAGTTCAGGTACCGGACTGCCGGCGGGTCG
>OFHB01000349.1_pt1 | contig 32974 bp, 27 predicted proteins | sample 1521881 | NCBI WGS metagenome assembly OFHB01 (sample SAMEA3504090, study PRJEB24116) | mouse gut metagenome | biome: mouse gut; feature: mouse-associated habitat; material: faeces | place: Denmark | collected 2011
TAAAAGGGGCGCTTTCTTGCAAAAGTCTATAGTCCTGAAAATTGGGAAACTTTTAATATAATGTATGATGAAATTGTACGCTCCATTGATGAAATCATCAAGGTATCTGACGAAAAAGGGTATCATATAACAGAAATGGCAACTACCGGGGAGTCGGCCGGAGGATGTCTTGCGATGCTGATTGCATTTCGATATGGTGATGACGCTCCTGTCCCGATTCGGTTTGTTATGCAGGAAAGCGGCCCGGCAAGCTTCATACCAGAGTTATGGACGGATGTTGACAGCCAGAAAAAGATTGAGTTTGTCAACAATATGACCGGAGAGAATTTTGCATTAGAAGATTGTGATTCCGAAAAATATAATGAAGCCATTGCCAAAATCAGTCCGGCATCCTATGTCAATGAAAATACGATTCCTATATTACTTGCTTATGGCGCAGGAGACTTAGTTGTTGTTCCAAAAGTAAAAGAGCCATTATTGGAGGCATTAGAGGAAAGTAATGTCAAACATGACTATATATTATTTCCGAATTCCGGCCACAGTCTTTATAATGACCCGGATAAAATGCAGGAATACCGTGCTAAAATGAAAGAATATGTGGAGATATACTTCCAAAATTGAGGAAACAGGTATCTCTTTTATAAGAAAAACACTTCGAAACAGCCATTTCCATTTTGGGGAGATGGCTGTTTTCGTGAAACAATAATCTTACTTATGTTCTTAAGCACATAACCAGAAGAACTGGCTTTCTTTCATATCTTAGCCAACTCCAACTGTTTATTCAAGCCCATATGACTCCACATTCCCCTCCATGGCATTCCAGATCCAGTCCGCAATGCTGACGTCTCCTGACAAAACCACAAACGTCCCCAGAACAATCAATATCCTCTTATAGGGCTATCCTGCCTGTTACTCCGCATATCCCCAAAGTATCCACATGCGCATTTTTAAGTATTGAAAACAAGCCTCGCACATTTCTTTCTGTTTCTGCTCCATTTCAGTTAATTCCTTGTCATAGTCCCCTTCCATAAAGCCGTGGGTAGATTCCTCAAAAACTTTCAGTTCCACAGGGACTCCTGCCTCTAAAAGCCTGTCCCTGTAATCGAAGCCCTGCTGGTACAATGCATCCGGCCCGCAAAGGATTAACTCCGTGGCAGACAGACCTTTCAGGGCTTCTACAGAAGCTGTCGCAGGGGACATCACTGTCGAATATCTGTCAACTCCATCCCTGAAAAACACCTCCTCCATCAGCTTTGTGGACTTGGCATCCATACCCGGAAACAGCCCTTCATTAAACACATGGAAATCAAGAAAAGGATAGACTGGAATATTGCTGCATAAAGGAATCCCCTCATCTTTCAGCATAATGGCGGCTCCGGCACAAATGTGCCCGCCCGCACTGTATCCAATCAGGTTAAACCGATCCCTGTCAATCCCATATTCCGCCGTGTTCCCCCCAAAAAAGCGCACCACATCCGCTACTTCCTTCTGGGCATAGGGAAAGGGTTCTGCGTCTACCTTTGTATAATTGATGTTCACAACAAATGCACACAACAGATCCGCCATCTTCTGGCTCTGCTCATCCAGCGCCGAGGCATCGCCTCCAACCCATGCTCCGCCGTGGATATTGAACATCACAGGCATGGGCGTATATTTCTTTACCTCTGGTTTATACAGGATCACTTCCACCGGCTTTCCCTCCGCCCGTGGAACAAAAAACTGCTTTCCCAGCCAGGGCTCCTTTTTCCTGCTCTTTTTCCTCCCCCGCTCCAGCATCTTGTGAACGAAACATAATTTTATCCTATTCAAACCTCTTAACACTCCTTCCCATGCCATTCTGATACACGTCCTTTAATACTTTTCCGGCAGTTCCAACCCATACCACTCAATACCTGTTTGCAGACAATTCCGGCCCGTACCACTCAATACTTCTTTTCCAGCAGCTCCAGTCCATAACTTTCCACGGTTCCATAAATACAGTCATATACCCATTGCACCGGGTTCTTGTTTCCGCTGAATTTCCGGAAAGCAAATGGCACACTCAAAATCGTATGCTGCATCAGCGCATTCTCCTTGTCCGTAATTTTTTCAAAAATATACACGCCAATCCCGGGGATCTCATCCCTCATCCTTTCCACGCTTCTTTTTAATATACTCTGAAACATGTCCCCGTCTTTTCTGTCCGCCGCATGGTCAATGCCATATAGGTATGCCTGGAAAGTAGAAAGAGCCGCATCCCTGACTGCGCAGTCAAAAAGAATCTTTACGGATTTTCCCCGTTTCCGGCTAAGTGCAACCAGGCTGTCCACTGTGATATTATCCGTTTTCAGCCGGTCACAGATCTCCTTTGGCGCATGCCATCTGTTCACTGCGGCATCACGCCATTTTTCCGATACCATGAGCCCGGCATCCACCGCCACGGCAAGATGTGATGCATGGGGAAAATAATCAAAAACATCATCCGCCAGAAGAGCGGAACCGAATCCTCCCGCACTGCCTCCCGTCACAAGTACGGTGTCTGTCTTTTTTGCCTCAATATGCTTAAGGGCCTCTTTCATCATAAGCCGGAAGTTTAAGCACCCATGATGGTACAGTGTTTTCTTCTCCCCTGTGAGCGCCGTGTACTCCACTTCTCCGCAGCCAATATGGAAATCCCCGGTAGCATAGGGCACCACAATTACCGACCAATTCCGGAAAGGGTTCTTCTTCCCCCGTGACCCTATACCAAACCTTGCTATGCATCCTGCCATGGCGTACATGCCCTGTGAAAAGGTGTCGCTGTATGCCCCGCCTTCCTTCACTGCGGAATACCCTCTTGCCGCTGTATATTCATCCGGGCTGACCCCACCCCCGAAGAAACAGACAATTACTTTATTCTCGGAGCCTTTCTTCATAAACCCATGCCAGACTGTCCCATCAGCCGAGACTGCTCCCGGCGTATCCACCTCATACCATTTTCCTGTTTCGGCAGCTCCCTCAAGCTTATCATACTGTCCGCCAATCATTCTGTTAAACAATGCATCTATCAGTCTGCCCATGCTCTCCGACCTTTCCTTCCTGCTTTTTTATCTGCCACCCTGTAAGAGTTTTACTCACGAAATCTCCGCCTCGACTTTCTGTTTTATGATACCATTTGTATCTACCGTATTGCACTAATTAAATCAGTTTATAAGAAGATTTTCTATCCCATTTATGCGTTTTTTACTTTAAATATATGCAAATATGCCCTGCCGGAAATAGAACCCTATTTTCCAACCGTTCTGAAAAAGCCCCTGCAGAGCAATGCAGAGGCTTTTTCTTTTATCCCATTACTACCTTAACCTGTGCCTCCTTACAAGAGGCCAACAACTCTGATGTAATCAAAGCACATCCATTCAAATTAACCGGCTTTTCGTTAAAGAGCAGTGTTTTCACGCCATGCTGGACGTGATCTGGGTTTTCTACCTTGATTGTGAGTTTACAGTTGCGGAATATCCTATGAACCGTATATGTCTCCCACTCTGCCGGAATCGATGGATCAATCATAAGGCCCTGGAGCACCGGGCGTACCCCCAGCAGGTACTGGGTCGCCACCACGTCCATCCAGGCAGCGGTTCCTGTCACCTGAGAAACAACACCCCATCCAAATTTCTCATTATCCTTTCCAAGCATGGTTGAGCAGTATGCATAAGGCTCTGCATGATAACGCTCAACACCGACCTTTTGAATGACCTTGTGGGGCAGAATCTGCTTGTAGTAATTCCATGCAAGATTGCCGCGCCCCAACAGTGCTTCCGCCATAATCGCCCAACAGTTGGCCTGGCAGAACACTCCGCCGTTTTCAGAATAACCCGCTGGAAGACCGTTGACCATAGCCGATTCCTTTGCCGGCCACCCGGGATAACCAGGTGTATTCAGCAGCAACCCCAAACCAGTGTCCAGTTCACTTCCGGCGCTGTCCATGGCATGAAGCTGTTTTTCCCTTGAGCCTGCTCCCGCAATGACCATCCAGCTCTGGGGGTTGAGCCAAATCCGCCCGTACTGTGCTGTATGGGTGCCGATAGGGTTCCCGTCATCATCAAGCCCCCGCAGGAACCAGTCACCGTCCCATGCATAGCGCTCCAGCGCCTCTTCCTGCTTTCTTATCAGTCCGGTAAAACGCTCTGCTGTCCCGCTGTCCCCACGCATCATGGCAAGTTCTTTCAGCTGCCGTAGCGCATAGATATGCTGCTCGGAAACAAACACCGTCTCTCCCCTGCCCTTGCGTCCATAAGGTCCAAGATGGTCATTCCAGTCGCTGAACAGGATCAACGGAAGTCCATGTTCGCCCAAATGCTTTTCCGTAAAGTCCACTCCGCGCAGCAGATGCTCCCAAAGCGCTGCGCCGCCGGTATGCGCAATCATGTCCGGCGCAAGGAACGGAACCTCCCTGTCCAGGAAACCGAGATCCCCCGTTTCTGCTGCAATGGCATAAGCCAGGTACACCATCCAGATATGATTATCGGACCGTGTGATATCCTGTGCCGGACGGTTTTCCTCAGGCCACATGATGTGAACAGGATGTCCGTCCTCAAACTGCTGTGATGCCAGGAAGCACAGCATCTGTGTTGCCCATTCCGGCTTGCGGTATGCCTGTGCCAGCATGTCCTGGGCAGAATCACGGAAACCAATGCCCCGTACTCCGGAGGCATCCGAACTGATGGAACGGGACAGCCGCGCCGTATGAACACATTGCACGGGATTCCAGGTATTAATCTCCCGTGCGGCGTCCTGATCGGGAATCTCACATTGCATAACATTCAGATGGTCATTCCACCAATTCTGCAGCTTCTCAAACTGGGCATCTGCTGCCCCCTCCCTGCGAAGCGCCGACAAGCTTTCCCTCGCTTCCGCAAGCGACTTATCATAATCCGCAAGGGCCCCCTGTGCAACCCCAAGATAATAATGTATCCGCTTTTCTGAGCCTGAAGCCATCTCCACATGGGTATGCAGCGCGCCACAGGGTTCCCCTCCATGAAGATCCGTATTGGATAGATATCCGTTTTCAATCTCGATGGGATCTCGCTCGTCCCGATAATTACCGCAGAAAGCATCACGGTTGCAGCAATAGGAATTAACCTCTGCATCAGAGCCGAAATAGACCATTGGAGACTCATCCTTGCGCGGGTGCATCCAGGCGGTATAAGCATAGGTGATGGCCTGGAGTTCTTGCTCCCAGACAGCCCTTGTGTTCCACTTCAGGTAATAGCCCAGTGTATTCTCCTCCCTCGCCAGATACTGCGACAGCTCCACATAGGCAAATACATCAAAGGCAATGTTTCCGCCGCTTTCATTCTGTAACTTTAAATCCCACACAAGCGCATCCATATCCTGAGCCATGAAAAGCTTAAGAGCAGCAGTAAGCCCATCCTTCTCTGCAACAAATACAGAATAACCGGGAGCATGCTTCGCCTTGCGATTCTCAACTTTTGTGTCACAGGGACGGAAAGCAGGCGACCAGACTGTGCCATCCTGCATCCTTATGTACACATAAAAACCCGGAGAATCAATGGGCAGGTTATAAAAACGGTAACGTGTGAGCCGGAACATCATTGGGGATAACCACCAGGCCATACCGCCCCCTGCCTGGGAAATAAAAGCGTGCATTCTGCCATTAGAGAGATAATTTATCCACGGTGAAGGCAGGTCAAATCTGTCAAAACAAATGGTTCTTTCCCTGTCTGAAAAGACATAAGGTAAGTTTTTCATATTTATACCCATCTGCGCGCTGCGACGCGCACTCTAATCAATAGGTTGAATACGCATTTTTATTCAACCTTTTGCCTCCTATATGTCAAAATCGAATTGCATCAAATTGATAAGCGCCGCCAGTCAGGATTTCATTTCTGCCATCCGGCAAGGTTAAACGGGCTTTTGTTCCGTCCGGTACTTCACAGCAATAGCGAATCCTGCCGCCATTCCGCTCCCAGCGTGAACGGATAACGCCATACTGCGTTTTGTAAGTTGCCTCCGCCCATGTCAGCGAGCCGCCGATTACAGGCTTCAGCTCAAATTCCCGGAAGCCCGGTGCATCGAATGTGGGCCGAATGCCGGCAATATACTCAAACAGGAACTGGCATACAGCACCGAAGCTATAGTGGTTAAAGCTGTCCCGGAAGACATCCATACCGTTCCAATTTTCTATCATTGTCGTGGCTCCCATCGTGACAGGATGCAGCCAGCCGGGGAAATCTGTCTGTTCCAAAATACGGAAAGCCTCATCGCCAAGTCCATTGTCGCAGAGCGTTGGCAGAAGATAGACAGTGCTGAGAAAGCCTGTGTTCAGGTGGTAGTCTGCTGCCTCCAGTTCCCGCTTAAGCTGCGAAATGACCAACGGCTTTTTCGCTTCGCCGGCCAGATCCAGAGCCAGCGCCCGGATATAGGCTGCCTGATGCCCCGCTTGAATCGTCCCGTCCTCAGCAATAAGGTACTTGTCATATGCTGCTTTGATCCTTTCGGACAGCAGCGCATAGTGCTCTGCATCCTTTGTCCTGCCGAGAATTTTTGCCATATGGCTCAGATTGTCACAAGAGCGCTTTGTATAGGCTGTTGCCACCTCCGGTTTGCCATACTTAGCCATATGGCCTACATAATCCGCTGCTGTACCGCCCTTTGCAAAAAGTTCAATGACCTCCGACGCCGGGGGAAGAGGTTCATTCCACTCTCCATAATGGAATTTGGTATCATATATCCATTCCCCGTCACCGTTTGCATACCACGGTTTATCATCATACAGCGGGTTTTTATCCTTCATGCAGCGCAGGGAATAATCCAGCCATTTTTTTGCCGTATCATAGTGTTCTTCCAAAATAGCTTTATCCCCATACATCAGATAGAGCTGATACGGAATCCATACAGCAGAATCTCCCCAGCCAACACTGTCCTCGCCAATATTACCGTTTCCCGAAGGGCCAGCCAATGCCATGGCAGAATCTGTTTTCTGTACCTGCCTTAATTCCTCCGGATTATGGACACTCGAAGTTGAAGGAAAAGTAATCCCCAGCTTACCGCTTTTGTACTGTTCGATTCGCTGATCCTGCAGCCATTTACGGAAAAATGAATACACATCCATAAACCAGGCAGCGGTACGGCAATAAATCATAGCGTCACCTGTCCATGCATTGCGCTCCCTGGTAGGACAATCCACCGCCACATCCAAAAAGTTCCCTTTCTGGCTCCACCGGGCATTTTCCACCAACCTGTTGATAAGTTCACTGGAGCATCGGAAATCGCCTGTCTCTTCCATATCAGAGTAGACCGCAATCGCAGTGAATTCCGCATCACATATACCCTCCACCAGAATATAGCGGAAACCGAACACGGCAAAGTGAGGGGTATATTCTTCGAGGTCTGCGCCCTGACATATATAAGTAACCTCCTGGAACTCTGCTCTTCCGCCGTCACAGTTGGCAGTGGAGAATCTGCCATCCGGGTCAAGTCCTTCGCCGTGCTTTAAATGCACCATCTGCCCGGCTTTCGTGTTGTGAAGCGTCATCCTTACATATCCCGCGATATTCTGTCCGAAGTCGATAACCAGGTTTCCGGCTTTATCCTGAAAAGCTCTGCCAGCAAACCGTTCCTTCTCCCGTACAGGTACGCTCTGATTTTCTATCAGTTCACCTTCCGTGTGTTCCGTGCATAATACAGCAGGCTGCCAGTCAGCCGGCTTAATCCTTGCGTCATAAACCTCCCCTTTTTGCAGGTCAGTGCTGACAATGGATCCTGTTGTGACCTCAAAGCTCTCATCAGTAGCAACAACGACTGTCTCATCCTCATACAAAAGGCTTAGTTCGCCCCAGAGAGCCAAAGTATAGCCAAAGTTGTTGTTCCACCGCCACCAGCCATCTCCCACCGTAACACACAGCTCATCAGTACCCTCCTGCAAGAGGGTACTGACATCATATTCCTGTACCTGAACACGTTGATAATAACTTGTCAATCCTGGGGTAAACTTATCTTCTGTAACCGGGCTGCCATTAATCATCGCCTCGTAAAGCCCATGGGCACTGATACGGAGTTTTGCACTTTTTAATCCTGCTCTGACATCAAACCGCCGTCTAAATATCGGTACAAGTCTCGTTTCCCGGTTATCCCCGGGATGACAGATCCACGCCGCCATCAGGACAACCTCCCGGAAAGAGCCAGTATCCTGCCAGCACATGCTTCCAGCTCTTTCCTTGTGATCTCATTATTTTGCAATCCGGTGAGAATGCTGTCCACATCCTCTGCAGCACCGGGCATGATCAGGTCATTTCCAGCCAGTATACACTGAACCGCACTGCTGGCTCCATGAACACCAAGGTTGAATTTGTCACCGGTCGTTCCCCAGTCGGTCATAACAATCCCTTCAAATCCCCATTCGCTGCGCAGTACATCCGTCAGAAGTTCGCGCCGGTTTGCGGTATGGACACCATTCAACAGATTATAAGAAGTCATCACCGCTTTGGGAGCCGCCTCTTTGACACATATTTCAAATCCTTTCAGATAGATTTCCCGCAGAGCACGCTGGGAAACCATGCTGTTGGAGCCAAAACGATTGGTCTCCTGGTTATTGCAGGCAAAATGCTTGATAGTAACAGCACATTTCTCATGCTTCTGTACACCGCGCGTCACAGCAGCCGCTGTCCTGCCGGAAACCAGTGGATCCTCGGAGTAGTATTCAAAGTTCCTGCCGCACAGCGGGCTGCGGTGGATATTCAGCGCCGGAGCCAGCCAGACATTCGCTCCAAATTTCTCCATTTCCTCACCCACGATGTCGCCGCAGATTTCGGCGGCAACGGGATTCCAGCTCTGCGCCAGAGCGGTACCGATAGGGATTGCCGAGGCATAGTGATAGAGCACTGTATTTGTCCTGGCTTTTTCTTTATTTTGCTCCAGCTTTGCACGTATCAACTGCTGGATATCCGAGGGGAGGATATTCAGGAGGCCGGCAAAGGCATCGGTATCAACGCTCTCCTGCCCCTCTTCGGTTTCAATATACTTTGTTGCAATGCGAAGACCTGCGGGACCGTCTGCCATTACTATGGTTCCATAACCCTTCTCAGCCACAACAGCCGCTGTTTCGCCTGCTCCACCCGCAAGTCTGGAAGCAGAGTTGCCGATGATTGCCGCCATACCTTGTGCCTTTGTGTGTTTTCCGACACATATTGTGGCAAGTTCACTGTCCGTGAAACCAGACAGGTCAGGATATGATAACCTCTCTCTGTCAAGTTTCTCACGGTCAAAATGTCCGATGTGGTCTAAGTCTTCCGTATTTACACGGATAACGGGCAGGTTCTGGGGAAGATGGCGCTCCACTTCCGGTTTCCAGTCATCAAAGTCCGCATTGCCACCAGCATGGCTGAGTGTCTGGGTGACTATATCACTTTCAAGCGCAATAATCCCCACGGGCATAGTACCAATACTAATGACATATTCACCCTTTTCGAGCAGCCATGCATCGTTTTCCGCATCCCAGCTTGCCATATTTTCAATGGGAATTCTAAGAGTGAGCATCTCACTTTCTCCAGGAAGAAGCTCCCCTGTCTTTTGATAAGCGCAAAGCTCACGGGCAGGCTTCACGAGCTTACCGTCCGGCGCGGAACAGAATAACTGCACGGTTTCTTTCCCCGCATAACTGCCTGTATTATTCACTGTGACAGTGACAATAATTGTATAATCCTCAACTGTAAAAGTATCCGGCTTTACACAAAACTCTGTATAACCGATACCATAACCAAAAGGAAACAGCGGCTTTACGTCCACTATATCAAAGTAGCGGTAGCCAACAAAGATACCCTCTCGGTAACAGGTATTGTCCTGCTGGGCGAAATCACCCATAGCAGGATAATCATCCAATCTGGCCCAAGTCGTGGTAAGTTTGCCTGAAGGATAGTTCTTCCCCAGCAATACATCCGCAAATGCATCGCCTGTAACGGATCCGAGCTGACTGAGCACAAGGATGTTTTGAACCTGGTCTATTACCGGACTCAGATCCACAGGACCGCCCACATTCAAAACAAGCATAAATTTTCTGTATCTTTCACAACAAAGAGAAATATCCCGCTTCTCATCCTCAGTAAGCAGAAAGTCTCCCTCTGCTGCAAGGCGGTCAGACCCTTCGCCGGAATTACGGGACAGCACATAGATGCAGACTTCACCTTCACCGTCAATTGGCAGCATATAGCGGGGTTCCGGGGGTGTCTTGCCCATTCCTACAAGAAACACGGGTTTTCCCTGCGCCTTTGCCTCTGCAGCAATGTCATCATAAAAATTCTTTGTCTGCGCATCCTTTGCCGCCTTGTAACCGTCCATCCATTTCTTAGTCGTAATGATAAAGCCTGCGTTTTCGAGTCCTTCCTCAACAGACACATAGTGCCGCACATTGACGTCTCCGGACCCTGTGCCGCCTTTTATGGTTTCCCTGGCACCGGAGCCGTACAATGCGATCCTGCAAGGTGCGGACAGAGGAAAATCTCCGTTTTTCTTTAACAGTACCATGCACTCCGGGGCAAGGGCGCGGAGCCTGCCAAGATGCTCTTTCTCAAATATCTGAATCTCAGTGGTTGCTATTTTTTCCATCTTATCCCTCCAGTTCGTTAATCATGCCGTGAAGTTGGTTGTCTATTTCACTGATTATTTCAGCGGGTATCTGGCAAAGCTCCATAATTTCACGAACAGTGTTGTTTCCAACCGCTGCCATCAGCCTTTCCATGGCGAATCCCCGCTCTTTTGCCACTGCTTCAATGCCTGTATACATCGGCGCAAGCACATTCCTGACTTCATCCCCCTGTTTTCGGATATGCCCCAGCGTACATTCCACGCTGAGCACCGGTGCAAAATCACCGTTCATGCTGATTGCGGCAGTGGGTTCCGTAAATCCGTTCCGCGTGAGTCTGCCCATGACCTCTCCCAGCCATTCAACACTATCCGGTACCCACCGCGGCAGGCGGGGGCAGACGGAATTGGTATTGATCCAACACTCGGCCGTGGAAAAACCATGTCCTCCATATGAGTAAATGTGGCTTTCAAAAGCAACGCCTTTTTCCGCAAGGGCAAACTCCATAGTCAATGTATTCTGAATCACAACCGTGCGGTCATCCCGTGCTGCAACAAGAAAACACGGACAGGTTTCCTGTGTTATATGCTCATGGGGATAGGGCATTCCGGGCTGGCACATATCCACGATATCCTTCAAAATAGCCGGATAGACCAGGACTGCCGCATTTGGCTTATGTTCTGCTATTGTTGCGGCACAGGCTGCCAGATGCCCTCCCGCCGAAAATCCTGCAACTGCGATTTTCGAATCATTGACATGCCATTCTTCCGCCTTTGTTTTAATCAATGCCATGGCATCTTCATAATCTTGGAGCGGCAACGGCCAGCTACCCTTGTTTCTGACTGTATAGCGCAGAATGAATGCCTGATACCCTGCCTTCAGATATGCTACAGCCACAGCATCCGCCTCCCGGTCGGAGCACATGGCATAGCCTCCACCGGGAAGCACCATTATGGCAGGCCGTTTTGAAAACCCAAACTCGCCTTCCGTCTCCTGGATATATGCGGCAAGTGTTACATTTCTTTCTTCATTTAATACAATGGTTTCTGTTTTCATGTCATTCTTTTCTCCAATCCTGATTATAAAACTTTGCTATTCCCCTTCAATCCTGAGCACTCCATCTCCACGGGTTACAATCAGTGCCCTGCCCCGATAGGTTTTTATACTGTGGTCAAAATAGTTTTCTTCATTTTTAGGATCCGCAGTGCCAAAGCCAAGAATCTCCATGTCTCCCTCAACAGCCGCCTTCAGGGTCAGCCTTGCGTCTGGATTTAGCGTTCCGTTTTCGTCTACAAGGCGGATTTCCGTAATTCCATTACCACAATTGTTTGTCTCAATGTGTATATCATAAGTGGCAGTGATGAGCCGATCCTGACCAGCCTCTGCACCGTTCTTGTAATTCACTGCTGTCAGCTCACCCGGTTCGTATACCGTTTCAAAAAAAGCCCTGCATTGTACAGGCTTCTGCCTGCCCAATGACTTGCTGTTGCAAAACACTTCCACTTCTTCTGCATCAGAATATACTTCCACCACGATTGGTTTTCCCTCAGATCCACGAAAATTCCAGTTCCGTTCAGCATCTGACCATCCCCAGCGGGTGGGCGACTGCTCTTGTCCAAAATGCTCCGGATTCTGAACGGAGATATAGGGTGCCTCCCGATGTCCCCAAACAATCTCCCGCCAATACGAGATAGGCCTCCGGTCGCCTATCAGGTCAAAATCCCCGCATCCTGCAGTCCTCCATGGATAAGCACCATAAAGGTCATAGTCCGTTGCCTCACCATAGCGGTGCTGGCCTACGCCTGCTTCACCGAGATAATCCCATGCCGCCCAGCCAAAATCGCCGATAACCTGTGACAGTTTCTCACAGAGCGACCAATTTTCATACAGTGCGCCGGGATAGCACTCCGCACCTACGATAATCCGTTGAGGATACTGGTTTGCATCCGATTCATAGCGGTAACTTGCATAGTTGTATCCAGCTACATCCAAATAGCTGAATGCCTCCTCCAATGGCTCTCCAATCTCTTTGGATGCCATAAGCCGCACAAGCTCGCCCTGATCCCCGTTCATAATGGAATTGATATCCGCCCCTGCTTTCACCGCTAATTCAGGGATCCGGTCTATGAGTGCCAGCGCAATATTGATACAGTTAGTAATATATCTGGAGGGGTCAAGGGCACGGATGGTATCACAGATTTTTCTGCCATATTGTGCCTCGTGAGGGTCACTGACCTCACCAATCTCATTGCCGATAGAATAAAAGATTACCGAAGGATGGTTGAATGCCAGGCTGACCATACTTTCTGTATCTTCCTTCCAATGACACGCAAAATCTGCTGAATAATCAAAATCTATCTTGGGATGCGTCCAGGCATCACAGAGTTCCAACATGACAAGCATGCCAAGCTCATCGCAGGCCTCCAGCACTGTACTGCTTGCCGGAAAATGGGCACATCGGATTGCATTATAGCCTGCTTCCTTCAATTTACGGATACGGCGCAAGGTTAATGCCTGATGCTCAATGGCTCCCACAATGCCATGATCATGATGGATACAGCCGCCTTTCAGCTTTATACACTCCCCATTTATGCGAAGACCACGCTTTGCATCAAGGGACAGTGTCCGAATGCCAAAACGAGTGTATTCCTTGTCAAATCCCACAAGCTCTGTCTCGCAATCATATAAATATGGGATTTCAGTGCTCCAAAGTTTGGGTTCATGCAGTTCCATACGCAATGTGACTACTTTGGTCTCTCCTGGCAGTATGGTCACCGGGGCATTTACTTCTACGCCACTGATCTTCTGGCGCAGGCAGATTTCCCGGACGATATTTTCCCGATTGGCAATGGTAGTTTTAATGGATAATACTGCCGCCTCTGAATCAGCCTCCAGTGTACTTATCTTTACGCCGTCCGGTACAATGTAGAGACCGCCGCCCTGATAAATCCATACATCACGATAGATTCCTGTGCCTGTATACCAGCGGCTGGTCGGTACGCCGTTTCTTACAAGCACTTTCACACTGTTCTTTCCCTTTTTAAGATAGGCTGCAATATCCACAGTAAAGGGGGTATAGCCGTTTATATGCTGCGCCGCCAGACAGCCGTTCACATAGACAGCAGTGTTTTTATAGACACCCTCAAATTTAAGATAGCACGCACAGGAGAGTTCCTGCAGTTCAAAATCCTTGGTGTAATGTACTGTCCGGTAAGGGTAATACCCAGTGGCATTACTGGTAGCGTTTTCCGGCTCCCGGTATTCGGCAATCATGGCATCATGCGGTAAAGTAACTTCCCTCGGCTCCAACTGCGGATTCATTATACTTTCCAGGGAAGTACCGCCGCCCTTATGGAACAGCCAGCCTTCATTAAATATTTTTCTTTCCATTGATCTATCCTTTCATGAGTATTTCCTCGATAACTGTGCCTCGCATTCCTCACGGGTAATAGTACCCGCATTGCACTTTGCCATCAACTCGGCGTCAGAGTCCTTCAGGTTATAAAAAATGTACAGCAGAACAGCTGCGATTCCAAAACCGATGGCCGGAATCAGATAGCCAAGACTCCAAAGCGCATTCAACGCAGTCTCGGACTGGGTAACTCCCTGCGCCGCCAGATCCGCAAAGCTCTCGCCCTGCACCTCCTTCCAGCCGAAAACAGCCAGAACATATAGCGTGACAGAACCGACCACCCCGCCGAAGGCCTTGTTGACAAAAGATTGCAGTGCGTAGAAGATACCAGAGCAGTCTTTTCCGGTCTTGTAGCGGGTGTACTCGATAGTATCTGGTGCAATATAGTTTTTGACCACGGCAATCAGCGCATTGGGAATGGCGCACAGACCGCCAACTACGATAAAGAAGACCTTACTGTCACGACCAAAGAAGTAGATAATCAAAGATGCTGCCATGATCAGCATATAAATGAGCGCCAGCAGGTTCCGTTTACCGAATCTGTCCGCAAACTTGCCGCAAAACATACTTAAAATAATTCCGGGCACAAACCCAATCAGCATCACATAAGAAAATACCATAGAGTCATGAAAAATATAAAATCCCAGAAAACTTTCCACTGCGGCGCGTGTGCCGAAGATAGTGGAAATGATCACGGAAAGAAAGTAAACCAGAATGTATTTATTGGTAGTGACACAGCGCAGCATATCCTTAAAGGAATACTTTTCCTGTGTTCCTTCCTCCTCTACGTTCTTCAACTCCATGTTGTGCTCCCGGACTTTGAATACCATAGGCACCATAAAGACAAGGAAAATCAGAGAACTGGTGATAGCGATAGTCTTGAGAGGAATACCTACGCTTTCACTCATCAGAGCAGTCACGATAATGGCATAGCCAACGGCGGCTACAATGGAGATAACACCCTTTACAGTCAGGATGCTGTTCCGTTCCGAGGGATTGTCAGTGAGAGTCGTGATCATGGACTGCATGGGCACCTCGGTGAGCGTGCAGGTAAAGTCAAACAGCAGATAAGTAACCAGGAACCATATAATCTTCACAAAATCTGAACTGTCCTTCGGCATCATAAAGAACAGGATGGTCGCCACAGGGAATGTCCAGAAAAACAGGCGGTACCATGGCATGTACTTTCCCTTTCCGGCAATTTTAGAAAACAGCTTTCCTTTTGTAATGTCAATCTTATCAATAATGAATCCAAACAGAACATCATCCACAGAGTCAATAATTTTAACGATCAGAATCGCCCCTGCAAGAGAGGCCATGTTGACCCCCTGAAATATCAGGAAAGTGGTCATGTATGTATTGATCAGCGCTGTGCAGAACAGCCGGGCGCTGTCGCCCAGATAATACCAGTTTTTTTCAGACCGGCTGAGCCGCCATCCGGGATGCCTATTGATTTTGTTCGTCTTTGTCATTTTTCCCTACTCCTTTTATATGTGTTTTTGTATAAATGCCATCATCCGATCAAAGGCTTCCTTCGCATGTGGCTCACTGTCCAACTGATCCATATAGCCATGGGGAAGTTTCGCTCCAGGGAAGAACACCATATCGTTGGGGATGCCTATTTCATCCAATTTCCTCTTCAATCCCCGCGCCTCAGTGATGAAAAATCCTTTTTCATCGTCAGGCTCATTAGAGGCGTTAATCCAACTGGGGACAAAGGTTTCGCGGATATAGTTTTTTGCGTTGATTACTGCGATTTCCCCGGCAGGATCATTGTTCTTCGCCCCAGATAAACATCCCAGCATGGCGAACATATTCTTGTCAAATACGCTGGCGTCCAGCGCTGCTTCGTCAATAGCAAGCACCTTTAGATTGTCTGCTGTCATGACCGGTTCGACACCAAGCAAAGCTGCATACTCCGGATTTGAAATGCAGGCTGCATAAATTACTGTCATATTTGCCCCGGCGCTGCCACCACTGAGACACACACGGGACATATCCAAAGCCAATTCGTCCTCATGGGCAAGAAGATAGCGGAAAAGCTCATCTGTCTGCTGAATCTGCACCGGGAAACGGTACTGCGGTGCAAGCGCATAATTTGCATTCACAAGGTTATAACCCGCTTTCACTATTTCCATGAGCTTGCCGGAACTTCCGCCACCTGCCGCCAGCGGATCACCGGTAGTCTTGTCTCCGAAGATAAAGCCTCCGCCATGAAAATAGATAATCGTAGGACGCTTTATCCCGCTGTCATCAGGATACCATATATCCATGAAGCTATTGGGATAGCGGTTGCCATACCGGATGTCATTCCGGCATACAAGACCATTTTCCATTTCAGCTTTTTCAGGCTTTCTCCATGGCTCCCATTCATTCGGTTTATGCCCTTTATAAATCTTAACATACACTGCCTTTTGCAGTACTCTGCATTTGAAATCATTCAACAACCTGCCCATTTTTCTCACCTCTTTTTTTAACTGCCTCTGTCTTTGTTGACTTCTTGGCCAGAATACCCTTTTATTTCCTGATATCCATTCCATTCAGTCCAGCTTATCTGCTGATATGACGATTCCTGCCGCATTCTTTCCGGGCTTTCCCTGTTGTACACAGCGGCGTATTTCCTTACCCGGCGTCAGTTCATGCTCCTTCTGTGGTTTCCCTTTTTCATAATCCAGATGATCAGCCACATCAATATAATCATCCAACAGCCGCTTTGGATACAACCTGGACTGATGCCCTGTCACAAAGAAATCAAAATCAATGCTTTTCGCTTTGTATAATGACTCCCGGTAAACTGACAGTTTCGTGGATTCCGGCAGAAACATATATACATTGGAATTGATAGCATCCGATGTGATAAGCAGTCTCAATTCCCTGCAGTACAGGCCGATACTCCCCGGAGTATGCCCCGGCAGTTCAATCACTTCCGCTGTCTTTCCTCCCAGTTCAAAAGTATACCCTTCTGTAACCTCAATAAAATCATCATGCAGACAGCTTTCTCTTGATACAGTCCTGGGCAACAATGGCAGAAAAAACAGGAAATTCTGCACCTTCCTCATAGAATCATACATGATTCCCCGGCACTGCTCCGAATTATATATTTTAAATACCGGAATATCCGCTGGGTGGATATAAACCGACTGATGGAAGGATGAATTGCCACATGCATGGTCAAAGTGCCCATGGGAATTGACAATATAAAGCGGCAACTCTGTAATGTTTCTGACAATCCCTGGCAGATTCATAAACCCATAACCGGTATCCACCAACAAAGCATGATGTTGTCCCACTACCAAATGCATCTGTACAAAGCTGCTGGTAATCTCATAAAAACCCGGCATATGCTCTGTTATTTTAAAATATCTCTGTTTTTTATCCACGTCAGTTCTCCTGTATTTTAATCTACAAAAGTATTATAAACAAAGGAATTTTATATTTCTAACCTATTTGTATGTTTTTTGTTCTAATCTTGCTTATTCTTTCTTGGCTGTGTATAATGATTGATATGGATAATGTATGCTCCTGTCAGGGACATAAAAAATATATTGCATTAGTAACCGGAAATGCACTTTACTATAAAAAGGAGAATACTATGGCTCAGTTGCTTACCGAAGAACGCATGGAATCTGATTTGGATTTAATAAAGCTGCTGCACAGCGAAAATCAATTTCAACGTATTCCCATTCAGGTGGAATCTGATCTGCTTGACAAGGTACGGCAAGGAAAATACAAAGATATTCATATTTCCAAATTCAACAAAATGGACGATAATCTGGGGCCTATGGCCCTGGACAAGAAAACAGGTTATACCTATCTAACCGTTACTGCTATTGCTTTATTCTCACGCACAGCCATTGACTGCGGTGTTTCGCCTGATGATGCCTTTGATCTTGCCGACACCCTGCTTTATGCTCTTTCCAACTGTGAGACAACGGAAGAAATCCATAATATTTTCCAGCTCTCTGCCACTATGTATGCAAAGAGGGTATTCCGACTGCAAAATTCCCAGCATTCCTATCAGGTGGAGCAGGCCTGCAATTACATCAGCCGCAATATATATCAAAAAATATCCATTGAAGAACTTGCCGAATATACGGAATTATCCTGTACTTATTTGAGCCACCTTTTTTCCAAAGAGATGGGAATTTCCATCCACAATTATATCCAGAGGGAAAAAATCAATGTTGCCTGTAATCTGCTGGAGCATACCAAACGGCCAGTCAGTGAAATATCTACTTATCTGGGTTTTCAGACCCAGAGTAATTTTGGAGCAATCTTCAAAAAATGGCAGAACATGACACCCACAGAATATCGGAATAAAAATTATCGGGAAGTGTATTGATACCCTTCCCGATAATTTTTTCGTTACTTTTGAGTGGTATTCCAGTTTTGGTTCTTAATCCAACCATTCAAGTCCAATCGTCTGCACATCACCCATCACAGCACCATATATCCATTCGCATACACTTCTTTCGTTTCCAAGTTTATCAAAGACATTACTTGAAATAATCGTATGCTGTGTGTTATGTGTTACTTCATCCTGATTAAAGCTCCATATGTAAATACCAATACCTTGTATATTTGCCTGTAAGCCCTCCACCATGTCTTTCAGATTTTGCTGGAATTGATCTCCTAACTCTTTTGTCTTATCCATTTTTCCACTATCGATATAGGCTTGATACTGCTGCAGGGTATCATCACGGTAAGAACAGTCAAATAAGATTTTTACATTGTCCCCACGCTTTTCATATAGCGCAGTTAAGCTGTCAAGTACAATATTATTAGTTGTCAGTCTGTCGGAAATCTCTTTGGGTGACTGCCATAGATTTACGGCAGTATCATGCCAGCCATCATAAAGCAGGAGCGAACTGTCCACACATACTGTAATATTCCGGGCTGTTGGAAAGCGGTCTATCACATCGTCCGCAAGCAGCGAGGTGGCAAATCCACCTGCCGAAAAGCCCGTTACAAGCAAAGTGTCAGGCTCACCCACATATTCTTTTATCTCCTCTATGAATGCAGAATAATTGTTGTAACCGTTATGGTAAACAACCTTATCCTTTCCATTTTGAGTATAATGATATTCGCCTGTTCCTGTATGGAAATCGCCGGACGCATAAGGTATGACTATGAGTGTCCAGTCTCTGAACGGATTCTCATCTGCCATACTTCCTATACCGCCCTGTGCCACAAAATCCTGTCCAGTCATTGTGGTCGCAAAAAAATCCGTTCCTCCCTCTGACGTCTCGCCGGTGATACTTACACCACCGCCAAAGAAATAAACAACCACTTTGTTTTCGCTGCCTTTACGAAAAATCCCATGCCACTCGCTCCCATCGGAAGACTTTGCATTTTCCGGGCTGATTCGATACCATACTCCCACTTCCGGCTCGCCGTTCAACTCTGGAAAAGACTTAAGAAATGTCATTTTCAGAAGAACGACTACTGCAATGACCAATAGCAGAATAACCGCTAGCAATATTGCAAATATCTTTAAGGCTATATGTTTTTTCTTTACTACTGTATTGCTCATATTCGTTTACCTCTTCTATTTGTTTTTCCTTGTAAAATTTATTGGTTTTTCTCTATATCCTGCCAATTGGCGTTGCTTAATATTTCCGCATCTTCACCGATAAAAGCCTGCCCCGCTTCCTGATCGCTGTAAAGCTGGTACAGCATCCAGGCTGTCATGTAGCCATCTGTGCGTGCCAGCATCTCCTCATGTTCCGCACCGACAGCCCTTGCGCGTATTTTCATCTGATCCCCCGAAATGCTGCTGTAGCTCTCAATCAGTGAGGCCAACGGCGCTACACCCGCAAATTCCCTGGACACATCTTCCACTCCCGCATCATCGGAAGCTCCCGTACCTGCCGTCATAAAGTATGGGATACTGATTTTCGCCACATCGTATTTCCACCCCATATTGTTGGAAAGGACAGGATATGCAGCGCTCCCCGTAAAGATTGTTTTGTAAGCTGCTCCATTGTCATATTCCGTGACAGCCGCCAATGCGCCCGCACCGCCCTGTGAGTAACCCACAATACCAATATTTTCTCTGTCAATCCTTCCTGACAGTACATGATCACTTTTAAAGGACAGCATGAAGTCAAGCGTCTGTGATGCTGTTTCACCTGTACCGGTCTGAGGATCATCATTGCCCACAACAATAAATCCCCAGCTTGCCAATCTGTCAAAATACGGTTTATAGTTCAATGCTCTTGTTCCGCTGGCATTCACTATAATAATCATAGGATAGGTTTTGCTTGTGCCTTCAAGTTCTTTCGGATACCAAACTCTGATTGTCTTAATGGTTTTGTTATCGGAATCGAATTCGGCATATCTGTTTCAAAACCTCCCCTCTGCGAATATTTCATTTCAAGAGATGATTCACTTATGAAATCCTCATAATAATTATCTGTAAGATACGGCCTGCGCTCGTCTATCTTGCCCTTGATAATAAGCAAAACCAGAATAACCGCAATTACAATCAAAAGAATCCCAACTATCCTACTCAATGTTTTTATCACCCTTTTCATGACATACCTCCTTCTTTCTTACCACATTTCCCTATTTTCGTCTGCCATGATTGACTTTTGACTCAACATCCGCTATGCTGAATCAGGAAACTGCCAGTGCTTCATGCAACTTAAGTCGCACTTATTTATTTTAAACACTTTGTAAAAAATATCAACTGGTTATAATCCATTTGCAACTTTTCCCCAAAAAAGTCGCTCTCCTTGGAAAGGAATATATATGGGAAACAATAAGAAGACAACTGATTTCCTGAAAGAATGTATGTCTGATGCATTAATCAGCCTAATGGAACAGAAAGACTTTTCTAAAATAACAGTGAATGACATTGCAGATATTGCCGGTGTAAACCGATCAACCTGGTTTAGAAACTTTAATTCCAAAAACGAAGCTTTGACTTTTAAAATGATTCGGCTATGGAATCGCTGGTCTGACGAGCATGGGCTTATGGAGCGGAAAAGATTTTCCCTGGATAATGCCAATGAATTCTTCTGCTTCAACTATGAATACCGCCGCATCCTTCGGATCATTTATACTTCCCACCTGCAGTCCGTTCTTTATGATTCGTTTTATCAGGTTATGATGCCGCAGTTTGGGGCTGATGCAGAGGAATGTTACCATGCCCGTTTTTATTCTTATGGGCTGTTTGGCCTGTTGGATGAATGGATCAGGAGAGATTTCTATGAAACACCGCAGGAAATGGCACAGCTCATATATAAAATAACTGCGGACGCATAATTTTTTCTTTCAAAAATCCGGCATTGTGGAACAAATACCTCATAGAAGACAATATTTATTTTTTATGAACTTAAGAATAAAAACAGAGTATAGGAGACTGAAAGTTATGGCAACACTTTTACTGATTGTAATATACATTTCATTTATCGGACTGGGAATCCCCGATTCCCTTTTCGGGACAGCATGGCCGGCTATTTATGCAGACTTCCGCCTACCCATCTCTTTTGCAAGCTTTGTTTCCATCATCATTTCCTCCGGAACCATTATTTCCAGCCTGATAAGCGCTAAAGTAATCAACCGGTTTGGGACAAACAAGGTTTCGGCTTTCAGTACGGCAATGACCGCCCTTGCACTGCTGGGATTTTCCCTCTCAGCCAATTTCTTTTTGTTATGCCTGTGTGCAGTCCCCCTGGGACTGGGAGCGGGAGCTATCGATACCGCACTGAACAACTATGTCTCGCTGCACTATTCCGCAACACACATGAGCTTTCTTCATTGCTTTTATGGTATCGGGGTTACCGTCAGCCCGTACATATTATCATTGGTGATTAACAGCAGCGCCGGATGGCGGGGCGGATATCGGATTGCTTTCGGAATACAGCTCTGCATCGCGCTCATCCTGTTTCTTACCCTGTCCATCTGGAAAAAGGCCCATAGCCAGGATACCGGCGAAACAGAACAGGCTACAAAAACACTTCCATTCAGGGAGATTGCGCAGATACCCGGCGTCAAACTTATGTGGTGCCTCTTCATCACCTCATGCGCCATCGAATGCACCTGCGGCGGATGGGGAAGCACCTATCTGGTAGAGTACAAGCATATGGATGCGGTAACAGCGGCAAGAATGGTCATGCTGTATTACATGGGTATGGCGTTGGGCAGGTTTTTATCCGGCATCCTCGCTGCACGTTTAAACAGCTGGCAGATCATTCGGATAGGGCAATGGATTTTAGGAATTGCGCTTATCGGCCTTCTCCTTCCATTATCTTCCGGTATTTCCGCAGCATGCCTTTTTATGGTTGGTCTGGGAAACGGCCCCATGTTTCCGAACTTCAATTATCTGACCCCTCAGAATTTCGGGGCGGATGTTTCACAATCAGTTATGGGGACACAGATGGCTATGTCCTACATCGGGATTATGGTTGCACCTGCTGTCTGCGGTGTTCTGGGACAGTTTATCAATATGGGGATATTCCCTGTTTATCTTCTTGCTTTTTATGTGATAATGATTATTGCTACAAAAAGAGTGAAAATTATATTAGCCATACAAAAAGACTAGGCTAAACAGCAACTAAAACTCCTTCCGATAAAAGCCTATATCACATAATGAATCTGATAAAAATTGGCACAACATTGGCACAGTTTTGCTCTTTCCCCGCAAATCCATATCTGCTATACTTGGTACAGTCAAAATTTTGCAATGCAGCCGTTTCCCATCTCAGGAAACGGCTGTCTTTAGTTAGAAAGGTGGTGGTTTTAACTTTGCTTATGAGAATCTACAAGACAATCCCAACTGCCGGCAGTCCTCTGTCCCGCTCCAACAGTAATACGATAAAACAGGGTCAGTTACAGGAAAAAGCATTTCTTCACGTAAAAGTACCCAATGTGAAAAAGCAATTGAAAAACAACAGCGGAGAAGCCAACTACTTCAGCACGGTGGTATTCATCTTCATCACTGTCCTGCTGCTGGCCTTCATCATCGACCTGTTCGGCATCATCTCCACCAAGCAGCAGCTCGACCACTGCGCCGACCAGATGGTGAAGCAGATCCAGCTCTCCGGCGGCACCAATGGGGAGACGGACGCCCTGTTCCAGTACCTCTGCTCCCAGATTAACGGAGCAAATAACATTACCTACACCATTGACGCCTCCTACAAGTCCCCCACCCCGGGCGGCATGAGCCGGGCCATCCAGCTGGGCAGCCCCTTCTACATCACCATCACCGGGGACACAAGGCTGGGCGGCTTCTGGAACTTCAACCTGATCAACATCCGGATTGTCTCCAGGGGCGCTGGCGTCAGCGAGCATTACTGGAAGTGAGGTGCCTATGACGATGCCATCTTTATCCAGAACAGCAGAACAAAGCTCCACCGAACCCACCACATACACCCCAAAGTGCAGACTGGCGGAACACAATCGGCGGAACAGAAACTACAGCAGGGCTGCAGGACTCCTCCGCAGCCAGAAAGGCGACATCTCCATCTACACCTGCTTCTTTATCGTAGGCGCAGTGATGCTGGTGTCCTTCCTGCTACTGTACGCCTCCATCCGCATCACCTGCATCAACATCCGAAACGGCGCCAAGATGGAGCTGAACAACTTAAGCGCAAGCATCTATGCGGACACCTTCCGCTCCCAGCGGGAGACCAACTTCAGCGAGTACCTGAACACCCTCTACTCCGACAGCAGCTATGTGGCCATGCTGGAGGAGACCGTGACGGACGGGCTGGCCAATAAGGTGCCCCTCTCCACGGATGACTATGCCATCAGGAACATCCGGCTCCGGTTCCGTGTCCTGGGCAGCCGCGTGGAGTACACCTTTACCTGCGATGTTGAGTTCTACATCCGGATGTTCGGGCGGCAGTACCCCACCGTCACCCGGCACATAGAGCTCACCGGATCCCACAACACAAAATTCTGAAAGAAATCTTTCAGATTCTGTTGAAAAACCGCCCGCAGATTCGTATAGGGTATATAAACAGCAAAAAAAGGAGGACATACACTATGAAAAAGAACATCTTCAAGACCAAAGCTTTCCCCGCAGCCGCCCTTGCCACTGCATGCATCGGCATCCTCGCCGCCTGCTTCCTTTTCGGCAGGGAGGAAAAGCCCGACTTCCAGCCGGAAGAGCCCGTACCCGGCCCCATTGCCCAGGAATGGCAGGAGACCCCCTCCCCCACCGCTCCCGTGGAAACCCGGGCAACGCCTGCCGCCACTGGAAACAGCACAAGCCCTGCCGGCTCCACTGCCGCCCGGGAACAGAAGCCAGACGACATCCTGGAGGCTTACCCCATGGTGACCGGGGAAACCGACCAGCTGGTGACCATCGACTTCACCCCGGAGACGGAAGCACTACAGCCGGATCCACCGGAACCCCCAACCGCCGAGGCGGACGCCACCGACCCGGAACAGCCTCCCTCCTATACCCCGGAGGAACTGGATCCGGAGCCCACTGCCCCGCCCGCGCAGCCCGATCCCCCGGCTGCCGGATCCGTAGGTGAAAACGGTGCCGTATATGACCCCGTATTCGGCTGGGTAGTCCCAAGCACGGTAGAGCAGTCCACCATGGACAGCGCCGGAGACCCGGACAAGATGGTGGGGAACATGTAAGCCTGTGCAAACCTGCCACACCTAACAGAACAAAACTGAATATCGTGAAACCGGAAGCTGCCTGCCCATGGCAGCTTTCTTTTATGCCATCAAAAACAATTGAAAAGGAGCGTGATACTATTTGAAAAGGCTAACATCCCTTCTCCTCACCCTTGCCCTGCTCTTCTGCCTCCCCGCCACGGCCCATGCCACCGGGAACGGCAACATGGACGCAGGGGGCGGCGGCATGGGGCAGGGGACTTCAGAGAACAAATGGACGCCCGGCAATGACGGCGTGCGCATCACCGTCATCGACACGGAGAGCGGCACTGCCGTCTCCACCCCCGTGGACTTCTCCAACCAGGCCCAGAACGGTACCGTCCTCCACTTCGGCAAGGTCAGCAAGCTGCAGTACCAGAACGGGGCCAGCCTGCAGCTTCAGGCCGGCGGCTCCTACCGCTGCACCCATCCCGCCAGCCCCATGCCCACCATAGTCAGCTCCACGGGCAGGAACAGCATAGAGGCCATCAAGCGCTACTTCTGCAGCGAGTACGCCTGCATGATGGTGGCAGAAGCTGCCGGGATGGATTACGACACCATGATCTCCGGCAGGTACAAGCTGATGGTGGAGCCCATAGCCTACTTCACCCACAACGGCCAGTACTACTGCATGACCGCCACGGAGGCCGCCCTCTACGACCAGCTCTCCGGAGGGGCGCTGCGCACCACCATGCCCTCACTGACCCACAAGAACCTGGCCCTCTCCATGTTCCTGGAAGATGACGACTTAGGGATAGGCGCATGGACTGGCAGCACCACCGGGAGGCAGTCCAACACGGACATCATAAACAGCCTGGGCGTCGGCATCGTCTGGTTCAATGAGCCCCCTTCCCCGGACGACCCCGGCGGCGTTTCCCCCGGAGGCGGCATCGCCCTCCCCGATTCAGACTACCGGGTGGACACGGACGTCATAACCGCCGTCACCCTGTCCACGGACACCGACCTTACCCCGGACAACCCTGCCACCGTGACCTTCCACATCCTGGGGACAGACTACAAGGTGAACAACATCGTCATCCCAAAGGACGACTGCCAGCTGGTGTGGGTCAAATGGCATACGCCGGCCACGCCCCAGGACGTCAGCATCACCATCACAGTCAACAGGGGAACCCTCTCCAGGGACACCATCACCGCCAGGATTGTGGACCTGAGCGAGCGGATCCCGCCCGACCCCCTGGCAACGGACACTTACCCGGGCTACTCCGTGCCGCCCCTGCCGTCAAACCCGCAGAAGCCCTCCGCCAACTGGGGCGTGTGGAGCTGTAGCTGGAGCCCCAACTGGCAGTGGCACGTGGACTGGCAGTGGCATGAGGACATGCAGTGGCAGCCCAACATGCAGTGGCATGACACAGAATGCACGGAAGACTGCCCCAGACGCTGCGAGGGCGGCCATGGGGAATGGAAAGACGATGGGGAATGGCGGGACGACGGCCGGTGGGTGGACGAGGGCGAATGGAAAGATGACGGGGAATGGGAATACAGCTACACCAGCTATTATGCTACCCTCTCCGGCTCCATGACCCTGCTGCCGGACGACATCGTGCCCACGGCGAACGGTAAGGACATGAAGAGCGGCTACGGCGTAAAGACGGAGGTGTGTGCCTCCCTTTCCACCAATGCGCCTTCCGGGCATTACACCACCCCACAGACCGCCCTCTCCACTTTCCCGGAGTTCCAGTACAGGACCTACCTGCGGCTCCTGCAGCGTGTCTCCGGCGGGCACAATGCGAAGTTCACCTTCCGCCCCAATGAATTCTCCACTTACAGGCGGAACGTCCACTTCACCCCTGTGTGGCTGCCGGACAATACCGATTACCGGATATACACCCAGGTATGGGACACATGGACGCCTGGCGGGATGCTGTCCGTGAACGTAAGCGACCACACCACCATCCACCAGTCCGTCTTTGACGACTGGTATACCAACCGTGAGTAGTCTTATTGCTGTCCTCGTCCACGCTTACAGCCTGCTGGTCTTTGTCTGCATAGGCGGATTTGCGGCATACGACCTGCGCACAAGGCGGGTTCCGGACAGGGCGCTGCTGCTCTTTAGCCCCATTACTCTGGCGGCTCCGTTCCTGGACGCACTGGTTTCCAGTCTGGCTGCAGATACACTTGCGGTACAGGGCAGGCTGGGAGCCTGCATGGGCATGTCTCCTCCAGAAGTAGCCGGGATATCCCTTTCCCGGTTCCTGCAGGCGCTCCCCCCGGCCCTCCTGTCTTCCCTGGCAGGGGCCGCAGCAGGCTTCCTGATCCTTTTTGCGGCGGCCATGGCATCCCCAGGCGGCTGCGGGGTAGGAGGTGGGGACATCAAGCTGGTGGCAGCCATGGGATTTGCCTACGGCCCCTTCTGCATGACGGCCATCCTGCTGACAGCTTCGGGGCTCGCCGCCATAGCCGCACTGATCGTGGGCCATAGGGACAGGCCTGTCGATGCCCAGAAAATGCTCTCTCTGCCGTTCGTCCCTTTCCTTGCGGCTGGCAGCTTCCTGGCCACTATTGCTGAAATCCTATAACCGAATGGCTATATAGCGGAAAACCGCCAGACATGGACCGGCTCCAGATAGAGTTTTCATCCTAATCCGGACAAGCCGGAACCGAAACTTTGCCATCTTGCGCAAGATATCGCTGTTAAGTACCTAATCTGAACAAACGGGAACCAGAATTTTGCCAGAATGCGTAAAATTTCGCTGTTAAGAGCCTAACCCGGATAAGCCGGAGCCACAATTCTCCAGAATGAGCAGGCTTTCGCTGTTAAATGCCTACAGCTTGGCGCCGACGGAAGCCGGACAGCCGCCACCGGCAAGACCATTATCCACACAAATACAGAACAGGAGTGATTATAACCATGAAACTGAACAACCGCTTTATCTTCGGCCTGCTGAGCCTCCTGCTGGCAGCCGTCACCGCCTTTGTGGCCCTGCCCGTCATAGCAAGGCAGACCAACGGCAAGACAGAAGTCGTCCGCGTCACCTCCCCCATCCTGAAAGGGGAGACCGTCAATGCGGACAACACAGAGACTGTGGAGGTGGGCAGCTACAACCTCCCCTCCGGCACCGCCCGCTCCCTGGACGATGTAAAAGGGCTTTACGCCACAGCAGACCTCTTCCCGGGAGACTACATCCTCCCCGCCAAAGTCAGCCCCGTGCCCATATCTTCCGATACGGCGCTGAACAGCATCCCTTCCGGCAAGGTGGCAATCTCCCTTACCATACAAACCCTTGCCGCCGGACTGTCCGACAAGCTGCAGCCCGGGGACATCATCCGCATCTACCACTTCCTTGATGTGGCGGCTGAAGTCCCCGAACTGCGCTTCGTAAGAGTCCTCTCCGTGACCGACTCCGGCGGAGTGAACGTGGACAACACAAGGGAGCCGCTGGAGGACGAAGAAAAACAGCAGTCCGCCACCATCACCGTGCTGGCAAGCCCGGAGCAGGCCCGCACCATCACCCTCCTGGAGAATGACGGCATCGCCCATGTTGCCCTGGTCAGCCGGGGGAACGAGAAGCTTGCGGAGGAACTGCTGGCAGAGCAGGAATACACCCTCCAGGCAATCTATTTCCCGGAGACGCTGCTGCCGGAGGAAGACCCTCCTGCCGGAGACGATGGCACCGACACGGACACCGGCAACCAAGACCGGTCTGCAGACGGCAATGAATCTGCCGCATTCGGAGAAAGCCCTTCTGAATCCGGCGTTCCTGATGAACCTGACAGCCCCAGCGGAGATCCGTCCAATACCTCTGGACAGAATGCACCAGGTTCCAGCACCGAAAACAGCAGTCAGGAAGATACAGCATCTACAGATAATACAGGCGGTGATCCGAGTGCAGACGGAAATGCATCAAACAGAGGCAGCTAACCAGCAGGCAGCACCACTGGCGGTACCCCCGGTAACGGCGCACAGCCATAAGAAGCCGGAACTCCTACAGCAGACAGCAGGCTGCTCCTGGCAGAATAACAGCCCATCGGAATTTTTGTGGGAATGACAGTCCCTGTCCACCATTTCCGCAAAAGATGGAGGAATCCGTAATAGTGGTCCCTCAAATATCTGCCAATGCAAATATAAAACGAGTGGGCGCTGCCGCAACATTGGGCAGGGAAACAGCAAATAAATACGCTCATGAGAATGAACAGAAAAAAAGGAGGGATTCATCCCATGTCCAAAACAATCACAGTCTGGGGCAGCCCCGGCAGCGGCAAGTCCATGTTCTGCTGCATCCTGGCCAAGGCGCTGACCCGAGACAAACAGAAAGCCATCATCATCAACGCCGACCCCGGCACCCCCATGCTCCCGGTGTGGCTCCCGGAGCAGGCCGCAGGGGCAGAAGCCTCCATAGGGCAGGTATTAAGCAGCGTGGAGATAGACACGTCCCTGATAGCAAGCCATGTGACCGTGCTGAAGAACTACCCATTCATCGGCCTGATGGGATACAGTGCCGGTGAGAACCCCTTGAGCTACCCGGACACCGACTACCGGATGGCGCTGCAGCTCATATCCGCAGCCGGGAGCCTGGTTGACTACCTGATACTGGACTGCAGCCCCGCCATGACCAACGTGTTCACCCCCGCCGCCATCGAGTCCGGCGACCTGGTGGTCCGCATCCTGACCCCTGACCTGAAAGGGGTCAACTACCTGAAAGCCCACCAGCCCCTGCTTGCGGATGGGCGCTTCCATTATGACCGGCACATGACCTTCGCCGGCATGGCCCGCCCTTTCCACGCCTTCGATGAGATGGGGTACATCATCGGCGGCTTTGACGGCCTGCTGCCTTATGGAAAGGAGATCGACCGCTGCGCCACCGAGGGCGGCATGTTCCAGGCGGTGAAATACTGCAACTCCAAATATACCGCATCCCTGAACAGGGTTCTGGACACGCTGGAACAGATGGAGGCTGCCGAACGGGAGCTGGACTGGCAGGAAAACGGGGACAGACTGCCGGAGGAAGATATTGCATCGGACAGAAGCATCCCATATCCAGATGACCCGGACACATACGGGGACGACAGCAGCTATCCAGATAACCCGGACGCTTATGGAGACGACAACAGCTATCCGGACAGCCCGGATGCATACGGAAGAGACAGCACACAGGAAGATTTTAGCGGTGATGACAGCAGAGCCTTTCTCCATAAGAGAAAAAGGAGCCGGAAGCCGCCGCATGAAGACAGAAGCGCCAGATACGGCAGTTCCCAATACAGGAACCAGCAGACGGCGGGACAGGATTGGGAAACGGAAAATGGCTGCCCCGACAACACTCCAACTGGTTCCGGATATGAAGACTGGGAGGAGGATGCGGACGAATTATGAAAAACTTAAACGACATCTTCTTTGCACCGGCAGAGGACAGCAGCCTTACCTACGACCAGATCCTGGAGGACGTACAGCGCTATTTCTCCGAGAACCATGCCTCCACCATAGCAGGCGCCGGGGACGGGGACACCCAGCGCGCCTCCTCCGTCCTGAAAGAGCTGATGGTACAGTACCTGGTCAAGCGCAGGATCGCCCTGCAGGGATTCCCCACAGAGGAGCTCTGCGCCAAGCTCTATGAGGACATGGCAGGGTACTCCTTTTTGAAGAAATGGATCTACGCCCCCGACGTGGAGGAGGTGAACATCAACGCCTACAATGACATTGAGGTCATCATGAACAGCGGGCGCAGCATCAAGATACCCGAGCGGTTCTCCTCCCCCCAGCACGCCATAGACGTGGTAAGGCGCATGCTGAACGCCTGCGGCATGGTCATCAACGACACCATGCCCTCGGTAATCGGGTTCCTGGACCGGAACATCCGCATCTCCGTGGACAAGACACCCATCGTGGACGCAGACGTTGGGGTGAACGCCTCCATCCGTATCGTGAACCAGCAGACCGTATCCGAGGAAAAGCTCCTGGAATCCGGCAGCGCCACGGCGGAGATGCTCCACTTCCTGACCGCCTGCATCCGTTACGGCGTGTCGGTGTGCATCGCAGGCTCCACCGGCTCCGGCAAGACCACCATCATGGCCTGGCTCCTGTCCAACGTCCCAAACAACCGCCGCCTCATCACCATAGAGGAGGAAAGCCGGGAATTCGACCTGGTAAAGCGGGATGCGGAGGGCAACATCCTGAACTCCGTGGTGCACCTGCTCACCCGCCCCCACGAGAACCCCACCATGAACATCGACCAGGATTTCCTCCTGGAAAGGGTGCTGCGCAAGCACCCGGACGTCATCGGCGTGGGAGAGATGCGCTCCGCAAAGGAGGCCCTGTCCGTGGCGGAGAGCTCCCGTACCGGGCACACCGTGGTCACCACCATCCACTCCAACTCCTCCGAGTCCACCTACCGGAGGATGATGACCCTGGCAAAGCGGAAATACAACATGGCGGACGACATCCTGATGCAGATCATGGTGGAGGCATACCCGATCGTCGTCTTTACCAAACAGCTGGAGGACGGCTCCCGTAAGATCATGCAGATCATCGAGGGGGAGGACTACCGGGAGGGCCAGCTCGTCTACCGCCCGCTCTACCAGTACGACGTGTCGGACAACCGCACCGATGGGGACGGCAGGACCATCGTCGTTGGAAGGCACAGGCGGCTCGGCGGCATCTCCGACACCTTAAGGAAGCGGATGCTGGACAACGGCATCCCTGCCGGGAAGCTCGCGCCGTTCCTGGCCGCCCCCGCACCGAAAAAGACAACGAAAGGAGGCACCCGCCATGCAATGGATACAGACCATCATCTTCCTGCTGGCAGCTAACGGCCTGCTCACCCTGTCCTCCGTCCGCTTCAACGACTTCCTGCAAGTGCTGGCAAGGACAAGGAAGAGCACCCTGCAGGACGACGTGGACGTGATGCTGGGGAAACCGGCAAAGGGCTTCTTCAACCGGGAGACCCTGGAGGTCGGGCAGCTCCTTGCGGCCACGGGACGGGAGGGACGCTTTACTCTTATAAAGAGAATCTCCCTCCTGCTGTTCGCACTGGGAGCCGTGGCAGCCTTGCTTTTGGACAACCCGTTCCTGATCCCGGTATTGGGCGCCGGGTTCGCCTTCGCACCGGTCTGGTACCTGCGTTCCACCGCAGCCGCTTATAAGAAGCACCTGAACGAGGAGCTGGAGACGGCCATCTCCGTCATCACCACCTCCTACCTGCGCAGCGGCGACCTGCCGAGGGCGGTCAAGGAGAACATACCCTACCTGAACCCGCCGGTGAAGTCCCACTTCGAGGCGTTCATCACGGAATCGGAGATGCTCAACGCCAACATGGTCTCCGCCATCAGCACCCTGAAGATGAAGGTGCCCAACCAGATCTTCCATGAATGGTGCAACACCCTGATCCAGTGCCAGTCTGACCGCAGCATGAAGAACACCCTGGCCTTCACCGTGCAGAAGTTCTCAGACCAGCGCATCATCCAGTCGGAGCTGGAGGCCATCATCAACGAGCCGAAAAAGGAGGCCATCACAATGATGTTCCTCGTGATAGGCAACATCCCGCTTTTGTATGTGCTGAACCACTCCTGGTTCGAGACGCTGATGTTCTCCCTGCCGGGAAAGGTCACGCTGGCCGTCTGCTTCGCCATCGTGCTGTTCTCCTTCACCCGGATCATGCAGCTCTCAAAGCCTGTGGAGTACAAGGCATAGCCGTGGAAGGGGAACGGTGCGAAAACTACAGAGGGATTTACGGGATTCATGCCTACGGCTGGATCCACAGACGCATCAAGAATGGAGGTTTACCATGTTTTCTTACACCAGCTATACAGTAATGGCGCTTGTGGCCTTTGTGATGATCATAACAGCTACCCTGTACCTTGCCCTGTCCCTGAGATAAAGAAGCGGGCATATCCGCCTGCGGACCCGAAACCAGCGGTGCCGCGCTGCGCACCGCCAGCCCCATGGACCAATCCGCAGCGCAGAAACGAGGCAACGATATGACCGGACTACTGATCCTTCTGGCAGCCGCCCTTGCGGGGACTGGCTGCTACAACCTGTCCTGCGCCTTCGTGGACGTCCCCACGGCGCAGACGTCCCGGATGATGATGCGCGCCAGGAAGCAGACCGGCACCAGCAATGAAAAGCTGTTTGACGTGTACCTGACAAAGATCGCCGGGAAGCTGGCCCCGCTCCTCAGGCTGGATCCCATCAAGAGAGGGCGGCTCGCCCTGACGCTTTCCATCGCGGGCATCCCCCTGACGCCGGAATGCTACACCATGAAGGCCTTCCTGACCGCGCTTGCCACAGGGCTCCTGGGCGTCCCTATTTTCATGGCCATGCCGCTGATGGGGCTGCTGGTCATGGGGCTCGCCGTCATGCTGTGGTTCTCAACCTATTACAAAGCCTTCGACCTTGTAAAGAAGCGCCGGAAGCTCATCGAGGCGGAGCTGCCCCGCTT
>OFHB01000351.1_pt1 | contig 32896 bp, 37 predicted proteins | sample 1521881 | NCBI WGS metagenome assembly OFHB01 (sample SAMEA3504090, study PRJEB24116) | mouse gut metagenome | biome: mouse gut; feature: mouse-associated habitat; material: faeces | place: Denmark | collected 2011
AGGGTGTCCGCCTGTCCGCCTATCACACTCTGGTGCGCCAGAAGGCGGCCGAGCTGGGCTGCCTGCCCACCGACGCCCAGATGGAGGAGGTGCGCCAGGCCATGGAGCAGTCCGACCTGGACACCGCCGGCCCCTACTGGGGGCTGACCGAGGAGAGCGCCCAATTCATTTTTGAAATGACCACCTATTACGAGAACGTGAAGAACGCCGTCACCCACGCGCCCGACGAGCAGGAGCTGAATGAGTACCTGGACGCCCAGAAGGTCTACCGGGTGAAGCACATCCTGCTCAAAACGGTGGACGACAGCAAGCAGCCCCTCCCCGATGACCAGGCTGCCCAGAAGCGGGCCCAGGCGGCCGCGCCGGACCCGGACAGCGATCTTTTCGGGGACTGAGGCAAGGGGTATGGGAACCAGATGGCAGAGCGGCCTGCACCACCCCGTTTCAGTCTACGCCAAGCAGGTGACCCAGGGAAAGCTGCGGGAGATGTGCTGTCCCTATGAGATCATGGCGTGCCAGCGGCATCTGGACGACTTGAAGCGGCAGGGGACCGATGATTTTCCCTATATCTTCGACGCCACCCGGGCTGACAGGATTATCCGCTGGTTCGGCCAGTGCATCCAGGTGCGGGGCGTATACGCCGGACAGCCGGTAGAGCCCCAGCCCTGGCAGGTCTTTGACCAGGGGTGCCTCTACGGCTGGGTCCACCGGGAGACCGGGGCCCGCCGCTTCAACCGCAGCTACAGCAAGCGGGGCCGGGGCAACGTCAAGAGCACGGAGGTCAGCTGCAAGTGCCTCTACCACATGTGCGGCGACGCCATCTATCCCCCCTACCAGCCAGAGCTGGCGCAGTTCGAGCTGGAGCCGGAGGTGGAGTGCGCGGCAGTGGACCGGGGACAGGCCATGCGGGTGTTCGGCGACGCGAAAAAGATTGCCCTGGCCTCCCCCGGCATCAGCAAGCGGCTGGTGATCCCCCGGGCCAACCCGGTAGTCCACCGGACAAGGGGCGGGTTCATGCGGGCGCTGAGCAAGGATACCAAGAACAAGGACTCCGGCGCGCCCTCCTACTACGAGGTGGACGAGTACCACGCCCACCCGACATCGGAGATCTACGATCTGGGCAAGGACTCCTTCGGCAAGCGGGCCCAGTCCCTGCTGGACGTCATCACCACCGCCGGCGACGGCGCGGAGAGCAAGCCCTGCTTCCGGGAGGAGCAGTACGCCAAGCAGGTCCTGCGGGGCGAGATCGCGGATGAGCGGTACTTTGTCATGATCCGGGAGCTGCCCATGGAGGCAAACCCCCACGACAAAAGGCTGTGGCTGCTGCCAAACCCGGTGCTGCGCTATCCCAACGAGTACAGCGGCACTCTCCTAGGGGAGATCGAGAGCGAGTACACAGCGGCCTACGGCTCCAAGGATCCCGGCAAGCTGAGCAAATTTCTCACCCGCCGGATGTGCCAGTGGCAGGCGGAGAGCGTCAACAGCTACTTAAGCGCCCAGCTGATGGAGAAGGCGCGGCGGGCCCAGGTGCCCAGGGAGGAATTCGCCGCCCTGACGGGCCGCCGCTGCTTCTGCGGCTTCGATCTGGGCAAGCGGATCGATCTCTCCGGCGCGGGGGCGGTGTTCCCCCTCCCGGACGGGCGGATCGCCATCAAGGCCCACGGCTTTCTGCCGGAGAACGCGGTTTTGCGCCACGAGCAGACGGACCGGGTCCCCTATGCCGCCTGGGCCAGGACGGGCTGCTGCACCCTGACGCCGGGGGACGTGACCGACAACAGCTACGTCTACAACTGGATCTGCGCCGGGGAGCGGGACCACCGCTGGAAGGTGGACGAGGTGGACTACGACGGCCACAACGCCACTGATCTGGCCATCCGGATCTGCGAGGAGCGGAACAATCCGGATTTCTGCGCGGAGGTGGCCCAGAACTGCGCGGGACAGAACCTGGCGGTGAAGGGGTTCCGGGAGCTGCTGCTCCAGGACCGGCTGGTGCTGGAGGAGAATCCGCTGCTGATTTGGTGCCTGGGCAACGCCATTGAGGTACAGAACAACTTCGGGGATGTGAAGCTCAACAAAAAGCACAAGGACGACAGCCAGCGCATTGACCCGCTGGCGGCGGTGATGAACGCGCTGGCCCGGGCGCTGGTGGCCGGAAACAAGCCGGATATTGCTGACAAAATCCGGCAGGGCCAGTTCAGCTTCTGAGGCCGGAAAGGAGAGGACAATGAAAAATCTCATAAAACAGCTGGCCCGGATGGGCGTCGAGCTGGCGCTGGCAGCCGGAGCGGCGGCCATCGCGGTGGGGGCCGGGATGATCTATCTCCCGGCGGGCTTCATCGCCGGCGGCACGCTGGTCATCGCCGGCGCGGTGCTCAGCATTCTGGGAGGCGATGACCGGTGAGCATCAGCAAGGGCCTGGCCCGTCTGGGGCGGCGGAAATCGGCGGCCGGGCTCTCCCTGGAGAGCCCGGAGGGCTGGTTCCCCGTGGGGAAACGGCGTGAGCTGACCGAGGACGCGGCTATGAAAATCTCCGCCGTGAACGCCTGCGTGGAGATTATCTCCAACGCCGTGGGGATGCTGCCGGTGTTCATCATGGACAGCGCCAGCAAGCGCCGGATGAAGGACCACCCTCTGGGCCGGGTGCTGTGGGATCGTCCCAACGAGGCCATGAGCCCCTTCGTGTTCTTCCGCCTCATGGAGTGCCACCGCCTGCTGCGGGGAAACGCCTACGCATGGATCTACCGCAGCGGCTACGGGGAGCCGGTGGAGCTCATCCCCCTGCCCCCAGCCTCCTGCGAGCCGGTAATTGAGCCGGGAACCGGGAAGCTCTGGTATCTGGCCAGCGAGCCCAAAAGCGGGCGGATGTACAAGCTTGACCCGGCGGACATCCTGCACTTCAAGGCCTATTCCCACGACGGGGTGCGGGGCGTCTCCGTCCTCCACCGGGCGCAGCAGACCCTGCGCACCGCCGCGGCCGCCCAGAGCTATGAGCAGGCCCTCTACGAAAGCGGCGGCCGGCCCAGCGGCATTCTCAAGACCCAGACGGACCTGGGCGATGAGATCGTCCTGGATGATGGCACGAAAATCCAGCCAAAGGACATCATCCGCCAGGAGTGGGAGAAGGTCCACGCCGGGGCGGGCAACAGCTTCCGGGTGGCGGTGCTGGATATGGGCTTGGAGTACCAGCCCATTGCCATGAGCAACGCGGACGCGCAGTTCGTGGAGAACAAGGCCGTGACCATCGCGGATATCTCCCGGTTTTTCGGCGTGCAGCTCTACAAGCTGGGGGAGGGAAAGCAGAGCTACTCCAGCAACGAGCAGAACAACATCGAATTCTGCGTAAGCACTATCCAGCCCACCATCACCCAGATGGAATTTGAGGAGACGTTCAAGCTGCTGACCATCAGTGACCGGCGGCGGGGCATGGAGGTGCGCCACAACATGATGGCTCTGCTCCGGGGCGACACTGCCAGCAGAGGAGCCTGGTACCGGACCATGCGGGAGATCAGCGTGTACAGCCCCAACGACGTATGCGATCTGGAGGACCTGCCCGCCGTGCCCGGCGGCGACACCCGGTACGCCAGCTTGAACTACGTCCCCCTGGAGGACTTCCGGGAGCTGAGCTGGCGGAGAAACGCCGGCGGCGGGGAGAAAGGAGAGACAACGTAGTGGAACATATCAAAAAAGGGGCGGTAGTCCTCAAGGCCGCTCCGGCGGCCGGGGACATGGCCCTCATCAACCGGCTCACCCTCCGGGAGCTGACGGAGGAGGAGGTATTCACCTTCCGCGTGGCCGCGGCGGACACCCAGGTAGACCGGGACTTTGAGCGTTTCTCCAAGGAATGCCTGGAGAAGCTGGCGGAGCTCTATGTGGGCAAGCCGTTCATCGCTGACCACCAGTGGAGCAGCGGAAACCAGGTGGCCCGGGTGTACGCGGGGGCGGTGGAGACCGGGGAGGACGGCGTCAGCCGCCTCATCCTCAGCTGCTACATGCTCCGCAGCGGGGCCAGTCAGACCCTGATCGACGCCATTGAGGCGGGCATCAACCGGGAGGTCAGCGTGGGCGTGGCGGTGAAGCGGGCCACGTGCTCCATCTGCGGCGCGGACAAGGCCCGGGCCTACTGCGAGCACCGCCCGGGAAAGAGCTACGACGGGGCGCTGTGCACCGTGGAGCTGGGGGACCCGGAGGACGCCTATGAGGTCAGCTTTGTGGCCGTGCCCTCCCAGCGGGAGGCCGGCGTGGTGAAGCGCTACGCCGGAGATCAGGAGAAGCCGGCCGGTCCCCCGGAGGACACGGATGCAGCGCGGCGCAAGGAGCTGACCGCGGTGATTGCATTGGAAAAAATCAAATTTTTAGAGGAGGTACCAACCACATGAAACTGAAACAGAAGCTGTACGATCTGCTGGGCCGCCACAAGGCCAAGGTGGCGGAGGCCCAGAGCGCCCTGGAGGGCGGAGACCTGGAGAAGGCGGAGGCGCTGACCACGGAGGCGCAGACGCTCTCCGGGGAGATCGAGCGCGTCAAGGCCCTGCTTGCCGAGCAGGAGCGCTACGGCGGCGAGGACCCCGTGGAGGAGCCCATCCAGAAGGGCATCACCCTCCAGACGGAGGGCCCGGAGGACGGCTATCAGCAGGCAGTGAAGGCCTTTGCCCAGGCCGCCCGGGAGCGGTTCTATTCGCAGAAGGCCGCCGGGTCCATGATGCAGGAGGGCGTGGACTCCGACGGCGGCTACACGGTGCCCGAGGACATCGTGACCCGGATCATTGAGCTGCGGGGCACAAAGGAGAGCCTGCTGGACGAGGTGCAGGTGATCAACACCACCAAGCCCAGCGGGCGGCGCACCTCCAAGAAGCGGGGCCAGCACCAGGGATTCGCCACCGTGGCGGAAGCGGCCAAGTTCGGCAAGGTGGCCACGCCCCAGTTTACCACGATCAGCTATGAGATCAAGAAGCGGGGCGGTTATCTGCCCGTGACCAACGAGCTGCTGGAGGACAGCGACAACAACATTGCCGCCGTGGCCCAGCAGTGGCTGGCCGATGAGGCCCGGGTCACCGCCAACAAGGAGATTCTGGCCGTGATCGCGGCCAAGACAGCCAAGGACCTGAAGGATCTGGACGGCATTCTGCGGGCATGGGTTGGCCTGGGCAGCGCCTTCCGGGCCGTCAGCAAGCTCATCACCAACGACGACGGCCTGCTGTGGCTGGGCACGCTCAAGGACGCCAACGGCCGCTACCTGCTCACGCCCAACCCCGCCAATCCCCAGCAGCTGAGGCTGTGCGTGGGGCCCCACACCCTGCCGGTGAAGACCTATGACAACGACACCATCCCCACCACAGAGGGGAAGATCCCCATGATCCTGGGATATCTGAAGGAGGGCGTGGTCTATTGGGACCGTCGGTCTTTCTCTGTGAAGGTGTCCGATTCCGCCGTTGTGGGCAGCTTCAACGCCTTTGAGCAGGATATGACCATCTGGCGGGGCTCCCTGCGGGACGACTGCACCGCCTGGGACGACGAGGCATTCGTCAACGGCTATATCACCGCCCCCGCCGCCCCCGGCGGCGAGACCACGGAGTAGTCCATGGCCCCACTGACGACGGAGCGCAGGGCCGCTCTGCTGGCCTACTGCAAGCTGACGGAGTTTGCGGAGGATCCGGAGGTCACGGCGCTGCTCGAGACGCTGTACGGCGCGGCGCTGGCCTACATGGTCCAGGCCGGCGTCTCCGAGCCGCCGGAGGGCACGCCCCGCCGGGCGCAGTATGACCTGTGCGTCAACGCGCTGGTGCTGGACGGCTGGGACAGGCGGGAGATCACGGTGTCCGGTGCGGCCGTGGAGAATCCGGCCTTCCGGCGCATGATCGGGCAGCTGAAATGGACAGGGGGCTAGAGCATGGCCAAAAGAGCCAACGCCGGGGAGCTGCGGACCCTGGTGTACTTCCGGCGGACCGTGAAGGAGGTGGACAGCGAGGGCAGCACCCGCCAGCGGGAGGAGACGGTATTCCATGACAGCCAGGGCCGGGAGCAGGCGGTCCACTGCAAGTGGGTCAACGCCCACGGCGCGGAAGTGTTCACCGCCATGCAGCTGAAGCTCCGTCAGCCGGCAAAGCTGACCATGCGCTACTCCCCCAGGATCGTCCCCACGCTGCTGGTCTACAAGGGAAAGGACCCGGTCCCCTATGAGGTGGTCAGTGTGGACGACGTGGAGGACCGGCACTGCTGGCTGGAGGTAACGGTGCAGCGGAAGGAGGCGGCGCGATGAGCGTGGAGGCAAGGATCACTGCGGCGCTGGGCAGCTTCGGGGACCCGGTGGAGAAGTCCCTGCTGTACGCCGCCGCAGCGGACCTGCCGCCCCGGTACTACACCTTCGCCTGCTCCTCCCAGGGGGGGGACTGGGCGGACGATGAGCCGGGGTGTGAGCTGTGGCAGGTGAATGTCCACTTCTTCGCCCCTCTGGATGGGAACTACACCCGGAGAGTGCGGCAGACAAAGCTGGCCCTGCACCAGGCGGGCTTCACCTGGCCCCGCTGCTACGATGCCAGCGATCAGGAGGGACAGCACTTTGTATTCGAGTGCGAGATTGCGGAGGAGGTGGAGGCGGATGGCCAGACTGAGCGTGGAGGGCGTTTTTGACTTCGACGGCCTCCTGCGGGCGGACATCGTTCCGGACAGTGTTCTGCGGGCGGCGGCGGATGTGGCCGCGGATGCCCAGAAAAAGACCGCCCGGGGGATGCTGAAAGGAAAATACGCCACCGGGAAGCTGGCGGATTCCATCTCCACAGACCGCGTCCGGCGGACAAAGGACGGGAAGTCCGTGCAGGTTGTCTTCAAGGGGACCCGCACACGGGGCAAAAACAAGAAATCCACCACCCGCAACGCGGAGATCGCTTTTGTCAACGAGTTCGGCAAGCGTGGTCAGCCCCCCAGGCCCTTTATCCAGCGGGCCAACGAGCAGTGCAAAGACGCCGCTATTGAGGCGGCGGCCAAGGAATACGACAAGTGGCTGGAATCCATGGGATTCTAGGGAAAGGATAAACAGTTATGGCAAGTTTTGGCGCGAAAAACCCCTATTTCAGGAAGATCAAAGAGGAGCCGGAGGGGAAGCTCCCCGTCTATGAGGACAACCCGGTGAAGATCGGGCGGCTGGTGAAGGCGGATGTGACCTTACAGATGGCCTCCGGTAAGCTCTACGCAGACGATGAGCTGGCGGAGAGCGTGGATGAGTTCGTCAGCGGCTCTTTGGCTATGGAGACCGACGACATGCTGGACGATGTGGCGTCGGAGGTCTACGGCGTACAGGTGGAGGGGAAGCGGATCCGGTACAACATCCAGGACGATCCCCCTCCCGGCGGTTTGGCCTACTACAAAAAGCTTATGCGCCGGCGGAAGGTCCTCTACAAGGGTATTTACTTCCCCCTGGTCAAGGCGTCCCTCGGCAGTGACACCGCCAGCACCAAGACCGACAGCATCACCTTCGGCACAACGAACACAACCTTCATTATCTTCCCCTGCAACAGCGGAGACTGGCGCTTTACGGAAGAGTTTGCCACTGAGGAGGAGGCTATTGCCTGGGTAAAGGCGTTTACACCGGCCAGCGCCGACGCGAATACCGGCGGAGGCGCGGACGGGACGGAGCTGAGACATGCGAGCAGTAAGATTTGATCTGGCCGGCCGGGAGCGGTACCTGTGCTTTACCGTGGAGGCCATGTTCCAGCTGGAGGAGCGCTTCGGCGGGACCAGGGAACTCATTGACACCATGTCCGCCAACACCCGGGACGGTTTCGCCGCCGCCTGCAAGGCGGCCGCCATCCTGGCGGAGCAGGGAGAGCTGGCCCGGCGGCAGATGGGATATACACCCCAGCCCATTCTGGAGGAGGACGGCGTTTCCGCCTCTCTGGCCCCTGCGGATCTGGCGCGGCTGAAGTTGGCGGTGACCTCCGCCATCACCCTGGGCTATGGCCGGGAGGTGGAGCCGGAGAACGATGAGGTTGATCTGGGACTGGCAGAACTCAATGAGCAAAAAAAAACAGGGTGACCAGGGCCCACTATATCCGCATCGGGGCCGCCTGCGGCCTCACCCGGGGGGAGACGCTGCTGTCCACGCCGGGTGAGGCCGGGGACCTCTGGGAGCTGTATCTCCGGGACCATGGGGCACGGAAGAAAAAGGAGGATGACTGATGGCGACAAGAACCATATCCACAAAGCTGGCCATTGAGGGGGAGGCTCAATATAGGCAGGCCCTTTCCTCCTGCAACGCGGAGCTGAAGACCCTCAAATCCTCTCTGGCCCTGGCGGAAAGCGAGTATAAAAACAACGCCAACAGCATGGAGGCCCTGACAGCCAAGGGGAAGGCTCTCTCCGACATGCAGGCGGAGCAGGCTAAGAAGGTGTCCCTGCTGGAAAGCGCGCTGAAAAACGCGCAGAGCCACCAGCAGGCCTACGCCGACGCGGCAGCCGACGCGGGGAAGAAGGTGGCGCAATACGCCGCCGAGCTGGAAAAGCTGAAAAGCAGCACTGGAGACACCCAGCAGGAGCAGGCCCAGTTGACCGCCGAGATCGAGAAGTGGACGAAGGTACAGCAGGAGGCCGAGGCCGCCAGCGCCGCCGCCGTCAAGGGCGTGCAGAGCTGGCAGCAGCAGCTCAACAGCGCGAAAATCGAGCAGAACAGTCTCTCCGAGGCCGCCCAGAAAAACAGCCAGTACCTGGAGGAGGCCGCCGCCAGCGCGGACGGCTGCGCAAAGTCCATTGACCAATACGGGAAAGAGGTCAAGGAGGCGGAAAAGGATACAGATGCCTTTTCGGACAAGCTGAAAAATGGGCTTGCTGCTGGAGCCAAGGCTGCCGGTGTCGCTTTTGCGGCGGTAGGTACAGCCGCTGTTGCTGGCGCAAAGTTTTTGAATGACCTTGCAGTTTCCACAGAGGAATACCGTGCCGCACAGGGCAAACTCAATACGGCATTTGAGGCTGCGGGATATTCTACAGAGACAGCGAAAGAAGCGTATGGCACCCTCTTTTCTATCCTGGGAGATACGGATAATGCGACAGAAGCGGCCCAGCTTTTGGCACAGCTGGCAAAGTCTGAGGAGGACGTTGCAAAATGGGGAGACATTGCGGCCGGCGTAACGGGCACCTTTGGGGATGCGCTCCCGATTAACAGCCTGATTGAGGCCTCTAATGAAACCGCTAAAGTTGGGACCGTGACCGGAGCTCTCGCAGATGCGCTTAACTGGGTTAGCATCTCTGAGGATGAATTTAATGAAAAGCTAGCCGCCTGCGCGGATGAAGCGGAACGGACGGACCTCATCACAAAAACCCTGTCGGAAACGTATCAAGCAGCCAGCGATATTTTTAAGGAGAATAATGCAACGCTCCTGGAGGCCAATAAGGCCCAGGCGGAGCTGAACGATACAATGGCCCGTCTGGGTGGCACGGTGGCAGAAATAAAGGCAGAGCTGACAGCGGAATTTGTTCCTTTGCTTGCAGATGTAACCGATGCCTTTATCAACCTCGCGGATGGGGCAGACGGATCAGAAGAGGAATTTTCCAAAGCTATTGATGCATTGATTGGACACGCCGCAGAAAGGCTGCCCGAGCTGCTGGAATTTGGAACGGATATTATTCTCAATGTCCTTGGTGGGATTACCAACGCAGCGCCGCAATTGTCCGAGGGGGCTGTTGCGGTTATCACCTCTCTGACCGAAGGGATTATTGAGGCGATCCCGCAGTTGGCAGAGGCCGCATCCGAATTGATTGGCGGACTTGTACAAGGAATTGCTGACGCAGCTCCGGAGCTGATCCCGGCGGCGGCCGCAGCAGCTGTGCAGTTTGTTCAAGCCGTTATAGACAATGCGCTGCTTTTGAAAGATGCGGCTCTCCATCTGATAGAGGGACTGGCAGACGGCGTACTGGAGGCAATTCCAGTGCTTCTGGAGGCCGCCCCAGAAGTAATTGAAGGTCTTCTTTCGACCTGGCTGGGGGAAATTCCCAAAATTGCGCAGACTGGAGTGAAGCTGCTAGGATCACTGGTTGAACATCTTCCGGAAATCATCCAAACGATTGTGTCTGTTCTGCCTGAGATCATTACCTCTATTTCAGGTGCTCTGCTGGAAAAAATACCGGAAATCGCAGGGGCTGGCGAAGAGCTGTTAACAGCTTTAATTAATAACCTTCCGCAGATTATTGCCGATATCGTGCTGGCAATGCCTGAGATTATCGCCAGTATGACCAAGGCGTTGGCGGATGGCATATCCGCTTTTGAGGATATCGGGGAAAACCTTGTCCGGGGGCTTTGGGACGGAATACAGTCCCTGTCCGGTTGGCTTTGGGACCAGGTGTCCGGCTGGATCAGCTCTATCTGGAACGGGATAACGGATTTCTTTGACATTGCGTCCCCCTCAAAGAAAATGGCATGGGTTGGCGAAATGCTGGTGGAAGGGCTGGCCGGAGCTGTTGACAAAAATGGCGGGAAAGCAGTTGATGCCGTTGGAAAAATGGCATTAGGTATGCTCTCAGAGCTTGAGCCCTATGCAGACAACGCCCGTACTATCGGCGAGAATAACATACAGGGTTTGATCGACGGCACGGTCAGCATGAAGCGGAAACTGACAGCGGAGTACGCAGAGATGGGCCGTTCTGCGATTGATGCCTACAAGCGTGAGGTGGACCAACACTCGCCGTCGAAAGAATTCCAAAAAATCGGCAGCAATGACATCAAGGGAATTATTGAAGGCGCTGGCGGAGAAAAAGAAAGTCTTGTGGCCGCCTACAGCGATGTGGCGAAGGCGGCGGTGGACAGCGTGGAAAAGGCCCTTCCCTCCGATGTGCTCACGCAGTCGCTCCAGCAGTCGAAAAAAGCCTGTGAGGACCTGCTCCGCACCATCGGCGGTCAGCGGTATGAGGTGACGTCCGCCGCGGCCTCCATGCGGGAGCTGCTGGCTGTGGAGGAGAAATCTGCGGCCCAGAAGGAGATTATCTCCCGGAGGGTGGATGAGCTCAACGAGGCCGTGCCGGAGCTGGGGCTTGCCTACGACAGCGTCAGCGATTCCATCAACATGACCGGGGACGCCCTGGAACGGCTGGTGGAGAAATCGGCGGAGCAGCAGGAATACGAGGCCCGGGTGTCCCGGCTCAGCGAGCTCTATATCGAACAGGAGAAAATTTCCCTGGAGCTGGAGGCGGCCCGGGAGGCCCTGAGCCAGGCGGAGGAGGCGGGCGCGGAGAGCGACCAGATCCTTCAGGAGAGCGTCAGCCAGCTCACCACCGCCCAGGAGGAAAACGCCGTTCAGATCAGGGACCTGGAGAGCGCTACTGGAGACTACGGAGACCGGCAGGCGGAGGCCGCCGCCAAGGTGGAGCAGATGACCACCCGGCTGGGTGAGCTGACAACAGAGGTGGACAACCTTTACACCGCCTATGAGGACATCCGCAAAAAGGCGGCGGACAGCATGGAGAGCCAGCTGGGGCTGTTCAAGGACCTGGACGCCAACGCGGAAATCTCCATCGACAGCCTCATTGACAGCCTCCGTGGTCAGGTGGACTACATGCTCACCTACGCCAACAATATCAAGCGCGCCATGGAGATGGGCATTGACAACGGCCTTTTGAGCAAGCTCTCCGATGGACGGAAGGAGTCCGCGCAGATTCTGGCGGCGATTGTTCAGGGCGGTCAGAGAGACATCGACGCTCTGAACGAGCAGTTCGCCAAGGTGGAGCTGGGCAAGGAGTATTTCGCCAAAACCGTGGCGGACATGGAAGTTGAGTTCCGGTCAAAGATGGGGGAGCTGGTAAATGATCTGAACGACGCCCTCAATGAGATGGATCTACAGGAAGAGATGTATACCATCGGCATGAACAATCTGATTGGCCTTATCAACGGCGCGGACAGCCAGCGGGAAGAGCTGGTAAAGCAGTACACGGAGATGGGCAAGGTGGCGGCGGAGGCCTACAAGCGCGAGGTGGACCAGCACTCGCCGTCAAAGAAGTTCATGCAGATGGGGAGCAACGACATCCAGGGGATCATCGAGGGCGTGGAGCGCGAGAAGGCCAGCCTGGCCGCCGCCTACGAGGACTCCGCCCAGGCCGCCCTGCGCAGCATGGAGCGGGCCATGCCCTCCACCTTCCGCGTGCCCCAGGCTGTGGACAACCGGACCGCCGCCCCCGCGGATACGGTCTCCAACCGCTGGGAAGATGTGCCGCCCATCCAGATCCACGTGGACAGGATGGAGGTCCGCAAGGAGGGGGACGCCCAGCGGGTGGCCCAGGAGCTGTACTATCTTACGGCGCGGGAGCTCAGATCGAGGGGAGGCGGCATGCTGTGAGCGGCTTTACCTTTCATGGGGTACACAGCAGTACCTTCGGTATCTACACCCAGGATCAGGCCAGGACCATTCTCCCGGCCCGCCGGGAGGGAAAGATCACCATCCCCGGCCGGTCCGGCAGCTATGAGGGTGTGCGGGGAAACGTGTACGATGAGCGGCTGGAGACCATTCTGTGCGCCTTCAAGTGTCCCGCGGGGAAAACCGTTCCGGAGATTTGCCGGGAGATCGCCTATTGGCTGTCCGGGACGGGGCGGCTCGCTTACGATAAAGAACCGGATAAATACTATACGGCCCGTATCTCCGGCGGGCCCCCTATGGCGCAGCACCTCAAATACGGAGAATTTACTCTGACCTGGTCCTGCAACCCGCCCTTTGCCCTGGGGCGGACGGTGACCCAGCCCATCGCCTCCGGGGAGAACCCGGTGGCGTACCAGGGCACGGCGGAGACGCCCTGCCTCATCGTCCTGCGGAACCCCTCCCTGGCAAATGTCCTCAATGTGACCATTACAGCGATCAAAAGGAGTGATTAAGCTCCTTCCGGGGATTAAGACAGCTCTGTATTCTTACGTTTGATAAAAGGGGAGAAATATGGACAGACGGGAGTTTGAAAAGAAAGTGCGGCAGTTTGACATAAACCTTCTGCGAATACTGTTCAGCGTTTTTACAAGCGCTATTACAACGCTTGTCATTCTCCGCGCGGCTGGGGTGATTCCCTAAGACCATTCCGCGATCCACAGCGCAATGAGCGCCGTAACAGCAGAAACAGCAACAGGAACCAGAATAGAGGAAAACAGAAACCACGCGAGCCGGGAAAGCGCGGTTTGCCAAATGCGCCAGCCCTCATGCGTGACCTGGACATATTCCCCTAAAAGATCATCCATCATAACAAGATCGCGTTTTTTCAGATAGGATAAGACTGAATCCAACGAATAGCGCCAGTTTTTCACGCTGATTTCCCTGGAGGGGGCGTTTTCCTCATGGACGGTGGAAAAAGTCAAATGATCTCTATCGAAATAAACCGTCCCGGCCTCATTCATTTGAACTTTTTTCAATCGGGACAGTAGGATTAATGCTTGAATCGTCATATAGACCACCTCCTCGACGCCATTTTATCATAAGCCGGGGAGCGGGACAACACAAAAAGGAGTGATTGACAATGTACGCCTGCGACTATCTGGAGAGCGGCGTTCTCAACGTCCTGCGGGGCGTCACCTTCCCGGCTCCGGCCAAGTGCTTCCTGGCCCTGTACCTCAACGATCCCGGCGAGAGCGGAGCCAGCGGCACGGAGGTCAGCTACACGGGCTACAAGCGCATGGAGATCACCTTCACCCCTCCGGCGGACGCCAACGGCGGCATGGGGATCCAGAACCTGACGGACATCACCTTTCCCACGCCTGACGCGGCGGTGGGCACCATTACCCATATCGGCGTGATGGATTCCCTGGCCGGCGGGAACATGCTGGCCCGGGGGGAGCTCATCGAGCCCCTGGTCATTGGAGCCCAGGAGCCGCCGGTGTTCCTGGCCGGGGATGTGCTGTTCTATCTCACGGGCAACCTGTCCCGGACGTGGAAGACAAAGGTGCTCAACCTCTTCCGGGGGACCACGGTGCAGGGGATTACCCCCTACTTCTCCCTGTGGAACGGTTCGCCGGAGGCCTCCGGATCCGAGCTGTCCGGGGAGAACTACCAGCGCCTGGCTCTCACCTTCGGCGCGCCGGCGGAGCAGCCCTCCGGCCAGATCATCGCGCGAAACGCCGCAGCAGCGTCCTTTCCCCGGCCCTCCACTGCCTGGGGCACCTGGACCCACTCCGCCCTCTATTCCGCCGCATCCTCCGGGGACCCTGTGTACATCAAGGCCCTGACGGAGACGGTGGACCTCAAGCGGGGCTACATGCCCACCATTGCCGAGGGGGCCGTTGAGGTGGGGATCAACTGATGACCGGCGAGCGGCGATACAGCCGGCTCCGCTACTCAGTAAACCGGGAGGAGCGGGAGACCGGCATTGCGGAGACCTTCTCCGAGGCCCTGGGTGCGCTGGCCGGGGCGGCGGTGCCCGTCTTTGTCCGGGAGCGGTACGCGGAGGCCCTACAGGGCTCCGCCCGGGGGACTGTCTCTGTCATCGCGTCCTTCACTGAGGAGGACAGCCTGACGGCGGCGGCGCGCATGTCGGCGGACGTGGTGACGGAGGCGGCCTTTGCCGGGGCGCTTACCGCCGCCGTCAGGGGCTGCAAGAACACCCCCGCCGCGCTGAATTCCGGGGACGCGCTGGCGGCGGCGGTCCACGGCTCCAAGAACCTCCCCACCCGGCTGGAGCTGCCGGACAGCCTGACATCGGAGACGGCCGGGAGCAAGAACATACCCGGGGCGCTGCTGGCCTCGGAGGTGCTGACATCCATGCTGGAGGCCACCTCCCAGACCACGGAGCGGACCACCCTTCAGCTCACCATCCCGCCGGGCGGGGAGCTGCGGATTGACAGCGAGCTGTTCTCCGTCCTGCTCAACGGGGAGAACGCCCTGCACACCCAGTCCGGGGACTGGATCAACATTTCCCGCAGCCTTCTGCGTCTGGTGGTGGAGAGCGCCAGCGGCGGGAGGCTGGAGGGACAGCTCATCTACACGGAGCGCTACCTATGATTGAGATTTTTGACAGAGCCCGGCGGCGGGTGGCCATTGCGGAAAACGCCCACGCCGTATCCGAACAGCAGCGGATCAACGCGGTCTGGTATCTCTATTTCTCCCTGCCGTACAGCGATCCGAAAAACCGCTTCTGCAAGCCCTTCCACTATGTGCGCCACAACGGCGGGGAGCTCTACCGGATCATGCCGGAGACCTTGTACATGGACGAGACCGGCAGCGTCGCCTACCAGTGCGAGCACGTGCTGGCCACCCTCATTGACAATATCCTGTACGGCTACCACGTGGTGGGCAATCTGGGGACCTATACGGCGGACGTGATCCGGTACGTGCTGGACCACCAGCTGGTGCGGAACTGGGTGTTGGAGGCCTGCGACTACCGGAACCAGTTCGAGTACGGCTGGGAGCAGGAATCCCTGCTTTCCGCCCTCTTCTCCATCGCCGCCCCCCTGGCGGGCCCATACATGTGGGTGACAAATACGGCGGTCTACCCCTGGCGGCTGTCCCTGAAGCGGCTGGATACGTCCGGCCGGCCGGAGATGTATATCCGGCGGCGGCACAACATGACCAGCTACCAGCGGGGGCGGGACCCACAGAGCATCGCCACCAGGCTCTATCCCTTGGGCTACGGCGAGGGGGTCAATCAGCTGGACATCCGCTCCGTCAACAGCGGCGAGCCCTACCTTCAGAGCCCCAGGTCCATCACAGACAAGTACGGTATCATTGAACGGGTCTGGGTGGACCGGCGCTATGAGGACCCGGCCTCCCTCAAGGCCGCGGCGGAGGCCATGCTCCGGGAATTACAGGAGCCCATGGTCTCCTATGAGATCGGTTTTCAGGAGATGACCTCCTCCGACTTTGACCGGGCCGCCGTCGGGAAACGGGTCCGGATCATGGACCCGGAGAACGGGGAGCCTGTGGACACCTTCATTACGGAGATCACGAGGAACCACGAGGACGCGGCGCTCTCCTCCCTTGTGGTGGCCAACCGGGAGACATCGATCGCGTCCTCCGTGGCGGACCTGGCGGACCGTCAGCGAATTGAGGAGACCTACGCCCAGGGGGCCACGCAGATCTACAGCCAGGCCCTTCAGGCCAACTGCGACAGCGCCTCCGGCGCGGTGATGGACTTTTTCATCCCGGAGGAGATGCGGATCATCAACAAGGTCCTGGTGAAGATCCGCATAGGCCGTTTCCGGGCCTACTCCAAGAGTACGGAAAGCGACGCGGCAAAGGTGGTCACTTCCTCCACCACGGACGACGAGACCCGCACCAGCTCCGACGGCGGGGCCACCAGGACCACCAGCTCCTCCGGAGGGGGGAGCCAGGCCACCAGTTCAGCTGGAGGCGGCAGTCAGACCACCAGCTCCTCCGGCGGCGGCAGCCAGACCACCAGCTCGTCAGGCGGCGGGGCTTCCACCACCTCCGAGGGGGGCGGCGGGTCCACCACGGATACAGGAACCAGCGGCATCAACGTGGTGTACGACTACGGCCAGACGGAGCTGGGAGGATCGGACAAGCATGGGCATAGATTCCGCTATGTCCGCTCCCATCAACACCGGGTGACCTTTCAGGACCACACGCACCGCGTGGAAATTCCCAGCCACATCCACAGCATCTCTATCCCCAGTCACACCCACAATGTATCTATCCCCAGTCACACCCACGATGTGCGGATCCCCAGCCACACCCATGAGGTGTCCATTCCGAATCACCGGCACACCATCACCATCCGGGGACACTCCCACAAGGTGACCGTTCCCGCCCACTCACACAGCATCACACCGGGCATTTTCCGGTTTGGAAACCCGAAGGCGTTTGCTCTGTACGTGAACGGGGTGAAGAAGGCGGACTTCTCCGGGGGCACTGCGGAGCTGGACATCACCGGCTATCTGTTGGACAAGGACAGGAGGATCCCCAGGGGGAGCTGGCTGTCCCTGGAGGTGCGGCCAGACGATCTGGCTTACATCTCCCTAGATCTGATGATCCAGGGCTTTGTCCAATCCCGTGGAGATATGACGGTATAAAAAGGAGAATTTGCTATGAGTACGACGCTTTATCCCGGCATCGCCTTTTCGCCTCAGACCGTGCTGGCGGACAACATTGGCGCGGCGGATACGATTATTCCGGTGGCAGACGTGTCCTGTTTTCCGGACGGACCGAACCTCGCCACTATCGGGACGGATGAGACGGGAGAAACCGTTTTTTACGCCGCCAAGACGGCGGACGCCCTCTCCGGCTGCCAGCGAGGCGTGGAGGGGGAGGCCAGGACCTGGATGGCGGGCGAGCCCGTCGGCAGAAACTTTACGGCAAAGGACCACAACGATCTGATTGATCTTCTGGGCCAAAAGCAGGATAAGTTTGAGGGTAAATCAGGCCAGGTGGTGGGGTTCAACGCTGAGGGAAAGGCCGTCCCCCAGGAGCCGCCTGTCCCGCCGGACGCAGTGACGGTGCCTGGCGGCGGGGAGATCGAGATGGAGGAGAGCCTGGGCGAGGGCCCGTACACCTTCGAGTACGCGCCGGATGAGGAGGGCAGCGCGGTCCAGGCGTCGCAGGTAGGATACGACAGCACGGAGAGCGGCCTGGAGGCGGAGACGGTGCAGGGGGCGCTGGATCGGTTGAGCGCGATCAAGGTGGACGTGGGAAGGGTGAGCAATCCTACTCTGCTGGATAACGGGTACTTCGCGGACCCGATCAATCAGCGGGGACAGATGGAGTACATCGACTTCGTGTATACGATTGACCGGTGGGTCACCGAAGGCGCAATAATAAAAGTCGAAGACGATGGGCTGCAGCTGGAAAATCCATCAGAGGGTGCAGTGCAGTTCGTTACAAACTTCGAGGCATCCCGACTTATTGACAATCAAGTATATACTGCCGCGATTCTGGCAAAGAACTTGGTCGGTAGCGGTATAATGATTATTCAACATCGGGCGGGCATGTATACGTATTTAGCGGCTAATGCACTTTCCGAAGGTCTTACTGCCACATCAGGTCAAATATCGACATCCGGAATCCCCCTTTTCGGCATTACGATAAGACTGGAACCGCACTCCTCGGTTAAGCTTATCGCCGCCAAGCTGGAGCTCGGCCCCGTGCAGACCCTCGCACACAAGGAGGGCGACACATGGGTACTCAATGACCCGCCGCCCAATAAGGCGCTGGAGCTGGCGAAGTGTCAGAGGTATCAAGAAAAAGTAACAAGTATTCGTACAGGCAACTCGACACTTGGCGGATATGTAGCAGTTGGAGGAGAACACAACCGCTTGCTATTTGCGGAACCAATTCCGTTCAAAATAAGAAAGAGGGTCATGCCGATTATAAAAGATGTGATTCTTGTTCCGATCTTGGATGATGGTACTGCTACAACCGAAATGCGCCCTACCATTGATTGGTCTTATTGTACAGAGGATGCACTGTTTCAATGCGCGGTTTCTAGTCAGTATGCAATTGAACCGGGCAGAAAATATTATATTTCATTTTTGGCAGATGCAAATTTATAGGAGCCCTACATGAACGAATTTTACAACCACCAGTATATTACTATTGACGCAGAAAGCCGTATTGTCTTAGGCTGGTCCGACGGCCTACACCATTTCGAGGATAGGTGATGCAATGTCAATTTACGTAAGAGACGCCGACGGCAACCGGCAGAAGATCGCCGGCGTTGGCCTGCCTGGCCCCGCCGGGAAGAGCGCATACCAGTACGCCGTGGAGGGCGGATTTACCGGCACGGAGGAGGAGTTCCGGGCGGTTGTAGGGATAAGGAACAACGACAATCTGCTGGATAACTGGTATCTCGCAGACCCGATCAATCAGAGAGGGCAGAATGTCTATACCACCACAGGATTTACCATAGACAGGTGGTTCGGTTTTTCTGATGGCGAAACTTATCCGATGCATGTAGAGGTAACAAAAACCGGACTGTATTTTCCTAACAGCAATAATGGCATAAGTCAGCGATTTGAACCTGCACTCGACACAAAGATTACCTATACATTTTCATTCATGGAAGACACTGGAGAAGTATATTCTTCAAAAATTGTTCCAGAAGAGTATATTGCTCTCAATGGCACTTCTTTCGGGTTGTTTTATCAGGGCACGTCTCTTTTCTTCAAGCCAGCTAGTGGCAAAAAATTTATAGCCGTCAAGCTGGAGCTCGGCCCTGTGCAGACGCTGGCGCACAAGGACGCCTCCGGCAACTGGGTACTCAATGATCCGCCGCCCAATAAGGCGCTGGAGCTGGCGAAGTGTCAGAGGTATCAACTTCCGCTACTAGACAGAAGTGGAAATTACGGTTGCCCTATTGGGTTTGGAGTATTCCAAAATACGCTTGGCCGCATCATAATCCCGACACCTACAACCATGCGGGGTACGCCTACCCTTACGGTCTTAAATGGCAACATCAGCGCCTTTGAGATTATCGACGTTAGTGGTACCCCTCATCCGGTGGCGACTATAACTACACAAGGTAAGTTCAGTAATGGGATCTACTTGGGGGTGACCATCACCGATACAATTGCCACTTCGCCCTCCATCTGTGCTCTGAAATATACAAGTACGGGCATACCAATGCTTGATTCTAATCTATAAGGAGGAAAACATGAACAAATTTTACAACCGCCACTACATCACTACTGATACCCAGGGCCGTATCACCTCCGGATGGAGCAACGGCCCACTCCCTGACCGCGATACAGCTGGGGCAATCTGCATCAACGAGCAGGGCGGCTACCAGTTCCGGCTCTTTCCCGGCGGCGAGGAGAACCCGCCCCTTTACACCATGGACGGCATCCCGCTGTACAAGTGGGACGGTGAGCAGGCCATCCCCCGCACCGAGGAGGAGATCGCCGCTGACCGGGCCGCCATCCCGGAGCCCCCGCCCAGCCCCCAAGAGCAGCTGCGGGCGGATGTGGACTTTCTGGCTGCTATGCAGGGGGTGAGCTTATGAGCGTGTATGAGATGGCGAAAGCCTACTACCCCCGCCTATGGAACAAGTCCCGCCTGGAGGCTCTCGTGGCCGCAGGGAGGATGACGGAGGCGGAGATGGAGGAAATTATCAACAACAAGGAGGCGTAAGCTATGCCTGAGATTTGCAGTCCCAACGATTGCCCGGTGTCTGTCCGGGTGGAGGCGTTGGAGCGGGAGTTTGACCGTTACCGGGGAAATTCCACAGATACGCACAGGCAGATGTTTGATCGGATCGGGGCCCTGGAACAGAGCGGGTCCGCGCTCAGAACCAAGCTGGACGGCATGGATGAAAAGCTGGACGCACTCACCGAGACCGCGAACACATTGGCGGCGAAGCCCGGCAAACGGTGGGAAAGCCTGGTGGGCTACGTGCTGAGCGCTCTGGCCGGGGCGTTCACTCTATGGATGGCATTGGGTATGCCGGGGCTGAAATAACAAGGAGGTACATATGAACAACTACATGAAGAAGTGGCTGCGGTGCGCCGGCGTGCGGGCCGTGAAGACAATGGCGCAGACGGCGGTGGCCCCTGCGGTCACCCCATCCACATCGTAGTCATGGTAGACAACAACAGCGAGGTTGTTTTTAACAGCGTCCTTCAGGATTTTGACCGCCTTGCCGGTATCCAGCAGAGGAGGATGAGAACGCAGAGACTTGGTGAGGGAGGGGAACAGGAAATTCTCCATCTCCTCCGGCGTTTTGATTCCTCGGGAGTACAGGATATCCAGGCAGACGGGATCTACGGCTGCCAACCGGGGCGGGAGCGGGATATTGGGCCGCTCTATTTTATTAAATGTGTACTTCTTTTTCATGGAGATACCTCCTTGTGGTTGGGTCGATGGGGGTATGCCAACCAGCTGTGACCATACTCTTCGTAGGGCAGATGCACAAGCTGTTGACCACCGGGCCAGCCGCCGGCAAAAAAGACGTTGTCAGTTGTAGTATCTTGAATTGCCTGGACGTAGACGCCCTTACACAACGGCTGGAAATCAGGGGAGAGAATATCAATCCAGAGCCACTGGCCCGGAGTTGCTTTTTTCAAATCTTCGATGGTAAGAGGGTGCGGGGAAAGCACCCGCTCTACCAGTTCGGCGTCATGCCAGTCCAATCCTTTCAATTGCCCAGCTGCGGATTGCCAGCCAACATCATATGCTTCGTTTTGGGCCTCGTTGAAATCGTTGACAATCAGAAGTGCCAGGTCGATTGCGTCCTGCACTTTTTCGGACATGCTTTTGGACTTCTCAGGATCAGGGGAAAAGCTGTAGTCCTTCAACACCTTTTTTGCCACTGTTAATGGCCAGATAGCCTCATAATTCAGCATTTGTTTACCTCCCTCAACGGATGAATCCGTAGTGGGAGCCCAAGTAGATAAAACTCTGCACCTCAGAGAACAGAAAGCCGCCAACAAGCAGGATTACCGCAACCTCAATCATGCTTCTGAAGAACGCAAACGCAAAGGCCCACATCTTCAGCTCTGGGTGGAGAAGGATGTAGCCGGCGCTGCTCAGTTTCTTCCAGACTGGCGCGTTCTCAGGCGGAATCTCCACTACATTATCTTCGGCAGCGGTTTCCGCTGCCTTTTTCTTTTTTCTAAACATAATTCTATACCGCAGGCTGGGAAGCCCGCTGCTCCTCTCTTGCTTTTCTCCTATTATATGCGGCTCAAAAGCAGAGTATTTCACACGAAATTGGTTTTGAAAAACGTGCATATGATGAGGTCAAGGAGCAAGCCAAAACCTTTTTGAAATTTCGCCAATAGCTTTTTGAGAGTTTGCATACGATTTAAGCGTCATCATGGAGATGGGTCATATCCATCCTTGATGAAAATCATCCGACTGTAAGAAAGGAGTAAAAACATGAAAGCAATCTCTACTCTCCGCACCCGCTTCGTCGCCATTTTTGCATTGCTCCTGATGGCGCTGAGCGTGGTTAGCGGCATGGCTCCCCAGCTCCAGGTGGCTGGCACAGGGAGTCTCGTCACGGCGTCGTTCGCCGGCCAGGGTCCCAACGACCTGTGGGGTACTGTGGATGCATCCAGCGTGGGCGGCGGCGGCCTGACCGGCAGCACCACAAATCTGGATACCGTGGTGGATAAGTCCAAGGACATCGCCAAGACGGTGACCTCTATCCTGACCATCATCTCCTTCACCTGCCTGCTGTTCTGGGTCGCTAAGCTGGCCATGTCGGCCGGAAACCCCCAGAGCCGCAAGATCGCCCTGACGGGCATCCTGTTTGCCGGCATCACCCTGGCGCTGTTCGGCGGCAGCTGGGTTGTGGTGTCGTTCTTCTGGAACGTCCTCAACTAATTCCATAGCAACCATTCCGAGGCGGCGGGCCATCCGCCGCCTCATTTCTCATTTTTTGAGGAGGTGTTTTTTAATAATGAGAAAGGTATTTCCCCGGATTGCCAGTATGTTTCTGGCGCTGATGCTCTGCTTCTGCTCCGCTGTTGTAGTCCCGTCTCAGGCTTCCATCTCCATCACCGGCGGCAGTGGCGGAATCACAATCAAGCCGGGAACGGCCCCCGATATGACTAACGTAGGAGACGCCTTTGATACCGCGTCTGACAAATTGATCAGCAAGGGCCAGCAGACGGCAAAGACAATTACCGCAGTATGCACCATAATCTGCTTTGCGGCATTCTTTATCAGCATCACCAAGCTTGCCACTTCCGGCAGTCATCCGATGCAGCGGCGGGCAGCTATTCTTGGAATCATGTGGTCTGGCGTAGCTATCGCGCTCTTTGGTGGAAGCTGGATAGTTGTATCCTTCTTCTGGAATTTCCTGACATGATGCGCTTATACAGCCCGGGGTCAATGTGCCCCGGGTGTTCTTTTGGGGTTGATACAAAGAGAAGCGGCAGGGGCATGTCAGGAATCCTCTCCGGCCACGGCCGCCCGGGCTGCTGCACCAATGACTCCGCTGGAGAAGTAGCCCAAAACATATAAAACACGGCCCTCCCGATCCCTTTCTTTGTATTAACCCCATAATGTCGCGACAATGAGATTGTGAAAACCTGCATATGGTGAGTCACCCCAGGCCTAAAGGCGGGGGTCTTCTTGCCAAACGGCGTGGAAATAGCCTCTGATAATTTCGCATATGATAAGCACAAAGGGAGGTGATGGGCTTTGAGCTTTTACAAGGTTAAGCCTGAAGCCCTGGCCATTCTCACCCCAGAGGATAGGCTTGCGCTTCAGGGTATATACAAACACAGGTGCCTGAATGAGGAACAGCTGACAGCCTATTATTACACATCTTTGGACAATGGTCAAAACAATTACACTCTGCTCCGGATACGGGCGCTCATAGACGCCGGGTTCCTGGAGGTGTATGAATACGGGGAAGACCAGAAATGCGTCTTTTACCTGACCCACATGGGCGTGCAGTTTGTCCGGGATGAGAGTGAGACCCCGCTCACCCGGGATGGCGCACGGGGCGGCCCCAAGTATGAAATCAACTGCAGCTCCCTGCGGATGGGCGACAATCTGCTGGATCACCAGACGCAGCTGAACACCCTGAGCCTGGAGATTGAGCGCCGGTGCGGTTTGGATCCCGGCTGCTACAAGGACAGCGTGTTCACCAGCAACTTCAGTTTCGCCCAGCCGGACGGGGTGTTCGAGCTCCCCGGTTTCGATATCTTCCTGGAAATGGACATGGGGCATGAACGGCTGGCAGCCCTGAGAGGGAAGTGGGAGCATTACCGGGCATACCTCAATTCCCGAGACTACTACCTGCGGCGTGACAAAAAGCTGATTGTTCTGTTCGCCACCCAGCAGGTTACCAGCCTGGAGCGCCGCCGGGTCACCGTGGTGAAGTCCATCAACCAGATGATATTCGACCTGGTGAGCCCCAGCTTGGACTTCTATGTTGGTAACAACGAAGAGATGATGCGAATCGCGGAGCGGATTGTGTCGGGGAAGCCCGGCATGTTCGAGCGGGTGGGGGCTTATTTGCAAAACAAGTTAGAATTTACTTTCAGCCGGCCGAAGCTGATCACAGAGGTGTGTAGGGAGCCGTATCTCTATATGCGGATTCCCGGTGAGGATGGGAAATCTGCTGTAAGAGACGGGAGGGCTCAGGAGTATCTGTTTGAGAACTACGCCGACCGGCAGATTTTGGGGCTGAAACGGGCTGCAGCCTATGGCCAGACCCAATCCTTACTGAAGGGCAAGATTGGCAGAACTATTCCACTGCTGATTCTGGCGCCCAGTGAGAACGCCATCTTCCGGGACCTGGCCACCATAGATGCCAAGGCAGTGCCGGACGTCTACTATATAACGGCAGAGCGGCTGAAAGACAGGCCGTTTTATGAGGCGGTGTTCCAGTTCGACAAGCTGGGCAACCGTTTCCACTTCACTGATTGGTCTTTGAAGAATCAGGTGTATGAGAAAAACGAAACGAAATAAGCAAGAAATGGAGGGAAGGCCGGTTTAAATCCCGGCCAATCAATATGGCAAAGAAAATCATGTACGCTGTACAGGCTAAACAGATGGAAGATATTATCACGGAAGCATTGAAAAACGAAGCTTCCGGCTCTATCGTCCCCATCGGAAATGTTGGATACCGGGAAAATGTGCTTCCCTCCATGAAGCAGGCGAAGCCCGACATCCTGCTGTACCGTGAGGCCCTGAAGGGCACGATGGATATCTTCGACCTGATGAAGCAGATTCGGGAGGAGTATCCCTTGACCCGGATCATCTTCCTGGCCAACGAGCACGGGACAGATAGCAAGCTGCTCTGCCGCCTGGTTTTCCTGGGCATCTACGATATCATCAACAAAAACAGTATCTCTCCCACAGAGATCATCAACTGCATTCTGCACCCCAATAATTTCGCCGATGTGGCGAAGTACTTCCACCCCCAGTACATGGATGAGCTCATCCCCGAGGCTCCGGCCCAACCCACACAGCCCGCTGGCGGGAGCAAGAAGGTCGGCTTGGGCGGCTTTCTGAAGGGGCTGGGGATTGCCACGCCGGTGGTTCAGACGCCCTCGGCCGCGCCCGCCCAGCAGCCGCAGGTGGTAGAGGTTGTCGCCCCTGCTGCCCCCTCGGTTGACATTGAGACAATGCGGGAATCTATGCTGGAGAACGCACGCCGGCAGGCACAGAAGGAACTGGGCCAGCTGGTCGCCGATCAGGTTGCCGTAGAGACGCTGAGTTTGAAGGAGGATCTGGCACGGGAAAAGGAGATTACCACCCGGCTGACCGCTGATCTCCGAGAGAAGACGGTTTCCGAATCCCAGCTGAAGCTGGCGCTGGAGGACGCGACCAAGCTGAGAAAGAGCGCCGAGGATCGACTGGCACTGTTCCAGGATGAGGCGGAGCGGACCAGCCAGCAGTATCAGGCGCAGCTGCTTCGGATGCAGACAACCAAGCCCCCGGAGTGGTATCACGAGCAGACTCAGAAGTGGCTGGCGGAGCGGGCTCAGTATACCACCAAAATCGCCGGCCTGGAGGAGGAACTGCGCAAATACCAGCAGCAGATCGTCTTGTTCCAGGGGGAGAAAGCCAAACTGGAGCGGGACGTGGCGGATCGGGATCAGAAGCTGGAGTCCATGTCCCTGGCAGTGCCGCGGGACGTATCCACGGCTATTGACGCCACCCTGGAAGACGACTATGTTATTGTTCCCGACAACGAGGCCGACTACCGGCAGACGCCCACGGGAGAAGGCAGGCTGATTGCCTTTATGGGTACCAAGCACGGCTGCGGCAACACTACGGTGGCCCTCAACACCGCTGTTGCCCTGGCAAATGCCGGCTTTAAGACCTGCTTTATTGAGCTGAATCGGAAGTTCCCCATGGTGAATGGCTTCTTCGAGTTCAACAACATCACCCTGGGCTTGGACACCGCGATTGTGGCGCTCCAGCAGAACAACTACCGGATGGCCTCCCGGTGCATTATCAAGCCCCATGGTGTCAACACCATCAATAAAAACATGAAGAAGGTTTACAACCGGCTCCCTGGTCCGCTTCACTTCATGCTGTACACTAATGAGTTCCTGCTCAAAAGCAAAACGGAGGAGGCTCCCTTCATCTCCGAGCGGGATCTGAAAGACCTGGCCTACTTCCTGACCGTGCAGGAACGCTACAGCTACGTTATCATCGACCTGCAGCCGGACGAGCAGGAGTCCTTGAACACTTTCCTGGCCAGCCCCTACCGGGTACACCAGCTGGTACTGACCACCACGCAGGACACCCACGGCATCAAAACGGCAGGGCTGATGATTACCGCTCTGGCCCGGAGCCGGGGCAGTGACCTGATGAAAAGCGCAGAGTTCGTAATCAACCAGTTCTCTTCGAAGAACCGGATGTCTGCTGATAAGATTTGCGACGTTCTGCACATCCCCAAGACCCGGCTGTCCCGGATTTCTTTGGACAGCGAGGGATACATGAATGCCAACTATGCCATGGTGCCATACCTGCTGACAAAGGGCAAGTACAGCCAGGAGTACCTGGATCTGCGGATGCACCTGGCCCGCTGATATCTTTCTAGCTCAGACTGGGATCCTCCCAGTCTGGCTTTTTGTATGCTACGGGGGTACAGCTGGAGAAGAAGCCCAGGAGGGCCCCGCCAAAGAGAACGCCGCCTTTCCCACCGTCCGCATTTCTTTGTATTAACCCCCAAATTACGTTCCTGGAAACATTTTTAAACCTTGGAATTGTTTTTTGAGGGTTTGCATATGAAAGGGTTATCAATCCAATTTTGGGTTTTTATATAGGCAGTCATGCCAAAAATGACAAAAGGAAAATACATAAGAAAGAGGGGTATTTTGCATGGATACCAAGGATATGGGATGTCTGCTGAAGGAGCTCAGCCGCATTGCGAGCGCTTTGGAGCGTATCGCTGACGCAGCTGAGAGTCAGAAGGCTCCCCCCCAGCAGCTTGGGAAGAGAGCTCTTGCCGAGCTGGTGTAAACATGGCAAAGAAAAATTTTAGGAGGAACTGATAAAATGAAAAAGGCAAACTTCATTCTCGCGATTCTCGGAATCATCTTGGCCGTCATTCTGGCGACCAGCGCAACTAAGGCTATGGGACACATGATGGCCAAATCCATGGACAACGCCATGGACTCCATCTTCGGTATTACCACCAGTTCCTTCGAGAAGGAGGGACGCTGGTAAACCACGAACCACAGCGATATCAAGGAGAAAATAAAAAACAGGATGTAAAAAAGAAAGGAAATGTTATCATGAAAAAGATCGTTATGATTCTCGCTACCCTGGCCCTCGTTGCCGCTATGATCCTGCCCGCTTCCGCCGCCGAGGTGACTGCCCCTGTGAGTGACATTACCGAGACCTCTGATACCGACTGCGCCCTGGGCACTCCGATTCAGGCCTTCTCCCTGGAGGAAATGGACCGGATGGCTACCGAGGCTGGCTATACCATCGCTGAACCCATCGCAAAGGACGCGATTCGGATGTACACCGCCCGCGTGGAGGACATTACCTACAATGTGACCCTGTATGAGCAGATGGTCACAAAGTGCAGCCACCAGGACAACTCCGAGATTGGCGGCGCTATTTGCGCAATGCCCCTGTACGTCGGAGAAGACATGGTGACCACTGAGTTTGACCCCAAGGCCACGCTGTTCAACGACCTCATCTCCATGGATGCGGTCAAAGTAAAGCTGGTTGAGGCCGGCTACACTGCTGATATGGCCGCGGCCCCCGTTACTCATTATTTGAAGGGTAACGACGCCGAAGGCTCCAGCATCACTGTGATTGGCGACACCGTGTGCGTTTACAACTATGGTGACAACTATGGCGAGCTCGTGGAGTACGTTATCGCTGACAATGCGGTTCCGATGGCTATCCTGGCCGTTGTGAAGTAAGTCGAATACATATCATCGCAAAAGGCGAGCCTTACGGCCCGCCTTTTATTTTTTTGCACTATTTTCAGCAAAGATCTTCAATGACATCCGCTGCCTGCTCAAGCAAACAAGCAACAAGTAGTCTTATGTGCTTTTCCTGGCTGATTGTGCTGATTCGGCGGGAAAAATCGGCCTCCGACCGGAGAGCCCTAACATCTTCAGACCAGTTAAAATGTGATTTGCTCTCGATAATGTCAGCTGCCCGTTCCAAGACAGCTATCGTGGGGGAATGGACATATCGCCCTACACAGTCCCAATGGGCAGCCCGGAGTGTGGAAGCTTCCAACCTCAGAGCCTCTACGAGAAACTTATGGTCTTCGACAGCCATACTCAAATCCCATCTGCCAGATCCTTGATGGATGCTTTGAAGTCTGCCAAGGAAAGCTCCGACCCATACTCGTTCTGGATGACATAGCCAGGATTTTCCTCCAGGAATTTCTGGATATCAGAGATGCCGTAGAACCCATTGTCGTACCGCCAGTCGAATCGATGACTGACGGCCATACCGATAATGTGGTCGTCCCGGCCCGGGTCGGATGGAAGATTGGACATGGCCCGCTGCAGCTCGAAAATGATATCCTCCACATTGCCTTCCATATCCGGGTGTTCCGCAGCAAAGGTTTTGAGCTTCGCCGCCAGAGCGTCCCGCTCGCTTTTGAGCAGGGCGAGCAATTCTTTACTGTCATCTTTGACCTTTTTCTTCACAAATTGGTATTCAATGGACATTTTTTCTCCTCCTTTTACGCCGCCAACATCTTGGCTTGGATTCTCAACATCAGGTGGGACCGGCGCTTCATCGCTCCGCCCTTCTTCAGAGAGGCGTACATTGCCTGCTCCGAGCCTACAAACACGACCCGTTTCTTGGCTCGTGTGATGGCCGTATACATAAGGTTCTTATTCACATTGAACAACAGAGATTCGCAGATGGGAATGACCACCGCCTGGAACTCGCTGCCCTGGGACCGGTGCGTTGTGATGGCGTAGGCCAGATCCAGGTTGTCCGTCTGCTCCGCACTGTACCAGACGTCCCGGCCTCCAAAATCCACACAGACCGCCCGGGCAGGGGCGTAATCCAGGGCCCTTACAATACCCGTCTCCCCATTGAAGACAGAGAGATCGTAGTCATTGTGGGTCTGGATAACTTTGTCACCGATCCTGAGCTCCCCACCGCTTGCCAGCTGGTAGCTGGTACAGCCGTACCCAATGGGAGCCGGGTTCAGCTCATCCTGCATAATGGCGTTCAGCACATCGGTGCCTACAAGCCCGCCGTGGACAGGGGAGAGAACCGCGATCTGATCTATTGGGAATCCCTCATTCAGCATCCGGCGCACACTTCTCACTACCATCTCCTGGATCTTTCTCTGATTGTCCGCTTCGACAAAGTAAAACTCGCCGCCCTTGCCCTTGGAGAACTCAATATCCACGTCAACTCCCTCCGGGGCCCGGATGACTTTATACGCGTTATCGGAGATAAGGCTGCCCTTGCCCTGCCGCATGACCTGTGTCAGCCTGGTCACCGGCACCATACCAGAGTCGATGAGATCCCGCAGTACCAGCCCAGGCCCCACACTGGGCAGCTGCTCATGATCGCCCACAATGAGGAGCCGGGCGGAAGGGGAGAGGGCCTTGAACAACCAGGAACACAGCTGTGCGTCGCACATGGAATACTCGTCGGCAATCAGCAGGTCGCAAATCAGTTCATCCTCGCCCAGCATCTCATGGGGGTATCCGATGGCCCGGTGGATGGTAGACGCCTTGATATTAGTCAGCTCCTGGGCCCGTACCGCGGCCTTCCCAGTCGGGGCGCAAATGTTGATGGAGATGCCGGGGAACAACTTCTTTGCTGTTGTTACTAACATCGTGAGCGTCTGGGTCTTACCGGTGCCGGGCCCGCCCGTCAGTATAGAGACGGGGTTGGAGAGCGCCGTTACCACAGCGGCCCGCTGCTCTTCCGTCAGCTTGAAGCTGGTCCTCGTCTCCTCGCTGTCAATAGTCTCCTCAATCTTCGACTGATCCGCCCGGACGGATTTCACAGCCTCCATCATCTGGCAGAGGCGATCTGCAATGTTTGTCTCCGCATAGAAGTTGGACGCCAGATAGACAGGCCGACCCTCACCGAGGGCACTGTCGATCATGATATACCGGTCAGCGGCCAGTTTGTAAAGGGCATCCTCCAGCTCGTCCTTCCCAGGCGTCTGGAAATTCGCATCCTGGATGGAACGTCGGAAGTACTGCTCCACCTTGCCAGGGAGTTCGTCCGCTTCTATGTACAAATTCCCATTGCTCGCCGAGTCCTCCCTCATGCACGCCAGCACACCGGCCTCTGTCCGATAGCGGGGCAGACAGTTGCCACCCAGAGCGTTGTCCAGGCGTAAGGCCGCCGGGAAGTCGATTACGCCATCCAGATACAGGGCGTAGGGGTTGTCGCAGATTTTGTCCACAGCGTTGGAGCCATACATCTTATAAATCTGCGCGGCGTACCTGGGAGCCAGGCGGTGGCCCTGCAGGAACATCAGCAGCTGCTCATAGGACTGATTCTCCACGATTGCGGCATACAGACTGTCCTTGGCCGGCTGGGGCAGGCCCAGCGTATTGAGGCAGCTGGCGTCTGACATGATGCGGGAAATGGTATCCAGGCCGAAAGCGTCCACCAGGCGGCGGGCAATTGTGGGGCCCACACCCTTTACAGACATTAGGAACTTCTCCATCTCAGCCAGAGTACCCGGCTCTACCCGCTCCGATACATATATCTGCCACTGGAGGCCGTAGATACGGTCTTCAATTTCTTCCGCCTTCACATGCAGGTGATCGTTCTCAACCAGGTTATAGAAGTACCCAGTGCAGGTGACCCGCTGTTTTGTCTGTGTCCACTCTTTCTTTATAGGTCTCCATTCCAATACAACCGCGTCAAACACGGTCTTGGCATCATTCCGGTTGTCCATCTTGATTCTTCTGACCAGAATGTCAAACTCCTTGATTCCAGCTCTCATGGCTAATCCCTCCCTGAGCCATTTTCCTTATCCTAGCTCTATGTTATGCCGGTTGCGAGGTTCGTATTTCCAAAATGGGAGCCAAAGAATAGCCAAATTTTTGCCCGCTTTTTTGGAGGGGTTGATACAAGAAAACGCGGGCAGGGAGGGAGTCTTTTGCGGCGGTCTCCAGGGCTTCTTCCCCAACCTCATAATTCAATGTTGCTGACAACATTGAGGCCGGAGTAGTAGCCTGGGAGAGACCTCTTTCAACAAATGCACAAAACATTTCTACGATGATCGCCCTTCCTTTTGTATCAACCAAATAGAAGATCAGCATTTGAGAGTATGTATGCAAGAGTTGTTTCCAAGCTCATGTGCGATGGGCTTTTGTCTGCTATGGGAATGCGGGTTGGGCTTGCTGAAAATATGTGTAGGACATACCAAAAAACCGACAGTATCGGCCTTAAATGCAGTGTTTTTGTTTTCGCGGATACACTCCCAACAAGCTGCATACAATAGAAACGGATTGCCTGAGAGCTGCTCTAGGAGGGGCGGCTGGGGATCTCAGCAAATCACAACGGGCTAAAGAAGCGATACTTAGACCAGATAGAGTGAAGTTGAGGAGAGGCATAATTCCTTCACCATCCCCTGGGTCAAGCGTTAGCCCTGCATAGCCGGGATTAAGTTCCTGGCCGGAGTTTCTCAAGCTATCTTCTTCCTCCGTGAATGCAGAGAGATGAGTCTGGTGGGGCTGTCGCATAAGAAATCCACCCGGAGGTATGTTGCTGATGACATGTCAAAACCCCCGTCAGCCGGGTACATCTGACCGGGTATAAGAATTAGATGGGTAGGGCTCTTATCGACACTTCGGATGTCGGGAGGACTTCGTTCAGTACCATGCGTTCCCCACGCTGTGTGGTACAGCCCCTTTGGCTAAGAGACTGGGGCGAGCGAGGTGGTTACATGTCGCTGACCGTGTGAAAACACGGGCTCTGGAAACGGCCAAGATTTACCTGTTTTTGGTACTTTTTGGCAGCAACCAGAGGGTGGCGGTCTGCCCAGGCCTATGCCCAAGAGTGCTTATCCAGTGATGTCGGCGGGAACGCAGGGGTTGATACAAAGGAAATGTGCCTGGACCCGCAAGCGGGGTTGGTTGACCAGCAGCCCGCGGCTTGCCGCATGGGCTACTGGCTCCAACAGCCGCTGAAAGGCGCATCAAGGCCGCCTGGGCAGACCGCCTCGCAAGCAATCATTCTTGACATAGCTGAGTAACCTGTGAATTTCATTATGTAAGCAAGAAAGCCTTGAAATCGGCTATAGTAGAAACTATTCAGTTTTACTTTACTTCACTAAAGTATGATTCTCTTTACTCGGTTAAAGTGTCACTTTCGCGCTTTATTGCGTGAACAAGGCCGTCAGGACAGGTCAAGGAGCGCAGGAGGTCTTTCAGGCTGAGGCGGGGGAGGAGAGGTCTTCGAGAGAGCGAGAGTCAGGGAGATAAAATCTTTGAGGTGCGGCCGGAGCAGGACAGGAGAGGTCATCGAGGTCTGATCCCAAGAAGGGGTGCTTCTCGGGGTGAGGTGAAGTCCCTCCATTCGGCTGGGGGCAAGAGAGAAGTTCTCCAGGGTAAGCTATGGCAGAGAAGATTGGTTTCGCCAGGGCATTAGAGGAGCTCTTTCTGATGCAGCCGGGCGGAACAGGAAAAGTCTTCTGGGCCAGATTGGGGAGAGCCCCAGTTTCTCTGGACACGGCCGGGCAAGCTCATTCGGCAGAAGAGAGCAGCCCACCTGCCTCGCTTTCAAAATCAGCTGTTTTGCATAATATATACCGTAGACCCCAATGAATAGAAGACAAGGAAGTGGTCCATCATGCAAGCCATCGCCAGAGACGGAACCTATGTCACCACATTTGGCAGAAGCACTATCACGACTTCCGCAGGAGAGACATATCAGATGTCGGGCAGCTTCCTGACCGGCCCCGGCGGAATCCTCAGCTCCAACTGTAAGTCCATCAATGAGGCGTTTGACACCATCCTTGGCCTGCACGGTGGCCGCCGCATCTAAAACAGAGAGGAGAAACAAAACCAGTCAATAACCCCACGGCTAAAGCCGGGGGCTTGCGGAGGTAACTTCGCGGGCCC
>OFHB01000354.1_pt1 | contig 32724 bp, 33 predicted proteins | sample 1521881 | NCBI WGS metagenome assembly OFHB01 (sample SAMEA3504090, study PRJEB24116) | mouse gut metagenome | biome: mouse gut; feature: mouse-associated habitat; material: faeces | place: Denmark | collected 2011
ATGTGTTAGGCACGCCGCCAGCGTTCATCCTGAGCCAGGATCAAACTCTCATGTTGTTGTCTCCCAGCTTCCGGGCTCTCTGCCCGTTACTGTTTTTGGATGCAACTGCTGTTGCTGTTGTTCTTCTTGAATTTCTCTCTTGGATTTTTCAAGGTTATTCCATTGTTCAGTTGTCTTTGTGCGCTCTGCCGTGGCTTCTGTTTTCCGCGACAGCTAGATCATAATAACACGCTCTTCTTCCATTGTCAACCACTTTTTACAAAAAAATCATAATTAAATGCAAAAGTACGTTATTGGCATATAAAAAGCGCAAAAACGGGCTCTCTTCTATGTAATTCATCAAAGACATTCCAATCCCGCCCGTACTGCAGAGCGCCACTATGTAAAACATAAGCCATACAATCAGCAGACCCTTCAGCACACCCGCAACAGCTCCTAAAATCTTATTCGGTCCTCTGATCAGCGGAATACGTGCCGCAAGATCCAGGATATGCGCAATCCAATGCATCAGTATTCCGCCGATTGTCATCAAAGCGAAAAAGGCAATGCCCTGAATAATATAGTGTGAGACGGTTTCCGCTATTTCGTCATACAGGCCGCTTTCTTCCAGCGTCTCACCGATTGTCTCGGCAGCCGATTCTGCCAGCTCTTTGGCAATGTCTTCCGGCAGTAACCCCAGCACGCCTTCCGCGCTTTTCTGTTCTTGGTATTCTTCCATTCCGCCGGCGATCTTGTCTTCTGCCAAAACCTCCATATAATCGATGCATTTTTCTTCAATGGCTTGTTTTAATCCCAGTTCGTTTTCTAAAAACAATGCCGCATGAGGCGTCGCCCATGTGACGAAAGTAAGAACCAAAAACCACGCAAACAGCGAATATATCACCCGCAAAAATCCGGTGACATAACCCACCAGTGCGGAAATTCCGATGATACCAATCACGGCTGCTTCCAATCCGTTCATAATTGCACGCCCCCTTACTTTAGCTTTACCTTCTGCATCACACCGTCTAAAATAAAGGTATATCTGCTGCCGGATTTTCCAGAAATTATTTTTTGTACGCCTTCGTTAAACTGATAGGAAAATTTTTTTACACCGCGCATCGTATATATTTCGCATTTGTATTCCTCACGAACACAGATCTCGTGATTTTCCAAAAATTCAATCTTTTGGTAGGGCATATCAAACTCTTGTTCCAGACGCAGTTTCCCTTTCATATCATATACTTCCATTTTATGCCGGTTTCCGGAACCTTCTTCGGCAAACACAAGCCCAAAATAATCCGAATCAAAAAAAACGCTTTTTACCTGCCTTTTCAGTTTTAAAGATTCGGCTTCCTTGGGTTTTTGCGTTCCTTCAAAAAAAAGGATGCGGTTGTCCCCAAAAGCAATCATCCGGTCATTGGAAATAAATTCGATTTCAGGTATCACCGTATTTTCATATGAGTAAGTAGCCACAATATTATCGATCTCATTCTGACCGACGGAGCCAAAATTATAAAATGCAACGGTTGTGCCTGCTTTTCCTTTTCCGACGTCTAAAATAGAAACCGCCAGCTTATTTGCGTCTTTTGAAAGAGCGATGTCCAGCGGGTATCCGCTGTTTGCCACATGAATTTCTCCGGATGCAAGACTCTCTCCGCTTTTATTATAAAGCTCCAGGTAACTGGTTCCGTCTGCCTGCGTCAGCACCGCGATTGTTCCCTGTCCGGCGACGCATACCGCCTCGATCGGCCTGTTTAATGTAAGCTCCCCCTGTTTTCCGGACGTATCCATAATATACACCTGCGTTCCCTGCAGATCCGCTATCACCGCATATGTTTCACATAGCTTCACGGAAGGATTCTGCATCTCAAACGCCTGGTTCCAAATCAGCTGATCGGACAGGTCCGCATAAAATGCTCCGTCATTATTATAACGCAAAATGTTTCCGGAAAAATTAACATATTGCGTGCCGTCGCTGTCACTGCGTTCTATTTCAGACGTCACTTCATAATTCTTATATTCTTTCATCTGATAATAAATTCCGGCAGCGGCGATAAAAATCACAACCGCTGCCGCTGCCACTGCGCCGCGAATTGCAATTTTTTTTCTGTGCTGCCGGATTTTCTGCTGCATTTCTTCCAGATTAGATTCCGTCTTCGTTTCAATTGTCAAAAACCTCTGTTTTCTTATGTCTTCCATTTCTTATTTTACTCCTACCGTACAAACCTGTCTGTTCATTATAACACATCCCGCCGATTTGAACACCGGCAATTCTGATATTTTTAAGGAAGAATAATTTTTTGTCCTGCAAAAATCGAATCCTCGTCTTCAATTGCATTTGCTTCGCAAACTGCTCCGATCATAGAATACGTCTGATAAATACGATAACAGATCTCCCGCAGGCTGTCTCCTTTCTGCACGATATAATATCCCTGTTCACGATAAATTTCTTCCGGGGACCGGGCGGGCGGAGAATCCTGCCGCTCGTTCTTGGTCTCCTTACTCCCGTCGGTCTTATCGGATGGCTGTTCATTCTCGGATACCAAAGGCGCTTCATTCACCGTTTCTTCTATAGATGACGGCGGCGTTACGACAGTTTGTCCGACTGTCGTCTCCCTTTTCGCTGTCTCATCCACGGGAAGAACATTTCCGCTCACCGTTTCTACCGCCACCTGATTTTTTTCATTTTCTTTTTCTTCTTCCGTAGACTCCAGTGCATCGGACATAACCGATATCGTCTGTTCCATATGCTCCATTCTCCGGATATTTCCAAGTAAAATGACGCTGACCGAGCAAAGAATAATCACCATAAAAACAGAACTCAGATACGAAAGAATCCCTGCGCTTTTCTTATAATTCCGTTCTTTCTTTTCCTGCATCATGGCACGGTAATTTCTTGCCGCCCGGTCCGGAACCTCTTCTGCCTGCGGCACCTCTCCGTACAATTCCTCCCTTCGGCTGATCATATACTCCTGCATCTGCGGGTTTTTTTCGTAATAAATAAAATACCCTTCTTTTCTCGCCAGCCTGCCTTCTTTCCAAGTATAGAACGCTTCTTCCCTCTCTTGGGAATCCATTAAAAAGAAAAACTGATACGGACTGACAAAATTTCTGCGGTGAATTTCTTCCATTTCCGGTGCCACTTCCAATGTGTTTCCGGGAATATCCAAAACCCAGCCTACGATTTCGCATTTGTCAAAAAACCTCTGTATTTCCTTATGTATTTTTCGCCAGGTATCTTCATTCAGTTCCGGTACAGCTTCCGGATATTCGCTGTTTTCAACCTGAATCGCTCCGCTGATAAATGCGCAGCTGCGATTGGAAAAATGATTGATTTCCCCCAGCAGAATCAAAAGCCGCGGCAGAAATCCCGTTTCCATTCCGTGTATTTGTGCAGGATGCAGATAAGTATAGACATAATCCTCCATATATATCCGAAAATCTTTTTCCGGATTTCCGATCTGGCGTATATTTTTAGGAAGTTTACCTTCTAAGTTCTCTTCTGTCTTTACAGTCTGCTGTATAATTTCAATCATACGTCATTCCTTCCTCCCGTACTCTGCCGTCACAGCCTGTCCGACCATCCTTTGGTTCCGTTCTAACCTTAACATAAGATATCCGCGTTTTTTGCAAATCCCTGACAGCATGCCCAAAAAAATATCGACAAAAAAACACGTCAGATTCCAAAATCCGGCGTGTTTTCTTCTAAAGTTCTTTTCTTCCTTCCAATGCGCGCAGCAGCGTAACTTCATCAATATATTCCAGATCTCCGCCTACCGGAACGCCGCTGGCAATCCGCGTGACTTTAATCCCTGTCGGCTTCACCAGTTTGCTGATATACATTGCCGTTGTTTCTCCTTCCAGACTTGAGTTTGTGGCAATGATCACTTCATCCACCTCACTTTGCAGACGTGTTAACAATTCCTTCAACCGGATATCTGCGGGTCCGATTCCAAGCATGGGAGAAATCGCTCCGTGCAGGACATGATACACTCCCGCGTACTGTCCGGTTTTTTCATACGCCGCCAGGTCTCTGCTGTTTTCCACTACCATGATCGTACGGTGATCTCTTTTATCGTTCTCACAGATCGGACAACGAATCTCATCGGTCAGAGTAAAACACTCTTCACAATAACGTACGTTATTTCTTGCCTCGACAATTGCATCGGACAGCCGCTGTACATGTTCTTTCGGCATATTTAAGATATGAAATGCCAGACGCTGTGCAGATTTGCTTCCGATACCCGGCAGGCCGGACAGTTCTTCCACCAGCCGGTTAATCTGATTACTGTAATAATCCATTTGCTCTTTAGAACGGCATTCCGCCCAGGCCGCCGATTCCTCCCGTTATTTTTGACATGGAAGATGCGGAAATTTCTTCTAACTGGCGAAATGCTTCGTTTACAGCCGCCACGATCAAATCTTCCAGCATTTCAATATCATCCGGATCCACGACTTCCTCGGATAATTTGATTTTAGTAATCTCTCTTTTTCCGGATACCGTCACTTCTACCGCTCCGCCGCCTGAGGAAGCCGTAATTTCTTTCTCTTCCAGCTCCTTTTGCGCTTCTTCCATCTGACGCTGCATTCGCTGCGCCTGTTTCATAAGGTTATTCATGTTTCCCGGCATTCCTCCCGGAAATCCACCTCTTTTTGCCATGTTTTCTCTCCTTTATTCATATTCGATTTCCATGTGGATCACCTGTTCTAAATCCACATATGCATCCTGAAACGGACGATTGGTATCATTTTCTTTGATCACAACAGAAATTTCTCTGCCAGTCTGTTCCGCGATCGTACGCTCCAACTGCCGGCGTTCTTCTTCCCTGCCAAAATACCCCGCCGCCATTTCGTCTTCAAAAACCAGTGTCAGCTCGTTGCCGCTTCCTGCCGTAAGACCCGCTTTGGCAAGATAACTTCTGGACAAGCCGGGCATCGCAGATATGATATTCTTCCAGCTTTTTACCGTCTCCCGAACTTCATCGGGCACGGCTTTCGGAATCTGCTGCGGATGCTTTTCTTCCTTTTGCTTCTTTGTCTGTGCCTCTTTGACATCTTCTTTCCTTACGGGAAGCGCTCCTTGTTCCAGCTTTTCTTCCAACTGGCGAATCCGATCCAAAAGCGATCCCAGATCCCCTTCCGTCTGGGGCCTGCAGAGCTTAATTAACGCAATTTCCAGCAGTATCCGCTTTTGTGACGCATATTTCATCCGTCCGCACAGCTCGGAAAAAATCCGGATATATCGAATCAGAGTCTCCGCATCCACATGTTCTGCCTGATCCTGCATCCGCTGCATCTGTTCGGAAGATACATCCAGAAGTTCCGCCGTTTCATCGGAAGTTCTGACGAAAAGTAGATTCCGCAGATACCAGGTAAAATCAACGGTAAACTGCCCCAGTTCCCTGCCGTCTGTCAGAAGTCTCTCTACCATCGCCACCGCTTTTGCCACATCCTGTCCGGCTACAAAGCCAAACAGATCGGCAAACACCTCTGCGTCTGCCGCACCGAGCACTTCCAAAACGCGGTCATAGGTCAGAGATTCTCCCAGATAAAACGCAATACACTGGTCGAGCAGGCTGAGCGCATCACGCATCGCACCGTCGGCGGCTTTTGCAATATAACGCAGCGCTTTTTCTTCCGCACAGACTCCTTCCTGTTCCAGAAGCTCTTTCAGACGTTCGCTGATGATATCGACGGAAATACGCCTAAAATCGTATCTCTGGCATCTGGATACTATGGTCACCGGTATTTTATGCACTTCCGTGGTCGCCAAAATAAATATCACGTATGAGGGCGGTTCTTCCAGTGTTTTTAAAAGCGCATTAAACGCCCCGGACGAGAGCATATGCACTTCGTCTATAATATAGACTTTATACATTCCCTCTGTCGGACGGTAAGAAACTTCTTCCCGGATTTCACGTATACTGTCCACACCGTTATTCGATGCCGCGTCGATTTCGATCACATTCATGGAAACCCCCGCAGCAACAGCCCGGCAGGATGCGCATTTCCCACAGGGGCTGCCGTCTGCCGGGCTTTCACAATTCACCGCTTTTGCAAATATTTTGGCTACGGTGGTTTTTCCGGTTCCTCTTGTTCCGCAAAACAAATACGCATGTCCAATCCTGTCGGCTTTGATCTGATTCTTAAGTGTCGTAACAATAGCGTCCTGCCCTTTTACGTCTTTAAATTCCTGTGGGCGGAATTTTCTGTATAGCGCAGTATAAGACATGTCAAACCCTCTCTTTATACTAATTTCCGAAACTGATTCCCATAAACTTTGCTTCTTTGATGATCTGAGAATCCGGTTCTACCACTTTTAATTTCCCTGCCACTTTCTCTAAAGGCACACGTGTCACTTTATTGGATTTCACACCGATCATGTTGCCGAAATCTCCGTCAATGATCGCCTGCGCTGCTTCTGCGCCGAGCCTGCTGCAGAGTACACGGTCATACGGACATGGGCTGCCGCCTCTTTGCGTATGTCCCGGAACCGTCACCCTTGTCTCGATTCCTGTTTTCGTCTTGATCTGATCTGCCACTTCATAGGAAACGGACGGATACGGTGATTTCTCAACTTTTTTCCTGTACTCTTTTTTGTTCAGTTTAGCGTCTTTTTTGGATATCGCGCCTTCTGCAACTGCAAGGATCGTAAATCCCTTGCCGTCTTTGGAACGTTTTTGAATCGCCTCTACGACTTTGTCGATATCATATGGAATTTCCGGCAGAAGAATAATATCCGCCCCTGCCGCAATGCCTGCGTATAACGTAAGCCAGCCTACCTTATGCCCCATAACTTCTACAATAAAGACACGGCTGTGAGAAGACGCCGTTGTGTGGATGCAGTCGATTACGTCCGCAGCAATATCGATGGCACTCTGGAATCCAAACGTAATATCGGTTCCGTAAATATCATTGTCAATCGTTTTGGGAAGGTGAATGATGTTCAGCCCTTCTTCGCGCAGCAGGTTTGCGGTTTTCTGCGTACCGTTTCCGCCTAAGATCACCAGACAGTCCAGATTTAATTTGTAATAAGTCTGCTTCATGGCTTCCACTTTATTCAGGCCGTTCTCATCCGGCTCACGCATTAATTTAAACGGCTGCCGGGAGGTTCCTAAAATCGTTCCGCCTTTGGTCAGTATCCCGGAGAAATCCATAGAGGTCAGCAAACGATATTTCCCGTAAATCAGTCCTTTATACCCGTCAAAGAAACCGTAAACTTCCAATCCGTCCACATTGTTGCTCAATCCTTTTACGACTCCGCGCATTGCGGCATTCAATGCCTGGCAATCTCCACCGCTTGTCAACATACCGATTCTTTTCATAATTTCTGCAGTCCTTTCTAATTATATTTTATGATGCCTTTATTATAATATATTTTGTTTTCTTTCACAATAGCCGCATTTGATTTGAAACGAGAAAGAGCCTCGCGTATTTTTCCTGATACGCAGCCCTTAAATCCCGCCTAACGGATTCATCCCCACAAAAAACGGTCTGTTTTCATCACAGACCGTTTTTTTATGTGAAAGTTACTTCCACTTTGTAGTATTTCCCGCTTTCTTTAACCGCTTCATAAGTTCCTTTTTCTGTTTTTTCTTCATCTTTGCGGCAGTCACTTTTATTTTTTTACCGGCTCCTTTCCATGCCTTCTTCCCGATCTTCGGCGCTTTATTTCCCTGGAAGATCAGTTTATTCAGTTTCGAACAGCCGGAGAACGCCTGATTCCCGATCGACGCAACATTTGCTCCTATCGTCACACGTTTCAGATTTTTATAACCTTTAAACGCCTTTGCATTAATTTGCGTCACCTTACACGTTACGTCGTTTACGACGATCTCCGCCGGTACGGATAGCTGTTTCATGGACCGGTTTGTACTGCCCGCCAGCGCCGCCTTCGCGGGAGCCGTGCTTAAAATCACATAGTTCTCCGTGCCCACGCGGTATACTTTTCCTTTTTCCAACGGCTCCTTTTGATCTTGACCCGGATTTCCAGGAGGCGTAATTTCCGCTTTTTTCAGATTCCCTATCGCCTCTTTAAGCTTTATAAGTACATTTTCTATCTCCTGTGTCCCGGCGTCATTCTTCATCAAAATAGCATCTGCCTCTTCGATTATCCTTTCCAGAACCGCCCAGGACGCCGTTGTATAATGTTCCTTTTTCAGTTCCGAGGCCTTTGCCCATTCCTGTAAGAGCGCTTTCTTTTCTTCCGGTACTACAACAGTTATTTCAATACTCTGTGCAATGTTGGCATTATCTGCAGAACAAACCGTAATCGTTGCCTTCCCCTCTTTTTTCATGGTAACAAGTCCGTTTTCATCTACAGAAGCGACCGCATCGTCGCTGCTGTTCCAATGAACGGAACCTGCCGCTGACGTCGGCTGCACTGCAATCTCAAGCTGCAGAGTGTCGCCCAGATGAAACGTGTCTGCGTCTGGCTGCGTCATTTCTATCTGCTGAACGAGATTCGGGTTTTTCTGCGCAATAGAATCCTTTGTGAGCTCATAAATTCCCTCTTTTACTGCTTTCATATCCGAAAGCATTGTATGTTTGCCTTCTTCGGTCAGCCATTTTGCCTGACGTCCCCAGCTGTCTGTCTTTTCCATTGTGCTATATGCATAGTCGTTTATTCTGTCGCCGCGCACATGACTCAAAATCTCTGACACGCCGTCTGCCATCGCCTCCGACTCTTCCCGCATGAGATAAAGCTTATTCATATCGCGGACGCCCTCGTCCAGTTTTGCCAGGCGCAGGGAGAACTTGCTCTCTTTTGCTTCATCTTCTTGTTCAGACGGATATACCAGGAAACAATCGCCCGCCGGGAATGAAGAATGCGTAGACTCTTCCAGCGGATCTGCCACCCATGCATCATATGCCCACCTCAAAAATCCCGTCGTGTTTAACGAGCCGGCATACATAATCGTCCAATAGCTTTCCACCGGGTTTGACTTTGTAAAGCTGTTCGGCACATGTTCTGTCGCCGTATACATCGTAAGATCCTGATTATTTTCTCTTCTTGTCACAATCTGCTGTTTAAACGGCGTCAGATTTTCACGAATCTGCTGAAGTCCCACAGAAGCATAGTCCAGTCTGTTGAAAATATCCAAATTGTGTGAAAAATCATTAAATGCGGCAGATTTTTTCAATGCTTTTCCGTCTTTATTTTTTACGGAATCGATCAAATCAAATGCCGTTCCCATACCAGTCCGCTCATCAAAACCTATGTAGGTTGCATCAAACCATCCTTTGTCATCAAGATGCTCCACAAAATCTTCCAGAAATGGCCGCCATACCTGCCCGTACTGCTCGGCATTCCCCGAATTGGCTGTCATGGATTTGATCGTATTTGTCGCCCTGTCCTGATATTTCACAATGCCGTCCCACGGCATCATGCTGTAACAGATAATCTTATCTGCAATTCCGATTTCCTGATTTAAAACAACCCATTTATCAAAATCCGTATAGTCAAATTCCCATGTTCCGTCCGCATTCTTAATCCATTTAATCATTGACGGATAATGAATGTCATTTCCACCGCCATACGTCTGTCCGCCCCACGCTTCTTCTACAATGCTTGCCGTAATCGCATGACCGCCCAAGGATTTATAGAGTTCCATATGCTGTTTTAACAGCTTTAAATGTTCCTCTGAAAACGGCTCTACATCATAGTAGTAAGCCACATTGTACGGATGGCTCCAATACTCTACGTCAAAATCATAATCCTGCGGATCCGGCTGTACTGCGTCCAAAACTTCAAGCGTATAGTCCAGTGAAATTGTCTCATCTGTGTTTCCGGCGGAAACGGTGATCGTGCCTTTATATATACCTGCAAGAGCATCTTTCGGAACGGAAGCTTCCACCCATACAAGCTGTAATCTCTCGCTGTCCATGGAAACAGGATCTCCGGAATAAATGACTTCCGGAAAATATTCTCTCGTCCCAGACGGCATGGTTCCCGCTTTATTCTGTGCATACCATCCGGCATGGCCGGTATACGCCTTTACTTCTCTGACAAAAGAAAGCTTTACCGAAGAAGCGGGAATCACCGCGCCAGCACCTTTCAAGTCCGTTATGCCAACCGAAACGTCTTCCAATGCTTTCTGTTTGCTCATCACTGCGATTTCCGCAACAGCCTTGTCATTTTTCCATGCCCAGACCTGTTCGCTGAACTTTCTTCTTCCTGCCAACAGACTGTTGTACGCTTTCTGCTGATACTGGTCTCCGCTGTCTACAAACGTCGCGTCGATATCGTTTTTCTCCTCCAGCACCGTTACTTCTATATACTTTGAAAATCCGACGCTTTCCGAAGATGCCGTAATGCGCGCCGTACCTGTGCTCCCTGCCGTAATCCTGCCGGACGAATCCACAGATACCACAGATACATTATCGGACGCAAACCGCAGATCTTCCGGGGCATATGCATTCTCCGGAGCGAAACGATAATCGAGATCCCTTGATTCCCCTTCTATGACAGTACAGGCTTCTTCCGTAAAGAAAAAGTCAGTCGCCGGAACCTGCTCAATCGGAACGGTCACAACTGCTTTTGTCACTTCTATATGACTGCCCGTTGCTGAAGCGTTTTTGCCTCCGGTGGCTTCGACTTTTAACGTATGCTCTCTGTTTTCTAACCCTTCCATCCCCCAAAGCCATACGTCACTGCTGGTTCTTGCCTGCGCATAACTGTCAAAGGTCCCTTGTTCTTCCTCGTCTACATATACTTTTACCGTTGCCCCATGCGTCGGTCCTTTATATCCATACAGCGCGATATCCGTTCCGGAAAATGTAACGGTATAATAAATATCCGAAGCGTTTTTACCTTCTGATATCTGCTGCTCTACGGATTTGGAGGTAAAATATTCATCTATCTGCCGTCCTCTGCTCCAGCCATCTGATGGAAAGTATGCAAATACATCCTGTTCCCCCGTCACGGACGTACTTAAAATCGTATACTCCCCTGTATCCGCTGCAGTTACCTGCTGCTCCGGAAATTGTATCGCGCCGATACTTATTATAAATATAAGAAGCAGACACACGATCTTTTTAAAAATACTTTTGCCATTTACCATAGTAATCCTCCTTTTTTGTAAGCTTTTTATTCTATTCAGTATAACTTACGTAGACATAAAATTCAATCTTTTCAAAAATTAAACATTAATATGTTTCCGGTAAAATTCATTCTTTATTTTTTCTATTCCCACTTAAAGTATTTGACCGCAACCCCTGTACAAATCACGGTAACAGCCATCATAACCACAACCGAAATCCAGATATGCTCTACCTGCTGCCCAAAGAGGTTGCTTTCATAAGCTGGATTCCCTGGGTAAGCGGGAACAGAGAATCCAGCTTATGCATAACCCCCGGCATGACCTCGAAAGAAAGCGTTGCCCCGAAAAATATCAGCATAGGGAAGTACAGCGTACTGGCAATCACGCTTGCCATCTTCTCATTTTTCGCAATACCGCCCACCATCATACCGATACTCAGAGTGGAAACCATCGCCAGGAGCCAGCTTCCGATAAATGCCGGCTTTGCCTGATAGATAAAACCGAGGACGACCAGCACAGCTATCGGCATGATGATTGCGAAGATTACCATGTTCATATTCCGGATATTCAGTTTCAGTTCTGTTTTCAAAAGTTTTATAAATGTTCTCATGCGCCGATTCCCTCCTCGTCATCCGAAAATTTTAAGTATGCGTCCTCAAACTTCTCACAACCGCTTTCGGATTTCGCCTGTTCCACAGTTCCGCAAAACACAGTTTCACCCTGTTTCAAAATGCAGATTTCGTCACAGAGGGCTTCCACTTCATCCATAAAATGAGAAGTCAGGAAAATAGTCAAGCCCTGATTCTTCAAATCGTCAAGGATTTTCCAGACTGTGCGGCGTGCTTTGGCATCCAGCCCGGTGGTCAGTTCATCCAGAAAGACCCGTTTAGGGTTCGGTATCCGTGCCAGTACAAGAAACAACCGCTGGCACTCTCCTCTTGACAGGATTTTTACCGCATTCTTCAGCTTATCTCCAATGCCAAATCGTTCGCAAAGCTGCCTTCAGTCTGCAGGATTTTTATACAGACAGGCGATTTCTTCGCAAAGCTCAAATACCTTGATCTCCGACTGATAATCCCCCTCCTGAAACTGTCCTCCTACTTCCTGGAACAGCTTCCTGCGATCATGTTTCGCATGGAGCCCCAATACCGAAACTTCTCCGGAATCGGCCTGTTTCGTACCCAGAATACATTCGATTGTCGTGCTCTTCCCGGCGCCGTTGGCTCCGAGAAGACCGAATACCATACCGGTTTTGACGGATAGGCTTAAATTGTCTACCACCGCTTTTCCGTTATAGCTTTTTCTAAGGTCTGTAACCTTGATTGCTTCTTCTTTCATTTTGTCCCCCTTTTCTGAATGGCACGCATTTCAATATACCCGCGCTCACCGCGCGGTTCCAGCTGGATACGCGGATTGCTGTCATCCCACTCATATCCAATCACGGACGGATCATAGTGGTTTAAGGAATACTGCACAGAAAGGATCGCCTGGGAATAGTCCTCCTCCCGGAACGGTTCCCCCTGCACCACCAGGTATTCCGCCGCGGGCAGGGAAATGATATCAAATCCATCCGGTATTCCACCGGCATAATCCGGCGCTACCTCTACCCCCTGCACGTAGGTGGAGGTTCCCGGCTTTTTATATTCTTTCGGAAGCCAGAGGCAGACCGGCTCCCCACACAGGGAATCCATGCTCATCAGAATCCCCCATACCTCACAGTTCACTTCCGCACAATAGTCGAAATAATCCTCCGCTTTGATTCCTCTTTTTATAATCACCTTGCGCTCCGGCTTGCGGATCACCTGAACAAAAACGCTCTGTAAATTTTCCATATCAACAATATCCTTTCTAAGTTCTCCGAATTTGACTCCGTATGGGATAAACAATCCAATCGGAACCGGGTCTTTCACGTATTCCCCAGGATTGCATCCGAATTCTTTGTAAAAAGCGCGAATGTATCCGTCCACACTTTCAAATCCGCAGTCATAAGCTGCATCAATTACTAAGCATTGCTCCTTTTTCAGCCGCATAGCCGAATGGGAAAGCCGCAGACGGCGGATATACTCCGCCGGGGTCATTCCCAGATAATTCTTGAACAGCCGGTAGGAATGCCAACTTGAAAAAAGCGATACTTCCGAAAGGTTCGCCGGTGTTATATCCTCTTCCAGATGTTCTTCTATATATTCCTGCATCCGCTGTACCGCTTTCATCTGCTCCTGCACTTCATTCACCTCCGTCTGTATCTCCTATTTTACCATGAATATTGAAACGCCTCTCGACTTTTTTGCTGTCTCAGCCTTCCAGTGACTTGCGCAGATATTTTGCGGTAATGGTATCTGCATGGTCTGCCATTTCCTGCGGCGTACCCGTAAATACAATCTCACCGCCCATACTGCCGCCGTCCGGTCCGATATCAATCACGTAATCAGCAAGCTTTACTACATCCATATTGTGTTCGATTACAATTACGGTATTGCCGCGCTTCACAAAGCCGTCCAGCAGCTCCATGACTTTCTTTATATCGGAAGCATGTAAGCCTGTCGTCGGCTCATCCAGCACATAAATGTTACCCTTCTGATCCAGATATTTTGCCAGCTTCACACGCTGCCGTTCTCCGCCGGATAAGGTAGACAGTGGCTGTCCCAAAGAAAGATAGGATAAACCCACTTCCACCATGGCGTGAAGCGCCTTGCGGATCTTCGGACAGTCGGAGAAGAATGTTTCCGCCTCCCCTGCATTCATATCCAAAATTTCTACGATATTTTTTCCATGATAGGTGCAGGACAAGGCTTCGTCGCTGTAACGGCTGCCGCCGCAAGCTTCACATGTAGTTGTCACCGGATCCATAAAGACCAGCTCTGTGGTGATGACGCCCTTTCCTTTACAATTCGGACAGGCGCCTTTGCTGTTAAAGGAGAACAACGCCGCACCAACGTCGTTTTCCTTGCCTATCCGTTTGCGTATCTCGTCAAAGAATCCCAAAAAGGTTGCCGGTGTGGAACGCCCTGTAGCCGTAACCGGAGACTGATCCACTAAAATCACCTGTTCCGCGTACTTCTCAGCAAAAACATCCCGGATAAGCGAGCTTTTCCCGGAACCGGCCACACCGGTCACAGCGGTCAGCACATGAAGCGGAATATCAATGGAAATGTTTTTCAGGTTATGAATGGCTGCATCCCGTATCGGCAGGAACTCTTTCGGTTTTCTTGGAACAGCATTTACCGGCGTTTTCTGTCGCATGGCATTCCCGGTCAGTGTACCGGATCCCAAAAGTCCTTCCCAGCTGCCCTGGTAAAGAACCTCTCCGCCATTTCTGCCTGCCAGCGGCCCAATGTCAATCACTTCGTCGGCAATGGAGATCACGTCCTTGTCATGCTCCACCACCAAAACCGTGTTTCCTTTATCCCGCAGACTGCAAAGCAGCTTGGTCATACGGTGGACGTCGCGGGGATGCATCCCTGTGCTTGGTTCGTCAAAGATATAAGTCATGCCGGTCAGGGCGCTGCCCATATGACGCACCATTTTGAGGCGCTGTGCCTCGCCGCCAGACAAAGTTGCGGACTCCCGGTTCAGGGAAAGATACGGCAACCCAATATCAATCATGCGCGTGAGGGTGAGAGCCAGACTGTCTGCGATGGATTTGCCCTTCGGGTCTGTAATTGTCTTCAGCACGTTTCTCAGCTCTGTCAATTCCATCTCACACAATTCGTTGATCGAATAGCCTGCCACTTTACAGGAAAGTGCAGCCGCATTCAGGCGTTTTCCATAGCAAAGCGGACATTCAAACGGATGGACATAGCTTGCCAGCCGTTTTGCAGAGGTTTTACCCATTTCAGAGCTGTCCCGTTTCAGCAGCAGGCGGCTCATCATATTATGGATGCCTTCTACTTGCTTGGATACTCGGTCTCCACCGGGCTCCTCTGCACCATATAACAAGAGATTCCTCTCTTTCTCTGAATAATCCCTCCATTTTTTATCCAGGTCAAACAGTCCGCTCTCCATATATTGTTTCCAATACCAGTTCCCCACATGAAAAGTGGGCAGATCCACCATACCCTCATTCAAGCTTTTATCTTCTGCAATCAGCGGCAGAATATCCAGCGTCATTACCTTGCCGATACCGGAGCATTCCGGACACATCCCGTTCGGATCATTAAAGGAAAAGTAAGAGGGAGTGCCGATATGCGGCTCGCCTATCCGGCTGTAAAGCAGCCGCAAGGCAGCGTACATGTCACTGATGGTTCCTACGGTGGAGCGGGCATTTCCGCCCAGGCTGGTCTGGTCAATCACAACGGAGGCAGACAGGTTTTCGATTCTGTCTGCCCTTGGCTTTTCAAACTTGGGCAGCCTGCCCCGGACAAAGGCAGAATAGGTTTCATTCATCTGGCGCTGGCTTTCCGCTGCAATAGTGTCAAATACAATACTGGATTTTCCGGAACCGGACACCCCAGTAAAGACTACAAGTTTTCCTTTCGGGATTTCAAGGGAAATATTTTTCAGATTATTCTGGAACAATCCTTGTATCACAATGCTGTTTTGATGCGACATATCATTAATCCTTCTTTCTTCTGATTTTCTCATATTAGTATAACAAACAGCAAAAAAAGCCTCTCGACTTTTTTTGCTGTTGCAAATGGTGCTTATGGTTATCGAATGATACCCAATAACACAAACCGTGCGTTATTAAACTCATAACTGCAGGTAGAAAGCGCAACGATTCGATCTGTGACTGCCGGCAAATATCTCCACTCTGATATTCTGCTCTGGCGATATTAGTAGTATGGTCGGATGTGCCTGATAAAACTTCTCCTTTTTGTATTACGTCAAACCGGAAAACATGATACCGTTTTTCATATGGTGCCCATAGATTTTGTCCGTCTTCAGGGCATTCATCCACCCATAACATACTGTTCGACTTCCATATAGGCTGAGTCGCCTTCCTCATATTCCTTGAGCTGCCGATAAATCTGGAAGGCGCCTTTCTCTATCTGATATTACACGGAAAAGTATCTTCGATTACAACAAAAAAATGTGAAACCATCCCTGACCTCTTGGCTTTTTCATTTAAACCCCTGCAGGTTTTCGGCTGCCATATTCTAAATTTCTGCAAATCTCTTGATATTATTCTCCATTGTGAATATAATAGATATAGAGAATAAAAAGGAGCGACTGCTATGAAATACATTTCAACGAGTGAAGCTGCCGCAAAATGGGGACTTTCTAGGAGGCGGGTGGCAATCCTTTGTAAAGAGAACCGTATCGAAGGCGTCCAGCGAGCCGGTCAGACATGGATTATACCAGAAACGGCAGAAAAGCCTGCAGATGCACGAATTAAGAGCGGAAAATATATCAAGAAATGCGAGGAATAAAGCAATGCCTGAAAATCAGAATATAGAATGGAAATCAAAATGGCGAGATGATTATCTTGAATGGATCTGCGGTTTTGCCAATGCCCAGGGCGGAAGGATTTATATTGGATGTGATGATAACGGGCATATTATAGGGCTTGACAATACCCGGAAGCTTTTAGAGGACATTCCCAATATGGTTCGCAATGCCATGAGCATTGTTGTAGATGTAAACCGGTTAGTGGAAGATGGAAAAGAATAAATCGAAATTGTAGTTCCGCCCTATCCTGTTGCTATTTCCTGCAAAGGCAGACTTGATGGAAAAACTCCGCCTGACCAATGCTGGCCACTATACAAATGCAGCCATGCTCTTGTTCAGCAAAGATCCCGACAAGTGGCAGTTTGGCTCATACACCAAGATTGGATTTTTTGAAACGGATGCTGACCTTCGTTATCAGGATGCAATCCATGGTTCCATTCTGGAGCAGATTGATAAGATCATCGAAGTCCTTCATCTCAAATTTATGAAAGCAAAAATCACCTACGAGGGGATACAAAGAATAGAACGATACTTTGTCCCGGATGCAGCTCTGAGGGAAGCTTTGATACACAAACTCAGGATTTCAAGCAGCCAATTTCCTCAGACTCAGATTTAAGAAGGGAACTGCGGGGATGGTATCAGGCAAAAGACCGATTTGTTCAGAATGAGTATGGCAATCGGTTTTATCTGGATACTTATGGTTCCAAATGGCTGGCATTCTCTTTTGAAATTAAATTATGACAGCATTTAAGCCAAAACGAAATGAGGTGAGCGTGTGGCAATTATTTTGATTGCAGAAGATGAAAAAGGAATGCAAACTATCATTGCTGATTATATGAAACGTGGCGGTCATACCTGTATTACTGCTGATGACGGCATAGATGCTATTTCCATATTAAAAAACAATTCTTTGGATTTAGCCATTTTAGATATTATGATGCCTCGTCTGGATGGTTTTTCGGTCTGCCGAATGGCGAGGGAAATGTCCGATCTTCCCATTCTGTTTCTGACTGCAAAAGGCACGGAAGAAGATAAGCTAAGAGGATATGGATATGGTGCAGATGACTATGTAACCAAACCATTCAGTCCCAAAATACTTCTTGCAAAAGTCAATGCTCTTCTCCGACGTTCCGGTGGGATACCTCAAGAAATCATACAAGCAGGCGGTATTTCATTGTTCCCCTATTCTCGTGCTGTTTCTGTAAATGGGGCCGAAATTGAATTAACGCATAAGGAATTTGAATTGTTGCACTTCTTTATGCAAAATAAAAATCAGGTATTTTCCCGTGAGCAGCTTCTTAACCGTATCTGGGGCTATGATTTTGAAGGGAATACCCGTACTGTTGATACACATATCAAAACACTGCGCCAAAAGCTTGGTAGTGAAAGCCGACGCATTGTAACACTAATCCGTTCCGGATACAAGTTTGAGGTGTAGCTGTGAATAAGAAGGAAAAGATTTACAATCTCTATTCTGTGCGCAAAAAAACGATGATCCTTTCCAAACTTGCCGGTGGGATGCTAGTATTGTTTTACCTTGTAACTGAGGACCTTCCAATGAGCCGCAATGCCAGCTTCTGGATCTGGTTCACACTCCTGATTGCTGTTATCATTGGAGTTGACTGTCTTTTAGGTCGGCTGATTTCAAAACCACTGCGCAAAATCAACGACACCGCCAAACAAATGGCAGAATTGGATTTTTCTGCCCACTGCGACATCCAAACGAAGGATGAGTTTGGTGAATTATCTAAGAGCCTGAATACTATGTCATCCAACCTACAGGAAGCGTTGGATAAACTGGAGGCGGCGAATTCCCAACTAGAAAAAGATGTTGCACATGAACGGATCTTACTGCATGAAAGAAGAGAACTGGTAGACCGTCTATCTCACGAGATGAAGACTCCTTTGGGGCTAATCCGGGCCTATACGGAAGGATTGGATGAGGAAATAGATTCGAAAAAAAGGCAACAATATATGAATGCAATCCTAGATGCCACAGAACGTATGGACGATTTAATTATTTCGCTTTTGGATCTCTCGGCATTAGAATCTGGTGTCGCCAAGTTAGCAAAAGAGCGTTTTGACTTTATAGAACTTGTGGAAACAGTTGCTGGGCGCCTGTTGCTTGATACGCCAGAAACAAATTATGTATTCCACTATGAACTTCCAGAGGACAAGGTTTTTATACTGGCTGACCGTCAGCGTATGGAACAAGTGGTAAACAACCTGATTGGAAATGCAAAAAAGTATGCAGACACAAACGGCGAAATCCGATTGTCGGTAATATGTGGACAAGAACGCCTGTGTTTCAGTATATTCAACCAGTGCAAGCCAATTCCGGCAGATGAGCTTACCAAATTATGGGAAAAATTCTACCGACGTCAGAACCAATCCTCAAAAGGTTCTGGGCTGGGGCTTGCAATCGTCGCCCAGGTGCTTTCTATATACAACGTACCCTATGGTGCACACTGTGTAGAACACGGAGTTGAATTTTTCTTTGAGTTTCCCATTGTAAAATAATAGAATTCCATTTTCCCTGCCTTCCATCTGGAAGGCAGGGCTTTCAATTTCACACCGATTTCACGGCTACCGCACTTCCATTTCACTTCATTTTTATAAACTGGCGTCATCAAATTAAAATGGAGGAGCAAAATTATGTTTTTAGGTTTGGAATGGTATGGGTGGCTGGTTGTTGTAGCGGCATTGATTATTACGATTCCGCTGAAAATAAAGTTTATGAAATGGTGGGCAACCCGCCAGTCGGAAAAGAAAAAGAATCAACGTGGAAAGTGGGGCGATGATGAATGATTGATGTTAAAGATCTGACATTTTCATATAGGAAAGACACCCAAGCACTTCATGGACTGAATTTCATTGTGAACGAGGGTGAAATCTTCGGTTTTCTGGGCCCAAACGGTTCTGGCAAATCAACAACGCAAAAAATCCTGACGGGAATCCTGAAGGGGCATGGCGGAATAGTTTCACTGTTTGGGCAGGATATCTCCACTGTCCATGCACAAGATTTCTTTCAGCAAATTGGCGTCCTGTTTGAATTTCCTTATCTGTATGCTAATTTAAGCGCAATAGACAATTTAAAATATTTTTCATCCTTCTATCCCAAAGAGCAAGTTCAAGACCCAGAAGAGCTATTGGAAAGATTAGAGTTCAAACGTGATTTTCTGAAAAAGCCAGTCGCTTCCTACTCAAAAGGAATGCGCCAGCGCGTCAGTATGGCACGGGCATTGATCAGTAGTCCCAGACTGCTGTTTTTGGATGAGCCAATCAGTGGCTTAGATCCTTCCGGCGCAGTATTATTCCGGAAGATTATCGAGGAAGAACAAAAAAAGGGAACAACCGTTTTTATAACAACCCACAACATGGTTGACGCTGACTTATTATGTAACCGAGTGGCGTTTATTTCAAATGGCACTATTGTTGCGTTGGACACACCCAAACATTTAAAAGAGCAAAACAGTAATCACCGCATAGCAGTAGAATATCTGTTTCAAGGAGAGAGGAAAAATTGTTCCATCGAATCTCCGGAACTGAAAGCCGATCTGCCATTCCAATATGATGAAATCATCCGCATTCATTCCCAGGAACCAACGCTGGAGGATATTTTTATACAATACACAGGAAGGGGGCTTAACTAATGTGTGGCAGCTTTTTTGCACTTTTGAAGAAAGATTTCCGCTTGATGGTATCCAGCAAATTCTTTCTTTTGGCAATCGGATCCCTGATTCTGTATACCTGTTATATCAATTTTGTCTATGTAAAGCTGGATCAGGAGATATTTCCGGTATACCTGTACGACCCGGCACAAACACAAAATAATGTTCCAGACAACCTTATTCCTGTCAGCAGCCTGAAAGAATTGCAAAATGCCTGCGAGGACGGATATTCTATAGGAATTGATCTTTCAGATGGGACAGTAAAAATAATGATGACATCCTGTGGTATTAGCAAAATTGACAACCTGCGCCATTCCTATGCAGTTTCAAAACTATCTTCCGAAAGCGCCAAGGAAGCTCTAATAATTGGACCCAACAACAAAGATATGAAAAGCCGCAGGGAAATTACTGCCGAATTTCTTTTTTTTGAACTTTCTGCAGTCGGCTTTTTAGGATTAGCCGCCATGCTGTTCAAGGAAAAACAAATGGGTGTTGTCCGGGTACATGCAATTCTTCCAGTTGGGAAAAGTGCTTTTATCTTATCAAAACTCATACTAATCCTATTTGCTGATTTATTTTTTTCTGCCATGCTCACCCTATGCAATCTTGGCGCTGCAGCAAGTATGGCTGTACTGCCGGCTGTACTCCTCCAGGCTGGAATCCTGTCATTGATTATGGCTTCGTTTGGATTCTTTTGTGCAATTACACTGCCAGATTTCAAACAGTTTTCACTATTATATTTGGTTCTGGCAGTCTTTATCACTACTCCCGTATTTCTAGCCGGACAGACCGGAATAACGATGGACCGGATTAAATTCCATCCAATGTACCATTTATTTACGGCTATGAAAAGCGCGTATTTTCAAGCCCCACCTACAAATGTCCTCTATTATGCAATCTGCCTGTTGTCCATAGTCCTGCTGTTCTTATTCGCCAGACATGGACTTAACCGCGAAATGAAAAAGGAGGGGTGAATATAGATGAATTGGACAGGTTTAAAACTTCAATTTAAAGCAATACGACACGACAAACTATGTATCCTGACATTCCTGCTGCCAATTATTGTCGGTCTGGCAATTAATCTGCTGGGGGATATGGACTTTTCATCTGCTACCGAACCTTCCTTTGGCATAGTAAAAGACGATTTATCAGAAGAGACAATCGCATGGCTGTATGAAAATGGGACTGTGGCAATCTATAAAGACACAGAGGCTTTAAGAGCTGCAATCATAGATCCATCCACACAAACAGTTGGTGTAATGAGTGACGGAACGGAGATTCAGGTTTTCCGGTCAGGCGATGAAATGCAGATGTATGCAGCGATTGCCGATGTCCTTCCACAACTTTATACCCAACGAAACGCTGCTACTGAATGCAGGCAGGTTCTAATCCCATCAGAGAGCAGCAATGATATTCTAAAAACTCTGTTGGTTGTTATTACAATGGTCACTGCTATGTTTATGGGCTGCACATTTAATGCCATGAATATACTGAGCGAAAAAGAGGACGGTATTGTTTACATCAATGAAACCCTTCCCATGTCAAGGACACAATATATAAAACAAAAAATAGCAATAGGATTTTTAGGCGGAATTCTCTCAACCATAATCACAGCTTTCGTCTGTGTACGCCTCTCTGCCATACAGATACTTCCCACAATTCTCCTAATCAGCTTATCAGCTTTTATCGCTTCCCTGACTGGTTTGTTTATTGCTCGATTTGCGGGTGGTCTAATGGTCGGAATTGCATACATAAAAATCGTGATGATAATGTTTCTTGCTCCTCCTATTTTCTTTTATCTCATTCTCCCGTCAGGAAGCATTCTCCATACGATATCGTATGTGCTTCCATCCAGTGCAACGTTCTATGGACTGATTGGCATTTTGGAAGGGAATGCGGACTTTGGAACGGAAATAGCAGCCCTTATTATTCATAGCGTACTATGGCTCTCTTTGTACGTAATAATTACAAAGCATATTTATAATCATGTTTGAATATTCAAGCTTTCTGAACAGGCTGCCAATTATTCAGTTGTAAAAGCTGCATATTTGGGATGTCCAGATATGCAATAAGGAGAAGAGGATTTTCCCATATCCCACTTTCCGTTTTCATTTTTCAGCCCGTTTAACCAGTCCACGACAAACATGTAATAGATTCCATCTTCCCTCTGCATAGAAATGATTTGCCCATTTCGTATCTTTATGCATGAAATCCACACTTCCTATCCTTATTATGCTCCGCTTCCGGCAGTCTCTTTTCCCATTCGAGACTTCGACGAAATTAAACGTCCGCGCCCTTCTGCCTTGACCAATGTCCCCAGTTCCTTAATGGCGTCCTTTCCAATCCACTTCAATGCCTTACTGTCACTCTCCGCAAACTCATGCGCCAACAACAGCGCCTTTTCATTGTAGTTGAAATCTCTCTTTCCGATTTCGCGCAACGCCCAGGATGCTGCCTTTTTTACATGCTCCCGCTCATCATCTGAATACCGGACTATCAATCCTAGATAGTAGTCCAGCATATCGTCTGAAAGCTTTTTGTCATGAATCACAGACGATGCAATCAAAGTAAATGCCGCCCGTTTCTTATATATCTGCGATGAAGTAATCCACCCTTCTATCAGGGCGCTCCGGCAATCCATCTTAATCAAAAGATTTTTACACAAATGGTCGCACAAATCCCAGGATATTACATCGCCAATCAACTGCTCCACAGCATCTTTTGTCATTTCTTTTGGATTCATCAATAACACGGCTAACAGCCTTGCCTCATGATATCCTGTTATCCATAGTTCAAGCGCCAGCTCATTTGACTTCTGAATCTTTTTGGCAAGGTCTCTGACCTCTGCCGTCGATACGCCAAGACTGTATTGCTCCGGAATCCCCATACGCATCACGTTCACCTTATATTTCTCAGACGCCCGTATCTTTAATTCTGCTATTACCTCTAAACAATTCATGTTTTCCTCCTAACCGCTTCCGTCATTCTCCAATTAAAAGCTTGAGTATCTCATTCATAAACCTCCTCCTGTGGATCGGCTTTGATATATACCTCTATATCCGGAGAATTTGCAAATGTAAAGCTGGACGTAGGGAGCCATTCTGCAATGACTCGCTTTTCCAATTGCTGCAGGGAATGGTTCGTGCCACGTCCCTCGAAAATCTCCCATTTACATGCCGGAATCCAATATTCTTCAAAAGTATCATCTTTCTTGTCAGAGCGAACTGCAATCAGATATTTCCAGTCCTCTGTATGATGAATACTGATACCCAATAATAACTGTGGTATACCTTCCTGCAAGGCGTTCAGTTTAGTAAGTGTTCCGTCGGCAAGAACTGTATCCCATACTGTTGGAATCACCTCAAAATTTTTATTAAGCTCCTTATCCAGTAGACAGGAAATCCCCACTACACGGAAAGCCGCTTTTCCTCCACTCTGAATTTCAATGGCTGCCCGCCATCCACAGATACATGAAACCGAATCAGCGGAAATGCCTGTATGAGACTGTTCTCTGTCTTCAGAGCAGAAGTCCCGATACCAGCAAAGCCTTTAAATGCCCTGGTAAAAGCTGTTGGGGATTCATAGCGGTACTTTATGGCAATATCAATGACTCTCTCACTATCCTTTCACAAGTTTCCTCGCATTCAGGCTATACAAATTGATAGCCTACGTGTGCAAAATATCTTCAATAAACCAAAACTCAATTCAATTCAAAAAGAACATCCATATAATCCTTCACAAAGTACCGGATATTGGTTCTGCCTTTCTGAATGATCGTATGCCCCTCTGCCTCCAGCTTCTCTTTTTGTGCCTCGATGCCGCCGGGATATTTGGGATTTAACTCTCCATTAGCCTTTAAGGTTCTCCAATAAGGCGTTTCATTCTCAGAACGCTGGTAGCTCGCCCACGCTGCAATCGACACAAAAATTCCTGCCGTTATCGGCTCTGTAAAATCTGCTCCCTTGAGTTTCGCAAAGTAGTCACGAATCTTTCCAATCGTAATCACTTTTCCATATGGGATTCTTCTCATTACCTTATCGTAATCAATTGGCGGTGCAAAGTACATTTTGTCCCCGCCGTATTTTTCAATGCTCTTCTGATCCGTGATCGTCTGAATCTTTGGCATATCCTTGTTGTCATGCAGCATCGCATTGAAGTCTTTTTTATCTTCATTAGCCATATCTGACACCTCCTGCCTATATTTTAATCACTTTTACCAGTCCATGCAATGAGACTGTTTTAATTTTTTCAGAACTGCTTGGTCTTGGTTTGAGGATATCACTGCCTGAATGCCGCAGTAACAACCGCCCCATTCCGGTTGTTCAGCCGGATATACCCACCATGCTTCTCGCAAAGGATCTTACAGATATTCAGCCCCATACCGAAATGCTCGTTATCTGTTTCCCGCACTGTTTTGTAAAACGGCTTCGTGGCATTTTCTAAGTCCTTTTCGGCGAATCCAGCTCCATCATCGGAAACCTTCAGATACAGATATCCATCCTGCAACTCTGCCGACACCATAATCTTTTTCTTTGCAAATCGTACTGCATTGGCAAGGAGGTTTTCATATACCCGCATTACAATAGCGGCGTCTATATTCAAATCAGAATCCCTATTACCTATAACTTCATAGAAAAAACCTTTACCATTGCGTACAGCCTCCCCCGTTTCCTCTAATTGCCTACAAAGCGCATCATTTCCTTGGCAGCCTCTTTACCCACATAACGGTAATGCCAAGGCTCATAACTGATTCCCGTTATATCGCTCTTATCTGTTGGATAACGAAGAATGAAACCATATTTCCAGCTATTTTTCATCAGCCACTTCTGCACCTCAGTATTTTCCTGGCGTTCATCCAGTACCTGATTTGCTACATCAACAATATCCAATGCCAGACCCAGTTGATGCTCACTTGTCCCGGGTACCGCTACAAGTTCGCCGGCTGCTTCTTCTGCTCTTTCCTGAGAATACCCTTGGCCCAAGTATGCTGTTCAGGCTGCTGGTTATCATCAGAATACCGGCACATAGTACCAGAACGAACAGGACAGCTGCTGCACCATACACCTGCATCATAAAGGCGCTGCTGCTTTGGCCCAGAAGTCCCAGCAGTTTTGTATTCTCAGAAACCTGTTCGTCAGTCAAAGAAAACGATGCCTTTATATCCTGAATTGTATTTTGTATATGCCTCGTATTTGCAAACTGCACATAAAACATCGTATTGTAATCCGAAGCTTTCCCATTCGCAACGTCAGGATACATTGCACGGAACCCCTTTGTATTCAAGAAAACACCAAAGGAGTCTTCCCGCAGAAACTGTGCCGTGCTCTTTGCAAAGCCGGAAATTGTAAAAGGCAACTCTTCGCCGGAAGCGGTTTTGACAGTGATCTGGTCTCCCGCTTTTAGTCCCAGTGTTTCCTTTGCGTTATCGGATACCAGGGCTTCCTTCTCACTCTGAGGAAAAGCGCCTTCCGTAAGGATATCAAAAATATCCGTTATCATGGCTTCATCGCATCCGAAAATAGCCGCATCCTTATTGGATAAGGTATATCCCTGATCCCCGCGGAAGTTCAGAACTCCATATGCCGAGACTGATTTGATATCCGGTCTGGCCGCCAGAACTGCTGCATCTTCATCTGTAATGTCCCGGATCCCAATATGCCAGTTTCCATTCTCAGACTGAGCCTGCAAAATCTGTCCCCGGATAAACATATCCGCCATACCTAAAATAGCCGTTACGAGAAACACCGAAAGGATAATACAAAAAACAGACATCCGGCTCTGCTTCTTATGAACCTTAGCGGAAATGGGGACAAGATCAAGATAACCTTTCATTCGCATTCCCTCCCAAGTCCGTAAGCACGCCGTCTGTGACCCGTAAAACCCGATCTACAGAGCAGTCAAATTGTTATTGTGGGTAATCATCAGGATTGTCTGTTGGTAGTGGCGTGCTGCCTGTGTCAGCAGGTCCATCACATCCTGGCTGTTTTTGCTGTCCAGATTTCCCGTAGGCTCATCGGCAAAGAGAATTTCAGGATTGCCGATCAGGGCGCGGGCGATGGCTACACGCTGCTGCTGCCCGCCAGACAATTCACGGGGCGTATGCCTCCGGCGGTCAGATAACCCTACGATCTCCAAAATCTGTTCCAACTGCTTTCTATATCCACCCATCTTTTTTCCGTCCAGCAGCAGGGGAAGCATGATATTTTCCTCTACATTCAGGTTGGGAATGAGGTTGTAAAACTGAAAGACAAAGCCGATTTTCTGCCGCCGGATGCGGCTCATTTTTTCATCCCCGAAACGGGAAATATCCGTACCATTCAGCAGAACATGACCGCTGGTCGGCGTGTCCAAGCCGCCGAGAATATAGAGCAGCGTGCTTTTCCCGGAATCAGACGGCCCCATGATGGAGACAAATTCCCCCTGCATGACCTGTAAGGAAATGTCTTTCAGAACCTTTGTCGGTGTATTGCCAATGCGGAAATTTTTGATGATATGCCGTCCCTCCACGGCAACCCCGCCTGTTGATTGCTTCATTTACACATCCTCCTTATTCAAACTTGATTTCTTCCACCAGCTTCATACTGCGGCTCTTGAAAATTGGGACAGCCGAACCCAGCAGCGTAACCAGAATCCCCATACCGCCAGCAGCCAGGAATAAATTGGCGTTCAATTCCGGCACGGTTGAGATTTTGGGGCCAGCGACAAGAAATATCGTTTGAATCTCCATATAGGAAACGAAAACCGCAATCGCAGCACCGGCCAAACCGGAAGAAAAGCCCTCGATCAGCGTCATTTTCATGTTCTGACGGTTAGAAAGGCCAACGGATTTATACATTGCGATACTCCGCCGCTTTTGCAGATAGTTAATCAGCAGATTATTGATGACGCCAACTGCCGCAAGCAGCAGAATAAACCAGGTCATGCTGTGCATGGGCTGTAAGAAAGCGCCCACCGTGGACAGGGCATCCGCGTTAAATTCCTCTACGGTACGGCTCCAATTTGAAGTCTCACCGAACAGGTCACGGAGTTGCACCATGATAGCGTCCGGGTCTGCGGCGGTGTAGGCAAGGAAATGTTAGATGGAGGCTCCAAAATCGGAAACCACACAGGAGGCTGGAATAATTGCTTCTACATCCGTAGCCCGTGACTTAAAGCTGCCTGCCACCAAATAGTCGTAATTCTCAGTGCCATTTGTCAAAGTCAGCGTATCACCTACCGCAAGGCCGATGCGCTCTATGCAGTTCTCACTCAATAGAACCGCTCTTTCTTCGGTAAAGGCCGAGATTGCCTGCTCTTTCATATTGCTTTCCGCATAATGAAGCGCCAGCATGGAGCTGTACCACTCCAGATTGTCGGTTGCCTCCAGGCGGCTCAGGATGATACCATTGGCCTGGATTTGATTTTGGTACACATAGATTGGCAGTATCTTTTCGATGCCGTCCATCCCTCTGACCTGTTCCACAAATTCCGGCTCCATGCGTCCATCCGCAAACCCCTGTAATTCGGCCCCGTTGAACACGTCGCTGACGTAGGTGGTCACAAAATCGCCCACAACGGTAATGGCGATCACGGCGGAAATACTGATAAACAGCAGCGTGATATTTTGCGCGATATTTTTGTTATCCCGCATATTCCGGGCGGCAAGCCGGCCTTCGTTTCCCAGGAATATGCCGTAAAGACGTTCCAGGCCCATAGAAAGCAGATTGGTGAGAAGCGGAACGATCAGGATGGCAGCCGCAATCAGTCCCAGCAAAGAAAATCCGCCAGCCAGATACAACATATTCCCGGAGGCCAGCTTAGGAAGTACCAGCGAAACCGCAAACAGCAGAACGCCAGCCCCGACAATAAAGCGGCGGGGAATGTGTTTTTCCTCCACGCTGCCAAGCACCACGTCTTTAACTGGCAACCGGCTTGCCCTCTTGACCGGAAGCCATGCGGAGAGCAGGGATACACCCAATGCGACCGCAAAGGAGGAAATCATGCTGAATGGGGAAATGACCACCGGAATTTCTATCCCTTGGGAGAGAGACTGTCCCATTCCCTGTAAAATCAGTTTCAAAACCAGCGCACCCACCGGAATACCGGCCACTCCGCCCATGACCCCATACAGGGCGCTTTCCAGAAGAAGAATCCGGGTGACGGCTTCCTGTGTTGCTCCAATGCTGCGGAATGTGCCGATCACCGGCAGACGGTCTAACGTAATGACCTTATAGCTGCTGTAAATGATAAAAACGCTCATGGTCAGGGAAAAGAAGCTGATTAAGAAAAATGGCATGGACTTCTGCCGGGCATCTGCGGCAATCTGCGCTTCATTTACCACCTCGGACACCCGATATTGACTGTCCGGCAAGGCGGCTGTCAGCTCATTTTTCAGTGCGGAGGTGGAAACGCCGTCAGCAGGCTCCACCAAAATTTTTGTATAGCCGTCTGTCTGACCCAGCAGACCGGACAGCGTTACAACCGGCAAAAGGGCGGTCGCGCCTCTCGTATGCCGCAGAAAAACCGTGTCATAGGCGGCGATTTCGGCCACTTCCAGAGAAACCGGCTGTCCGCCGATGCGCAGCGTAATGGTGTCCCCCTGTTCGATTCCATATTTTGAAGTAAAACGGTCTGGCAGAATCACTTGATTTCCGGTAAACTCTGTAATCTCCCCGCCGTTTACCAGCCGGGGCGGATTGATCTCATTCAGGCCGGTCAAATCAGCCGCAATCAGATCAACCGTTTCATAGTAGCCGTTTTCATGGTAGAGCGCCGCCCCCTCCAGTATTCCGACGCCGGCGCGGATGGAAGCGGAGTTTGGCAGAATGCCGGCGCGTATTGTCCCCTCTGCCAATGTAATGGAGAGCGTCGCGCTGCCCGCCATGCCCCGCGCCATTTTTCGCTGGGCGCTTTCATACGACGCGCCAATCGAAAATGAGACAAACAGCAAAGTTGTAGAGAGCAAAATAGACAACAGCATAACAGCGGTTCGCATTTTCCGCTCTTTGACGTTGGTGAAGATGTACTTCCATATAATTTTCAAAATATACCTACTTTCTATTGGAGGCGGCATCCTCCAATGCGTTCTCGATAGCTTTCAGTATGGTATCACTGGTAAGCGTAGCACCGGATACCGCATCGACCTCTAACGATTGTTCGGAGCAAACGGCCCCGGCGATTTGTTCCGCCTGCTCCATATAGGCGTCCTTATGCTCCACAACCTCAACACCGGTAATTTCGTGGTTTTGTACCTCAACTTTTACCACAGCAAAGAGAAGTTTATTTTGGCATACGCCGATATAGGAACCGTCCGCAGCGGTATCAAGATCAACCGAGCCAATGTGCAGCGGCTGTGGACGGAGCAGCAGGGCCGTAAAGAGAAAACAGGCACAGATCGACACGGCTGCCGTCAGCAGACAGGGAATAGCGCTTTTCACTTTTCCTTTCATACGCTCACCTCCCACATAAGAAAAAGGTTGGCAGCTATCACGAAAACCATGATAGACTACCAACCTTAATCCAATTTTCAGGCAACCTTAATTAACCTTAACTGCGTGGAAATTCTATATAAAAAGCTGTTCCCCTGTTTGGCGCACTGGAGACCGAAATCGTGCCGCCATGCAGTTCAATGACGCTCTTGGCAATCGCCAGGCCCAGGCCGCTGCCCTCTGTCCGCTGCCGTGTGCTTGTCCCCCGGTAATAACGGTCAAAAAGATGCTCCGCCGCTTCCAGCTCTATGCCCTTTCCGTTATCCGCAACAGAAATATTCAGCGCAGTATTGGATGCTGATACACGCAGATTAACTTCGGTATCCGCTTCCCCATGCACAAAGGCATTGATGATTAAATTCCGAAAGGCTCTTGTCAAAAGGGTTTGGTCAAATGAATATAGGAAATCCGCCTCCTCGGTTTCAAAATGAATGGTACGATCTTCATATTCTGGGGTGTTCAAAATATCAATCGCCAGTTCTCTCATAAAGCGGACAATATCTTGTTCCTCACGGCTGACTGGGAGCATCCCGCTTTCTAATTGATAGGTCAGTTTCAAATCGTCAATCAGCGTTTCTATTAAAGAAACATTTTTGAGGGTAATCCCTGCATATCGCCTACATTGTTCGGGTGTGACACTGCCATCTTCTTGAAGCATTTCCGCATAGCCTTTGATGGGAGAGAGCGGTGTTTTTAAGTCGTGGGTAATGTTGGCGATCCACTCCTTACGCATGGTATCTGTCTGTGCCCGCAGACCATCACTGGCTCTAATCTCCGCGTCAAGGGTATTCAGACTTCCATACAAGTCATGGAACACGCCCTGATTTTGGACAGGGAGATAACTTCGAGCGGATATTTCATGGATAGCGGTTGTCAGGCGTTTGATTGCTCTGGATGTAAGGAGGCCGTAGAGAATGCCCAAAACCAGGATAATCACCAGAAGCGCCAGCAGAACCGGCAGAACAACAGCCTTGCCGCCTGCGAACCGCTCTCCGTTGACATACATCGTGATTTTAGCAACATTCACGGGAAAATACAGGATATAGACATACTCTTTTCCATCGTTGGATACGATGCCGCCAAAAGCAGTTAGATTGCTGTCCCCAGCATGACCCGATTGAATCAGCCGCAGCAATTCCGCATTAGAATATACGCTGCGGGCCTGTTCCGGCTTTTGATAGCTGTAGACCTCATAGCCGGATGTGTCTAAAACCTGAATGCCTGCTGTGTTTTCCTGTAACAGCGCCATCCCCGCCTGCTTGATCTGCGGCAGACCATCTATAAAAACCACCTGCTGCCGAAAATCCTCTGTAAACGCTTTAGGCCAGTCGCTTCTTGCTCTCGTGCCATCCGGGGCCTGAATGGAAACCGTCAGGAAGAAAAGCCAACCGGCCAGCAAAAGCGTCCCCAACAGAGACAGGAAAAAAATCGAGTAGATATGAAATACTGTGCGATAGCCTGATTGCTTCATTTAGTAAATCCTCTTTTTGAGTTTATACCCCAGCCCTTTTACTGTAATAAGCTGCTGCGGGTCGGACGGCGTATCTTCGATTTTCTCCCGCAGGTGTCGGATATGCACCATGATCGTATTATCACAAATGCTGCTGTACTCACCCCATACCTGCTCATAGAGGCGCTCCTTACTGATGATCTTATCCACGTTTTCCATGAGATAAGACAGCAGCAAAAATTCCCGGCCAGCGAAGTCAGGAAGGTGTTCAATCTGACCGGCAGCGGCGGGGGCAGTGGTTCTCTCAAGCTGGAGAGCCTGGCTGTCAAGAAGCCGCCCAATAAGACAACCTATAAGTCCGGGGAGAGCTTCGACCCCACCGGAATGGTGGTGGAGGCGAGCTACGGCTTCGGCCTGACCTCGGAAGTGACCGGATATACCGTGACCCCCTCGGTCCTGACAGACGGCGTCACCGAGGTCACCATCACCTATACGGAGGGCCGGGCCACCAAGACGGCCAGCACTCCCGTCACCGTGGAAAAGGTCCTGGTCTCCATCGAGGTCACTACCCAGCCCACTAAAACCGTCTATCAGTACCTGGAGGGCTTCGACCCGGCCGGCATGGTCGTTACCGCCCATTTTTCGGACGGCTCCACGGCTCCCGCCACCGGATACAGGTCAATCACAATTCCGGCTGACGCCAAATCTTCCGAAAATTCCCCGCTGCCCGGGTTGACCGTTAAGGAACAGGCTTTGTCAAAATCAACCGCCCGCGCCGTCCCGTCTATAGCCGGTGTAAACGCCGCCGCGCCAAAAGCCAGCACAACGGCCAGAAGCAGGCACACGTTCCGCACGGCGAAAATTTTCCCCGGGATTTTTCTCTTGAGCCTCATGGGCATCTCCTCCTTATTTTTTTCTGATCTCATCCAACAGTTCCTGATGCGGTTTCTTATGCGGTTTTCTGCGGTAATAAATCAACATTCCAAGAAGCGTCAGAAACAAAAGCGGTATCCCGACTGCCGGAATCACTATATAAGACGGTATCCGGACCGCATCCGCAGTAACGGCCGCTTCCCCGCTTTTATTCTCAATCCGGCTTCCCCGAACCAGCATCCGGTGCGTATTGACGCCATACGGCGTACAGGTTACCAGCGTACAGTAATCTTTGCCGTCCGTAATCGCGAGTTCTTCGGTTTCCTCCGGCAGTACAATCCGGATCTGGTCGACCTGGTATGTAACAGTCCGATCCAATACGGTTACCGTAAAAATATCCCCTTCCGCCATCTTATCCAAATCGGTAAAGAGTACGGCGCTCGGCAGCCCGCGGTGCCCGGACAAAATACAGTGCGTCCGCTTTCCGCCTACCGGAAAAGAAGAACCCGCAATATGCCCGACTGCAATCTGCAGCACCGTTTCTTCTGTGCCGTGGTAAACCGGAAGGTTGACGTTTATCGACGGGATCTGGATATATCCCATAATACCGGTGCCCGAAATATCCAGAATTTTTTCATACTCCGCATATTTTTCATCAGAAACGTTAAAATTGGCCCCATTGGCAAGCGATTTGTTATACTGCCTGGCAGCTTCAATTATTTCTTCCTTTGCCTGCTCGGACATGCTGTCTACCGCTTCGACATAGTTCGCAATGGCGCGCGTGGCATGCATGCTGTTCCACCAGTCGCTGACCGAAGGATAGAGCAGAATCCCCACTCCTACTAACAATA
>OFHB01000364.1_pt1 | contig 32167 bp, 30 predicted proteins | sample 1521881 | NCBI WGS metagenome assembly OFHB01 (sample SAMEA3504090, study PRJEB24116) | mouse gut metagenome | biome: mouse gut; feature: mouse-associated habitat; material: faeces | place: Denmark | collected 2011
CTTGCGTCTGCCAGTCTCCCCAGCTCTGCTGGGGGATTTATATCTGTTTCATTAAGGAGTCGTTGTACTTCTAAAGTGCATTACACATAAATCTGTAGGAATTCAAGGAAAGGAACCAAAATACTGCCTGACATATATGATCACTAATTTGGACCTAATCCCCTTCTAGTTCTTCACTTCAACCACCAGAGCTTATTGAAAAAATAATTAAAATGAGATTTATTTTAGCACACACTTGTGGTATTATAGAATTATTATTATGGTTCAAGCAACAAAAGATATTCAAAGGATAAATTGCACTAATTGTTTTCAAATTGTGTATTGATTACCTTTAAACCTAAGTTGTTGGAAATAAAGAAGTTGAATGTAATTTTTACACAATTTACGCAATTCCTACAAGAGATAACTTTTGATGAGCTAATCATTATCATGGAAAGAAAGGAAATGCAAAGGGGAATATGAAATCTACGAATGAAAGAAGTTATGAATTAAAAGGAGTTAATAAGACATTATGCGATTGGGCAATTGGGAGTAAAACAATTCAGAAGTATATTGAAAAGGAGCCGGATAATATAGAGTTATTATTTGATGTTTTCAGTTTGAATGAAGAAAAGAGAAATAATGCTTCTAGGAAGATTTATCAATTAATATGGAATTATTATCCAGAGTTTGGACCCAATCTTTTGATAAGGGTTCTGGCGGATTTTGAGAATGATCGTATTTTTTTTAGGGATTACCGCAATCATACATCCCATATGATAAAAGTCTTTTTCCTTGGACTATACTTTTATGAAACAGTGAACTCACTACAAGATAATATTGACAAAGTAGTGAAAGGGAAAGAAAACTTTGAAAAGACATGGGCGTTGACAGCGCTTTACCATGACATAGGCTATCTCTTTGAAAATGATAAAATTGAGGATCATGAAAAGGAATGGAATGAGTTTCGAGAAAAAATAAATGAAATGCTTAAACATCCCATGTATTACGTTTTTAGAGATAAAGGGGCTAGCAAAGAAAAAGAAGTTTTTTTCGTGAAACGTAATAAACTGTATCGTGAAACATTAGAAACAATTGCGGAAATAGATAATGAAGAAAATTTAGCATGGGATATTCTAAGTAATGTTGGTTATACAACAAAACTTGTGAGTAGTTCAGATAAGGATAAAAATGGGATACAAATGTATTATAATACTGTCGAAAAGCAGAGGGGAGGGGTAAAAAAACGTCAAGGATACAAAGATCATGGTATATGTAGCGCACTTATTTTAGGAAAAGTATGGGAAGCGTATTGTGATGTTACAAAACAACTCTCATCATGTGAGGTGCCTTCAATTACATTTATGGATGTCGATATAAGCTTTTTCAAAGAATTACTGAAAAAAGAGTATAATATTAAGGATTTAGTACATATTGCAATGAATGCGATATCATTGCATAATATAGATAAAGAGGGATGGAATATAGCTGAAGCAACAGGATATGGAATTAATCTTGAAAATTTTATTATTGATGTAAAAGAGCTTCCGATAGCAGCACTGTTGCGCATGTGTGATGAAATTCAAATGTGGGATCGTGAAAAATTCCGAGCGTTAAGTACTAATGAAAAAACTATGTCCGCGTCTGAATTAGATATTTGGGCAAACGGAGAAGCAATTTACGTTTGTTTTGAAAGCGATAAGCAATTTACAGATCCGGCTAGGAACCCTAGTAGTATGTATAATGTTTTACTAGGTAAATTGCGCCCTTATCTTGGAGAGACAATTAGAGACTGGTTGAGATATGGGGCTAATAAGCCAGAGCCGACTTATGATACCAAAAGATTGACAGAAAATGATGATATGATTGATGGTATGGAAGTTTTGCCTATAGGAACTCAGAAACAGGAGGAAGCGCAACAATTGGATCGTTGGTTACTTGGCGCAGTTAATCAAGATGAAGACATTCATTTTTCGTCTTTATATCTAGGGCAAAGTATGAAATATAATTTGCCAGAAAAGTTTAGAAATTTTGGATATGAAGAAATTATAGCAATATATGAAAATTTCAATGAACGATATTATATCAGAGAGAAAGAATGTATAAAAGTTGCAAATAATTTGATTTCTACGCTAATAAATGATTTGGAGTTTTGGGATAATCTATCCAAAGAAATTAAAGAAAGTATGGAGGAGCTAGAGCAGGTATTTAATGATGAAAAGTGTGAAAATTTTGAAAAAATGACGGATTCACATATTTTATCTTACTATCGAAAACATTATGAAGCACATAAACAATTATATATATATGCCCGTATCCCTGAAACCTTGGATAGGGGCATACCTTCCTTTACTTTATTTCTAAAACAGTATCTTAAAAATAAAGACAAGGAGTTAAATGATGAAAAGAAATTAAATGAAGTTTTTGAATGGTTAACTTATCCAGAAAACATAAATTATACTGGAAGGGAAATTATCGATCTAAATGAAATTTCCGAAAGGATTGCAAATACGTCTTCAGAGAAAGAACAAAAAATGTGGAAATCATCAACTGGAAGATTCCTAATGCATTTGAAGCCTGATGTTATCGAGATAATTGACAGTTATATAAACACATGGAAATATTGGGGATATCATGGATATAGGAATAGGGCTGTTATAGATTTTTCGCAAATGTTAGAAAAGTTGATGAAAGGATATGATGACAGTAGTATAAAAGAGCGTCAAGATAGGCTTGTTGAAAGACAAAATCAAGTAATGGCAAGAAGGGCAAAATTATTTAGCATATATGAAATTGATGAAAAATATCAGAGACTATTTTTTATATATTCACAAATAGGATCCCTGAAAATGAAAAGAAGATATTACCAGCTACGCAACTTTTACTTTTTGGATAAATTAATTCAAGAAATTGCACATCGGAACAAGGTAGAAGAAGGTATAATTAGATGTATGCTACCTGATGAAGTAATTTCTCTTTTGAATGGAGAAAAGGAAATGTTGCAAAGAGGAAAAGAAAGGTTGTCTTCTGAAGTGTTTGTTTATCAATTAAAGAAAGACAGCGAAACTATTTTATGTGGTGAAGAAGCAGTTATCCTTGCTAAAAAGATGAAAGAGGAAGTATCTTTAAATGATATTGTAGGAAATGAGTTAGTTGGAGAAACAGCCTCTTTGGGGGAATATCAAGGTTATTGCTGGATATTAAATCAGGATAATAATAAAGAATTTGAAAAAGGGGAAATACTTGTAGCAACAGATTTAGATCCAGATAAATTTGAACTATTAAAGATGGCAGGCGCTGTGATTACAGAAACAGGAGGGTTTACTTGTCATGCGGCTATCGTATGTAGAGAACTTCATATCCCTTGTATAGTCGGAGTGCATGGATTAATGGACAAAGTATGTCCGGGTCAAAAACTTTTTGTAGATGCAGATCATGGAAAAATTCAGATATTGTATAGGACTAATGACGGGATTATTAGCACTCATGATAAAGCATTTATTAATAAAAAAGAAATGGGAAAGAAGGCATATTCGTTATTTAGATTAAGAGAAGCAGGTTTTGAGGTGCCGGAGTTCTTTTGTATTAGAATAAAAGATCTTAAAGAAATTATGCGACAAACGCATGATGGTAATGCACAAAAATATCATTCCTTTGTCGCAGGAATACAAGATGCATTACAAGAACTAAATAGTGATTGGCTTGCGATTAGAAGTAGTACAAATAGAGAGGATGGGGAGGAAATTTCTGGTGCAGGCCAAGAAATTACTATGCTCAGAGTACATCGTTCAGATGTTATGCAAGACTTATTTCATGTGTCAAAAGGCTTACAAGATTACACTGGAGATGGGTGTATTATTATACAAAAAATGATATTAGGAAGTTATTCTGGAGTTATTTTTACAGATAACCCCATACAAAACCAGAATGAATTGGTGATTCAGGCAGTACCTGGAGGAAATGAGTATTTGACAAGCGGGAAAGTGAATCCAGTTACGTTTATATATGATAAGGAAAAAAATGAGTTTTCTCAAACAAAAGGGGTTTGGGAAAATCTATTAACAATGGAGCAGTGTGAACGTTTAAAAGATAAAGCGATGGAAATTTCAGTGTTTTTCAATGCCTCGCAGGATATTGAATGGACTATACAAGGAAATAAAATATTTATTTTGCAAAGCAGAAATATTACAGGTGGGAAAAAAATAAATAGCAATGCGATTTTCTCGGCAAATAAGACATTAGAGATAGATACAATTTCTATTTATCAAGCTTATGCCTTGCCTAAACATTTAAGAGATCATATGCTTAAAACAGCAGCTCTTGTCTGTTGGATATTGGACAGATGGAAAGGCAAGGATGTTTTAAATAAGGGTAGGATGATTAAAGCTTGTCTTCTTCATGATATAGGTAACATTGTAAAAGGATCAGATGAGAAATTTAGGAGGATATTTCCAGATTCGTTTTCAGAAGATGCATGGCAATATTGGCTAAATGTGCGTTCTCATATAGGTAAAAGATATGGAACAACGGATATCGAAGCCACACTAAATATTGCCAATGAAATAAATGTTGGTACAGACGTAATAAGGCTGATTCAGGCAAAGCAGTTTTCAAATAATGCCAAAACCTGCAATGATTCTGATTTTGAAGCTAAAATCTGTGCATATGCAGACCAGCGCATTTCACCAGAGGGGGTTCTATCTATACGTGATAGACTTAGTGAAGCAAAAAGAAGACAAAAGGGCATAAGTACTTCCAGTGTTAATCAGTCCAATTTTGAAGAGCTTAAATCATGTGCATTAAAAATTGAGGAACAGATTTTTGCTTATACACAAGGTAAGCCAGAAGATATTACTGACGCATCTATAGAAAGATATATTGATGAAATGAAAAAATTTCGATTTTAAGGGGTGAGTATATGAATGAAGAAAAACAGGAAAGATATTTAGAAGATTGCTACAGAACGGCGCATTATAAAGAAGCATTGGATGGATATTTAATATTATTAGGTAATGCGGAATCACGACAAGAAAAAGCAAATTTAGAATATAAAGTGGGACGATGCTATTATAAAATTGGGTATTTTAGTGCTGCGTTAAGCCATTATCAACGAGTCATAGATGCCAGTGAATTAACGGATGATATATTAAGAGGAAACTGCTATAATGAAATAGCGACAGTTATGTATAAGCAAGGATACCTCAAAGATGCACTTAAATATATTGAACAAGCACAGGAACTTATTGATAAAGAAACTCCTAAAAAAGCGGAAATTTATAATAATCTTGGAAGAATATATTATAAAATGAAAGAATATCAAAAAGCGTTATTTTATTTTCAGCTTTCTCTAAGTATAAAGGAACAGATATTTTCTTTGAATGATATAGAGATAGCGGTATCCTACAATAATCTTGGGGTTATATACATGGAACTTGATAATTATGAACGCGCTTTAAAGTACTTAGAGATTTCGTTATCTATTAGAAGAGAAAAAATAGGTGACAATCATCCAGATACAGCAACTACGTATAATAATATTGCCTGTGTATATTTGAAAGAAAATAAAGCACATGATGCAAGAGTATATTTTGAAAAGGCTTTGGAAATAAGAGAGAAGATATTGGGAAAAGAACATTTAGATACGGCGATGACATATTATGGATTGGGAAGGTTAGAAGTACATTTAAAAAATTACGAACAAGCATTTCGAAATTATGAGCAAGCATATAAAGTGGTAAATCTAATGAAAGGAGAAGATAGTGAAGATTCTATGAAAATAAAAAATGAAATGGATAATTGTAGTGTAACAATGGCAGGTTATTGACAGATAATAATGTTTGTGCAGAATTAAGAATTTGGCAAGTGATACACCACTTTACAAACTTTGTCTCTGAAGCAATAGATTCAAGGCTTTCACGAAAGTGCTTGATTTTATATCAGTTTTGATGTTCCGTAGGAAAGTGGCACATAACACCTGCCTCTGGATTCCCTCGCTGATGGCAAAGCGGAACTCCTGCACGCTCTCGGCATTGTACTTTGAAAAGGCCTCTTCCTGGTATGGCAGTATCTTCATCGCACAGTATGCGATATTGATCAGGTTGACCAGCATCTCGATTCCTTTCTGGCTGCGGATCATGTAGCTGCACAATGACCAGAATGTCTTCTGTTGATAGTAGCTGACCTCGATGTTCCAACGGAGACAGTAGCACAGCATCGGGATGTACTGCATGCGGACGCTCCGGTCTGGTTCAACGGTGCTTTTTCCTGCCAGGCACAGTACATCTGTATCTGGTGCGGGAAGATGGTGCTGAAGAACAGCCGCCTGGAGCCCTGTGCCCTTTCGTATGCCGTCACATAGGCAAGAACCTCTCTCTACCCGAAGATATTGGTGAAAATCCTGCGCACGCCGATGTAATAGCCCCCAATTCGCTCATCGGATAGCGAGAAGTCGCTTTCTGTGGAAAGCCATGTCTTGCAGGCCTCCCCTTCTGCCAGTAGGCTGCGGCGCAAGTTCGTAGATGACGGAGTTGGCATTGCAGATGACGTCCAGGTTGGCGTACTCGTCCACGATGCATAGCAGATCCTTCTTGGCATACCAGCTGTCGCAGAGGATTATGACGCTCCTCTGTGCGGAAAGGCCGGGCATGGCCTACTGTACCATCGACACTGCCAGCTCCAGCTTTGATTCCTCTTTCTTCCACATGCGGTAGCCAAGGTGGACTGCCAGATACAAGACCTAGCGCCCCCGCCATACAGGGACACAGAGCATGAGGCTGACGAAGCAGTACCCATTCAGGTAGCTGCAGCCATTGTGTGCGGCATGGTCAATTATTGTTTTTCACAATATTCCAAATCAAAATATCTCGTAATGCCGTATCTGTCAGATTAATAATGCTATTATTTCAACAAAGCATGGAAAGAACCAGACACTTATTTCTCACAAGGTCCTACTTTTACTGTCAATATCATATCCTTACTCAATGAACAGATAGGAAGGCCGTACCATTTTATATGCTTCCTGGAGACTCAGCTGTTCTTCATCCTCCTGCGCTTTCTTCTTGTCCGTCTTTTTTGTCTTCCAGGCAGAAATGTAATCCTGATAAGTCGCATCAATGGAATTGAGTATATCCGTTATTGTATATTTGCTGTTCTTCTCTTTATAATACAGTATGGTGGTGGACAATACTGAGTTCACATACCTGTAAAGCCTCATGCTGATATGCTCCAGAGAGTCATCTGTCCCTTTGGTGGAATGTATCAGTTGGTTCCTGAGCCTGTATATGAAGTTCAGGTCATGCCTGATGCCCTCATAATACTCTTCTATCGCCGCCACTGCCTTCTTCGGGGAATTGATGAGCATGAACAGTTCGGACAGTTCCCGGTGCAGCACGACATGCCTTGAAAAGCTGTCCGCTATTTTCTCTACCCTTTGCTGATCCTGGAACACCGCAATCACCTTCTTCGTATCATATCCTCCGTCACTGGACTCCTTACATTCATCCACAAAGCGGACAGCCTCATAGAGCTCACTCTCCTGGCATCTGGTCTCAAGGTAATGTGTGAGCCTGGACCAGAAGATATTCATCTTGTTCTTAATGTAGAACAGGCTGAACACTTCCGGCACCACAACCCTGGCTTTTTCAATGATTGTGAATCGGGGGAACGGATACAAAGCATACTCCAGCGCAGACCAGAAATTCAGGAAGCGGTTCTGTATCTTATAGGTCTTGGCTGTGTTCAGGGTATATAAAATCCTCTCCAGCACCTTGATGTCTTCGCTTTCAGAGCCGTCCTTCAACTTCAGGAAGCGTTCCATCTGTTTCCTGTAATAGGAATCCACATATCCCAGCATCTTGACATTATCGGTCTTCTTTACCGCCAGCATGTTAAAATCCCCATCCTCTGTCCAGCCATACCGCAGGTCATCGCGGATGCAGCCAGTCGTCCCCTGCCACATGTCAAACAGCTCTTTCACGGCGCTGAACTCCTTTGATGCCATGGAGAGCGCTTTCGTCACATCCAGCGCCCTGTACTTCCTGCTCGCGATATAGAAATGCCCATCAGACCATCTGCTGCTGAATGGAACCTTATCGCTTTCCTGTATGGTAAACTGCTTTCCCAAAAGCTGCAGTGCCAGCATCGACTGGGTATCGCTCCTTACAATAAACTTTATGTATATGGTATGCTCCACGGCTTCCCTATCCAGCTCCCGGAGTCTTTCAATGATGGAGACATCCTGGCCGTTCCGCATGAATTCTTCCTGCTGCTTCTTGAACCATTCAAACAGATACGTCAATGAATATCCTTTATACAGCAAGTCGCTTATCAGAGCTTCCATAAGGTGGTCCATTTCCTGATAGTTCTCTTCGTGCTTCAGACAGGCTATATAATGGCCGATCATATCCGCGGCACCTAGCTTCTTCCTCAAACTGACCATATCCCTGTGGATATCGTGGAGTTCTTTATCACGCTGCTGCTCATCTAACACGGCCAGCTTATGCAGATGGGCAAAGTCATTCCTATACAGTTCCAGTTTCCGGAAAGGATGATTCTGCATCTGAAAATCAATGCCCTCAATCAACCCTTCATACGACCTCTTCAACTTGCCCGAATCCAATACCATCCTGTACTCATCATAGGTACTGATACACAGATCCAGATACTGAACCAGGCAGTCGATCCGTTTTTCTTCCAGTGTATGAAAGCTGTTGTTCACAATATCACGAATCTTAAATACATAGTATTTCTGGCACTGCATAACTTTTTGCATGTTACCATTCACAGTCTAAATAAAGTATAAAACCAATTGTGATAGGAGGCCTCAAACCTAGTGTTTATCTAGGGCTTGAGGCTTCCTTTGACTGATTAAACCAGCATTTCTGGAGGAGTATTGGCACTTTTTTAAAATATACCAATAAAGCATTGACATTTATGTTGGTATGTGATACAATATATAGTACCAACACGCGAAGGGAGATGATAAATTGTCAATCGTTAGATATGTGAACAAAAAGACAGGGCGGGTTGCCCTCTATGAATCAACTTCCCATTATGACCCGGAAACAAAACAGTCCAGACCTATCCGGAAATATCTTGGCACTGAAGATCCGGAGACAGGTGAGCTGGTCCCATCGTCAGGAAAACGCGGAAGGAAAAAAGGGCCTGATGGCAGTTCTGTCCATAGCAAAAAGGAAAAACCGGAAACAGACTACCGGCTTCTTGCGGAGACACTGAAAAAGGAATGCATGGAAAAAGACGCCAGGATCAAAGCTTTGGAACACCGCAACCAGCTGCTGCGTTCAAGCCTGGAACGTATAAAAGAAGTCGTTTCCCATATACCGGAAGCGTAAATAGGATATCTATAGGAGGCAGCCATGGACCGTCTGTTTTCAGAATATACCACGCTCCAATACCAGAATAAGGCCATGCGCCAGGAATTAGAAGCTTTCCGGAACGGGGAAAGATATAAGAAGCTGCAGGCGGACCATCATAAAGTAGTCGCCGGGTATGTCAAGGAGATCGGCCGGCTAAAAAAAGAACTGGCAAAGGCCCATGCAGCCACGGTCACCGTCCGGGACATCTGGTTTGAGGAATGTGACTCAGACTGGAAAAAATACCAGGCCGAATTGAATAAGAAAGAACAGAAGATCCAAAAACTGATGGATAAAAACTGGGAGATCCTGAAAGCATCCGATGATAAGATTGCCGCCATCATCCAGGATTATGAGGGGCAGCTTGCGGAAAAGGATGCCGTGATCCATGGGCTGGCGGCAGAGCTCGCCCATGCGGCAGCCCTGCTCGGCAGGGATAGCACAAATACTTCCACCCCAACCGGCCAGACACCCCCGTGGAAAGACAGGCATATCCCGAACAGCCGCAGGAATACAGGGAAGCCGAAAGGCGGGCAGCGCGGACACGAGCGCCATACCCTGGAAAAGCCTGGGCCGGAAGAGGTGGACGAGGAAGTAAGCCATCCGGTGGGCGACGGGGAATTCTGTCCGGAATGCGGCTGCGGGGATTTTACCTTTACCGGTGAATGTGAGGAAAAATACGAGATTGATATCGAGGTCAAAGTCATAAAGCGGCTCCATAAATTTTGGGTGTACCAGTGCAGAAACTGCGGGCAGATTGTCCGTACTGGGATTGACCCGGCCTTACGGGCCGAGTGCCAGTATGGGGCGTTTCTCCAGGCGCTGTCCCTCTCGCTGATGAACACCACAAACGCGGCCATCAACAAGGTTCCCCTCCTGATCAGCGGCCTGACGGATGGGGAGGTATGTCCCAGTGAAGGGTATATCGCGAAACTCCAGCCAAGGGCGGCCAGGGGCTTAAAACAATTCAGGGAGGATCTTTTCCGGCTCCTGGTCACACGCCCCATCCTCTATTGGGATGACACTGTGGTGATGGCTGACAAGTCCAGGATATGCCTGCGCTTTTACGGGGATGAGACAGCCGCCTATTATGTTGCCCATAACAAAAAGGACATGGATGGCATACTGGCAGACGGGATATTGGAGGCGCTCACAGAAATGACAAGTGTCATGCATGACCACAATTCCATCAATTACAACAGCAGGTTTGTATTCATGAATCTGGAATGCAATGCACACCTGCAGAGGGACCTCCAAAAGAGTGCGGACGAAACAGGGCATAAGGTATTACTTGAGATCAAACAGCTGGTCTCCGGCACGATCAGGGACAGAAATGACCGGATCCTGTCGGGGGAGGAAAGCTTTGGGGAGGCGTATATAGAAAACTTTAACAAAAAGATGACGGAACTGCTGGGGAAAGCAGAGGGGGAGGCCGCAGCCAATACATCCGATTATTCCGGGCCATTTGAGCGTGCCCTTATTGCGAGGATTATAGATTACCGGGAAAATTTTTTTGCATGGGTGGAAGATTTTTCGTTGCCCACAACCAACAATTTGAGTGAGAGGGCGTTGCGTGGTGTGAAGACAAAAATGAAGGTGTCAGGCCAGTTCGCTTCAGCTAGGACAGCAGACAATTATGCGGCAATCCGAACTTATATAGAAACATGCAGAAGGAATGGGATCAATGAGATGAGCGCATTGACGAGGTTGTGTAACGGGAATCCTTATACTATAGAAGAAATATTCTCTCAAACATACCAGCCATAAAAGCATTCAGCCTGTTTGAAACAAATGGCCGGCGAAATACCAGTCTATTTGTGTTACAAAAAACATTTTGACCGTGAATAGTAACAGATTATCTATATTTTTTTGTAGATTTATTATTGTATTATATAGAAACATCCGCTATAATACAATCACCGAAAGGAAGTGAGCAAATGGCTTTTTCTTATGACAAACTCTGGAAATTACTAATAGATAAAAAAATGACTAAAGAAAATTTCCGTATATTAATCAAAGCATCTCCTACAACAATAGCAGCAATGGGTAAAGGGGAAGGTATTTCCCCTAAAGTCTTAGACCGTATATGTACAGCTTTTAATTGCCAACCTGGTGATATCATGGAGCATGTACCTAACACTAGTTCAGAAAGGGGAGAAATATTTCAAATGACAGAATATGATTTTATTAAAACCGTAACAGTAAAAATTGATAACAGGCAATCCGTCTCAAAAAAAGAAATTAATACCGCCTTGAATTATCTTCATGCACTTCAATCAAGCAATGCATATCCAGGCTCTAAGATTGAAGCTATGCATATCGGTGGAGTACTCGCTGATGAATTAAGCAAAAAGTAATTCGGAAAGGAAGTGTTGCCATGTCAGCATTACAACCACAACCTATCATTACCACTCTGGAAGAATATGAAGCACTCCCGGAGGATACAAGAGCAGAAGTCTTTGACGGACAGATTTATTACATGGCCAGTCCATCACAAGATCACCAGACTATTCTCACAGAACTGCTTGTCTCTATCCGTAATCATATACGGAAGAAGGGCGGAGGATGCCAAGTATTCCCGGCTCCATTCGATGTGAAGCTTTCTACGGAGCTGCTTACCATTGTCCAGCCTGACATCATGATTGTGTGTGATAAGGACAAGCTAGATGGTAAGCGCTGCAATGGTGCCCCGGACTTCATCATTGAGATTGTTTCCCCTGGGAATCCGTCAGATGATTATATCCGCAAACTCTATTACTACAAAAATGCTGGAGTCCGTGAATATTGGATTGTAGATCCGCGCCGTAAGACTGTGACGGTTAACTATTTTGAGGGAAATATGCTCAATGTTCAATATTCCTTTGATTCTACAATTAAGGTTAATATCTATGATGATTTGTACATCAATTTCTCTGATATTGCCGGTTTGCTGAATATTTAGCCAAAAGAAAAGGCATGTGCTCCGCTGCATATGTCTTTCATTCCGTCTATGTAATTTTCTGTCATTCTCTACTGTTCTTTCTTATTTTCTTCTAACCACTGCTCAAAATTTCCCTCTGGATTCCACTTATAAAACGCTATTTTCATATTTTTCAAAATAATTTGTGCATTTGGATGGTCTAACCCTACCCTGATCGAGAAAATAATATGCTTTAAGGAAATATGATAACGCCCTCTTGTTGTCCCCCCGGAGCAAATACACCTGCAAGATTATTATAACTGATGGGTGTATCTGGATGGGCCTCTCCTAGTACCCTTTCTTTAATCTGCAGACTCTTCTTTTGCAGTTCTTCCGCTAAATTTCTGACACCATTTACACCAATTTTGACACCGTTTTTTTGTAAATCAGTCAATAATATACGAGCATAGACGATATATAATGCTTTGATATAACGTATTGACGATGGGAAACGGCAACAAATACTAAGAGCAATTTTATTCTCATGGGATATTTTCTTACAAAAATGTAAGGTGAATGCTTAATCTGAAAGCCAAAGCAAAATTGCCAACGGAAAATCCGCTGGCAACCAACATTTACTTCGATAATTCATATTCAAAAGAAGCCCTGTCTGTCTTAAAGGAAAAGAAAATACGTTCTCCCTTCCGAAATCTGTAAAATGCCTGGCAAGCCGCGCTTTCGTGAATCGTCCTCGTCATGTCTCCATTAGCAGGAGCTTTAAGAGGGCGCTTGACTCCCTCCAGCAATCTTGCTTCTAACTCCAAATCTCCCTGAACAATTCGAAGTTTCCCATTCTGAGCCTGTACTGCTCTTGCCCCCAAATAAGTTGCCAGCCGATATTCTCTGCCCTTCCATAACACAACACCTATGACGCCGCGAAAATGAAACCCTGCAACGGGAACATCGGCCACAGATAACATCAGCGACCCGTCCGGGAAACCGCACTGTGTCCACACATATTCTTTAGGAAATGAACATCCCTGGTCACCCTCCCAATATCCGAATGCATCCTGAAACAAATATTCCTGGCCATTAACGTACACCCTGCCTTGAACAAAATGCCGCATGCTTTGCACACTATGCCGGCATTCTAGAAAAGGCAGTACGGAAAATGGCCCCATAATATCATATTTTAAAGGAAAAATCGGTCCAAAATGCAATTTTCCATTTATATTTAACTCTGGCGTATGTATTGCCAAAAGGATTCCTCTCTTTCCAAAGCGATTTTGTCCTATCCGAATATCCTCTCCTGTCCGATGAAATGCAGCAACAGGGAAATCAACTTTCCATGAATGATGTTCTGTAATGATCTGAATGGAACAAAATTTCTTTTGTTCTGACTTGTGGACTGCCGGTATAACTGCCAGCGTCTGAGTCGCAGACTGACATTTAAAATACCATCCATAAAAAAAATTACGCATAAATTCTGTCCTCCATTGAGAGATATTTTATTTTTCCTCAAATAGCTGTCATTTATACACCGCAGTCCCTATAGTCAGAATCACTGATTATATTTTGCTAATGTTTATTCCCACTGAAAGCACTTCACCGCAATTCCCGTGCAAACAATAGCAACAGCCCCCATGACCGCTACCGGCAGCCACAGGTTATCAACAGCCAGCCCCAGTGATGCCGCTTTCATAAGCTGTATCCCCTGTGTCAAAGGAAACAATCCGACAATCTTCTGCAGCATCTTTGGCATTACCTCAAACGGTACAGTTGCTCCTGAAAATATCAACATAGGGAAATACAGGATACTGGCTATAACGCTGGCTATTTTCGTATCTTTTGCAATCCCGCCTACCATCATGCCGATACTTAAGGTAGAAATCAATGTAAGAAACCAGCTCCCAATAAAGGCAGGCCAACTCCCACGAAACGCCACTCCCCAGAAGCATGCAGCGGCCGGAAAGAGAAGAACCATAGAAACAAGGGCATACAATACATAAATCGTAAATTCTACAACGAGAAGCATGACCGGGCTCACAGGAGTCACCTGAAAACGTTTCAGGATTTTACGTTCCCGATATTCCGATACCACAATCGGCAGACCCATAAGGCCTCCGGCACAAATAGATATGGTACACACCGCACTCATAGACTGCTCCAGAAACGTATACTCTGCTCCGGGATATGCCGGCCTGGACTGATAAATAATCCCAAGGACAACCAGTACTACTACCGGCATAATCACCGCAAAAATAACCATATTCATATTTCGGATATTCAATTTTAGTTCTGTTTTCAAAAGATTTGTAAAAGTCCTCATGCATCTGCCTCCTCATCTGAAAATTTTAAATAAGCATCCTCAAATTTTTCACATCCGCTTTGCTCTTTTGCCTGCTCTATTGTTCCATAAAACACCGTCTTACCTTTTTTCAGGATACAGACCTCATCACAGAGCGCTTCCACCTCATCCATAAAATGCGATGTAAGAAAAATAGTCAGCCCCTGCGCTTTTAAATCCTCCAGAATCTTCCACACTGTCCTCCTTGCCTTCGCATCAAGCCCCGTTGTAAGCTCGTCTAAGAAAACCAGCTCCGGCGCCGGGATAAGCGCCAAGGCAATAAACAACCTCTGACGTTCACCCCCTGACAGACTTTTTACCGCATTTTTCAGCTTATCGCCAATTCCAAACCGCTCACAGAGTTCCCTCCAGTCTGACGGGCTGTCATATAAACATGCTATTTCCTCGCATATTTCGGAAACTTTAATCTCTGGCTGATAATCTCCTTCTTGAAACTGGACGCCTACCTTTTGGAACAGTGCCCGGCGTTCTTTTCCTGGGTCACGTCCCAATACAAGCGCTGTCCCTTGTTCGGCCCGCCTGGTTCCTAAGATACATTCAATCGTTGTACTTTTCCCTGCTCCATTTGCTCCCAGCAGCCCAAAGACTGTGCCATTCTTAACGGAAAGATTCAAGCCGTCCAATACCTTTTTCCCGTTATAAATTTTTGTAAGGCCGCTTACTCTGATGGCTTCTTTCGCTTTTCTCATTTTTATCTCCTCTCTTACTCCTGTTTTCAGATTGCAGTATAGCATTACCCGGAAATATCTTCTCGACTTTTTTTGGCATATTTGAGGTGCCGCGCTTTTCAGCTGATGGAGCTTGTATGAGATAAGTTATGGTGGAAATTTCTTTTCTGCCGCTGGGCAGATTGATGTTACTTATTAGCCTTTGGTAGTGTTTGCATAAGCGCAAAGAAATGTTGTGTCTCGCCAGTATTAAAATACGCATACCATTCTTCCAGCGTGTCGGGTCTAAAAACGCCTAAGTGCTCAATAATCTGCTTTGCCCACAGCAAGGCTCCAGATGCACTTGCGGTAATGAGATTGTCACCCACAACAGAAAGCTTGTCCACAAAGCAATCTGTCCCTTTATAGTTGGGGCAAAACATTTCAAGAAACCCTGCTCCGTTGCTTGTGTGCGGGCGCTGATCTAGCAGTCCTGCGCGGGCCAGAGCAACAGTAGCGCCACAGATAGCGCACACAGTAGCACCCACAGAAAGTAGCTCAGTCGCTTTCTTGATAATAGCACCATGTTTCGGATCATCCCAGGTGTTTCCCCCTGGCAACAGTAGAACACTCTTATCATTCATCACAATATTATCAATTACACAATCTGGAATAATGTTAAGACCGCCCATTGTTTTTATGGGCTCTTTTGAAATACCGACCGTTTTGACCGATACGTCTGGTGCATCCTTTTTGAAGAATCGACCAGAATTTAATTCCGCGGTAACGTACCCTATTTCCCAGTCTGCCATAGTGTCAAGAGTATAGACATAGATCGTAAACATAACTCTCCTCCATCTTCATAGTTGATTAGTCTGCTCCCTTATTGTATCATGTAATTGTTGACATCATTATGTCAGCATTTATGTGATAATAAAAGAATTTGAAAGGCGGCTCTCGAATGAAAGTAGATAGACTTGTTAGTATTATTATGATACTCCTTGAAAAAAAGAGGGTAAGCGCACAGAAGTTAGCAGATACGTTTGAAGTCTCGCCCCGCACAATATACCGCGATATAGACACAATTAGCATGGCAGGTATTCCTATCCGTTCTACATCAGGAGTAGGCGGAGGATTTGAAATTATGCCAGATTATAAGGTTGATAAAAAAGTTTTTTCGGCGGATGACCTCTCAGCACTTTTGATGGGCCTTTCCAACCTTTACAATATAGTTCGGGGGGATGAATTGATACACGCTTTGGCAAAAGTCAAAAGTTTTATTCCTGCCGACAGAGCGAAAGATATAGAGCTAAAAGTGAACCAAATATGTATAGATCTGAGCCCGTGGGTAAGCAACAGAAATACTCAATCGTATTTGGAAATTATAAAAACTGCTTTGCAGGAAAACAGGGCAATTTCCTTTAGTTATATAGATCGTCATGGAAATAAAACAACACGAACAGTCGAACCATATCAGCTTGTACTAAAAAGCAATCATTGGTATTTTCAAGGATACTGTTATAGCAGAAATGATTACCGCTTATTTCGATTGTCTCGCATGACAGATTTGCAAATGAAAAAAGATACTTTTGTTCCACGGGCTTATCAAAAACCTATTTTAGACATCGCAGAAATTGTGGAAACACTGCAAATAGAAATCAAAATCCGTATCCATAAATCTATAATGGACAGAGTACTTGACTTCTGCGCTTATGAACACTTTACGCCAGATGACGATGAATATTACATTGTAGACTTCCCCTTTATTGATAGAGACTACTACTATGATATACTTCTAAGTTTTGGCGATAAGTGCGAATGTCTGGAACCTTTACATATCCGTGAAAAAATAAAATATAAAGTACATAATATAGTTGCCCTATATGATAATTAGAATCTTAGATATTTACTTTATTCTATCGCTCTGACAATGCACATTAAGCGCCTTAATTGCACGCAATTCTATATATCCCCGTTCCCCCCGCGGTTCCAGCTGGATACGTGGGCTATCGTCATCCCATTCGTAACCAATCACTGCCGGATCATATTGGTTCATAGAATACTGTACGGAAAGGATTGCCTGGGAATAATCTTCCTCCCTGAACGGCTCACCCTGAAAAACCAGATACTCCGAAGCAGGCAGGGAAATGATATCAAATCCTTCCGGGATCCCACCTGCATAGTCTGACTCCACTTCTACCCCCTGTACATAAGTAGACGTACCCGGCGTCTTAAATCTTTCAGGCAGCCAAAGGCAGACGGGCTCCCCGCAGAGAGAATCCATACTCGTGAGAATTCCCCATATGTCACAGTTTACCTCGCTGCAGTAATCAAAATAATCCTCTGCAGAAATTCCCCTCTTGATGATTGCCTTGCGCTCTGGCTTTCGGATTACCTGTACAAAAACACTCTGCAAATTTTCCATATCAACAACATCCTTCCTTAATTCTTTGAATTTCACGCCATAAGGGATAAAAAGCGCAATAGGAACCGGGTCCTTTACATAGTCTCCTGGATTACAGCCAAATTCTTTGTAAAAGGCTCGTGTATATCCGTCCACACTGCCAAAGCCGCACTCATAAGCTACATCTGAAACAAGACACTGCTCCTGCTTCAGCCGCATAGCGGAACGTGTAAGACGCAGCTTCCGAATATATTCCGCCGGAGTTGCCCCCAGATAATTCTTAAACAGCCGGTAGGAATGCCATGGGGAATAGAGCGAAACTTCCGAAAGTTGAGTTAATGTAAGTTCTTCTTCCAAATGTCCCTCAATATATTCCTGCATCCTCTGAACAGCCTCCATTTGTTCGTTCATACCGCCCTCCTGATATACTGCTAATGCTCCACCCTGTCAGAATCCAGATTCAAAAACCATACAGTTAATGAATCTAGTACAACCTCGCAGAATTCACTGTTAATTATGCAATGCTGTACTAGATTCCGGCCAGGTAAAACACTCGATTTATTGCAAAGACCTCCGTAAATATTCAGCCGTAATCGTTTTCCCATGCCAAGCCATCTCTGACGGAGTTCCGGTAAAGACAATTTCCCCTCCGGATGTTCCGCCATCCGGGCCGATGTCAATCACATAATCTGCCAGCTTTACCACATCCATATTGTGTTCTATCACAATTACCGTATTGCCCCGCTTTACAAAACTGTCCAAAAGCTCCATGACTGCCTGTACATCCGAAGCATGAAGCCCCGTTGTCGGTTCATCCAGCACGTAGATATTGCCTCTCTTATCCAGATATTTTGCCAGTTTCACCCTCTGGCGCTCTCCGCCGGATAACGTAGACAGAGGCTGCCCCAATGATAGATAGGATAACCCAACCTCCACCATAGCATGTACAGCTTTGCGAATCTTTGGACAGCCTGAAAAAAACTCTTCTGCTTCTTCCGCATTCATGTCCAGAATATCCACAATATTTTTTCCATGATAGGAATACGAAAGGGCTTCTTCACTGTACCGGCTGCCGCCGCAGGCCTCACAGGTGGTCGTCACCGGATCCATGAAAACCAGCTCTGTCACAATCACTCCCCGTCCTTTACAGTCCGGGCATGCCCCTTTACTGTTAAAGGAAAACAAGCCTGCACCTACACCGTTCTCTTTCGCCAGCAGTTTACGTATATCATCGAAAAATCCTAAAAAAGTTGCAGGCGTAGAGCGTCCTGTGGCCGTCACCGGAGACTGATCCACTAAAATCACCCGTTCCTCATACTGCTTCGCAAAAATATCACGAATCAGCGAACTCTTCCCCGAACCCGCCACACCGGTCACAGCGGTCAATACATTTAATGGAATATCAGCGGAAACATTCTTCAGGTTATGGATATTTGCGTTTCGGACCGGAAGAAACCCTTCCGGTTTTCTGGTCGTTTCTTTCAATGGTATCAACGCTTTCATGGCATTACCTGTTAGAGTGCCAGAATCCAAAAGCCCGGTATAGCTTCCCTGATATAGGATTTCCCCGCCTTTTCTCCCCGCCAACGGTCCGATATCAATCACTTCATCTGCAATGGAAATCACATCCTTGTCATGCTCCACCACCAAAACACTGTTCCCCTTGTCCCGCAAGGACAAGAGCAATTTTGTCATACGGTGGACATCCCGCGGATGCATTCCGGTACTCGGCTCATCAAATATATAAGTCATTCCGGTAAGCGCACTTCCCATATACCGCACAAGCTTAAGACGCTGCGCCTCACCGCCTGATAAAGTGGCAGACTCCCGGTTCAGGGAAAGATAAGGAAGCCCAATGTCGATCATCCGGTTCAGAGTTGTAACCAGCCCTTCTGCAATCGACTTGCCCCTTGGATCTGTAATGGTTTCCAACACTTTCCGAAGCTCTGTAAGCTCCATCCCGCACATCTCGTTAATGCTGTAACCTGCGACTTTGCAGGAAAGCGCTGCAGAATTTAAGCGTTTCCCATGACAGAGCGGACATTCCAGAGGATGCACATAATTTGCCAGACGTTTCATGGATGTCTCGCTCATATCGGAATTGTCACGTTTCAGAAGCAGGCGGCTCATCATATTATGGATTCCCTCTACTTGCTTCGACACACGCTCTCCGCCCTGTTCCCTGGAGCCATATAGCAGGAGGTTGCGTTCCTCTTCCGTATAATCACGCCATTTTTTTTCAAGGTCAAATAAACCGCTTCCTATATACTGTTTCCAATACCAGTTATTCACATGAAATGTAGGGAGATCCACCATCCCCTCATTCCAGCTCTTGTCCTCTGCAATCAACGGCAAAATATCAAGCTCCATCACCTTACCGATTCCAAAGCATTCCGGACACATCCCGTTTGGTTTATTGAAAGAAAAATAGGAAGCTGTACCCACATACGGTTCCCCGATACGTGAATAGAGAAGACGCAAGGCAGAATACATATCGCTGATCGTCCCTACGGTAGACCGGGCATTCCCTCCAAGCCTTGTCTGGTCAATGATGACCGATGCAGACAGATTTTCAATCTTCTCTGCTTTCGGCTTCTCAAACTTGGGGAGCCTGCTCCGAATATATGCCGTATACGTTTCATTCATCTGCCGCTGGCTCTCTGCGGCAATCGTATCGAATACAATACTGGACTTTCCGGAACCGGAAACTCCGGTAAATACAATAATTTTTTCTTTTGGAATTTCAAGAGAAATATTTTTCAGGTTATTCTGGCACAATCCCTTTATGATAATGCTGTCTTGATGCGGCATATCTGTTCCCCTTTCTTAAATTTTCTGTTCGCAGTATAGCATTGTTCCAGAATATAGTCTCGACTTTTTTTGGCATTTTTAATCCGGTTCTCCTGTCTCATTAGACAGCGCTTTCCCTCACGATAGCAGAAAAATTTATTGCAAACCGTTTTCCAGAGCATTTTCAACAGCTTTCTTTATGACCTTGCTTGAGTTGGTCGCACCCGATATGGCATCCACATCAATCTTCTGTTCCGAAACAATCTGATCCACAATCGTCTCTGCCACCTGCCCGCGTTCATTTTTATGCTCTAATATCCTGATCTTCTCAATCTCTTTATTTTGTACTGTAACTTCAACCTTCGCATAAATGAAATTGACATTGCATTCTCCAATATAAACTCCGTCGGCAACATCACTGATACGGACATCTCCAATAGAAATTTCCTGTACTGCCTGCTTATAATCCCATACACTTTTCAAATAAACTGTCAGAACAATCAGTCCTAAAAAAACCGTGGCTGCAGCAACGCCTACAAGCAACTTTTTATTATGTTGTCTCATTTGAATCGCCTCTCAATCTTTCTCAAGATGTGGTCTGGTACGGCCTTCCTCTTTCCTGTATTGGCACAGACGATTTTCCCAATTGGTTTCATACCGGCAGTTTTAAAAAATTCATCCATATTACGGATTGCGCCTCTGCTTTGCCCGAATATCCAGGAAAACGGAGCCGGGGTATTACAGGCGGTCAGCAGCATATATTTCTTTCCGCACAATCTTGGTTTGGGGAAAGCTCTCGTCTCTTCCATAGCAATTCCAAGCAACCGGTCAAAAAGATTTTTCACAGGAGCCGGAACATTTGCCCAATATACGGGAGCAGCAAGGATCACGACCTGACATGCCCCAAGCTGAGAAGTAATTTCATGGATATCATCCTTCAGCACACATTGCTCTCTCTTTAAACATGCCCTGCATCCTGTACAATAGGCAAGATTTTTTTCATATAAATTGATTTTGGTAACGGCATATCCCGCTTTTTCTGCCACATTAACAGAATGTTTCAACATAGTTGCTGTAATTCCACTCGAATGAGGGCTCCCTAAAATCGCAAGCGCTTGCTTCTGGATCATTGTTTTACCTCCATACCTGCAATAGACTGGTAGATCATATCAAATCCACATTGAAGAAATTGTTCTTTGGATAATCCCATGGACTGTTTGATGTAATCCGCTTTACTTGCCGTAAACTGAATCAGCCCTGACAACATTCCCCAACAGGAAAACGAAACAGGCGCAATGTCTAAATCTGCCCGCAAGTCGCCCTTTACCATACCGGACATCAAAACAGTCTTTATCATTTCATTAATCTCTTCTCCCACCTGAAAAGTTTCCCTTTCCTCCGGATAGAAGTCCTGGCTCTCAAAATGAAACTTTATTTTTTCCAGCGTCATTTTGAAATAGAACGGATATTCTTCCTGGTACCGTACCAGTTCCTTGCAGATAAGGTCATACTTTGAACGTGTGGATTCCTGATGCTGTATGGCAGATGTGATGTAGGCGCAGAGCTTTTTCATGCTGCCCAATACCAATACGCTGACAATTTCTTCCTTGCTTTCAAAATACACATAAAGCGTTGCTTTACTGTAACCTGCTGCTTTTGCAATATCATCCATAGATGTCTGGGAAATTCCCTTTTCCATAAAAAGCACGGCTGCAGCAGAGGCAATGTTCTCCCGATGCACGCCTCTCGGTTCTTTTTTTCTTCTTCCCATAATCCCTCCAATAATTAAACTATTAGTTTAATTATATGGAAAAGGCTTTCGTTTGTCAATGTTTCTCTGAATAGCTTAGACTGTTCTTTCTGTTTTTTATATCATATTTCCATTCTTTCGACTTTCCGTACCATATTAAATGTCAACAGGAGCCCCGTCACAAATATTACAGATGACAAGCTGAACATAATCGCAAAGCTTTGATTGATATCCGCTGCCATATTCACCAACAGCATACTGAGTAGAATCGCACTGATAATTGTCATTGAATTAGATTTTTTTATAAATCCAATGCGTAAAGAACAAAGGGTGATTCCATCCGCAAGACATGCCAGTACCAAGGCATTTCGATATGCTATAGCAATATCTATAAACTGCAGATTATCGTCCAACAGTGAAAACATATAACCTGTAAGTGCAAATACGATAAAGCTGCCAAATGTACATACAAGTATTGAAGCAGAAACAAACAGCAACAACAGTTTAATTTTGGCCCATACTATACTTTTCCTATCAACGGGGTATGTGAACAAAAGAATTACATTTGCACCGCTGTACTCCCTTATCACATACCGGTATCCCATGGCAGATGCTAAAGCTGAAAATGCCATAAGTCCGACAGCCCCTCCCATAGCTGATATTCCCTGATAGGTAGAAAATAGTTCCACGGCGTACGGATCCGCTGTGCCGAGGCTTGGCACCCAAGCAAATATGTAAGCCAGCCCTAAAAGACAGATGAAAATAGCGGACGCAGCAAAAAAATAGGATTTAATATTTGTTTTTTTCAATTCCATCCTCATTAAATTCATTTTTCCGTACCTCCGCTCATGATATTGACAAAATAATCCTCCAGTCCCTCTGGACAGATTTCCCTTACTTCCGACATAGGTACTTCTCTGGCAATACTCCCATTCACCAACACGCCCACCCTGTCAGCTATATACTCGATTTCGCTTAATATGTGGCTGGAAATCAAAACTGTCATATCATAATCTTTGACCAACGCCAAAAACAGTTCCCGCATTTGCCGGATACCCATAGGGTCGAGGCCGTTGACTGGTTCGTCCAATACCAGAAGCTTCGGTGAATGGCTGATTGCCCTGGCAATGGCCAGCCGCTGCTTCATGCCGAGAGAAAATTTAGAAACCGGCTTCTTTCCGGTATCAGCAAGCCCCACCATCTGCAAACTATTATCAATGGCTGTTGACTTACATCCCATATAAGCCAAATGAATCTCCAAATTTTCTCTCGCTGACAAATGCTCATAAAATACCGGCGTTTCAATCAAGATTCCCATCTCTTTCAGAAATTTTCTGTCCTGAACCTGAATTTCTTCTCCATCAAATTGAATGGCTCCTGTATTTGGCTGCAGTAAACCGGAGATTAATTTGAACGTAGTGGACTTTCCGGCGCCGTTTGCACCGAGTAGCCCATAGATAGTGCCGCGTTCCACACTCATATTGAGATGCCGCAGCACTTCCTTTCCATCAAAGACCTTGACTACTTCACGAACTTGTACCATCTTCGTTTCCTCCTACATACCACATGAATTAATTCCGCTTAATGGCCTTGCATCCAATCTTGTCTTACACCCAAGTTTTTTTGCAATACAGCACATCACGAATCTTTGAACATATCGGAGCGGGCCATTCGCAATGCGGATCTGCTTTGCCGAAAGATATTCCGGTATCGAGAAAGACTCCATGATTTCAGGCCGGAAATAACCATCCTTTCCAAACTGCTGTCCGGCTTCCACAAATGGCTGCAACAGTTTTGCTCCTAGTCTTCCTCCCATCAGGCTGAGACCGAACATATCTCCTTTGATGATCGTTCCGCCATACGCACATCCAAGCTGTGCCGGAAGCATTTTTAAGAATTCTTCGCAGCATCGTCCTTGAGATACTTCCGGGAATCCTCCCTGCAGGAGAAAGGATATTTGGGTTCCCGGCTGTTCCTTTGCAGATACACCTGCTAAAAACTCCAGCATAATCCCTGGCACATTCTCTACATAAAGCGGCAGGGCAAACAGGACATTCTCATTCTCTTCAAACGCAGCCTTTGCTCTCTTCCACTGTTTTCGGTCTGAGAGATACCAAGTCTCCGATGTATTCCCGCTGCTATTCAAACCCGCGCCAAATGCAGCAAGGATCTTCGCAGTGTTGCTCTTAGACTGTGTACGGGCAGCACCGCTGATCATTACGAAATGCATACAGCCATCTCCTTCCACGCTTCAATTGGATATGCCCCCAGACTGATTCCATGAAAATTCAAACAAAACCGACTCATCCAGTGTGATAAATAATCCTTATTTCCTTCACCTGCATATAGAAGCCCGAATTGGAATTCTTTTTTATAACGAGGAACATGGCGTGTCTGTCCGTTTTCAATTCTGGTATACATAGTCGCCATGGGCAGCATCCGGTCTATTATATTTTTCATTTTATAGCCAACAAATCCTAGTGTCGTATCAGAGATAAAAACAGTAACATCATATTGCAAATAAGCCCTTAGGATCTGTTCGTAATCATCTTTGACAGCGCAAATACCAGGTGTTTTTAACCAACAGGCATTGCAGCCAATACAAGGTGTTATCTTCATATCTTTTATATAAAATGTCTTACACTCCGCCGTCTTTTCCTCCAGGCGGCATATTGCTTTTTCTGCCAGCAGATGCTCTTTAGGCAATGTATTGATAATTAACAGCCTCATTCTTTTTTCTCCCTTCTATTCAATAGGGCCAAAAAAACCGGCCCTGCAAATAATACTGTAAAGCCGGTGGAATCCCCCAAGTCAAGAGGAAAGTGTAATTCATTTTAGAGGAACCCATACTTCGTAAATGTGTTTGTCTATATCCTCATTTGGCATCGCCATACGGACAAAAATATACACCATACCGCGAAACGCTGCCTGATTTTCTTTTGCCCATGCATGGCACAGAGAAAACATCTTTTCCGGAACCGAAGTGTCATTATTATCTGCAAGCAATGTGGTATACAGGCATTTTCCATGCTCCAGATAAACATTTTGCTTCTCATGTTCTATTTTTCCGGCAGGTTTTACTACATACATTTCTGAGCCTTTGTAACCTGTTTCATCAAAAGTAAGCGTCCGAACCATGCTTGAAAGAATATCCTCATTCTCCACGTTGAGAAACCGCAGCACTTTATTCCTGTACTCTCCAAAGGAAGCTACGGAAGGAAACCGCTCTGCCACATAATAAAGCGGTAGTTCCCGGATCTCAAGCTTACCGGTATTCTCGGAAAACTCCTGATAAAAACGCTGTGTCTCCTTCAGACGCTTCTGCATCTGAGAAAGCCGGTCTATCTGAGCCTGCAGGCTGTCTGACTGTTGCTGAAGCTTTTCGGCATATTCCTCTGGCTTTGCCTCTAGTATTCCTTTGATGGCAACTGGTGAAAATCCCCGTTTCTTATAGAAATCAATCGCCATCAGACGGGAGATGTCAAACAAGTCAAATTCACGATATCTGCTATACTGCCCTCTTTTCGGCTTGATAAGTCCGATTTCCTCATAATACCGCAGGGTTTCACGGGTAAACCCCAGATGTTCAGAAATATCTTTCGTATGATAAACCGCCGATTCCGCAATATCTACAAGTATGTCGCCAACTGCCTGACTCTCTTTTGCTTTGATAGTATCTCTGGAATAACGCTTATCCAAGGGTTTTGGAGCGTCGGCCGGAATAAACCAGGTCTTTCCTTTTTTTACAGCGCCCTCTATCCTTCCGGCCTCACAATAATAAGCAGCCATCCGGCTGGACACTTTCCATTTATTTGCAATCTCTGCAGCAGTGAGATAATCCATTTCCATCCCTCCTGCATCTATTATATTTCAGATACCTGAAATATACAAGAAAGTAACTTTGGATTTATTAAAATTATCACCAGCTTGGCATTCCTTTGCCTAACAGGAAATATTATAGTATTTGTGATTTCATTTATTTCTCCCGTTCTTTATGTGACTTGATGATTCGCAAAAAATCTACGGGAAGCAAAAGCACCTGTTTCTATAAAAATAAATGCCGTCGGAATAACCCATATTGCATATAATATGCCGTTATCCATTTGTTCTATTGACATGAGAGAAACAAATTGAGCATGATACATAGGTAAAAGCCCTATAAACCGAAACAATGGATTACTTTCCGAAATGGGTAATACAGCAGGGAAAAAGTACACTGCCGCTGAAGCAACCAGAGCCACCATCTGATTCCTGCTGATAGCTGAGATTAGCAGCGTAATTCCCGCAACACTCAATGTTCCCGTAAAAGCCAGCAAAACTTGATATTTCAGCAAAGTTCCACAGGTAATATTAAAAGGAATATACCCATTATCAAATGGCATAGGCGCAAAAAGAACGCTGCAATTCAATCCATCTCTTCCATATAGAACAAATGCAAACAAAATATTGACGGCAGCTACTGCCAGTGTCACTATAAATGCAGCAATCAAACCAGCGCCCACTTTCGCCGCCCCACATTTCGTCCTTCCATATCTACTTGTAAGGATAATATTATCCACTCCGCCATATTCACCACAGAAAACAGGTGCGGTCATAATAACAATAACCAGCGAAAGAATGAAAAAAATCTTAACCATGTTCTGGCTCGTTGTAAGCCAGCCGTCAACATAACCAATCCTGACTTCCTCACCGCCAAATGCATCCGAAACACGAACACCGTTCCAGTTTCCATTCATATCAGAAAACCGCGTAAAAACTGCAGACTGCAGAGCGTTATGATAGAGATACGCAGCATTCATTCCATGTAAGTTCGTTTGGGCAGCAAAGTCATTCATCATTTGCTGAACTTTTTCATCTGTCAATACTCCCTCATATTTCGCCGCAATCTCCTTATCAATCTCTACGGCTGTTTTTCCTGTCCCTTCCTTGCTCACTCCATCAAATGCGTATTTATTTTGATAGCTGGAAAACCCCAAAATGGCAGAAAAAAACAGTACAAAAAGCAAAGCAATCTGTGTCAGGCGTTTTGAAAATATTTTTCGTAATTCAAATTGAATTAGTTTTTTCATTCTTCTGTGCCTCCTTTGAAATAAAATAGATACAAATCTTCCAAATTAGGCTGCACCTGCGAAGCATCTGCCATAGGCGGATGATCTGCAATGATCCGTAAAACCGTTTTGTTATTATTCATGTTGCGCAAATTGCTGGTGTTAAATGCTGCTGCATATTTCTCCGCCTTTGCCGATGGGACAATGCACTCCCACACCTGCCCATTGATTTCAGACGTGATCTCCTGTGGTTTCCCGAAGTGAATAATTGAACCGGATTTCATCATAATAATTTCCTCTGCAATAAACTCTACATCAGAAACAATGTGGGTAGATAAGATTACGATACGATCTTTTGCAAATGCACTGATCAGATTACGAAAACGGACACGCTCTTTAGGGTCAAGCCCTGCTGTCGGCTCGTCTAAGATTAATATACGCGGGTTATTCAACATTGCCTGTGCAATTCCCAATCGCTGTTTCATACCGCCGGAAAAGGTTTTAATTTTATGTCTGCTTTCTGCAGATAATCCTACCTCTTCAAGTAATTCGTTTGATTTTTTCTGCGCCGCTTTTTCACCCACTCCCTTTAGAGCTGCAACATACAGCAGAAAATCAAGTGCGGTAAAATCGGGGTAATACGCAAAATGCTGCGGCAGATATCCCAAAAGATTCCTATACTTTTCTCCAAGCCCTGCAATGTTTTTCCCATTCAGAAATATTCTTCCAGAAGTAGGTTTTTGAAGATTGCACAGCAGTCTCATAAATGTAGTTTTCCCCGCGCCATTTGCCCCCAATAGTCCATAAACACCATTTGATAAAGCAATGTTCAAATCATTTACGGCTGTCTTCCCGCCAAATTGTTTGGTCAGCCCGACTGTTTTTAAAACCATGTCAAACTTCCTTTCCTATGTTTTTATGACGAGTATAACGCGTAAATTTCAACTTTTTATCTACAAAGAAAGATTTTTGAAAAATGCAGATACCATAGCTCCATTCGGCGTATTATCAATGTTCAGATATCCGCCATGATGTTCGCAGAGCAGCCTGCAGATATATAATCCAAGGCCAAAGTGTTCCGCACGGTCTTCTTCTGTGAAATATGGATTCGTTACCTTATGTACAATATTCTTATCAAAGCCTTTTCCGTCATCCAATACCATGATCAGCAATCCTTTATTCTGTAAAGAAAAAGACAATGTAATGGACGTCCGGGCATAGCGGACGGCATTTGCTAACAGATTATTGCATACTTGTAAAATGAACGATCTATCTATAAAAAGTTCACAGGCAGGCACCTCATTTTGCAGGTGCAATGCTTTTCTATTTTGTGTACATACCATTTGTGCGTTTTCCTGTAGAGAAGACAAAAACGGCTGCAGAGAAACCGCCTCGTACTTCGGCTGTGTGTCCTCCAAACGCCTGAGACTGCTCATACTGCTTACATAAGCCTCCATACGGGATATGTGTTTTCCCATAGTAGCAGCGATTTTTCTTGTCCGTTCATCTGCATCTACCTGCAGCATTTCATTGTAGCCTTTTAATACTGTAAGCGGGGTACGCAAATCATGAGCAAATGCCGCATTAAGTGCTTTCCGTTCTTCGACCTGCTTCCACATTTCAGAAAAATTATTTACAAGAGCCGTGCGCATGATTTCAAAGGAATCCACAAGCTCCCCCAACTCATCCTTACTGTCGTATCCTACCGCAAAATCCAAGTCATTATTTGATATTTTTTCAGCCGCAATGCGCAAGTTTGCAAGCGGCTTTTTCAGCTTGTCCCTGTAAAACAGAAATGCCGCCGCTATAATACATAATGCGGAATAGACAGGTGCAGCAATCGTAGAAAACAGTTCTAATAAAGTGATAATACGTTCATCCTGCCCGGAAGGCATAACAGGTACATTCCCGATATAGGTGCCGTCGCCCAGTCGTTTGCCCTGCTCATTTGTCAGGTAATATTTTTCACCGGCCAACGGGTAAGACTTCCTTATTGTATCCACTGTGTTATCGCATATGGAAATTGTCATGATAGAGAGAATAAGAGCAAGTACCGCAAAAACTGCCACGTAGAGCACCAGACTTTTCCTAAGAGATAAATTCAGTCTATAGTGCTTTATTTTCTCCATTTGTATCCGCACCCCCAAACTGTTTCAATATATGCCCTGTCCGTATATGCTGCAATCTTTGACCGTATCCTTCGGATATGCTCCGCCACAACACTGCTGTCCCCCATGCTGTCATAACCCCAAATGCGCTCATAAATCCGTTCTTTCGTAAAAACCTGTCCCGGATTTTGAGATAACAGTTCCACAATATCAAATTCTTTTTTAGCAAGACCAAGACGCTGCCCCTCAAAGAAAAGGCAGCGCTCTAAATAATCAACCGTCAGATCAGCGGAAAACTTAATCTGCGCATCAAAGGTACGCCGTGCTTCCCGGCGCAAATGCGCAGTCACCCTTGCTTCAAGCTCCATAAGGGAAAAGGGCTTGACAATATAATCATCACCGCCAGCGGCAAACCCTTTTACTTTGTCTGTATCTTCTATTCGCGCAGTCAAGAAAAGAATAGGGCAGGACACATAATCCCGAATACGTTCGCAAACCTTCAGGCCATCCAGTCCGGGCATATTAATATCAAGCAAGATAATATCCGGTTCCTGTTCCACTTGCTTTAATGCTTCTGTTCCATTTACGGCTGACAGGACAAAATATCCTTTGCTTTCAAAAAAGGCACGAAGCATTGACACAATATCTGCTTCATCATCCGCTATTAATATTTTTTTACGCATGCTGGCATCTCCCCAATTGCCTGGCTTCCTTTTTTCTCTACTGAAACCGCAATTCTCTTAATCCGAGAGGCTAACTCCCCGTTTTTCTCCAGAAAGACTGCCCCATAAGATTCTGCCCTCTTTATTTCCATACTGTCAATATCACCGGACATCAAAATAAACGGTATATTCATGTCGCTCCGTATCATCTCCTGTAGCAGAACAACACCTGTCTCACCGCGCATATGCAAATCAGAACAGACCAAATTGACCTTTTTATTTTTCAGAATCTCCATTGCCGCATTCACTCCCGACGTTGTATATACGATAAACTCTTTCCTAAACACACGCTCCAGAATCTTTAAGCAATCGAAATTATCATCTACAAATAATATTTTAATCATTGATTAACCTCAAATTATCTTTCCAAAATCTATGGCGCACTGATTGTATCCACGTATCTGCCTATTCTGCCGTCTTACCTTTTCACATACATCAAATCCTGTTCCATCCGGTAAAGTAACATCAAGCAGTAATAGATCGTACTCACTGATAATTGACAGGGACTCAAGGGCTTTTTCCACTGTCCGTACAACCGTAACATCAAATCCGTTCTTCCCTAGAGAATACTTGAGTCCATCTACCAGACTCACATCGTCCTCTAATAATAATATTTTACTTATCTTTAGCCATCTCCTGCCACACAGATATTTTCTTTCATATGCTCATGGGCAGCACATCAAAATCTTCTGATTTAAAGTTAGAATAGTATCTCCCTTTTTCAGCAGTAAATTTTAAAACACAATAATCAGGATCTGTCACGCCCTGGGGATAATACATAGTATCACCCTCAAGCCAGATCATCTGCTTAGCTTCAGCATCCTCTAAAACCTCCATGGTGCCAATCAGCATAACTCCACGGAAAAAACGTTTGTCATAAAAATAAATGCTGGCATTTGGATTTTCCCTGTATTGAGCTACCCGCATAGAAGATGTATTAGTTGTAAACCAAAATTCCTTGATTCCCACTCGTTTTCTGGGCGGCAGCATAGCTTTCATATTTGGGAAACCTTCCGCGGAAATCGAGGCAATGAATGAAACTTTCTGCTTATCTATTAAGTTTCCTATTGTTTGTTCTGGATTTCTCATTTTGTCGTCTCCTCCACTCTTTTCAGCAGCGTTCCCGTCTCCAGTATATTTCCTCTTAGAAAGGCATTAACTTTCATCCGCTTTTTCCCAGGAAGCTGCACTTCTTTACTTGCTTAATCCTCCAACTTACAATTTTGCTATCGCTTTTCTGAGATCTGCAATATACCCGACCTGCTGCTTTTTCAGATACCCCTTTACAAACAAATTCATAATCGGGTTCTTCACCTGGACTTGTTCTGTAAAAGTAATCTGTGTACCATCATCGCAGCTCTCAAATATGCCGCTCCAGTGACCTCTCATGTTCTGATTTTCCATATCAAAGCGGTATTCTCGGTATGGCTCCTTTGCAGTGATCCGAAAATGTGTTACAAATTTATCCCTTGTATACTCGTCAAAACGATTTTCATCAATTATTTCGATTTTAGATAAATCACTTCGCCATTCAAAATTCTCATTATCTGTAACAATATCCCAGGCCGTTTTACAGTCGCAGGGAAACTGTGCTGTCACTGTTGAGCTCTTCACAGGACATCCCTCCATTCTTTTATTGCTTTTTCCAGAAGGTCCATTTTACTGCATTCTGATATCCAATCTTCTGATAAAACCTGTTTGCACCGCCTGTCATATGCGTTGCCCCTAGCGCCTTTGTTCTCCGATACATTTCAGACAATGCCGCTGCGGCGAGACCTTTATGCCGGTATTCGGGAATCGTGCAGAGCGGTTCCATGTACGCCAGATGATTTTTAGGAGTCCACCACATGCCTGCATAGCAGACATATTCCCCTGACTCATCCGCAATCACCACGTCAAGCTCCGGCGTTGCATGCGGTGCGGTACTCAGCAAATAATTATGCTGTTCATACTGATGGTTCCATGAACCTTCGCTCTGTTCATGGTCAAACCCCTTCCAGCAGCATTCTCCTACTTTTGACATGTCGTAACTGTTCAGCATCCCCTATGAAAAGATAAACATAGGGTCGCCCGAAACCGCA
>OFHB01000370.1_pt1 | contig 31907 bp, 35 predicted proteins | sample 1521881 | NCBI WGS metagenome assembly OFHB01 (sample SAMEA3504090, study PRJEB24116) | mouse gut metagenome | biome: mouse gut; feature: mouse-associated habitat; material: faeces | place: Denmark | collected 2011
GGCCTCCGCGCCCCTGGACATACCGGCGGAGACGGAGCTGCGGCGCATTCTGAGCTTTGATTCCGATGCCTCCCTGTCCGCCGTGGAGGGCGCGTCCATCCGGCTTGCGGAGGGCTGGGAGGAGTCCGCCTTCCGCACGGATCAGCGGGTGTGCCTGATTCCGGAGGGCATGGAGGCCCAGCCGGGGCCGGACGGGGCCCTCTATGTGTCCACCAGAGAGAAGATGACCGGCGTGTCGGTGGATCTCCAGGTGATCGGGACGGTCTCCGGCGGGCCGGGGAACGTGATCTGGTGTCCCTTCCGCGTCCAGCGGCAGGAAGGGGTGTCCGAGGCGTTCCAGGTGGACAGCTGCTCCTTCGACATCGGGGACAACGCCCGTCTGGAGGAGTGCAGGGCGGCCATTTACGAGACCTTTGTGGAGCCGAAGCTCTCCAACGTGGGCGATTTTATGACCTACGGCGTTCTGGTGCAGGACGAAACCTATCTGGCGACGATGGAGGAGTTCCGCTCCAACCTGTCTCTTCTGCGGGTGCTGCTGCCGGTGCTGATTATGGGACTGGCTGGCACTACCGTCGTAATGATCGTGACGGGGCGGATCTCCCAATGGATGATCGAAAGGAAGGAGAAGGAACATGAGTGATCTTTTTCAGGCGTGTTCCTGCTTTGGTCTGCTGCTGGCAATGGGCAGCTTTCAGCTGGCCAGGAGCATCAACAAGCGGGCAGGAAAGGAAATCTGCAACCCGCTGCTGTTTGCCACACTGCTGTGCGGGGCGGTGCTGCTGGGGACGGGAACGGAATATGATACCTTTTATGAAAACGGCGGAAAAATTCTGGAGTTCTTTCTGACGCCAGCCACCATCTGTCTGGCGATTCCTTTGTACAAGCAGTTTGAGCTTCTGAAGAAAAACGCCGGAGCCGTCCTGGCAGGATGTCTGGCCGGTGTAGCTGCCCATATGGCGGGATGCGCAGCAATGCTGGTCCTCTTCCAGATGAAGGATGCGGAGTACATCTCGCTCCTGCCCAAATCGATTACCACGGCTATCGGCAAGGGACTCAGTGAAGAGCTGGGCGGTTTTCCAGCTATTACCATGGCTACCATCATGCTGACAGGACTGTTTGGAGCGGTGGCCGCCCCCTCCCTGCTGAAAATCTTCCGGGTGACAGATCCAGTAAGTCAGGGACTTGCTATTGGTACGTCCTCTCATGCAGCGGGAACCTCCCGGGCAGTGGAGCTGGGGGAAATCCAGGGGGCCGCCAGTTCGCTTGCCATTGTGACAACTGGATTGCTGACTGTAGCCGCTGCACCAGTGATGGCAGGGTTAGTCAGGTGAATGCCTGATTATAAAAATGAACCAAGAAGCCCCGCCGGATGGCGGGGCTTCCTGGTGTGTGTTGTGTGTGTTTTAGGAGGGAGAAATCGCATCGGGTGTTACCCCTTTGCTGATTATGATATTACAGCAGTTTTAAGAAGAAATCATGTACGCCATGTAAACATTCTATGAACGATTCCTCGAATTTTCCCGAATTACTCCGAATCCATGCTAGATACGACCAGCTCCTCCGCCTCCAGCAGCGCACTTACCAGCCTGCCCCGGATATACGCGCATTCGGTAATGTTGGTACACAGCGGATTGCGTATAACCTCATCCAGGGCCGTTATCGCGTTGTCTACCTTTCCAACCAGCTGGGCATATGCTTTTTTATAAATATCCATAAGTTTTCCTCCTTTTCTATTGCGTCATTATAGCGTCAAACCTGCACATTATGTTGAATTGACGCTATTATGATGGCAGAAGAATGTCAAAGGAGCTTTTATGGATAAGCAGGAAAAGGTCAGATTTACCATGCGGATTTCCCAGGAGCTCCTGGATAAGCTGGGCTATATCGCGGAGTATTACGGCAGAACAAAAAACAAAGAGCTGGAACAGATGATTCTGTCCCGTATCAGAGCTTTTGAAAGCAAACATGGACCAATTTCTATTGTGAAAGAGGACTGAGGCATCAGTCCTCTTTTTCGGTTGCTTTCACAGGGGTATTGGGGTATAATAAAATAAAAGAACTTCTCTGTGATCGGAGGTGTCGTTATGCTCAGCTTGCAGGAGATCAAAAACGGCGTGGCAGCCGCGGCGCGGGAGTTTCCCATCAAAAAGGCGGAGCTGTTCGGCTCCTATGCCAACGGCAGCAATACGCCTGACAGCGACGTAGACCTGCTGGTGGAGTTTACTGTCCCAAGGATCTCCTTGATAACGCTTAACCAAATGAAATACCGGCTGGAAGAAATTTTACAGACAGACGTGGATGTGATACACGGGCCGCTGACAGACGGATGCATGATTGAGATCGATCATAGGATTACGCTGTATGGAGCATAGAGACGAGATTATCCTTCCATCCCGTGGAAAGCAATTGCTGGATTCCGGGATATTGCCGCCCATAAATACCAAACGCTGAAGATGGAATACGTATTCGAAACAGTCACAGCTGACTTCCCTATGCTGTACCAAGAAATAACAAATATTTATCAAAAGACCCGAAGCGCCGCCGCTTCGGGTCTTTGCCGTCTGGGTTTCTCCAGATCAGAGCTCCATCAGATCATGAGGCACGCTGATGAGGTTTTCACAGCCGCCGTCCCGGATGATCACCTGGTCCTCAATGCGGACGCCGCCCCAGCCGGGGATATAGAGTCCGGGTTCGATAGTGGTCACGATGTTCTCCTCGTAGACGTCCGGCGCGTCTTTGCGGATGAAGGGAAGCTCGTGGACGAAAAGGCCGATTCCATGTCCGATGCCGCCGTAGTGATAAGGGAAATACGGCGTATCCTGGATAGCCCGGATGGAGGCGTCATAGATGTCCCCGCCTTTTACGCCGGCCTTCATCACGGCGAGGGAATCTTCGACCATCCGCTTCTCCAGTTCGTATACCTCTTTCTGCCGGTCATTGGCCTTGCCAACCACCACCGTGCGGGTCATGTCGCTCATGTAGCCGTTGAACTGGCAGCCGTAGTCCATGAGGACGAAGTCACCGTACTGGAGGGCGCGGTCGGAGGGGATGCCGTGGAGCAGGCTGGTATTGGGGCCGGAAATAAGGATGTTGCCGTAGGGCTGGGTATCCGCACCCTCGAAAACCATGTATGAGGAGAGCCTGGCGGCCAGCTCCTTCTCCGTCACGCCTACGCGGATGTCCTTTATGATGCGGTAGAAGGCGCGGCAGGAAATGTCGCAAGCCGCGCGGATGTACTCGATCTCCTGGGGAGTCTTAACGCTGCGGAGTTTCTCCACCACGTCCTGGACAGGGACCAGCTCCGCGTCCGTCTCCCGTCGGAGGGCGCTGTATTCGTTATAACTCAGTGCGTCGGACTCAAAGGCCAGACTGTGGAGCTTCTGCTCCTTCAGAATATGGGCAACAGCCTTCATAACGCTGCCACCGGCGTCCCTCCAGTTGACGGTGGTAAAGTCCGGCGCTTCAATGGACGCCTGCTCGGTATAGCGGGGGTCCGTGAGAAGGAAGCCGTCATCGGGGGTCATCAGGACGTAGGAGTCCGCGCCCTGGAAGCCGCTGGCCCAGCGGACATTCGGCTTCTTTTTCAGAAAAATGGCTTCGGCAATATTCTGCCGGAACCAGGGGAGCAGCCGTTTGTTGTACATCGTTTTTCTCCTTCTGTATCGTCTTATTTCAGAGAGCCGCTGCATCCGCAGCGGCCCTCTTGTTTCTATTTCAGCTTCTGCCACTCGCTGACAGCCAGCTGGTCGCAGCGGTTGTTGTAGGGATTCTCGGCGTGGCCCTTGACCCAGTGGGTATGGACCTGATGAATTTCGCAGAGGTCCAGGAGCGTTTCCCAGAGGTCCGGGTTCAAGGCGGGCTTCTTGTCGCTCTTGATCCAGTTCCTGGCGCGCCAGCCCTTGGCCCAGCCCTTGGAGAGGGCGTCGATCACGTACTTGCTATCGGAGTAAAGCTCGACGATGCAGGGCTCCTTGAGGGTCTGCAGGGCGCGGATCACGCCGGTGAGCTCCATGCGGTTGTTGGTGGTGTTCTTTTCGCCGCCGGAGAGCTCCTTGGTGTGGGGACCGTACTGCAGAATCGCGCCCCAGCCGCCGGGGCCGGGATTTCCGGAGCAGGCTCCGTCGGTGTAGATGGTAATGGTTTTCATGGATTTGCTCCTGTTTGGGTATGATGTAAGCATACTTGCTCAATCCTGTCGTGGTAGGCGCGGATGGACGCATTCAGCAGTGGCAGGTCGATGCCCTCACTGAATACAGCCGCCCGTCCGGCCCGAACCAGCGGAAGAAGCTGGGCGCGGACGGTCCGGAGGGAGGCGGCAGGCTTCGTATCCTCCAGAAGCTCCAGCATGGTTACGCCGTCCAGCAGAAGAGGACGGAACAAATCATCCAGAGCCGCCGCCTGACCAGCGGGCGTCTGCTCGCGGGTGCAGAAGTTATTGATCTCCGATTGCAGGTCCAACAGAACGCCCGGCGACTCCGCCAGGCGGCGGCAAAGGCCAGAGGGGGCCGGTTCTATCGTCTCCAGCATTCCAACAACGACCGTTTTGTCCAGGCGGGAGAGCAGATCAGCTTCTGTCAGGCGCAGGGTTTCCGGCTCGGAGGAATCCCGGCGTTTGTTGTTGATGAAGCAGTACTCCCCTCCCCCGCCGCCGGTATACACCACGGCGTGCTTGGACTCCGGGGAGACGCGCAGACCCAGCATAGCGGGTGGATGATTTTTCAGAAAGGAGCAGACCTCCTCCCTGCCCAACCAGCACTCAATGAAGGTAAATCCAATGGGGTGCAGATAGAGGTTAAACCACTCCGCGCCCTGGAGCATAGGCCCGGACAGATACCGGCGCCCCTCCCTGGCAAAGAGATAGGGCAGCTCCATTTCCAAAGCAATGGCCCGGTCTTCCACATCAACGCCGTACCAGTCCAGCAGATTAGCAAGCCCGGCGTAAGAGCAGGAAGCGTTAAAGGTCATATATTTCATGGGAGCGTATTCCTCCGCAGTCCGTCAGACGGGCCCCCCAGCGCGGCGCAAGCCGTGCGGCCATAGACAGACCGCTTTTGACGGCGCAAAGCGGATGCTTTGCGCTAAGGCAGCCGCAATCATAAAAAGGCCAAATAGAAGCATGCACTCCAAAAACGGCCCGTAGGGCGGATAAAAAGTTTTTCTTTTGATTCTTTTCTTTGTTCACAAAGAAAAGAATGTATGCCTCTTACTCCTCCGCGCTCTCTTCGTTCTCCTCCTCCTGCTCCCGCTCGGCCAGGGCAATGGAGATAACCTTGTCGTCGTCCTCTTTGAAGCGCATGACAATCACGCCCTGAGTGGAGCGGCCACAGGTCTTGATGGTGTCCACGGCGGTGCGGAGAAGAATGCCCTTTTCCGTGAGAACCAGAAGGTCTTCGCTTCCATCGACCACCTTGATGCCCACCACGCTGCCGGTCTTGTCAGTGAGGCCGTAATTCTTGATGCCCAAACCGCCACGGGCGGTGATGCGGTACTCCTCCACAGGCGTCTGCTTGCCGTAGCCCTTTTCCGTAATGGTGAGGACGTTCCTGCCGGGGATGGCGCGGGCCGCGCCGACCACGTAGTCCCCTTCCCGCAGCCGGATGCCGCGGACGCCCATGGAGCCGCGGCCTGTGGGCCGGACGTCGGACTCGTCAAAGCAGACGGCGGAACCATCGTGGGTAGCAATGAGGATCTTCATGCTGCCGTCCGTCTCCCGGACGGAAATGAGCTCGTCGTCCTCGTCCAAGGTCAGGGCCCGGATGCCGTTGCTGCGGAGGTTCTTCAGAGACTCGCCGGGGAGACGCTTGACAGTGCCGTTGCGGGTGACCATCACCAGGAAGCGGTCGCCGGTGGAGATGTCGTCGGTGTGGATCATGGCGCTGACGCGCTCGCCGGGCTCGATGGGAAGGATGTTCACTAAATTGGTGCCCTTGGCGGTCTTGCCGGAGGCGGGAATCTGATAGCCCTTCCGGCGGTAGACCCGGCCCATATTGGTGAAGAAAAGGACGTAGTCGTGGGTGGATGCGGTGAACACGGTGTTCACGTTGTCCTCCTCCTTGGTAGACATGGACTTGTTGCCCTTGCCGCCCTTGCCCTGGAGACGGTACTCGCTGGCGGGGGTGCGCTTGATGTAACCGCCGTCGGTGAGGGTGTAGACGCACTGCTCCTCCTCAATGAGGTCCTCCACGTCCAAATCGTCCTCGTCAAATCCGATCTCGGTGACGCGGTCGTCGCCGTACTTGTCGGCAATCTCCTGCAGCTCCTCCTTGAGGACGCCCTTCAGCAGGTTTTCGTCCGCCAGAAGGCTCTGGTAATAGGCGATGCGCTCCTCCAGCTCCTTGTACTCGGCCTGGAGCTTCTCCCGGTCCAGACCCTGGAGGCGGCGCAGCTGCATTTCCAGAATAGCTTGCGCCTGAACGTCGTCCAGGGAGAAGCGGGTCATCAGATTCTCCTTGGCGTTGTCGTAGCTGGTGCGGATGATGCGGATGACCTCGTCAATGTTATCCTGGGCGATGAGCAGGCCCTCCAGAAGGTGAGCGCGCTCCTGGGCCTTCTTAAGGTCGAAGCGAGTGCGGCGGAGGAGAACGTCCTCCTGGTGCTTGAGATACTCGTCAATGATGTGGCGCAGGGAGAGAATCCGTGGCTGGGATTGGTCGTCCACCAGGGCCAGCATGTTGATGGCGAAGGTGGTCTGAAGCTGAGTCTGGGCGAAGAGGCGGTTCAGAACCACCTGGGCGTTGGCGTCCCGCTTGAGCTCGATGACAATGCGCATACCGTTTCGGTCGGACTCGTCGCGGATGTCGGAGATGCCCTCCAAACGCTTATCCTCCACCTGGTCGGCCATGTTCTTGATGAGCATGCGCTTGTTGACCTGGTAAGGAATTTCGGTAATGACGATGCGGGTGCGGTTCTGGCCGAACTCCTCGAACTCGGCGCGGGCCCGGACCTTGATATGGCCCCGGCCGGTGGCGTAGGCCTGGCGGATGCCGGCGCGGCCCATAATGATGCCCTTGGTGGGAAAATCGGGGCCCTTGATGTACTCCATCAGGTCGCTGAGGGTGGCCTCCGGGTCCTCCAGGACGTGGATGCAGGCCCCAATGACCTCCCGGAGGTTGTGGGGCGGGATGTTGGTCGCCATGCCCACGGCAATCCCCACAGAGCCGTTGACCAGAAGATTAGGAAACCGGCTGGGCAGCACCCTGGGCTCCTTCCGGGACTCGTCGAAGTTGGGGTCCCAGTCCACCGTCTCCTTGTCGATGTCCCGCAGCATTTCGTTGGAGAGCTTGGAGAGGCGGGCCTCCGTGTACCGGTAGGCCGCCGGGGGGTCGCCGTCCACGGAGCCGAAGTTGCCGTGGCCGTCCACCAGCAGGTACCGGGTGGAGAAATCCTGGGCCAGGCGGACCAGGGCGTCGTAGACCGACTGGTCGCCGTGGGGGTGGTAGCGGCCCAACACGTCGCCCACACAGGTGGCGGATTTCTTGAAGGGCTTGTCGGAGGTGAGGTTATCCTCATACATGGCGTAGAGGATGCGGCGATGAACGGGCTTGAGGCCGTCCCGGACGTCGGGCAGGGCGCGGCCCTTGATGACGGACATGGCGTACTCAATGAAGGACTGCTTCATTTCCGGCACCAGGGGCGTCGTGGTTATCTTCTGATCCGGGTAGCGGATCTCTTCCGGATCGTATTGGGGTTTCTTTGACATTCTTATTTTACCTCGTAAGTTAAGGATTTGTTCTCTATCTAAACAAGTCAGAATGGGTACCGGTACGGTAAAGCAGAAGTTCTTCACCGTCCTGTTTGTAGATCAGCAGCCAATCCGGGCTCAGATGGCACTCCCGGTGTCCTACGTAGTCGCCAGTCAAGCTGTGATCTCTGTTTTTAGGAGGCAACTGATCCGGTATTCTCAAAATGTCGACGGCACGTTGTAAAAGCTCCATATCACAGCCCCGTTTTACACAGACCTTGAAGTCCCTCCGGAAGCGTGTCGAGTATCTGACTGACAGCATCGGTCAGTCCTCCATCAACTCGGAAAACAACCCCTGCGTAGAGCCTGTAAATCTGTGGCCGCCGCCGTTGTCCAGTTCCGCGAATGCCTCCAAAGTCTCATCCGCAGGCGTTTCATCCGGGACCGCCGCCCCTTGGAGATAAGAAATCACATAAAACAAGCGGCTCTCCGGGATCTGATCGATCAGGTTTTTCGCAATTTCTCGATTGCTCATAGTCTGACTCCCCTTTCTGACAGCATCAAAGAACTAATAGTCCAGGTTGACGGCGCTCTTTGCTTCCTTCTCAATAAATTCCTTCCTCGGCTCCACCTTCTCCCCCATAAGGAGGGTGAAGATCGCGTCCGCCTGGACGGCGTCGTCCAGCTCAATGCGGCGGAGGGTGCGGCGTTCCGGGTCCATGGTAGTCTCCCATAACTCGTGGGGATTCATTTCGCCCAGGCCCTTGAAACGGCTGATGTCAATCTTGGCGTTGGGGTTATCGCCGCGCATTTCGGAGGAGATCATATCCCGCTCCTCCTCGGAGAAAGCCAGGCGGGTATTCTTGCCCCTGGTCAGCTTAAAGAGCGGCGGCACGGCGGAATAGACATAGCCTTCCTCAATGAGGGGACGCATGAAACGGAAGAAGAAGGTCAGCAGCAGGGTGCGAATATGGCTGCCATCCACGTCGGCATCGGCCATGATAATGACCTTGTGGTAGCGGAGCTTATTTACATCGAAGTCCTCCCCGATGCCCGCGCCAAGAGCGGTGATAACAGGTTGGAGCTTATCGTTGCCGTAGACCTTATCCACCCGGGCCTTTTCCACGTTGAGCATCTTTCCCCACAGGGGCAGGATGGCCTGGAACCGGCTGTCCCGGCCCTGGGTGGCGGAGCCTCCTGCGGAATCGCCCTCAACGATATAAATTTCCGTCAGCTCAGGGTTATTCTCATTGCAGTCCCGGAGCTTGTCAGGCATGGCCGCACCGCCAAGGGCGGTTTTGCGGCGGATGGATTCCCGGGCCTTTTTGGCCGCTTCCCGGGCGCGGTTGGCCATCATGGCCTTGTCCAGAATCAGACGGGCCACCTTGGGGTTCTCCTCCAGATACTCCGTCAGCTTTTCGGTGACAATTGCCGCCGTCAGGGTGCGAATGGAGGCGTTGCCAAGCTTGGCCTTGGTCTGTCCCTCAAACTGGGCTTCGGTAAGCTTGACAGAGATGACACAGGTAAGACCTTCCCGGCAGTCCTCGCCGGAGACCTTGTCGTCTCCCTTGATGATGTTGTTCTTCTTGCCGTAGTTATTCAAAACGGTGGTAAGAGCGCGGCGGAACCCCTCCTCGTGCATACCGCCTTCGGGGGTGCGCACATCGTTGGCAAAGGAGACGATGGTCTCGTTGTAGTTGTCATTATACTGGAGAGCCACCTCTACGGAGGAGTCATCCTTCATGCCTCGCATATAGACTACGCCGTCATGGATAGGGGTCTTGTTATGGTTGAGCCAAGCAACATATTCCCGGATACCGCCCTCGTAGCACATGGCGTCGGCATCCTCCCTGCCCTCTCGCTTGTCAAAGGTGCTGATTTTCAGGCCGGCGTTGAGAAAAGCCTGCTGCTGCATGCGGGTATGAATGGTTTCATAGCTGTAAACGGTGACGTCAAACATCTCGGGATCAGGTTTGAAGGTAACGACGGTACCGGTTTTATCGGTGGTCCCCACGATCTTCATGGGCTGTGTAATGTCCCCGCGGGAGAATTTCATCTCATAAATCTGGCCATCCTTGTGGACCTGAACCTCCAGCCACTCGCTCAGGGCGTTGACCACACTGGCGCCCACGCCGTGGAGGCCGCCGGAGACCTTATAGCCGCCGCCGCCGAATTTTCCGCCGGCGTGAAGGACGGTGAAGACTACTTCCAGAGCGGGCAGTCCAGTCTGAGGCTGGATATCTACGGGGATGCCGCGGCCGTTGTCAGTGACGGTGATGGTGTCGCCTTCGTTGATGGTAACGGTAATCTCATCGCAAAAGCCTGCCAGGGCCTCGTCGATGGAATTGTCTACAATTTCATAGACCAGATGATGCAGCCCGGACTCGCTGGTGGAACCGATATACATGCCGGGACGCTTGCGGACCGCTTCCAGTCCCTCCAGAACCTGGATCTCACTGCCGCCGTAAGCGTGATCCACCTGGGTGACGGTTTCTTCCGTTTCCGTCAGTTCGCTCATTTCAATCAAATCAGACATAGTTTTTTGACCTCCTGTCAATGGATACGGTTGGATTCCAGCCGGCCGAGAAGGGTAGCCGGAGCCAGAGGGGATATATAAACCCGCTGCCAGCTGCCCCGTGGACAGCAGACAACCAGTGATTTGGGCAAATCGCCGCCGACGGCGGCAACCATGCCCTCGTCTTCCGCAGCTTTCAGATATTCTCTTGTACTTTTCGCCGTGGTGGCGTTATCCATATCAAAGACGGCAATGATGTCTTCCACAGGTACAGAGACATTGCTGCCAAGGTGTAAATACATGGACACTCTCTTTTCTTCCCCACCGGGAGGACTGAGATGGCAGGGCAGGCATTTATTGCAGGACAGTGGTTCCGTTTTTTACCCGGTAGACGTTTCCCTTCAGGAGAGAATGCAGCCGGTCTTCCTCACAGCAGGTAATAAACACCTGCCCGCTGCCAATGCGGTTAAGAACGTATTCCTGCCGCTTAGGATCCAGCTCGCTGAGCACATCGTCCAGCAGCAGAATCGGATACTCGCCGGTAATTTCCTTATGGATCTCCCGGGCTGCCAGCTTCAAAGCCAGAGCTGCCGTACGAGTCTGGCCCTGGGAGGCGTAGGAACGGGCACTCAGACCGTCCAAAAGAACTTCCATATCGTCCTTGTGAGGACCGGAGAGACACTGACGGCCGGATATCTCCGCATAATGGTGCTCTCGCTGGTGTTCCAGAAGCTGGACAACCAGAAGCTTGTGGTCTCCGAATGGATCGGAGACCGTCCTGACGGTTTTATATTGGATCTCCAGATGCTCCCGGCCGCCGGAGCATTCGCTGTGAGCTGTGGCGGCGCAGACGGAAAGAAGCTTGACAAAACGGGCGCGATAGTGAATCAAAACAGCGCCTGTTTCCGCCATACGGAGATTGAAATCCGGCAACGTGGCAATCAGGTCGGGACGGTCCGCGCAGTCCCGGAGGATACGGGTTTTGTGTTCGTGAAGACGCTGATACTCCGCCAGCGCCGCTGCATAACGGGGACGAAGCTGGCAGAGGGAGGCATCAATGAACCGGCGGCGGGCAGCCGCTCCCTCTTTGATAAGCTGGAGGTCCTCCGGGCAGAAAAAGACGGTATTCAGGACCGCGCTCAGATCCGTGGCCGCTTTGGCCGGGACCTGATTGATGGTAATCCGCTTCTTTTTTCCAAAGCCGGCGTCTATCCGGCTAACATACTCCCGGTTTCGAGTGTACACAGTTCCTTCCAGATGAAATCCCTCCTGATCAAAGCGGATCAGCTCACGGTCAAAGCGGGTGCGGAGGGATTTCCCTACGGAGAGAAAGACCATGGCCTCCAGAAGATTCGTCTTTCCCTGGGCGTTTTCGCCGCAGATAACGTTGCAGGTTGGATCGAAAACAATTTCCTGGGAGGCGTAGTTACGGAAGTTCTCCAGAGCAATGCGGTCAAGACGCATATGCGGTAGTACAGGTCCGGTTCCGGAAGGTGACGGCATCGCCGGGACGGAGCTTTTTTCCTCGCTGAAGGCAGGGCTGCCCGTTGACCAGCACCTGTCCGTCCTGAATCAGCTGCTTGGCTTCCCCGCCGGAGGAAACCATATTCGCCAGTTTCATCAGGTCCTGAAGACGAATAAAATCGGTTGTTATGGTAATTGTTTCCATATTAAAGTATACCCAATCAATTATTTTTCAGCCGGACGGGAAGGACCATATAAAGGAAACGCTCTTCCCCTTCCGTAGGGAGAATGATGCAGGGAGAAATACCGGTGTTCAGCTCCAGCCGGACTGCATCCGCCGGGGCGTATTTCAGAGCCTCCATCAAGTAACGGTTATTGAAGCCGATGGTCAGGCCGTTGCCGTCTCCGTCGATGGGACACATGTCTCTGGCTTCTCCGTTGACGGTTTTGGCGCTCATGGTAATCCTGCCGTTGTCAAAGATACATTGGACGGGGCTTTTCTGTTTTTCAGAAATGACTACCGAGACGCGGTCAATGGAGGTAATGAGGGCTTTTGTGCTGGCAGTGACGGCAATAGGGTTGACTCTTGGAATAGCGGCCTTGTAGTCCAGGAATTCTCCTTCCAGACGGCGGCAGATCAGTTGCTTGGAGCCTACTTCAAAAAGAAGGTGGCGGCTTCCGAGAGTGATAACGGCTTCCTCGTCGGAGTCCTCGCAGATTTTTTCCACCTCGTTCAAGGCTGAACCGGGGGCGACAAAGCGGAAGGAGCCGCCTTTGACGCCTTCCAGGGGTTCCCGGCGGAGAGCAAGGCGGAAACCGTCTACGCTGACTACTGTTAATCCTTCTTCGCTGATTTCAAAGAGGGAGCCGGTGTGGATGGGGCGGGCTTCGTCAGTGGAAACAGCAAAAGCGGTTTCGCCGATCATGGAGCGGAGAAGCTGCTGACGGATATGGATGGAGTATTGGTCCTCCACTTCCGGCAGTTCGGGGTAGTCGTCGGCGGACATGGCGATGATATTATAGTTGGCATCCCCGCAGGTCAGGTGGACGTTTAGACCGGTGTCGGAGGTGAAGGTAACAATGTCGTCAGGAAGGCGGCGGATGATTTCTCCGAAAAGACGTGCGGGTAGTACCAGTGCGCCCTCTTCGGTGATTTCAGCGTCCAGGGTGGTGCGGATACCAGTTTGCATGTTGTAGCCGGATATGGTCAATTGAGTGTTGGCTTGCAGAAGGATGCCTTCCAAAGCGGGGATTGCACTTTTTATGGCGACTGTTCGGGAAGCGGTGGCTATCGCAGATTGCAGGAGGAGTTTTTCACAGGAGAATTTCATGTTGTCAGAGTCCTTTCGGAGTTTTCTTGTGAGTCTGCGGGTTTGATGAGGATTTATATAGAAAAGAATAATAGATATTTTTCGGTAGAAGAAGCGGTAGGGAAAAAAATTGTGGATAATGTTGGAAGAGGTCTGGAAATACTGGGAAATTTCATGGGAAATATGTTGTGGAAAATGGCGGGGAATAGAGTATGATTTCCACAGGGTGAAGGGTAGGGCAGGATTTCCACAGGGTGTGTGGAAAGGAAAAGGTTTGTTTTGTGGAAAACTTGGGGGAAAATGTGGAAATGTAGCGAGGGCGGCTGATGTTATTTGGTAGCGTTGATGTTGGTGATGATGGCTTTTACCATTTCAGCATAGGCGTTATCTGTTTTCATGCGATTTTCTACCTTGGTAACGCCGTTCAGAGTGGTGGAGTGATCACGGCCGCCAAAGAGTTTTCCGGTTTCTTCCAGGGATAGGCTGGTCAGGCGGCGGATGAGATACATGGCAATCTGGCGGGAGTTGAGAATATCCCGGCTTCGGGAGGGACCGCGGATCTGATCTTCCTCGATCCGGAAATAGCGGCAGACTTCCTTGATGATGTTGTCTGGGGTGACGGTAAACTCATTGGAGCGGATCATGTCCTGAATAGCGCGGTCTACTGTGGTCTGATCGATTTCAATGCCTAAGTCGTGGAAGGCTTTGATTTTGTGAACGGTACCTTCCAGCTGCCGGACGTTGGATGTGATTTTGTTGGCGATATAGCTGGCGATCTGGCCGTCCAGAATCAGGCCGAGGTTAGCGGCTTTGTTTTTGACAATGGCAACTCGGGTTTCCAGGACGGGCTGCTGCACGTCTGCCATGAGGCCCCACTCGAAACGGGTACGGAGACGGTCGTCCAGCAGCGCCATCTCTTGTGGAGGACGGTCGGAGGTCAGAACGATCTGCTTCTTACTTTCGTACAGGGTGTTGAATGTATGGAAAAATTCGTTCTGGGTCTCCACTTTACCGGCCACAAATTGAATATCGTCTACCAGCATCAGATCTGCTTCCCGATACTTGACGCGGAATTCGCCGGCTTTGCCGGTACGGACGGCTTCGATGAAGGCATTGATGAATTCGTCGCCCTTGATATACAGAATTCTGGCGGAGGGACTTTTCTGCCGGATTACATGGGCGATAGCGTATAGCAGGTGTGTTTTACCCAGGCCGGAGCTGCCGTAAATGAACAGAGGATTGTAGTGCTGGCCGGGAGCGTCCGCTACAGCCCGGGCGGCGGAACAGGCCAGCTGGTTGGAAGGGCCTACCACAAAGGTTTCAAAGGTGAATTCCCCGCTGTCCATGATGGAAGCGGGTTTGTTTTCCTGCGGCTCCTGCCGGAGGCGGAGGCCATCGTCATCCAGAAGACGGACGGTCATGTCGGAGGAAAAGATATCCTTCAGCCCTGCCTCAATGTTTGGCAGAAACCGGTCTTGAATATTGGTCCGTTTGAAGGCGTTGGGACAGTGGAGAACCAGCTCGTCCCCCTCCAGTGCGATGACGGTGGTTTCATCAAACCAGGTTTTGATCGTCGTCTCTGACAGGTCTTCCCGGAGCCGGTCCAGGATCATGGACCAGATGTCGGAAACAGATTGCATAAAGCTCTCCCTTTCTTTTTTCTCTCGGTTCCATCTCTCTTGCTTTGCCGTTGTGGCAATGGTATATCTTGTTTATTATATCAAAAATAGCCGGTGATTGCAACAGACACTTATTCTAATATAAAGAAATTTTTGAGGGTCCAGAAAAGTTGTGCTTGCATCAGGTGAGAAACGGTGCTATAATCCCTTTATTCTTGAAATGAGAGGCTTCCGCAGTGAAAAATGCCGTCAAAGGAAATATCCATTTTTTTGCCTTTATCTATGAGAAGTAGATAGGGTGGTTTTACTGTGGCGAAAAGTAGTTGTAAAGAGGCCATACAGTGGAACAGCGCTGTATGGCTCTTTTTATACCCTGGAAAGGGAAATATATTGCCGCCGCTGTGCGGCGGCGGAAAGAAGGCTTGTATGGCTGCTCTGTTTGATCTGCACTGTGATACGTTGACCCGAAATCTTTATTCTCCCTATGAGAAGGAAACCGAGACGCTGGATAATCCCGCTTTTCATCTTTCATTGGGGAAAATGCCTGCCGGGACGAAGTGGGTGCAATGCTTTGCTGTATTTGTTCCTGATGAGCAGCGAGGAGAGGACGCGGTGAAATTTTTTGACCGGGCTGCGGCCTCCTTTCACCAGCAGGCAGAATGGCATAAGAATCGCTTGGCGGACTGCCGCTCTTTCGCAGAGATGGAAAAGGCGATAGAGAGCGGGAAATTTGCGGGGCTGCTGACCATAGAGGGCGGAACGGCTCTGGCAGGACAGGTAGAACGGGTACAGGCCGTCTATGATGCAGGTGTGCGGATGATGACCCTCACCTGGAACGGGTCCAATGAGCTGGCCTCCGGGCATGACACAGAAAACGGTTTTTCTGCATTTGGCCGGGAGGCAGTGGCGGAGATGGAGCGGCTGGGTGTGATTGTGGATGTATCTCACTTGAACGACCGGGGCTTTGAAGATTTGCTGGGATTTGTGAAAAAGCCCTTTGCCGCTTCTCACTCCAACGCCAGAGCGGTCTGCGGACACAGAAGAAATCTGCCGGACGCATTTATCCGGGAGATGGTCCGGCGGGAAGGATTGATCGGGCTGACCTACGCAAGGCCGTTCCTGTCCGATGATGGAAGAGGGAGCCTGGATGATTTTTACCGTCATGTGTGTCATTTTCTGGAGCTGGGGGCAGAAAAGTGCATTGCTCTGGGCAGTGATTATGATGGTGCGGGGGTTCATCCGGAGTTGGATTCCGTAGAAAAGAGCTTGAAAATTGGAGAATATCTGACAGAGCATGGGATTTCCAGGGAAATTGCGGAGGGGATATGCTTTGGAAACGCCTGGAGATTTTTTGAGAAGTGGATGGGGTGATTTTTTCCGCCGGAGGCGGTAAACAGATAGGTTTTGAATTTCTTCTACCGTTTCACTTCCCGTTGTGGAGTTTTTGAGGTGGTGTTTCGCTGTCTCCGCTGTCTAGCGGTGCGCGGTATAAATAGCGCAGGATGCGGTCGCCCTGCGCTATTTCTTCTCCTCCCCCTTTTTTTCGCTTCTCAAATGCGTTGGCTATAAAAGACAGCATACCCCGTCCCCCCTCCTTCATATACTTAGGACAAGCCAATCTACGAAGGGGGACGACCAACATGACAATCAAACGAAAACCGAGACGGCAATGGAGGCGGACAGCGGCCGCTCTTCTGGCGGCGGGCGGTGTTCTCTACGTGGTAGCCGCTACGGCAGCCAGCCAGGATTTTTCCTCTGCCATCCGCGCGCTGGGAGAGAGGAACACAATTGCCCTTGGGCTGCTGCAGGGGCAGCTGGAGGGTCTCTGGAGCGGAGGCTCGCTTCCTCTCCATACGGCTCTGGCTATTGGCCAGAGCCCCATTCTCTTCTCCGGTCAGGAGGCAGTCATGGACCTGCGGCGCACCGAGGAGGAGGACGACACTGGCGTGGAGCCAGCTGTGCCCTCCGGGGACGGCGAGATGAAACCGCCGGCGGAGCCCGTCGTCCCGGTACCGGAAATACCGGAAAAAGCCCCTCTGCCGCTGGTTTTTGCGGACAACGGCGTTCAGGCCCGGACTTTGACCCCCACCTCGCCGGAGGGCTATGTAGTAACGGGGGATGTGTACATCAGCAATCGCTCAGAGCACTCCTTTGATGAAACGCTTTTTGACGGAACCTTTGCCGCCGCCTTGTCAGAGGAGGAAGGTCCGAAAGTGCTCATTGTTCATACCCACGGCAGCGAGGCTTACACTATGCCGGCAGGACAGGAATATGTCTCCAGCGGGGATTGCCGGACCACAGACTGCGATTTCAACGTGGTGCGGGTGGGAGAGGAACTGGCAAAGACTCTGGAGGAAGCTGGTATCGGCGTGGTCCATGATCCAACTCTGCACGACTATCCGGAGTACAGCGGCGCCTATGGCCGCTCCCTGACGGCGGCGGAGGCGGCTATGAAGGAACACCCCTCTATTTCTCTGGTGCTGGACATCCATCGGGACGCAGTTTCTGACGCGGATGGGACCCCGTATAAGGTGGTCAGCAATGTTGCAGGAGTAAACGCCGCCCAGATGTCCTTTATCATCGGCACCGACGGCGGCGGTCTGGAACACGATGGCTGGCAGGAAAATCTGAAGCTGGCCTCGGCTCTTCAGCAGCGACTGTTGGACCGGTTTCCCACGCTGATGCGTCCCATCTCTGTGCGCAATTCCCGGTACAATCAGCACCTGACGCCGGGAGCCCTGCTGGTGGAAATGGGGGCCGCCGGAAACTCTCTGGACGAGGCATTGCTCTCCGCCCGTCTCCTGGGGCAGGCCATTGCCCAGACCTTTCAGATGGAGGAAACCGGCTGATAGAATAAAAGCAGACCCCCATTTTTATGAATTTTTATATATTTTTAAGATTTATCTCTGGTTTTTTGGGATAAAAACCTTGCAACTGCGGAAAAAGTATGTTAGATTAATAAAAGCGATGCAGCGCCCTGGGGTTGATCCATGGGTGTTATGTACCAAAAGAAATAAAAAGGAGCTACCTTAAATGAACAAATCTGAATTGATTAATGCTGTGGCGGAGAAAGCCTCGCTGTCCAAAAAGGATTCCGAGGCTGCTGTGACTGCCGCCCTGGATGCCATCACCGCCGCTCTGGCGGAGGGCGACGAGGTCCGCCTGGTTGGCTTTGGCACCTTCGAGGTGAAGAAGCGGGAGGCCCGCATTGGCCGCAACCCCGCTACCAAGGAGGAGATCCAGATTCCCGCCACCAAGGTTCCCGCCTTCAAGCCCGGCAAGGCGCTGAAGGAAGTCGTCGCAAAGTAAGATATGGCCCAGGGGCGCGGCAAGCCGCGCCTCCAACTTTTTTGAGAGGAGTACATGTGTCCATGCGTCTGGATAAATACTTGAAGGTTTCCCGTCTCATCAAGCGGCGTACCATAGCCAACGAGGCCTGCGATAATCAGCGGGTCACGGTCAACGGCAAAATTGCCCGGGCCTCCTATGAAGTGAAAGAGGGCGACGTCATTACCATCCGGTTCGGCCAGCGGACCCTGGCTGTGGAAGTGGTTGCCGTTACGGAGAACGCCGGCAAGGCGGATGCCTCCGCCATGTACCGGGAGGTGCAGGCGTGAAAAAAGAAGGCTTCTGGGAACGCGGAGGCTACATTCTGCGGTCCGCCCGTCCGGGGGACGGGGACGCCTATTACGAACAGAATTACCATCCGCTTGATCCGGAAGCCGCCCGTCTGACCGGTTGTAAAGCTTCTTTTACAAAAGAAGAGGTCCTGCGCTTTTTCCACCTGGCTCTGACGGAGGAGGATAAATATCTTTTTCTGCTCATTGCGCCGGACGGGCGGATCATCGGGGAAAGTGTCCTTAATGAGATTGATTGGACCCTGCGCCGCGCTAACTTTCGCACCGCAGTTTATCATCCCGCAGAACGGGGAAAGGGCATCGGTTCCTGGATGGTGGAAACCACCCGGGATTTCGCTTTTGCAGAGCTGAAGCTGCACCGGCTGGAGCTGGACGTCTTTTCCTTCAATCCGAGAGCGGAGAGAGCGTACCTTCGGGCCGGCTTCAGGAGAGAAGGCGTTTTGCGGGACGCCGTCATGGATGGAGAAGGATATGGAGACGATATCCTGATGGCAATCCTGGAAGATCAGTGGCGGGCGCTGAAAGAATGATGGCTCTCCGGTTCTCTCTGTCATAAATCGGACAGACCCCCCATATACATGGTACAAACATGTACTTGGGGGGTCAACATATGCCGTATGAGGAACTGAGCGGGATGCAGCACCGGCTGGAGCTGGACGGCCGGGAGAGGCTGATGGTCTCCGGCGTGGAGGAAGTGGAGCGCTTTGACGAGGAGGAGATCGTCATGAGCACCACCGCCGGCACCCTGGTGGTGGGCGGCACAGGGCTGCACATCGGAAAACTGAATCTGGACGGCGGAGAGCTCCATGTGGACGGATCCATCCACACCCTGCTCTATGAGGACACCGCGCCCAGTCAGGGTGGCTTGTTCCGGCGTCTGTTCGGCTGAGTCCATGATTGGAATTGAGAACTATGTATCCGAGCAGCTGCTTCTCTTTCTGCGGTCTATTGGGCTGGGGCTGTGTCTGGGGCTGCTGTACGACCTGCTGGGTGCGCTGCGGGGCCTGGGGGGAAAGGTCTGGGGAGGCGTGATGGACGCCCTCTTCTGCCTGACGGCGGCGGTATCAGTGCTGTTTTTCATTCTGGCCGGAGATGGGGAGCTGCGGATTTTTATTGCGTTGGGAGTCGTTGGAGGAGCGGTTTTATTCTGGTGCCTGTTGGGCAGGATTCTGCGCCCCGTATGGGTCTTCTGGCTGGAGCTGATTTTGCTTCCGGCCCATATCATTCTGACTTTTATAAAAAAATGTGGTCATATCGGAAAAAAAGTCTTTTCTTTTTGCAAAAATTGGTATACAATGAAGGTCATATCACTGCGGGGGCGACGGAAGCCTCCCCCGCGGGAGGGAGAGGAAGATATGGGCAGACCGACCGGAAAGAAACCGGCGCCCCGAAAAAAACGGCGCGCCAGCACCCGGCCCAGCAGCAAGCTGACGATGCTGGTTCTGGCTGCCCTGCTGATTGGCTTGGGCGTGCAGATTTACAGCATGTTTGGACAGCTTCAGGAGGCCCAGGCATTGGAGGAGGTTTATGCCCAGCAGCTGGATGAGCTGCGGGACACAAACGAGCAGCTGAAGGAGGATTTGGACAACAGCGGAAATCAGGCCCTGATGGAAGACATTGCCCGGGATCAGCTGGGCATGGTTGCTCCGGGAGAAAAGGTGTTCCACTTCAGCAAATAGGCGAAAGAGTTGCGCGTATGGCAGGTGTGGCTGTACGCGCAACTCTTTTTTGAAATGGCTATGCCTGCAACGCCTGCGGAAAACGTTTTCCTCGCTATGGCTTCAAAGCCAATGCAATGGCATCCAGCTTTTCCGGCTCCTTGTCTCCACTCAGGCGGAAGGTGACAATCCGTCCCGGATAGAGCAGGAAATATTCGTTTCCATCCTTTGGCCGATAAACTGCCTCCGCACCCCAGGGAGCAGGGTTCAGCATTTCCATAGGCCAGGGGTCCAGACGCTCCCGCTCCTCTGCAATCAGCCTGTCCCAGCACTCCTCCAGCAGCCAGGGCCAGCGGGCGTCAAAGATTTGATAATGCAGCCTGGGAAGATCACTGCCCAAGCTGAGGGCATCCTGTGTGTACCGGCTGTAAACTGCCAGAGGCGAGCGGCTGATCTCCGCTTCATAGGTACAATGATCCTCCGGTGAGACGCTCCAGCCCAGGTCCTCCAGCGTTACCGGGAGATTGTCGTGAAAGATATTTACGGTCCAGGATACGTTTTCACGGGTTTTGGTGTATGTCTCCACCGGTTCCCTGACTTGATGAATCAGCCCCGCGTCGCTCAGGGAGCCAAAAAGCAAGGGCATGCTGAGGCCCGCCGCCAATCCCATCACCAGGGCAAAGACAACGTACAGACCCTTTGCCTTCCCCCGCTGAATGCCCCGGCGCTTCATGCTCTGCAAAATACGGCGTCCCAGGAATATGGTGCCGCCGTAAAAAGCAAGGTAGAGCAAAAGCATGACGCGCAGACCGGAGATTCCGGAATCCACAAAATAACCCAGCAATACAGCGAGACAGACTGCTATCATAACGCCGGAGATCCCCAGCCGGAAGCGGGTATGGGGTTTGACACAGGCTCCTCCATGGACTACGGCGCGCCGGGAACGCACCACCCAGAAAAGGTAGTCCAGCAGCATCAACGCACCATAGACGGCAATCCATGCCATCAGCAGCGCGGTGCTCAGCGATATATTCCGGCTGACAAATTCCATAGGGTTATAGCAAAATTCCTGCCAGTACAGCGGCAGGGTTATAGCGGGCAGCAGAAGAAGGAGCGCATAACTGAGCACATAAGTTTTGCGCATGGTCCGCCGGACGGCAGCCAGCTTCACCAACTCGTCGGTCTCAATGGGCGCAGGGTCCGGCTGAACGGAACGAAAGTACTGGACGGGGCCGTAAAATGCCGCCAGCTCCCATCCGGCAGCTTGGCAATAGTCCATATAGGTCTCCTGGCCCTCAGTAAGCCCAGGATCAAAGACGGAGGCCTCCGGGAAGAATGCCACGGTATATTTTACCTGTCCCGGTTCTCCCCGGCGGTAACGATATCCTAAATTGTCCACCGCCTCCAGCAGCCATCCCTTTTTCGCCATTTTTTCCAGATGTCTTGCAATCGCCTCCGTGTCGTCTATCTGGTACCAGATGATCTGACGCCTGGTATCTCTCATGCCTCCGCCCCCTCTCCGAATTTCTGATAGTCCTCGGTCTGCTGCCGCAGCCGCCGGACCTCCACCTCCAGCCGGAGGCGGCCCTTCACTGTGATCTGATAGCTGCGCCTCCTCCCCTCCGCTCTGGTCTCCTGAATAAACCCCTCCTGCTGGAAGCTCTCCAGCAGGCTGTAAAGAGTCCCCGGTCCGATCACTACACGCCCCTCGGTCATCCTGGCGGTCCGCTCCATCACATCCACGCCGCAGCACTCCCGCTGAAGACAGAGCAGGATGTAAAACATCTGCTCCGTCAGCGTCTGAAATTTCTCCCGCGCCATAAGCGCCTCCTTTCTGATGGAAGACAGTTCTATATAATATTGATATTCGATATTTCTGTTTTTACTATAACATCGATATTCGATATTGTCAAGAAAAATTATCCGGGCTGTCAAAATGTACATTCGCAGAAAAGAGCCGGCCTTCCGGCCGGCCCTTGGGCGTGGTTAATCTTTCTTTTTCTCTTCCGGTTTATCCTTTTCCGCCGCAGGCGGAGCGGTCCGCTCCATTTTCTTTTTCTTACGGCGGCGGAACAACACCGTCGTGCCTGCAATTATGGCCGCCAGAATCAGCAGTCCCACCCAGTTCCGGGCAATATAAATAGCGAAGTCGTCCAGTCCGGCGATGCCGTTATGCAGCCCGGTGCTGAAGGCGGAGGACAGCCTCTCTCCGAATGTCAGGGGCACTTCCTCATCTGTAGAAAGCCGGTAAACCTCCCGAAGGCGCAAGGAAATGGTGGAGTATCTGATCCGGCTGTCATATTTCCGGAGGCTGCCGGTGAGATATTCGATTTGCAGCTCTGTCTCACTGATGGCGCTTTCCAGGGTGATGATATCCTCCATGGTTTCCGCCTTACGCAGAAGCTCCTGCAAGCGCTCCAGTTTGGTCCGCTGGGTGGTCAGCCGGGCCTCCTCATCATAGTAAATCTCGCTGACGTCCTCCTGATACTCGGACCGGCCGGTTACATGAGCAGCCTCTCCCGCCCGGTCCAGAAAGGTGGTGAAGTTTTCCACCGGCATCCGGATGGTGCAGCTCATGCTCCGGAACCGGCTGCCCTGGTTGACGCTGCGGCTCTCAAAATAACCTCCCAGCTCTTTCACCGCGTCTGCCAGCGCCTGGGAAGCGCCGTCGAATTCCTTGGTTTCCAGCTCCATGTCGGCGGTGTAAATGATCTTGGCGCCAGCGGGATGACCGGTGGCCATATCAATCCCCGTGTAGCCGCTCTCCGCGCTGCCCGCATCCGCCGGGACCTCCGGCTCTGGCATCGGGGTATTTCCATCCCATCCGCGGTCCGCAGTTTCGTAGAACATGGCAGGAACATCCATGGCGGTGCTGGACTCCGTTGTCTGGCTGGCACTGCTGCCGTCTTTCATTCCATTGCCGCCGCAGGCGGCAAGAGACAGAAGCAGCAGTACTGCCATCCAAAGTGTGAAAACCTTCTTTTTCATCTTATTCTACCTCCCTTTCGTTCTTTTGCAAGCGGCTGATACCCATACAGACGTAAAAAGGAGGGAAATGTTCCACAAAAGAAAAATATTTTTACCCTATTGTCCGCAGCTGTTTTACGTTTTCCTCATAGAGCTGCTGGCTGACGGCCATTTTCCTGATAATGTTTTTCACCGTGATTTCCAGGGCGGCGCCCTCACGGTAATCGGCGGGATAAATGAAGTCCACCCGCCTCTGCCGGAGCAGCTGCTCCACTCCTGCCCGGTTCACCGCCTGATAGACCGCAATGGCCTGCCCGCCGTAAGCCCGCATCATTTTCATGCAGGGCACGTCGCTCAGTCCGTCGCCCAGATAAATCATATTGGGAAAGGGAACCCGTTTGCTGTCGTCCGGCATGGAGTCATTAAGCTTTTTGTCGTCGGACACATCCAGCACACCCTTGTTAATCCGGTAAACAAACTGAGTTTTGGCGGTGAAATTCACCGCCAGCCGGGGCCAGACAGGCCGGCCCTCGCTGTCATAAAAAAACTCGCTGGCGTAAATTTCCGTGAATTTCCCGGCGATGGCGCTGCCGCCAATGATTTCCCTCAGGCCGGAGGAGATCACATAGTGCTCCACCTGTACGCCCAGCAGTTTGCCATAGCGGTTGATTCTCTCAAACCAGTCTGTCACGCCAGGGAAAAAGGAGATACTGCGGCCGCAGTGGTTCAGACTCTCTCTGGTCAGCGGCATGCCCCTCTTTTCTGATTCCCGGAGCATGGCGTACATATAGGCCAGAACGCTGTCCATTTTTTCCTTCCGTCCGAAGTCGTTGGCAATTTTCCAGAAATCGCCGGGAGCCAGGCCCAGGGAGGGAATAAAGGCATAGTTTTGCATATCCTGAGTGCAGAGGGTTTTGTCGAAGTCGTAGAGGAGAGCGACAATGGTTTGATTTGGCATGGAAACGCTCCTTTCCCGGCAGCCCAGAGAGCCGGCGGTGGTTTTTTGTTTTATCTTTAATGGAAAATTATTCCGGAAGCGTCTGCCGCAGCGCCGGTGGTGAGGCATTTTGGGCGTTTAGCGGTTGACCTTCCACCAGACTATCCGCCCGGCCGGATAAATCCACGGAAATCCCGAAACAGTCCGCCAGGGCTAACGGTCCCGCGAATGAAAAAGAGGGCAGCCGCCTCTTTTCAATCCTTTGTATAGTTAGGCCCAAACTGCAAATCGTCCAAATTCATGATTCTGGTAGCGTCCTCGTCCTCCAGCTCTCCGCTGTCAAAGGGATCATCCGCACCGTCTCCTTCTTCCACTTCCGGTTCCTCCGGAGCTGAAGAATCGTTTTCCACCGGCGCGGGAGCAAAGGCGCTGATCGCCTGTACCAGCTGGTCATGGGAAAGAGAAACCTCCTCTCCCTCCGTCAGGGCAACCGGCGGGGGCTCCTCCTCTTTCTCCGCTGCCGGCGGGATAACCTGGATCACCGGCTTGGGCTTAGGCTCTTCCGCCGGGAGTTCCGGCAGGAGCTCCAGCTGGGCCAGCTCCTCGTTGCATACCGCTCTCACGTCCCGGATGAAGGCCCGCAGCTGCTCCTGACCCACGCTCAGCCGCCTGCGCTCCGCTTCCAACTCCTTGTCCACCTGGAACTGGACTGCCGACAGCCGGCGCTCCTCCTCAGCAATTTCCTGCTTCAGCTCCGCCAGCCGTTTCTCCGCGTCGGCGGAAGCGCTGGCAATCAAGGCATCCCGTTTGTGCTCTGCCTCGGTAAGCATGGAGGTGGACATTTTCTGCGCCGCCAGAAGGGTGGAACGAATAGCGTCCTCCGACTCCCGGTACTCGGCCATTTTGTCCACCGTCATTTTCAATTTGGCCTTCAGCGCGGTATTTTCCTTGTACAGGGCAGCGTAGTCCTCGGTGAGCTTGTCCAGAAAGTCGTCCACCGAAGCCATATTGTAGCCGCCCATCACCGACTTGGCAAACGTACAGTTCGCCACTTCCTGCGGGGTCATCATTTTGTGCCTTCCTCCCTCTTTTTTGTGCATAGAAACGGCCTGAAAAAGCCTCGCAGAGCTTCACACCCTCCCGTGTGAAATCAAAAGTCAGCCTCTTTCCAGAAGCGCGGATCAGAAATACATACCGTTGCTTTCCAGTTCGTCAATCAGATCTCCCTGGATATCCACGGAATAGGGTGTAATGATGTACGTGTTAGCGGCTACCTTTTTGATCTTCCCCTCTCCCGCGTAGGCTACGCCGGACAGGAAGTCAATCAGCCGCCGGGCGATATCCTTATGGGTGGATTCCAGATTTACCACCACTGTACGCTTTTCCTTGAGGTGATCGGCGATCTCGCTGGCCGCTTCAAAGCGTTCGGGCTTTACCAGTACCACCTTCAGCTGGGTAGTGGCGTGAATATTGACCACCTTGCCCCGGCGGCTGTCAGCCGAGCTGCTCCTGTCAAGGCTGCGGGGGCGATCATCGATAAAAGGGGAGTCGCGGTCGTCAAAGATCTCATCGTAATCGTCGTCCTCGTCGCTGAGGGGACTGATCATCCTCTTAATGTTGTCAAATATGCTCATGGCGGAAACCTCCCGTTATTGTTGGCTGTATAATCTATGCCCAAAGATGGCAGAACCCACACGGACCATCGTGGCTCCGGCGGCTATGGCATCCTCAAAGTCATCGCTCATGCCCATGGACAGATATTTAAAATCATTATCGTACAAATTTCGGTTTATGTCAACATAAAGCTGGGCGACTTTTTCAAAATAGGGTAAATTTCCGTGTGGTTTTTCCGCAATAGGAGGGATGGTCATCAGTCCGCGGACACGGACATGGGAAAATGTGCGCACCGTTTCCGCCGCAGGATACAGCTCATGAGGCGAAAAGCCGCTTTTGCTTTCCTCGCCGCCGATGTTCACCTCCAGCAGCACCTCCTGAACGATATTCAGCTTTTCCGCCTGTCTCTGGATTTCCGCCAGCAGCTCCAGAGAGCCTGCCGACTGAATCAGCGCCGCCCGGCCTACCACCTGCCGCACCTTGTTGCGCTGTAAGTGTCCGATAAAATGGAGAGGCGCGCCGTCGTAGGCGTGCTCCGCCAGCTTTGCGGTCATCTCCTGCACCCGGTTTTCCCCAAGGGCGTCGATTCCGGCGGCTATGGCCGCCCGGCAGGCATCCGCGCCGTTCATCTTGCTGGCTCCCACCAGCAGAACGTCTTCCGGATTCCGGCCCGCCGTCAGGGCAGCCCGGGCGATCCGTTCCCGGACGTTCCGGATGTTTTCCCCGATGTTCATTTATCCGACCACCTTTCCGTCATACAGCTCCGCTGCCGCAGTAATTACCTGATCCCCCGCCCGGAGGCGGCGGCTCTCCCTGGTTTTCTCCGAAGTGAAGGCGCTGAGGGCCTCCTCGTCCGGGGCTACCAAAATATAGTCCTCCTCCTGCCAGAGCACCTTCACCGGCTTGAGCCGGGCGGTGTCGCCCCAGAGGGAATACACGCATGTCACCGCCAGAGTCTTGGGATTGCCCTGACTGTCCGGCACCGGCTGCCCGTTTTCGTCCGTCACCGTCTGGGTATCCACTCTCACGGCGCTGCGGGGTACCCGGATGCCCTCATAGCTTTCAAAAATAATCTGGGCGTTCTGGTGGCGCAGAAGAGTGGCCAGCTGGAGGTAGCGCCGGGTGGTGAAGACGACCACCCGCCGTCCGCTTTCCTCGGCGCTGATATAGGAGACCGTCATTTCCATGTCCCGATCCAGCCCCTTCTGGAATCGGAGGGTAATTCGTTCCCCCTCTTGAAGTCGTTTCACATCCTCGCTGCGCATGAGCGTCATGAAGGACCACGTGTCCCCGTAGACCATTTTTCCCACGCCATCCACACTGTTTTCCGGGAGAATGGCCTTATAGCCGGAGGGCGTGATATCCTGAATGCTCTCCAGGGTAAGAGTATTCTCATAGCCGTCCACCAGACCGGAGAACAGACCTGCCTTGGGGGCGGAAATCCGGGTCACATCGGCCTCCACGGAGGCGGAAAGCTCGCTGATCCGGTTTTGCAGTCCGGCAATGGAAGCGTCCAGTCCCTCGGCGCCGGAGTAGGTATATCCCCGGCGGAGAATGGCGGTACGCAGATTCTGCCCCACGCGAGCGGCGGCATCCAGCCCGCCGGAGGCCAAAAGGCCCCGGAAATCGGAGAGGGTTCCTACGATTTCCTCGTCCAGCCGGGCTGTGGCCTGACTGCCGGAAGCCAGAGAACGGGCATATTGGAGCTGATCCAGCTGGCTGGTAAGCTCCCGGAGAGTATTGGCATCGCTCAGTGCCTGGGCGCTTGGGTAAATCAGCGCAACCGTACCGCCCCGGCCCACCCGTTCGCCTTCGCTCCGGGCGGAATAGACCAGCTCCCCGCCGCCTTCCAGTACCTCCTCCTCTCTCACCACATATCCGGAAACCGTCACCGCGTTTTCCCCCGTGTAGCTGAATGCGGCGGTGGTGGAATAGGGATCGGAGAAATAGGCCGCCAGATTCACGCCGAAGTAAATCAGGACGGTGAGGAAAATGGCGGCGATCATCAATTTTGTTGCCAGCGTGCTGTTTTTCATATGTATCTCTCTTTCCGGGAAGGCGCGGAACTGTCAGGCCGGCGGGCGGAGGACTTTTCCGGCAAAGCGCTTACAATGTGTCCTCCCACTCGGTCAGGTCCACAGTTCTGGCGGGACTGACGGTAGAAATTGCGTGCTTGTAAATCAGGTTTTGTTTTCCGTCGGCGGTAAGAACCACGGTAAAGGAATCGAACCCTGTGATTACGCCTCTCATCTGAAAGCCGTTCATCAGAAACACGGTTACAGGGGTTTCATTCCGCCGGGCGGAAGCAAGGAACACATCTTGCAGGTTGGGTGATTTGCTCATAATTGTCTACCTCTCTTTTGTTTGAATGGTGGCAGACAATAATGTTATTGAACAGCTTGTCCGCCCGAAGTCTATTGTAGTCCTTCGGCGGTGAGGATTTCTGTCGCAATTTGGAAAGCGGCGGCAAAATCCCGCTCTTTTTCCCAATAGATCCAGTGAATGTCCGGATTCCGCCGCAGCCAGGTCAGCTGCCGCTTGGCGTACTGCCGGGAGCGGAGCTTGATTTCCTCCACGGCTTCCTCCATGGTGATCTCCCCATCCAGGGCGGGAAGCAGTTCCTTGTAACCGATGGCCTGCAAGGCGGTGGAGGATCTGGGAACGCCTGCGTCTCTCAGTGCGCGGACTTCCTCCGCCAGACCCGCGGCCAGCATCTGATCCACCCGCCGGTCGATCATCTTTTTCATATCCTCCCTGTCCCGGAAGGCAAGGCCAATGTAGACAGGGTCATATTTTTTCGGCAGGTTCCGGGTTTCCTCGTTGTGCCGGGAGATGGTCTGTCCGGTTTCCCGGTAGACCTCCAGCGCTCTGAGAATCCTTTTGGTGTCGGCGGGATGGAGCTTTCCGGCGGAAGCCGGGTCCACTTCCCTGAGCTGTTCCAGCAGAGGCTGGATTCCTCCCTGCTCCAGCTCCCGCTCCAGCTCCCGGCGAACCGCGCCGCCGGAGGAGCCCGGAGCGAAGCTCCTTCCCGCCACCACGGCGTCCAGATAGAGCCCCGTACCGCCTACCAGCACAGGGAGCTTGTCTCTGCTCAGGATGTCCTGGATGCACTGGTCCGCCGCCTGGACGAATCTGGCTGCGGACCAGTTTTCGCCGGGCCCGGCGACGGCGACCATGTGGTGGGGGACGCCCTCTGTTTCTTCCGCTGTCGGGGCGGCGGTGCCGATGGACATACCCTTGTAGATCTGCATGGAGTCCACACTGACCACCTCGCCGTGGAAGCGTTTGGCCAGGAGGACGCCCATTTTCGTTTTGCCGCTGGCGGTGGGACCGGCAACGCAGAGGATTTTATTTGACTGCATAAAGGGACTCCTATTGGCGACCCTTCCAGACCGCCGGTTTCTTTTCACCGCCCTGCGGGCGGCAAACAGGAGTGACTTTTTGTCACAGTCCGGGGGCCTGAACGGTCTCGGACTTTTTGCCTGCTTTTTGTGTGAACAAAAGGACGGGGAGACGCATATGCGCCGTTTCTATCGGAAGATCTCAAATCAATAGGGTAGGAACTGCCGGCGACACCGCCGGGCAGCCGCTTTGCCCGTCATGCGGGAACATACCCGGTTTAGGCAGGGCAGACTACAGAGAAAAGCGTAAAAAAACAAATAACCTCCGTCGTTCAGGAGGATTCTTAAGGAATGTAGTTCCTTAAGTGCTCTTTTGGTACTTTTTCCGCGCGGGAAAAGTACGTCTACGCCCTTTTGAACATCTTTTCAATTTCGTACTTGGAGAGCTTCACCTTTACCGGCCTTCCGTGGGGGCAGAACTGAACCTCTCCGCTTTGTACCCTCTCAATCAACACCTTCAGCTCCGCTGGGTCGGAGGTCCATCCTCCCTTGATGGCAGCCTTGCAGGCCATCGTGTGCAGCAGTGCGTCCCTGGCCGCGGCCGGGTCCGCCCTGCCGCAGGCCAGCAGCTTCCCTGCCAGCTCCTCCAGCGTCTCCCGTACCATTCCGGGATCCAGGTCGGAAGGGATCTCCCGTACCATCAGGCACCCTGTGCCGAAATCCTCCGCCTCGAAGCCGAATTCCTCCAGCAGTGGAAGATTTTCCAGCAGCGCACCGTACTGCTCCGGCGGAAGTTCCGCCGCCAGAGGGGCGAGAAGCCGCTGCCGCATCACCGGCTCCAGATTGGCCTTCAGCCGGTCGAAGTTCATTCTCTCATGGGCCGCATGTTTGTCGATCAGCCATACGTCGTCTCCGTCCTCGGCAATGATATATGTATGAAGCACTTCGCCCGCAAAACGCCAGGGAGCTGGCCGGGCTGTCAGGGTAATCTGCTCCGGCGGCGGAGCCGCAGGCTGTTTGGGTTCTGACAGGATGGCCGTTTCCGAAGGAGAAACCGCCGCCGGAGTTTCCGCTCTCCCAAATTCCGGCCGGGGCCGGGCGGCGTCACGGAACATAAGGCGGCCGCCCATCTCCGACCGTTCGGCCCGAATCCCCGCCGGTCTGGGAGCCGCCCCCTTCTCCCGAAAGGATTTTGCGTCCATGGTCTGAAAAAATCCCGCTTTGGGAACCGCTTTTTGTTCCCGCGGTGGAGTAGAAACGTTCCCTTTTCCGGCAGCCGGCAGCGGCGCGGGCGCTTCAACTGGCGGCTTTGCACCGCCGTCCAGCGCGTCCTTCACCGTGTGGTGAACGGCGGAGAAGAGGGCCCTCTCATGGACAAATTTCACCACTGTTTTTGCAGGGTGGACATTCACGTCCACCAGATGGAGCGGCAGATCAATATGGAGCACGCAGCCGGGATATTTCCCTTTCATCTGCCTGTTGGCGTAGGCTTCCTCCACTGCGGCGGTCAGTAAGGTAGATTTGATCATTCTGCCGCAGCAGAAAAAAGTCTGCATGGCCCGGTTGCCCCGGCCTGCCAGGGGTTCAGTCACGTAGCCGTGGACGCTGATTCCTTCGCCGCCTCCCTGAACCTCTGTCAGATGCAGGGCGAACTCCCGTCCTCTGGCGGCGTAGATGGCAGAGAGAAGGTTGTTGTCCCCGGGGGTGTGGAGCTCCTCCTTTCCGTCCCGGAAATAGCGGATGGAGACCTCCGGGTGGCTCAGGGCAATCTGTGCGATGACGGCGGCGGCGGCGGAAGCCTCCGCGCTGTCAGTTTTCATAAATTTCAGCCGAGCGGGGGTGTTGTAGAACAGCTCCCGGACGGCAAAGGTAGTTCCCTCTGGGCATCCCGCTTCCTCTACCGGTCCAGGAACGCCGGCCTCCAAGTGGAGGGTGGCTCCCATTTCTGCACCCTTCTGCCGGGTAAAAACATCCAGCTTGCTGACAGCGGAGATAGCGGCCAGGGCTTCGCCCCGGAAGCCAAGCGTACCGATAGCGGCCAGATCTTCCGGATTTCTGAGCTTGCTGGTGGCGTGGCGCAGAAAGGCGGAAGGCAGCTCCTCAGGTGCGATGCCGCAGCCGTTATCCGTTACCCGGATCAAAGACATGCCGCCGTTTTGCAGCTCCACCACAACTGCGGCGGCGCCCGCGTCGATTGCGTTTTCCACCAGCTCTTTCACCACGCTGGCGGGGCGCTCCACCACCTCGCCGGCGGCGATCAGGTCCGCTACGTGGGGGGAGAGCTGTTGAATATGGGGCATGGTTTTTCTCCTTTCTGCCAGAGGAACAGATTTCTTGCTTCAATTATAGCAACTTTTTGCTTTATTTGCAAGAGGGGTATCCGAGGATATGAACGTGCCACGTTTATTGTGAATATTGAAAACATGCTTTCCCGGAATTGCCATGCCCAGATATCCGCTGTATCCATATGTGCAGCATACCTTTACTTATGGAGACTGCCCATCATTTGCTGAATCAGTTTGAACGGTTTGTCCAGGTTTATGATATATCCAACAGTTTATCGGGCTTTTGGCGCGCGGCGTACCATGATCATCGGGGATTTGATTGATTAGCTGGAGGGAGTATATCCATCAGGGGGAAGAAACTATAGCAAAGTAATTTTACAGAAGAGCTCCAATCAAGTAAAATGGGAGATACCATAAACTTGATTGGAGGCATCAACAGTGGAACATCATATCTTGACAAATAATCTATTTGACTTATTCTGGCAGCATTTGAAACAGGAAGATCGGGAGCAGAGCACCATCGAGAAGTATCTGCGGGACTTGCGGCATTTTATGATATGGTTAGCTGGGCGGGAAGTGACGGTGGAAATCACAGTCGAGTGGAAATATCATCTACGTACAGAAGGTTATAAATCAGAAACGATCAACTCCAAGTTATCGTCTCTGAATAAATTTTTTGCGTTCATGCAGTGGCCGGAGTGCCGTGCGAAGTATCTGAAAATTCAGAGGAAAATGTTTCGCAGCCCAGAAAAGGAACTGACGAAGACAGAGTATCTGCGTCTTTTGGAGACGGCTGATGCGCTGGGAAAAGCACGTCTGGGCTTGCTCATCGAGACCATCTGTGCCACTGGGATTCGGGTCTCAGAAGTCAAATACAT
>OFHB01000387.1_pt1 | contig 31227 bp, 27 predicted proteins | sample 1521881 | NCBI WGS metagenome assembly OFHB01 (sample SAMEA3504090, study PRJEB24116) | mouse gut metagenome | biome: mouse gut; feature: mouse-associated habitat; material: faeces | place: Denmark | collected 2011
CCCCAGGATGTCGGTGATGCCCAGCTTCCCGGCCACCTCCCGCACCCGGCCCTGGACCGCCCCGGCGTCCCCATGGCCCAGGGTGAGGGCCAGGCCGATGTTCTCCTCGATGGTCAGGGTGTCCAGGAGGTTGAAGTCCTGGAAGACGAAGCCCAGGTTGTCCCGGCGGAAAGCGCAGAGGTCCTTCTGCCTGATTTCCGCCATGTCCCTGCCCGACAGGATCACCTGCCCGGCGGTGGGCCTGTCCAGGGATGCCATGATGTTCAGCAGGGTGGTCTTTCCCGAGCCGGACTCTCCCATGATGGCCACATATTCTCCCTGTTCCACGGAGAAGTTCACGTTGTCCAGCGCCTGTACCTTGTTGCCGCCCAGGCGGGTGGTATATACTTTCTTTAGATTTTTCACTTCCAGCAATGACATATGATGCGTCCTCCTTGTGCCTTCTGTTTGCTTCGTGAGGAACTGCTGCACAGCTCTTCATCACAAGATAAGGATACAAAAAAAGGAAATGGAATGCCATCGAACATCCTTACATTTCCTTTTTGCTACCTTACATTTTTGCAAGCTTAGCGGGCAGCCTTCCGCAGGTCTTATGGCCGTGGGCTCTTTTCGGCATTTGGAATCCCCAGGATGATCCGGGTGCCCTGGCCCTCCTGGCTTTCCGCCCGTATGGTCACGTTCAGATGGGTGAAGACCTGGCGGCACAGGTACAGGCCGATGCCGGTGGATTTCTTGTCCAGCCTGCCGTTGTAGCCCGTGAACCCCTTTTCGAAGATGCGGGGTAGATCCTCCGCGCGGATGCCTATGCCGGTGTCTTCGATGGAGAGCATCACCCGCTCCCCCTCCGCCCAGGCGTTGACGGAGATGCCGCCTCTGTTGGTGTACTTGATGCTGTTGGACAGGAGCTGCTCCAGGCAGAAGACGAACCATTTTTCGTCCGTCAGAATCTGCCATGGGATGAAATCCCCCGATTCCGACGAAGGCAATTCCAAGCTTAGGGATTTGTTGATGAAGGACAGGGCATATTTCCTGACGGCCTGCTTTACCAGGGCGTACAGGTCGTGGCTTTCCAACACCAGATCGGAGGAGATGCTCTCCAGCCTCTGGAAGGTCAGCACCATCTCCGCGTACTGCTCGATCCGGAACAGCTCCTCCTTCAGCAGGAAAGCGTCCCTGTCCTGTAGCTCTGATTTGTCCAGAAGAAGCCGGATGGCCGAGATGGGGGTCTTGATCTGGTGGGTCCACATCATATAATAGTCGGCCCGCTCTGCAGCTTTCGCCTCCCAGAGCCGCTGCTCCTCCCGGTGGGATTGGCAGACTAAAGACAGGAACATGCGCTGTGCCCCATGGAAGCTCTCCGCGGCTTCGATGCCGGCCTCCAAATCCTGTATCCGCTTTTCTTCGGATTCATCGAAGAGCAGCTCCCCGCAATGCTCAAAGTGATGGAAGGCCCTCTCCAGCTGTCTGCTCTTTTGCACATACCGAAACCCCTCACCGAGCAGGGCCAGGCCCCAGACCGTGGAGGTCAGCAGGGCGGCATACAGGAGCTTCTCCAGATTTTCGATATGGTACAGGCTTCCCACTGCAACGAAGAAAAATACCGTAAGGGCGTACAGAAGCAGGATGAGCCTTTTCTCTTTCAGATAGCGCAGCCACAGTCTCATGTTCAGTCTCCGATCTGGTAGCCAAGGCCTTTTTTGGTGTGGATGGCGAGATCGGCCATAGCTGCCGCTTCTTGATCTGCATAGTTTTCCGGCACTTCGGCCATCCAAGCTCCATTATAGCTTTTTAGCGGAGATTTCGCAATAGGCGCAGTGCAGGTCACCCCCATTCACCCCCCGAAATCTATATACACTCTAGGTAGATATTTTGGATGTCCAATTCAAGCTCTTTAGACGCAAGAGCCTTTATTCCGCTCAGGATTTCAGAATCAGGATTTCAGAATCAGGATTTTCTCCATGGCTTATGATATATATATATAGGCATTTGTGATTTCACCACTATCCAAATAATTTATAGATACAAGTGCTGCAAGATTATTCTCTTTATCATAATTACGTATAGCTTCTTTCAGTTTGCCCTCTCTAATTTGCATTTGATTCTGAAGAGAAAAATTATCCATGTAATCATGTCTGCTTGTACCGTGTAATGCGCTGGTTCCCAAAATAACGCAAACAATCGTGACCAAAACGATACTTGCCGTAATGACTGTTCTTTTGGGGTACTTTTTATGTTTCATAATAGCACCTAACCTTTCTTTCAGATTCTTCTTGTCTTCAAACATGGTTACCGAAAGGGGCATCTTTCTGATGGAATCGGCAGCAACCGCAATCAAGGTTTCGCCGTACTGCTGCATTCCTTTTCTGTCAAGCCTCTTTATGACGGATTCATCGCACGCTAATTCACATGCCTTATTCATCTCCCGGCGAACAAAATGGACAAGTGGATTGAACCAGTGCACCGCTCCGACAAAAATCAACAGCCACTTGACGAAGATGTCATGTCTTTTCCTATGTGTCATTTCATGCATCAGAATATTCCTAAGTTCCATGTCCCCATATTTTTTGTCAGGCAAAATCACCGATGGACGGAAGAAGCCGATTAAAATGGGAGTTTTCACCAGCTCTGTTTCCTGCTGATTTGCGCTTAAATTGTGTCTGCCCAGCTTTCGGATATAAAACCCATAACATAAAATATGAAAGCCAAGAGCCAGAACCATTCCTATCTGCCAGAAAATGTATAAGATTGCTGCGGCGCTGGGAAGACAAGTAATTTGCCGTGGCGCAAATACAAGATTTACAGGCTTTTCAGATGCTGTATCAGAAATCCGCAGCACGATATCGTACATGGATTTCATCGGTACTATCGAAGCATCCGATACAGGAATCCGGAGTATTTTTGACACAGGCAGCATCAAGCCGATTACTGCCGAAAACCACATATAATATTGGAATGATTTGGGAAGCCTGTCTTTTATAATGGGCTTTAAAATAAATAGAAGGGATGATATTATGCTGCCGGTAAATGTCATCGAAAGAATGAGCCTGATGATTTCTGAGGAATATTCTTCAACAGTCATTTATTCTCCTCTCCCATTCGGTAATACATCTTCAGTTCATCAATGTCCGCTTCTGTGAGCTCCCCATTTTGACAGAGAGCCGCAACAAAATTCTTTGTGCTGCCGTCATAGAGCTTATCTATCAGACTTCTTTTCCTGAACATGATATAATCTTCTTTTGTTATATTCGGCGCATAGTAATGAATCTCTTTTTCCTGAATCGAGATAGCACCCTTTTTCTGCAGCCTTCTTAAAAGTGTTGCGATTGTGGACTTCTCCCAACCTACCGTATCGCTTAGCTCTGTACGGATATCGCTGAACGACACAGCCTGTTTCTCCCGCCAGAGTATTCTCATTACCTCAAGCTCAGCATCAGAGATTTTGAAATTTATTGTACTCATGATTACATTCCTTTCTCATCGTGCTACAATTGTAACACGATTAAGTTATACATTTCTTATTCCGTTTTGTCAACACAAAATATATTGGGAGTTTTCATGGATTTTCATGTGTGAGGGTTTAGGATTTTTAATCTGTCGGAGCATTGCTGAGAAGAAGTGAAAAGGTATTCCGATGCGGAGATGGACTATTCAGCTACCATTGCTGAGGCGCGCAACGCAGCCCCTCCCGGAGCAGGGCCAGGCCCCAGACCGTGGAGGTCAGCAGGGCGGCATACAGAAGCAGGAAGAGCCTTCTCTCTTTCAGATAGCGCAGCCACAGTCGCATAATCATTCTCCAATCTGGTAGCCGAGGCCCTTTTTCGTCTGAATCGGCAAATCCGCGCCAGCGCCTTCCAGCTTTTTGCGCAGCCTGGTCATGTTCACGGTGAGGGTGTTGTCGTCCACGAAGCAGTCATTGTCCCAGAGCCGCTTCATGATGGCCTCTCTGGACACGGTCTGCCCCGCGTTTTCAAATAAAAGCTGCAGAATCTTGAATTCGTTCTTGGTGAGCTCCAGCTTCTCCCCGTTTACCAGGAGGGAGGCGTCCGTCAGATTCAGGATCGCCCCCCGGCATTCCATGATGTTGGTCTGCTCCCGGAAGGCATAGGTGCGCCGGAGCATGGCCTGTACCTTGGCGGAGAGCACCTCCGGCTCGAAGGGCTTGGTCACAAAATCGTCCCCGCCCATGTTCACGGCCATGACGATGTTCATATTGTCGCCGGCGGAGGAGACGAAGATGATGGGCACCTTGGAAATCTGCCGGATCTGGGCGCACCAGTAATAGCCGTTGTAAAAGGGCAGGCCGATATCCATCAGCACCAGATGGGGAGAGCAGGCGGCAAATGTCCCCAGCACATTGCCGAAGTCCTCCGCGCATATGACCTCATAGCCCCATTTCTCCAGATGGCGCTTCATCTCCCCGGCGATGACGGAATCGTCTTCCACCAACAGCAGCCTGTAGCTGCTCCGCTTCCCGGTTCCTGTGTCCATGTCCATTGCCTCCGGCTTCATTCTATCATCCTATCGTTCTGTCATCCTGTCATCTGAAAGACCGCAGCCTGAACTTCTGCACGGAGAGCTTCAGCTCGGCGGCCTGGTCGTTCAGTTCTCTTGCGGAGGCGGCGGATTTCTCGGCCGTGGAGGCATTGGTCTGGACTACCTCGGAGATCTGCTCCATGCCCTGGGTCAGCTGCTTCAGGGACAGGGACTGCTCCACGGCGGAGCCTGCTATGTGCTCCACCAGCTCCGAGGACTTCTGGGCGCTGGTGATCACCTCGGAGAGGGCGTTGGTGGTATCGGTGGACAGGTCGGAGCCGTACTGCACCAGCTGCATGGAATTCTCGATGAGCTTTGCGATGTCCTGGGCGGAAGCAGAGCTCTTGTTGGCCAGGTTCTGCACTTCGTCCGCCACCACGGAGAAGCCTTTTCCCGCCTCCCCTGCCCGGGCCGCTTCCACAGAGGCGTTCAGGGCCAGGATCTTGGTCTGGAAGGCGATGTCGCTGATGGTCTTGATGATGCCGCCTATCTGGTTGGAGGAGGATGAGATGTCCTTTATGGCGGTGGTCAGGGCCGTCATCTTCTCGTCGCAGATCCGCAGCTGCATGGAGGCGTCCTCGGAGGCCTGCTTGGCATCGTCCGCATCCCTGGAGGTCTGGTCTACCTGCTTGGAGATTTCATGGATGCTGGAGGAGAGCTGCTGGACGGCTGCCGCCTGCTGCACATTGCCGTTGGACAGGGTCTGGGCATCCGATGCCATGCGCTCCGATTCCTCGGACACGCGCTCTGCCGTCAGATGGATCCGGCTCAGGGCCTGGTTCAGGGAGTCCAGGATCTGCCGCATGGCGTCCTGTATCGGCAGGAATTCTCCCCGATAGTCGTCCCCCACGGCGAGGTTCATGTTGCCCTGGGCCATCTGGGCCAGGGTATGGTCGATTTCCTTTATGTATTTCTTCAGCTCCCCCTTGGTCTCATGGATGGAGGCCACCAGCATTCCGATTTCGGAAGTGTTTGGCTCCAGGGAGAATTCCGCGGACAGGTTCCCCTGGGAGATTTCCATCATCTGCTCCTTGACCTTCAGCACCGGGCGCATGATCATGATGCGGGAGATGACCATGTTCAGAAGCTGGATGACCCCCACCATGACCAGGGCCAGGATCATGCTCATCCGGATGGCCTCCGCCCTTGCCTGGAGCTCCTGCACCTGGGTCAGGGAGCGCTGATCCAGGTCGGCCAGGAACTGCTCCTTGAGGGCGTTGATCTGGGCGATGGACTCGCTGTAATCCGTCCCGTATACATAGGAGACCGCCTCCGCCATGTTTCCGGCCTGGACTTCCTCCATGGCGTTTTCCTCCAGGGGGACCAGGCGGTTGGACAGGGCGAACATGTCGTCTATCATGCCCTGCTCCTCGTCGGTGATGCCGATCTCCTGCAGGGCGGCAACGCCCTTGTCCCGGTTCTGCAGGTCGTTGACCTCGCTCCAGTAGTTGTCGTAATGCTGCTGGTCGCCGGTGGCGGCGAAGGCCCGCACCTCGTTGGTAAGGTAGGCGGAGCCGTTCATGAAGCGGTTGGCGTTGTAGGTGAGGCTGAACCGCTCCTCGTTGGCAGTGTTGAGCTGGCCGCTGACTTGACTGTATGCAATCAGGGAATATACCATGTATATCAGCGTCAGGATGGATATTCCGTTCAGAATCAGGGTCAAAGTGGATTGTTTCATCGCTCGTTTCATATCAGAGCCCTCCTTGAAAGTAGGTATTGCTACTAGTCTACCTAATACATCGGAATAATTCAAGCCATATTTCGAAAAAAATTCAGTTTTGGGCCAAATTAGTCAAGAAATTTGCCAAAATCTTCCGTAACACTTTTTTAATATGGAAAAAAATGAAAAAAACCATGCTCTGACAGGAATGAAAGCGAGAGCGGTCCGGGGAGACGGACAGGGGATTCTGGAATTTCGGATATTGACCGGATATCGATTGGGCGAACGGATTCCGGCGCTCCGACATACAATAGATAAAAGTATATGCCAGGACTTTTTGGATTATGCAGCGTGTGAGGAAAATGGTGGCGGGGGAGGCGCCGGAGGGGACAGACGGCCGGGGTGTGACGGTGGCCGTGCTGGATACGGGGGAATGTGTTATAGTATTGCCAGATTAGCAAAGCCCAGGAAATAAAAGGGTTTTCGTTGATTTAGTCCTACGAAAAAATGCCGGATATGAGGTCATTTTGGCGTGAGGACGGGCCCGCTCCGAAGACAAAAACAAAAATCGGCATTACTTTGACACTCTGCCCAGAGGATATTCCGGATAAGCTGTTGGAAGACTGTGCGCTTTTTCACTTTGGGCATCCCACGCTGATGCGCCATATGTACGAGGAAGAGGGGGCGGGGGGAGGAATCGCTGCGGGGACACATCAGGCCCTTGGGAGGACGGATGTATGGAACTGGGCGCGAAAGCTCTGCTGATGAAATGCGGAAGGGCAGGCCTGCAATGCACAGTTCTTCTGATGAGAGATCGGTCAGCGCTTCCCGGCAGAAGCGCTGATTTTCCGGTTCCAGATCAGGCTGAAGACAATGCCGGCCGCCAGGGACAGGAAAAGGGTGGCGGCGCCGGTGAAGATGATGCCGTAGAGGCCGAAGGTCCTACTCAGGAGAAAGAGCAGCGGAAGATAGAACAGTCCCTTGTCCATCAGGGCCACCAGGCTGGCATAGGAGGCCTTTCCCGTTGACTGCAGAAAGGTCTGGCAGAGCTGGTAGAGACCGTAAAAGGGCCCGATGATGATGGAGGCAAATACGAATACCTGCCCGTAGGCGATGACCTCCTCATTGTCGATGAAGGCGGAGATGATGACGTTTCTGCCCAGATAGCACAGAATGGTGAGAACGCTGCCCAGGCATACCGTAAAGACCGCCGTGCTGCGGATGATCTGTTTCATGCGCTTTAGATTGCCTGCCCCGAAATTATAGGAGATAGCAGGCTGCAGGCCCATACAGATGCCCATGGCCAGCATAGTGATGACCATGCCGATTTTGCCGGATACCCCCTGGGCGGCCAGCGCCACGGAACCGTAGCCGATGACCATGCGGTTGGCGATGATATGGGACAGGCTCATCAGAAGGGTGCTGCAGGCCATGGGAAGGCCCAGGGATACCACGGTCCAGGAGACTTCCGGGCGCAGGGAGAACTGCTTTGGGGACAGGGAGAGGAGGGGCTGCTTCCTCGTCATATAGTACAACAGATAAAGGCAGCTGACGCAGTTGCCGAGCACGGTGGCCCAGGCGGCCCCGGCCACGTCCCAGGAAAAAACCAGTATGAACAGGGCGTCCAGGGCGATATTGGAGATGGTGCCGGCGCAGTTGGCGATCATGGATTCCCTGGCGGCGCCGTCGGCTCGGATCACATTGGCGAACACATTGTTGAACATGATAAAGGGGGCGCCCAGGGCGATGACGCGCAGGTAGCGCACCGCGTCTGCCATGGTGTCCGCGTCCGCTCCCAACAGGCCGCAGATGGGGGTGAGAAGGAGATTGACCGACAACAGAAACGCCATGCCCAGGGCAAGGGCCGCAAAGCAGCAGAAGGAGGAATAGCGTTTCACGGTCTCCGTATCCTTTTTCCCGAGAGCCAGGGAGATGGCGGTACAGCCGCCGCTGCCGAGCAGGGTTCCCAGCCCTGAGAGGATGGAGAACATGGGGGAGCACAGGGAGATGGCGGCAATCTTGGACGGGTCGTTGGTCTGGCCGATGAAGAAGGTATCCGCCATATTGTAGACCACCATCACCAGCATGATGACCACCGCGGGCAGGCTTAGGTTCAGCAATAATCTGGGATAAGAAGCTTTTTCCAGTATTTCCTGATTTCGATTCATAAGAGTTCTTCCTTTCGCTTTTTCTTTTATGCTCAAGACCGGCAGAATCCGCGGACCCGTTTAAGGCAGGCATTATGGCTGACGGTCTATCATTTTGGATTACCGCAGATTTTCTTCCCGCGCGCAATGGGCCAAGTCAACGCAGTTGGCTTTGTGCCGGGCCTGCAAAGCCAATCTTTGATTGATGTGCTGTATAAATCAACACTTGTCGAATGAATGTATTTTTATTATAATGAATGGGAAAGCGGATAGCAACCGTCAATTTTTATACATGTGTAGAAATAATAAAAGAAATCCGTAAATTCCCGGGGACGGGCGATGGAATGGAAGCATTCCGGAATTGCGGCAACGGAGGAGGGGTCAATGGAAGGATTCCGGAATTGGGGCAACGGAGGAGAGGGCAATGGAAGGATTCCGGAATTGGGGCAACGGAGGAGGGGTCAATGGAAGGATTCCGGAATTGGGGCAACGGAGGAGGGGTCAATGGAAGCATTGCGGAATTTCGGCAGTGGAGGATGGTTTAATGGAAGCATTCCGGAATTGGGGCAACAGAGGGAGATTCAGTAGAAGCATTCCGGAATTGGGGCAACGGAGGGAGATTCAAGGGGAGCTTTTGGGAGAGGCGGCCATAAGACGGAGAGAGGAGCGGAATATGAACACAAAGGGAAATCAGCGAGCAGTGGAGACGGAGAACAGGATAAAGTATGTTTTCCTGAATCTGTTGAAGGAGAAGGATATCAGCCGCATCTCGGTGAGCGAGATCTGCAAACGGGCGGAAATTCACAGGACGACCTTTTATGTGCATTATAAGGATGTGACGGATCTGATGGAGCATCTGGTAACGGAAATGTACCGGCAGATGGTCGGCCTGTTTGTGGAAGAGGGAAAGGGAATGCGTCCGGGGGGATTCCGCCATCTGTTTGAACTGATTCAGAAGCACAGGGCTTTTTTCTGCACATATATGGACGCCCTGGGCAAAATGGATCTGACGTATGACAGGCTGCCGGTGGAGCTGAAGGACAATATCGACAGGATTATGCCGGTCATGGGGTATGCTTCCAGAGAGGAGCTGCTCTATCACCAGACCTTTTTCACGGAGGGGCTGTCGGCGGTCATCCGCAGATGGATCAGAAGGGGCTGCCAGGAGAGCCCGGAGGAGATGGAGCGGATCGTTGTGGCGGAATACAGGCCGAACAGGAAGCTTTTTCAGTAAGGGCTGAATCGGCCAGGCGGCGGGAAGCCTTATGCCGCGCAGCCAGGGAAATCGGATTTGTGATAGTATCCGTCGGATTTCTTATTTTCCGGAGGGGACAAAACGGATAGAATAAAGACAGAAGAACGGAAACTGAGATCTCAGGCTGGCGAGGAGGTAAATGTCATGAGTGGCAAAAAAGTGATCTATGATGCGAAAAAGGATGCTTATTATGGAAAGCCCTACATTGATGCGGACGAGATGAGGCAGCGCGACATGCCGGACGGGAGCAGGAAGCCCTTCCGCTATGTACATGGGGGATTTGAGGGCACCAGGGCGAAATTCGTGTTCTGTTTTCCTGTGAAGGAGGATTTCAGGGGGCGGTTCTATCAGTATCTGTGTCCGTTCCCGGGGCCGGACGAGGAGGTTGCCTCCCTGGGAAGGAGCGGCGAGGACGACACCATCGCCTTCTGCCTGCAGAACGGCGCTTACTTTATCGAGACCAATATGGAGTCCGCCGCAGCCTTCGGAGGCCATCCGGAACCTCATAAAATCTGGAAATCCAGCGCGGCGGCAGCGGAGTATTCCCGCCAGGTGGCCCGGGAGTATTACGGCTGCGGCAGGCCCTACGGCTATGTCTTCGGCGGCAGCGGGGGAGGCTACAAGACCATTGCCTGCATCGAGAATACCAACGCCTGGGACGGGGCCTGCCCTTTCGTCATCGGGTCGCCGTATTCCCTGCCTAATACCATCACGCTCCACGTACAGGGGATGCGGACGCTGCGCCATGCGGTGGGGAAGATCGTGGACGCCCTGGATGCTGGCGGCAGCGGGGATATGTATGAGGGCCTGACGGAGGATGAGGCGAAGATGCTGAGGGAGATCACCCTCATGGGCTTCCCGCCCAGGGCCTGGTTCATGGAGGCGGCGGGACGCTGGGACGACGGTTCCCTGCCTGTGCTGATGCCCGGAATCAGGCAGAAAGATCCTCAGTATTTCAAGGATTTCTGGGAGAAGCCCGGCTATCTGGGCACGGAGCCGGGCAGCAACGCCCTCCGGGACAGGCTGCAGTTTAGGAGCCGTGTGGTGAGCGTCCATCTGCCGGGAGGGAAGGCGGAGGAGACCGGAGAATATTCCAACGGCGTGGATACCGCCTGGAAGAAATCCCTGGTGGACGGGGGCGGCGCCTGGATTGAGCTGGAGGAGGTCCCCCAGGGGGAGGATCTGTATCTGAAGGGGGTCAACATCGGCTTCGAGACCGGCGGGGCGGCAGGAAAGAATATGCTTTTGGGGGATATCAGGGGCAACTGCATCACCATCGGCATGTGCTATGGCATGGATGACATGGAATCGGTACTGAAGTCCATCCGTCCCGGGGATGTGGTGACATTGGACAATTCCGATTACATAGCGGTCCAGTCCTATTACCGCCACCAGGTTCCGCCGGATGCAGCCTTCCACGCGTGGGATCAGTTCCGTAAGGCGGACGGCACCCCTGCCATCCCTCAGAGGGACGACATCATGGGGCCCGGCTTCTGCGGCACGGGTACGGTCCAGGAGGGAACCATCCAGGGCAAGGTAATCCTGACCCAGTCCCTGATGGACGAGTCCACCTGCCCCTGGTGCGGCGACTGGTACAGGAACCAGGTGCGCAGGGCCAAGGGAAACGAGGATGATTTCCGGATCTACTATTACGACAGGTGCCTCCACGGGGATGTGTCCGCTCTGGATACGGATATGATCGTAAACTATCTGGGCGGGCTGAAGCAGGCCCTGCTGGATATCAGCGACTGGGTGGAGCGGGGCATAGAGCCCAGGCAGTCCTCTGTGTATGAAATGGAAGGCGGCTGCGTCCATATCGCGGAGACGGCGAAGGAGAGGAAAGGACTACAGCCTGTAATCTCCTTGGCCGCCAACGGCGGGGCATGCGCCCATGTGAAGGTGGGAGAAGCCGTGACCCTGGAAGCCACGGCCCAGGTGCCCCAGGGCGCAGGGATAGTGACGGAAATCGAATTCTCCTTCTCCGACCCCATGTTCGGCACCTACGCGAAGAAGATGGAAAGCGGGGACAGCATGGCCTTTCTGGCGCAGGGACGTTCCGAGAGGGTGGAAGGGGCGTTGGAGACCTACGTCACGGAGGAGGGCCTGCAGGCGGGCAGGGCCGTGGTGCAGACTTCCTATGACAGGCCCGGCACCTACTTTGCGACGGCTTCCGTAAAGAGCCAGAGGAACGGGGACAGGGGAGATGTCTTCACCCAGGTGCGCAATCTGGCCAGGGCCAGGGTGATCGTGGAGGAATAACAAACTTAAGCATGAAAGTCTGAGACAGCAGGCTTATTGTCCCCCTGCAGGGATTATGGCATGAAGGCGGCAGCTGCGGGAATGCCGCAATAACAGAAAAGGCGGAGTTTATGAAGGTGTCAGTGGAGGGCATACCGCAGGGTGGTCCCCCGGATGCAGGAATAGGAGAGGAAGTCGATCCGCAGCAGGTGGAAGAATGCTGTGAGGATGGTGTGTACAGGGGTGTCGTAGTGCGGAGACAGCACTGGAATAGGGGGAAATTTTATAACAGTCTCGGAACGAAGGTGCCCGGAATGAAAATTCAGCTGCGCACTTTGCAGATGAAATTTCATTCCCCTATAAGGGCACCGTAGTGCAGAGACGGCACTGGAATAGGAGGAAATGAGATATGAGACAGTATGAAATGTTTGAACTGAGTTTTCAGGGAGCGCAGCCGGAAGGGTCTTTTGCGGACATTGATCTGGAGGCGGTATTTTGCTGCGGAGGCGAGGAGAAGGTGGTGAAGGGCTTTTACGCGGGGGACGGCGTCTACAAGGTGCGGTTCCTGCCGGAGAAAGCGGGGAGCTATTCCTGGAAGGTGACTGGCGTCGCAGAACAGGAAGGGGAGGCCCTGTGCGAGAGCGCGGATGAGTCCTGCCATGGCATGGTGGGGGCGGAGGGCATGCATTTTGCCTATGAGGACGGCACGCTGTTCTATCCCTTCGGCACCACGGTCTATGCGCTGATGCATCAGGAGGATCGGCTGGTGGCGCAGACCATGGAGAGCCTGAAGGCAGCTCCCTTTAATAAGGTGCGCTTCTGCGTGTTCCCCAAGCATTACGATTTTAACCACAACGAGCCCCCCTGCTTTGCCTTTGAAAAGAGGGAGGATGGCAGCTGGGATGTGGACCGCCCCTGCTTTGCCTTCTGGGAGAGGCTGGAGGGGATATTGGCGCGGCTGGGGAGGATGGGGATTCAGGCGGATCTAATCCTGTTCCATCCCTACGACCGGTGGGGCTTTGCTGCCATGCCCCAGAAGGACAACCTGGTCTATCTGGATTATCTGCTCCGCCGTCTGGCGGCGTTCCCCAATGTGTGGTGGAGCCTGGCCAACGAGTATGACCTGTGCGGGGCCAAGTCCATGGAGGATTGGGAAGAGATTGAGGAGTTTGTGGCGGCGAAGGACCCTTACCGCCATCTGCTGTCCAACCACAACTGCTTCAAAAACTGGGATTTTACCAGGCCTAACGTGACCCACGCCTGTATCCAGTCCAAGGTGCTGAACAAGGTTGCCAGGTGGCGCAGGCAGTATCAGAAGCCTGTGGTGATCGACGAGTGCTGCTATGAAGGGAATATCCAGCATATCTGGGGGAGCATTTCCGGCCGGGAGATGACGAACCGGTTCTGGCGCGTGGTCACCATGGGCGGCTACTGCACCCACGGAGAGACTTTCCTGGACCCGGGGCAGGATGTCCTGTGGTGGAGCAGGGGCGGCAGGCTGAAAGGGGAGAGCCCGGCGCGTATCGGGTTCCTGAAAGGAATCGTGGAGGAGCTTCCGGGGCCTATCGAGCCTGTTGAAAGCTGGATCATGAAAATGACACATGTGTCAGATGAGGAGAAGGAACAGCTTCTGCAGCAGGGCGAGCCCTTTGTGAAGGCGATGCTGCGGATGGGGGATGAGCTGGTGGATTTTTGCAACAGCGAGTTCGTATACCAGGGGCACTGCGGCCAGGAGGCTTATCTGACCTTCTATGACCTGCGCACCTGTGCGGAGGATGTGCTGGAGCTTCCGGAGGCCCATAAGTACAGGGTGGAGCTGATCGATACCTGGGACATGACCAGGACGGTGCTGTTGGAGAACGCCAGCGGGAAGACGAAGCTGACGCTTCCCGGCAAGGAAGGGACGGCGGTTCTGGCGCGGAAAGTGGATTAGCAGCAGGTTCCCCCGCCCCGGCCAAACTGCCTGGGAGATGTGCCGGTTATTTTCTTGAAAACGGTAATAAAGTAGTTATAGTCATGGAAACCGCACAGAGAAGCCACTTCGCTGAGACTGAATTCGGGGGAATGCAGGAGCAGCGATTTGGCTTTTTCTATGCGCCTCAGGCGTATGACTTCGGCAATGCCCATGCCGTAGCTTTCTTTTGCGATTTCATAGAGTCTGGTCTTTCCAATCTGAAAATGGGCGCAGATATCTTTTGCATCCAGATCCTCTGAGAAATGCTCCTGGATATAGTTGTCGATCTGTACAGGCAGGTCTTCATGCCGCAGGGTGGCAAGCCGCTCCATGCAGAGATAGGATGCGATTGTCTGCATTAAGTTGGCGGCGGACAGGATATAGCTTTCTTCCATTAATGGCTGTTTCAGGCTTGCCATTTTCAGCTCAGACAGTTTCACCTGATAACCGGCGCATTTTCCCTCGATTATCTTCCAGCCTTCTTCATAGCTGGCATAGGCAAAAACATGCCCGAAAAAAAGATAGCCAATCACCAGGTTGCCCAGATAGATGGGCATGATGGCTTCCTTTAATCCCGCATGGCATTGGTAAATATAGATTCCGTGCCGCTTTGCCGCAGTCTGGCAGGCTTCATTGTCGCAGCGGGCGCACATGGCGCGGGCGGAAGGATCTGTCCGGATCAGCTGGCAGAAAGGGGCGATTTCTTTCGGGAACGCGGCGATCTCCTGGAAATTTTCGTCAAAAACCGTGAGGCGGATCCTGGTGACGGTGTAGAAGTCACGGAGCATGGAGGTCAGTTTTTCGATATTGAAGGATGAAATCATGTGGAAGCTCCTGCTCATTATAAACATTCATTTACGGGTGTCAGGCTCCTGTTCTATTAATGCCGGATTTGCATATTGAATTTACGAATCCATCTTACCATTTTCTCATTACCTTTAATCATGTACCTAGCATATCACATGAAAAAGTAAAAAGCAATATTGGGATGGATGACAGCAATGACCGCAAACCCAGCCGAAGGCTGAGTTTAGGATTAGCGTATACCGAGGTAATCGGCTATAACAAACCTTGAGGGAGCTTCAGAACGAGAAATTTAATGTGAATTTTATTGTAAAGACAGGCGGTTTTTTGTATAGTAAAGAACAGGAGGTTGTGGACATTATGATGACATTGTTTGATGATGAGCAGGTTTTAGAAGCGTATGCAAAGGATATTGATGATAATGCTACCCATAGAGAGGCGAGAGAAACAGCGGAAAGAATGATTAAAATGGGGAAGTTTTCACTTGAAGATATCGCATTATGTGTTCCGTCAATACCGCTTGATGAATTAAAGAGATTGAAAGTAGATATTATGCAGTTGGCATAGACAAGAATTCATTTATACTCACGCTCAATAACATTTGCCAACGTAAATGTATAACGAGAGAGTGCTTCTGTAAAACCTGGGAAGAAAGCGGCAAATGAATGCACTCACGCGTATAATATCATATTATAATAACATAGCGTCCATAGGACGCATTGGTAAAGGCGCATGGAACAGTAAATTGTAAACCATGCGTTTTTTTGCGCCCCAAATCATGAGCATTGCTGCATAAATGGAAATGTCGAGAAAAAATTCTGAGCAAGCGAACAAATTCAAAGTAAAAAGAACAAAATCCCATATACCCTTAAAATCGGAAAGTATATAATACGAACAGAAGCAGTGAACGAAAACAGAGGAGGGCGTCATGTTAGTCACTTTGAAAGAGATTTTGGAGATCGCAGAAGAGCGGAAGATTGCGGTGGGTTCCTTCAATACCCCCAACCTGGAGAGCCTGATGGCTGTAATCGGCGGGGCAAAGGAGCTGGGCGTGCCTGTCATCATTCAGTTTGCCCAGTGCCATGAGCCCTGGATTCCCCTTTCCGTCATCGGCCCCATCATGGTGGAGCATGCAAAGAGGGCAGAAGTTCCCGTATGTGTCCATCTGGATCACGGCGAGACTCTGGAGTATTTACAGCAGGCCCTGGATATGGGATTCACGGGAATCATGTACGACGGCTCCGTGCTGCCCTATGAGGAAAACCGGGAGAACACGAAAGCGGCGACGGCCATGGCGGCGAAGACCGGAGCCGGTGTGGAGGCGGAGCTGGGCTCCATGGGGAAGAGGGAGTCCGGCGCGGGGGACGGAACAGGAGCGGAGGACGAGACGAAGATATACACGGATTCCGCGCTGGCGAAGCGGTTCGTGGAGGAGACGGGGATAGATGCCCTGGCCTGTTCCTTTGGAACCACTCACGGGATTTATCTGACGAAGCCGAAGCTGGACTTCGACGTGGTTCGGAATGTGAGGAAGCTTACGGATGAGATTCCGGTGGTGATGCACGGCGGCTCCGGGGTCAGCAGAGAGGACTTCCGGGAGGCGGTCAGGGCCGGCGTCAGGAAGGTGAACTACTTTACCTATATGGACAAAGGCGGCGGCAGCGCGGCGGCGGAGTACATACAGACGGTCAAAGCAGGGGAGCCGGTTTTCTTTTCCTCCGTGATACAGGAGGCGGAGAAGGCTATGAAGGAAAATGTGAAAGAGGCCATGAAGACTTTTGCTATGATGGATTGATAAGGAGAGCAAGATGATGAACACGAAAAAGAAAATGACTATTGAGGAATATCACCTGAACGCCCTGACGCTGCGCTGCTGGAACGAGATGGAGACCTATATGAGGGTATGTCCCTGCGTATTGCTGAGCGAACTGAATGACAGGGGAATCGTGGCATCCTGCGAGATAGACATGTGCTCCGCCATCACCATGCGCGCCATGAACCTGGCAAGCGAAGAGCCCACGGCTGTTCTGGACTGGAACAATAACTACGGCGATGAGGAGGACAAGGTGATCCTGTTCCATTGCGGGCCGGTTGCCCAGGGGCTGATGACAGCGAAGGGAACGGTTACGGAACATAAGATGTTCGCAAAAAACGATCCGGGTTCCGGATGGGGCTGCAATGAGGGACGGATTAAGGCATTTCCCGCTACTATCTCCAATTGCCAGACAAAGGATGGGAAAATCATTGTGTATGCCAGCGAAGCGCAGTTTACGGACGACCCCATTGAGGAAGCGTTCTTCGGATGCGGCGGCGTCTGCGAAATCCCGGATCTGCAGAATAAGCTGATCAGACTGGCCAGGGGAGGCTTCAAGCACCATACCTCCGTGGGGGTGGGACATATGAAAGAAATCTTGAAAGAGGCGTTTACAACATATCTTGGATATGACTGGGTGGATATTGACGGACAGTAAGGAAGTTGGGTTTTGTCTAAACAAGTTGCGGCAGCTATTTTCCGACAATTTCTAACCCGGACAAGCCGGAACCAAAATTTTGCTGTTAAACGGCCTAAACGGATGAACGGAATGGAGAAAAAGAATGTATATTGCGGGATTGGACATCGGGACTACGGGATGCAAGTGCACGGTTTTTGACGGGGACGGCCATTTGCTTGGGAAGGCATACCGCGACTATCCGGTGCGCAGGGCAGTGGGAGGACATGAAATCGATATTTCGGCCATGATGGACGGCGTCTATGGGGCGCTTTCGGAGATGGCGTCCCGGTATCCTGACATTGGCGGGATTGGGGTAACCAGCTTCGGCGAGACATTCGTATGTGTGGACGGGGCCGGTGAGCCGCTGCACCCGGCCATGCTGTACACGGATCCAAGGGGGCGGGAAGAGTGCCTTGAGCTGGTACGGAAGATAGGGGAAAAGAAAATCGCGGAGATCACAGGGCTGCGCCCCCACGAGATGTACAGCATCTCCAAAATCATGTGGCTGAAAAGGAACCGGCCGGAGGTCTTGGAGGCAGCCAGGCATATCCTTCTGATGGAAGATTATGTCGTCTTCCGATTGACCGGGGTGGCGCAGATCGACTATTCCCTGGCAGCCAGGACGATGGCGTTCGATATCAGGAAGCTGTGCTGGAGCGGCGAAATACTGGAGGCGGCAGGGGTGGATGAGAAGCTGCTGTCCGTACCGGTCCCGACAGGAACGATTGCAGGGAGCCTGCTGGCATCTGCTGCAGAAAAGACCGGTCTTAGGACTGATGCCCAGGTGGTCTCCGTAAGCCATGACCAGGTTTCCGCGGCTGTGGGCGCAGGCGCTTTTGACGCGTCCGTGGCAGTGGACGGGGCCGGGACGGTGGAATGCCTGACCCCTGTCTATGATGAAATCCCGGACATGGACGTGATGTATCAGGCGGTGCGGCCGCTGGTATAGGCAGTCTGCAAAAGCAGGCTATAAACTTGCATCAGTTATTTGAAGACACTTCTATATAATACAAGGAGGCACCGGATGAATCCATACATCGGACATGATTCGCAGCTTTATGGGGTGGAAGAACACCGTCTTGTGGGCGGAAAGGGAGACGGCATGCGGATTTTGGAGGTGGCCAACGGTAAGGGGATGGAGCTTGCCATTACGCCGGATCGGGCCGGGGACATTGCAAGGCTGCGTTTCCGGGGAATCAACATGAGCTATCTGTCCCCCTGCGGTTACGTTGCTCCCGCATATTACGACAGCACTGGATCGAACTGGCTGAAATCTTTTACGGCAGGGTTTCTCACGACCTGCGGCCTGCAGGCGGTGGGTTCCCCCTGCACCGATGAGGGGGAAGAGCTTCCGCTTCATGGCTCCATTGCAAACCAGCCCTGTGAGCAGGTCTGCTGGAGGGAAGAGGACGGCCTGCTGGTGCTGCATATGTTGGTAAAAGATGAAGTGATTTTTGGGCGGAAACTGCGGCTGGAGCGGGAAATCAGGGTATCCACGCTGGAAAATTCTTTTGAGATACATGATGTTATCAGAAATACAGGGGACAGGGTAGAACCGGTGGAAATCCTGTACCACATGAACATGGGATACCCCTTGCTGGACGAAGACAGCAGGATAAGGATACCCTCTGCGGATGTAGAACCCAGGGATGGCCATGCGGCGGAGGACATAGAAAACTGGATGCATATGGAGAAGCCCACGGCCGGGTATCAGGAGAGATGCTATTATCACAAATTCTCCGGCAGGGAAGGGCAGGCGTCCATTTACCAGCCCAAGCTTAATATGGGGCTTGCCATCAGCTTTGATGCGGAAGAAGCCAGCGCCCTCTACCAGGTCACATCCTCTGTTCCTCCGCATATGATTCTGCACGGCACGAATGATCATACAGTCCCTATGGAACAGAGTGTTGCATATTATGAAAAGCTGGTCGAACAGGGGGTGCGCGCCGACTTGATAGAGATTGAAAGAGCACAGCATGGGGATGATCTGTTCTGTCAGAATCAGGTCAAGGACAAGGTGATCGCTTTCATGAGAGACATTGCCGGATCCTGGTGATGTATCCTAAGGACATCCTGCACCAAAAAGCGGTAAAACATTCTTTTGGGGAATGGCTGGTATGACAGAATCGGGACGGAAGTGGTGCAGCTGTATCTGTCGGACTGCCGCGCTGCCATAGTACGCCCATGCATGGAACTGCAGGGTTTCGCCCGGGTGGAGCTGCAGCCGGGGCAGAGGAAAGCTGTGGGCTTTCTGGTACGCGCGGATCAGACGGCCTTTTTGGACCGCAACCGCCGTTGGAAGGTGGAAGCAGGGGAGGTATGGTTCTGGCGGGGGCTTTATACCCCAAAATCCTTAGAAAAGGGCTGTCACATCGCTGATTTCCTAATCATTGATGCGACAGCCCCTTTCTGTTATATTTCCGGTAGTCGCCGGGCGTCATGGAAGTATATCTCCGAAATACATTTTGAAAATATCCCTGGGAGGAGAATCCCAGGTATGTGCTGATTTCCAAAAGGGATTTGTCGGTGGAGGCCAGCAGATCCCGGGCTTTTTTGATTTTCAGAGTATACATATATTCTGTAATGGTAAAGCCGGTCTCCGATTTAAAACGTGCGGACAATTGGCTGCGGCTTAGGGAAACAAGGCTGCAGAGATCGTCTGTACGGACATTTTCTGTCAGATGCTCCTGCAGATAGGATATGATATTCTGAATGCTCTTACTGTATTGTTTCCCCATAACCAGATTCCGGATCCGTGTGGCATAATCCAATACCATGTGGTATTGCAGGTTTTGAATCTGATCGGGATAGAGATGCTTTTCACTGTGCTGTATATAGCGGTCGCTTAAGGAAAGCGCTTCCTCCACAGGAAGTCCGCCGGCGATGGCGGCACGTGATACCGTGGTGGCGCAGGTGATGAAGATATTCTTCAGCTGGCGCAGATAGCTGTCGGCAATTTTGCCGGGCTGCCCCGCCGATGAATTCGCAAAAAGCTTCCGGAGTCCCTCCAGGTTGCCGGTCTTCACGAAGCGGAGCATCTGCTGCTCGTATTCAAAGGTACTGTGGGAGACGGCCAGCCAGTCTTCCGGTTCGGGAACAGGGGGCTGAGGCTGGGAAGACGCCGGCAAACCGGTGGGGATAGAGTCATGAAAGTCAAAAAGGGACAGCTCGGTAATCTCTTTCTTCTCTCCGCTGATGTAGTAATTTACAAGACAGAGCAGATGGAGGAAAATTTCCAGCGGCATGAGGGTAATGCCTTGGAGCAGGGTCTGATAATGGGCTTTTTCCTTTTCATCGATTCCCAGAAGAAACATGAGCTCTCTGGCGTTTGAGCGGGTCAGCTGAAACTGGCAGGCAGGGCCGATGACCATAGTATGGCGCTCGTGGCGGATGACGCCGTAATATTGATAGAATGGCGTGATATGGCAGCTTATGCTGACAGGCGCATCCAGCAGCCTATCCAGATAGGGAAGGGCCGGATCCGGATCAAATGCAGTGGCGGAATAATACCCGGTACAGCTTTTGTTTTCATAAATCCTTATCTGGATGCGGGAGATATTCGCTATGTTTTCAGAGATATAGGCATAATCAATTTCCGGCATTTGTAGGGCCTCCTGTATCATTTTCTCAATTTTACAATAAACCGGATAATTTTACAAACAAAAAAATAGTGGAATATGGGAAAATGGGTGTAGAAAAATTGAGAGGCCTGACGGGAAAGGGAAGAACAGGATGAAACTGAAAAAGAAAATTGGCAAGTTTATGCAGCGGGTAGTGGATCATGCCATGGGAAACGGGCTCATGCAGGAGGAGACGGCGGCATCCGGCGAGAAATACATAACGCCGGGCATTTCGGCGCTGATTCGCAGGAGCGGGGCGGAAGGCTGCGTGCTGCTGAAAAATGACGGCGTGCTGCCCCTGAAGGAAGGGGAGGAAATCGCCGTTTTCGGGCGGTGCCAGCTTGACTGGTTCTGTGTGGGCTACGGCAGCGGCGGCGACGTACATGCGCCTTACCGCGTAAACCTGATGGAAGGCCTCGGGAATATGGGGGCAAAGTATAACGGGCCGCTGGCACAGGCATACCGGGCCTGGTGTGAATCGGAGGAGCACAGGGCGGATGAGGGCTGGTGGGGGCATTGGCCCATGAACCATCCGGAGATGCCGCTTGCCGCACATATGGCGGAGAGCGCGGCAAAAACTTCCGATGCTGCCCTGGTAGTGATCGGCAGGGCGGCCGGGGAGGACAGGGAAAACACTTTGGAGAAGGGAAGCTACTACCTGACGGATGAAGAGCTGGCAATGCTGGATGCGGTTACGGCAGCGTTCCGCCGGACGGCTGTGGTGCTGAACATCGGCAGCATTATGGATATGGAGTGGACGGAAAGGTATGGGGAAAGGCTATCCGCCGTTCTGATCGCATGGCAGGGGGGAATGGAGAGCGGCAATGCCCTTGCGGATGTGCTGTACGGAAAGGTGAATCCCTGCGGAAGGCTGGCGGACACCATCGCGCGGCGCTATGAGGATTATCCCAGCAGCGGGCATTTCGGCGGCAGGGAATACAATGAATATGCGGAAGGGATTTTTGTAGGCTACCGGCATTTCGACACCTGTGCAAAGGAGGCGGTCCTGTATCCCTTTGGCTATGGCCTTTCCTATACCGAGTTCAGGCTTATGCCAAAATCCCTTAAGCGCTCTGCTCATGGTGCCGGCGGGCCGGAGGGAGCAGTCACGGAGATGGTTGTGGAAGTGAAAAATATCGGCGGCTGTTCCGGACGGGAGGTGGTGATGCTCTGGTGCCGCCCGCCCAAGGGCTGTATCGAGAAGCCCGCACATGTTCTGACCGCTTTTGCAAAGACCAGAGAGCTTGCCCCGGGCGAAAGCCAGGAGCTTACCTTAAAATGCGATGATAAAGCGATTTCGTCTTATGACGAGAGGCGGCATGCTTTCCTGCTGGAACCCGGCGAGTACCGCTTTGCGGCAAATGATGTGGAAGCGGGGAGCTTTCTGCTTCAGGAGACAGCGGTGGTGGAGAAATGTGAAGCAGTCTGTTCGCCGGAGGTAAATCTGAGGCAGCGCATTCTTGACAATCTTCCCGGGGAGGCTGCGGTGAAAAGGGAGAAAGCCCCGATTCTCGGCGATGTGGCCAGCGGAAAGGACACTATGGACGACTTTGTGGCCGGGCTCAGCGATGACGAACTGGAGGCTCTGACCCGGGGGCACGGCATGATGAACAGCCCGCTGGGGGCGCCTGGCAATGCCGGCGTCCTGGGCGGTGTGATTCCCGGTCTGCGGGAGAAGGGAGTTTTGCCGGTTGTCTGTGCAGACGGACCCGCGGGACTGCGGCTGCAAAAGTACTGTGCGTTGGTGCCCTGCGGAACGGCCCTTGCCTGTACCTGGAACTGTGAGCTGGTGGAGGAGCTGTACCGTCTTGTGGGGGCGGAGATGAAGCATTACGGCGTGGACGTGCTGCTGGCGCCGGGAATGAACATCCACAGGAATCCCCTCTGCGGAAGGAACTTTGAGTATTTTTCGGAGGATCCGCTGCTTTCCGGAAAGATGGCGGCTGCCGTGGTGCGGGGGGTACAGAGCATGGGAGGAGCCTGCTGTCCGAAGCATTTTGCCTGCAACAATCAGGAGACGAAACGCAATATCTGTGACTCACGGCTGTCTGAGCGCGCCCTGCGGGAGATCTATCTGCGCAATTTCGAAATCTGCATCAGGGAGAGCAGCCCCCATACCGTAATGACCTCTTATAACAAGGTAAACGGCGTATGGTCCCATTACAATTATGACCTTGTGACCACAGTCCTGCGCCGGGAATGGGGATATGAGGGCATGGTCATGACGGACTGGTGGATGCAGAAGTCCGGAAGCCCCGAATTCCCCAAGCTGAAGAACAATGCCTACCGGGTGAGGGCCCAGGTGGACGTGCTCATGCCCGGCGATATGGGGCATGTGGCGAAAAAATACAAATCGGATGGGAGCCTGCTGAAAACGCTGGGCCAGCCGGAGGGGATTACCCGGGGAGAGCTGCAGCGGACAGCCCGCAATGTTCTGGAACTGGTATTGAAGATAAAATACGGTGAAAAAGGAGAATAACGATGAGGGAGAAAGAGATGAAGGGAAAACTGTTTGACAGGCTTCCGGCCGGCAAAATCCAGTCTGAGAATGTGGGGGGAAAAGAAAAATGGCTCGGATATTTACTGGGGCCCACAGGGGCACTGCTGCTGAATGCGGTGCTGGCTGTCTATCTGAATGTGTTTTATACGGATGTCCTGAAGCTTACCGGGGTATGGGGCGGCGCGTTTCTGATGGTGTTTCCCATCGCTTCCAAAATCATTGACGCCGTCACCAATGTGGTCATGGGGCAGCTGATTGACCGTACCCGTACCCGGGAGGGCAAAGCCCGCCCATGGCTGCTGCTGTCGGCAATCCTGATGCCGGTGACGGGCATCTTGCTGTTTGCGGTGCCCAATGCCCCGGAGGAAGTCCAGGTCATCTGGGTCATGCTGTCATACAACCTGTTTTACTCCTTCGCATTCACAATCTATAATATGAGCCACAGCCTGATGGTGGCTCTGTCCACCCGGAACACCACGCAGCGCGGCAGCCTGTCGGTGTTCAATAATATCGCCTCTATCATGGTCTCCGGGATTATCGTGGCCCTGGTCTTTCCCATGGCAGTCATGCCGGTGCTTGGTGTCGATAAGGAGCTGTGGCTTCTGGTCATGGGCATTCTGGCAGCCCTGGCCCTGCCGCTGACATTGCTGGAATATTTCTTTACAAAGGAGCGCATCACGGAGGAAATCGGCGACGGGGCGGAAACAAGGTCTATCCGGGAGCAGTTTTCAGCCATACTGCACGATAAGTACTGGATCATCCTGATGGCCTATAATGTTGTCTTCAACCTGGGCAGTTACTTTAAAAATGCTTCTCTCGTTTACTACTGTAACTATGTGCTGGGAACCTACAATGATGGAGTGACCCAGACCCTTGTTTCCGTGATCGGCGGCATTCCCATGGGGATCGGCATCTTTGCGGTGTGGCCGCTGGCGAAAAAATTCGGCAAGCGGAACGTGACGCTGGCCGGATTCATCCTTTATGCCATTGGAGGCGCAGTCTGCCTGATCGGCCCGCGGAACATGGTCATTGTGCTGGCGGGGCAGTTCATTAAAAACATCGGAGGCCTGCCATGCGCCTATGTCTTTGCCGCGCTCACCGCCGATGTGCTGGATCATATCGAGTGGAAATATACCTTCCGCTGTGACGGGCTGGCTACCTCCATAAACAGCATTATTATCACGGTATCAACCGGCGTGGCCGCTGGCGTGCTGAATTTCTGCCTTGCCAGATCCGGCTATGTTGCGCCGGAATTTGTGGAAGCTACCGGTCAGACGGTGGGCGCTGTCCAGAACGCGGCTACGCAGAATGTGTTTATTTTCTTCTTTCTGGGGCTGGAGATTATCACCGCGATTATCCTGATTTTGCTGCTGAGATTTCTGGATGTGGAGAAGCATATCGACAAGGAGCAGGCTGAAATCAAAGCCCGCCGCAGGGCTTAGCAGGGCCGGTTGTAAATTAAGGAATTGTGGAGAAATAGTTTAGCTCCGGCTTGTCCGGGTCAGGGAGGAAGCATGATACAGGCAGTAAGGTTAAGAACAGAATATCTGGAAAATCCCATGGGAATTGACGTGCAGAACCCGGGACTAATGTGGAACGTGGAAGGCGCGGTAAGGCAGACAGCCTATCGCATCCTGGCGCAGACAGAGGGCGAAACCATATGGGACAGCGGTAAGACAGCCTCTTCCCGAATGACAGGGATCCGGTTTCCCCATATGCTTGCCTCCCGCCAGCGCGTGCTCTGGAAGGTCAAACTGTGGGATGAAAACGATGGGGCGGGGGACTGGTCCGAAGAGGCATTCTTTGAAATGGGTCTGCTGGAACCCATGGACTGGGGCGCAAAATGGATCACAGGCAATTATCGGGTGAACAGGAAGAAGCGCTATCCAGTAGATTGCTTCCTGAAAAAGGTGGAGGTCTCCCAAGAAGTGAAGTCTGCCAGGCTGTACATTACGGCCTGCGGGCTTTATGAGGCGAGGCTGGACGGAAGTAAAATCGGCGATTTCTGCCTTGCGCCCGGCTATACGGATTACAATAAAAGAGTGCAGTACCAGACGTATGATGTGGCCCGGCTGCTGGAAAAGGGAAATCATACCCTGACAGTGCAGCTTGCGGACGGCTGGTACAGGGGGAGCGTCGGGGCCTGGGGAATCCGAAATCAGTATGGGACAGAGACCAAATTCCTTGCCCAGCTGGAAATTCTGTATAGAGACGGAAGCTCCGAAAAGGTCTTTACAGACCAGTCCTGGAGCTGGTCCAATGACGGCCCCATCCGTTTTGCGGACAACAAGGACGGGGAGATCGTGGAGGCTTTCCGAACACCTGCATATGGCGGCAGGGCAAAGGCGACGTCCCATAAGGTTCTGCCCAGTGCATCCAATAATGTGACGGTGGCGGAGCGGGAGCATTTTACACCGATTCTTACGAAAGCGCCAAACGGCAGGATGCTGCTGGACTTCGGACAGAACATCGCAGGATACATTTCTCTCCGCGTCCAGGCGAAAAAAGGACAGCGGCTGCTGTTCCGTTTCGGGGAGCTGCTGGATCAGGACGGAAATCTGACCCAGAAAAATATCCAGTGCAGCAATAAAAAGGTCACCACTCCGCTTCAGAAGATAGAATATGTCTGCCAGGAGGGCGACAATGCATACAAGACGACTTTTTCCGTATTTGGTTTTCGGTATGCGGAAGTGGAAACGGATCTCATCCTGGAGCCTGAAAATGTAACGGCCATTGCCGTGTACTCTGATTTGGAGCAGACAGGATACTTTGAGAGCTCCAATGAATTGCTGAATCGTTTCGTGGATGCGGTCGTCTGGTCGGCGAAAGGCAATTCCCTGGACATCCCCACGGACTGCCCCACCAGGGAGCGCCATGGCTGGACGGGGGACGCCCAGATTTTCTTCGAGTCTGCCAATTATCTCTTTGACTATGCCGCCTTCTCCAAAAAGTATCTGCGGGATGTGTTCGACTGGCAGAAAAAGGATGGCAGGCTTCCCCAGATCGCGCCCTACGGGGGCACTGACTTCTATATGTGGACCATGAACGGCAGTGTGGGCTGGTCCGATGTTGGGATACTGAACCCCTATCGTTTCTGGAAAATGTACGGGGACAGGAGGATTCTGACGGAATACTATGACCGTATGAAGCGTTATGCGCAATTCATGATGAGACGCTGCGGGAAGTCGGGTTTTATGGCAAGGCCTCTGGGCCTGAAGGGAGAGGCAGGGAAATATGCCGTGAACACCGGGCAGTCCTACGGCGAGTGGGCGGAACCGGCGGACGTGCATCCCAATGACTGGAAGGATATGGCCGCGCCGCATCCGGAAGTGTCCACCGCATATACGTCCCATGTGCTGGGATGCATGGCGGAAATAGCCCAGGAGCTTAAGTGTGATGAAGACGCCGCTGTATTCAGAAGATACAGTGAGGGATGCAGGAAAGCATATCAGGAAATGGCTGAAACGGCAGGGTATTCCCTGGATACAGACCGGCAGGCGCGGCTCGTCCGTCCCCTGGCCTTTGCTTTGCTGGACGGAGAGCAGACTGCTTACGCAAGGGAGCGGCTGCTCAGGGCCCTTGAGAATTACGGCTGGCGCCTGGGGACGGGATTCCTGTCCACGCCGCTGATTCTGGAGGTATTGGCAGAGTTTGACCTTGAGGCGGCCTACCGTCTGCTGGAAAACGAGGAAATGCCGGGCTGGCTGTTCATGCCGAAGAACGGCGCCACCACCGTATGGGAATCCTGGGAAGGGCCCTGCGCCCAGGGCGGCATCGCTTCGCTGAACCATTATTCCAAGGGGGCTGTCTGTGCGTGGCTGTTTCAGACCATGTGCGGTATCCGCATGGACGGGGAGAACCGGTTCGTCATTGCCCCGCGGCCGGGAGGCAGTTTTACCTATGCCGGCGCGGAATACAGAAGCATATATGGTATGGTCAGGAGCGGATGGAGACGGGAGAAGGGAAAAACTGTGTATACAGTGACGGTTCCGGCCAATTGCGAAGCGGAGCTTCGTATTCCGGGCCGAATGCCGGAGACGGTAGATGCGGGAGATTATGTGCTGACGGTTTGAGGAACGAATATTCCGGAAGGAAAAGCCGGGCTGGAGATTCATCGACAGGCATAGGCTGTAATGTGGTCGGGTTGTCCGGAAATTTTAACTGTTAGGCAGTATAAATAAAAAGGAAGAAAACGATGGAAAAAATTTTGCTCAATGGAACCAGATTCATAAACGAGTCAGGCAGAGAGGTGATTCTGCATGGCATGAATGTCCTCTGCAGGGATGCGGCGCTTGGACATTTTTATCCTGATTTTGAAAATGCATTTCCTTTTTTTCAACGGATGGGGTTTAATCTGCTGCGTTTCGGCATTTTCTGGCATGGCGTCGAGCCCCGGCCGGGAGTTTATGACGAGACGTATCTGGGAAGGGTGAAGGAAATTGTGAACCTCGCCGAGAGCTGCGGTATCTATATTATTCTTGATATGCATCAGGATCTGTTTGCCCAAAAGTATATTGACGGAGCGCCGGACTGGGCCTGCCTGGACGATGGGCTGCCGCATCCCGAGAGCTGTACCATCTGGTATAATGCATATCTGGAAAGCGATGCTATCATCCGGGCGGCAGATAATTTTTGGGCGAATAAGCCCGCGGAGGACGGGGCGGGGCTTCTGGATCATTATTCTTCCATGTGGGAGAAAATTGCGGAGACCTTTGCGGACTGCTCCAATGTGATTGGATTTGAACCCATGAACGAGCCTTTTATGGGGAGCATTGCGCGGGAAGCCTTTGGATACGCAACCAGGAAAATGATGGAGACGAATCCTGCATTTGACCTTACGAAGCCAGAGGCTGTCACGGAAGAGGAGCAGGCGGCGTTCATGGGCATTGTGAGCCGGCGTTTTCTGGAATTTGACAGGACGACATTGATGGACTATTACCGCCGTATGCAGAGGGCAATCCGCAAATACAGCGATAAACCGATCGTAACCGGCGGGAACATCTATTGCAGCACTAACATCCCTACCGGCATTGAACGGCTTGAGGAGGGCAATCAGATTTATGCTCCTCATGGCTATGACTCGGTGGTTGATTCAGCCCGCTATGAAAGCTTCAGCAAGAGAAATGTGGAGCTGCTCTATGAAGAGAAGCGCAGGGGGCAGGAACGTCTGGGACTGCCGACTATTGTGGGGGAATGGGGAGCCTTTCCTTCGGAAAAGTTTACGAACGATCTGATCAGGCATATGAACGGCATCCTTGAGAAAAATCTCTGGGGCTCCGCATATTGCGAATATCATCCCGGCATGGAAAGTGACGCGAACTTCTCTTCGCTCTGCCGCACTTATCCGGCAGAGACGGCGGGAAAGCTGGAAATGTACCGTTATGACGAGGATGCGCAGCGTTTTGAAATGATTTTTGAAGCAGAGGGGTCAGGCGAGACCCGAATATTCTGCTCTTTCATTCCGCAGGGGGTTGAGTGTAATCTGCCCCATAGTTTTCGGATAGAACAGCTTTCGGATAGGAGCTGCTGCTGTTTTTTGAAAACAGATATTGCAGGGAGAGCCTGTGTTGTAGTAAAATAGCGGAAGACTTTGGAAGAACATTGGGTAAAATAATCAGGAGGAGCACTGCGCATATGGAGAAAAACAGAAAAGCAGAAGAGGAAGGCAGGGAAATGGTTTCTTTTGAACCTGAAAAGCTGGCCTGGGTCAATGAACCGGCCGAGTATATGATTGGCGGCAGTGAGATCAGAATCCGGACGGAACCCGGCACAGACTTGTGGCAGAGGACATATTATCATTTCCGGAATGACAACGCCCCTGTACTGCAGATGGAGACAGAAGAGAAGTATTTCAGCTTTGTAGTAAAGACGGACTTTGCAGACAGCCACCACAGGTTTGACCAGTGCGGCATAGTGATGTACCTGGACAGTGAAAACTGGCTGAAGGCTTCCGTGGAATATGAAACCGGGGAATACCAGCATCTGGGGAGCGTGGTGACGAATAACGGATACTCCGACTGGGCCACAACAGTCATAGGGGCCTCTGTGAAAACAATGTGGTACCGGTTCAGCCGCAGGGAGGATGATTACTGTATTGAATGTTCGGAGGACGGGGCAACATTCCGCCAGATGCGGATATGCCATATGCACAAAGGGAAGGGGAAGATCCGGTTCGGTATCTACGCCTGCTCCCCGGAGGAATCCTCCTTTCAGGCGGTGTTCTCAAAAATGCAGCTCATGGAATGCCAGTGGGAAGCCCATGACGGCCAGCAGCCTGACAGGAATGAGTGAACTTACAGATAGGGGAAAGGCAAGCGGTGATTTTGACTGGAGCGAAATTAGCCCCACGATTTTCGGGGCAGTGTTTGAAAGTACTGGTTCCACGGCAAGTGAAATCGTTAAGCAGTATAAATTTGCAGTACAACGCAATCAGCAGTCATGCTCTCCGGCATGACCGCTTTTCCATGCCTTGCTCATAGCGCTTACAATCCCGAAATAGCAAATATAAAAAACCACAATACACGCCCCAAACTCACCGGTTAATTTGAGCAGAATATTGTTCAAAGAAGCCGGCAATAGTAAGTTCATTTTTCCATTCAGTAACGGTATGCAGAATAAAATAATCAATAAAGCCATTATCATTGGAGAGGACAATTTAATTGCAATCTGCTGATTCACAAGTCTTGCGATCTGCTTATCGCTTTTTCCCATACAGCGCATTATCCGATTGCTTTTTGCATTCTGCCTGAGCTCTATGATCTGCTGCAGGGATAATATCGAAAAATAAATAACCAGAAACACGATACAGATGCTTATTTGTGCAGTTCCCATCCACTGGCGCATAGCCGTATCAAAAAGCTGAAATTCCGGCTGCAGTATCAGTATTCCGGTTACAAAAGAAGCCCCGGAAAACAAAAAGCATATGCAGAAAACAGCATTAACCATAGCGGCCGTTTTGAAATTTGATGTTAAATTTGCCGTAATATATAGCAGGTCTTTTTGATATATCCTAACGGATTTCATACGCCTGTACGCATATAAATAGCCAAACACCCATTTGTAAAAAGCAAAAACAGATATTAACAAAGGGATTGCTGTAACAGATACGGGATAAACGATGTAAACTTCCGGCAGGAAAACAATGCCGCAGACGCAGCCAAGGAAGCACACAAAACACAAAAAGAAAAGAATGCCCCATTTTTTATAGTTTCCTATATTTTTTACGCTTTGACTGCGGTTCCTTTCATACATCAGCTCCCTTATCTGCAGCTTGTCTAAACGCTGCTTCAATCGAAAAGAACACACTGTTTCAATAAGGCAAAAAAACAGAAACGTATGGAACATACTTTTACCGTAAAGGATTCCGCAATGTTCCATTTCATGCAGCGGCTCACGGAAATACCAGAATCCATATATGGAAAAGCCCATTGTTGTTCCTGCTATATAGCAGAAAAAACCAATCAACAGGACTTCGCATAGGAACAGCCGGGTTACTCTCTTTTTTCCCATACCCAATAATAAATAGCTTGCAAACTCTTTTGCCCGCTGCTTTAACATGAAAGTATCTATATATCCGACTAAAACGATTTGAATGGCCGCTATCAACAATGGCAGAGAAATCACTTGAAAACCGGCTGATTCTCCTATAATGGTGATACAATTGGATACCTCTATCATCGCCAAAAGCACGGTCATGGTAACCACATATAAAAGATAATTTGTAAAAGACCGCCTGGCATTGCGGATTGACAACTTCAAATACATCTAGCTTTCTCCCCCCATCCATTCTATTTTCTTCAAAATATCCGCGAAAAAGGTCTGCTTGTTTTCCTGTTCCCGGTTTAAAGCAGCTTTTATTTCGCCGTCCTTCATGAACAAAATCCTGTCGCAATAGCTGGCCGCCATGACATCGTGCGTGACCATCAATATTGTTGCGCCGTACTCTCTGCAAAGCATGACAAGGGTGTCCAAAAGCTGTCTGGCAGCGTGGGAATCTAATGCCCCGGTAGGCTCGTCCGCAAGTA
>OFHB01000391.1_pt1 | contig 31110 bp, 29 predicted proteins | sample 1521881 | NCBI WGS metagenome assembly OFHB01 (sample SAMEA3504090, study PRJEB24116) | mouse gut metagenome | biome: mouse gut; feature: mouse-associated habitat; material: faeces | place: Denmark | collected 2011
CCGCCACGGCAAGCCGGTGGAGATCAACGCCTACTGGTATAACGCACTGTGCATTATGGAAGAATTTAAGAAGTTTTTCCCGGAGGATGAGCGGGCGTACGGGAAGCTGGCCCGTAAGGTGAAGGAGAGCTTCGGACAGAAATTCTGGAATGAAGAGGCGGGCTGCCTGAAAGACGTGCTGTCCGGGACGAAGGCGGACAACCAGATCCGCTGCAACCAGATTTGGGCGGTATCCCTGCCGTTTTCCGTGCTGGAGCCGGAACGGGAGAGACAGGTTGTGGAAGTGGTGTTCCGAAAGCTGTACACCCCTTACGGTCTGCGTACCCTGGACCCGGCGGATGAGGAATTTCATGCCACGTACGGGGGACCTCAGCTGCAGCGTGATCTGGCATACCACCAGGGAACGGTGTGGGTGTTCCCCCTGGGCGGCTATTATCTGGCCTATCTGAAGGTAAACGGCTATTCCGAGGAAGCCAGGAGGCATGTGGAAAGACAGCTGGACAGCATGGAGGCGGCTCTGTGGGAGGGCTGTATCGGGCAGCTGCCGGAGATCTATGACGGGGGCAATCCTACATCTTCCAGGGGATGTTTCGCACAGGCATGGAGCGTTGGGGAAATCCTCAGGGTGTATGATATGCTGAGAATGCTGGAGGAACGGGAGACCGAAACGGAGGGCGAAGAGGAGAGGCCGATGACATCGGAGGACTGAGCCTTGCGTCAGACGGATACGCAGACAGGGCATCCGGCGAAGGGGCGCCTTGCCCACAGACATACCGGATCCTGCTCTGCATACATTCCGGGAAGGAGCAAATCATGTATCAAAATTATATTTTCGACTTTTACGGAACGCTGGCGGATATCCGGACGGACGAGGAAAATCCGTATTTATGGAAGAAAATGAGCGAGATATATTCTGCCCTGGGTGCGGCGTATCGCCCGGAGGAGCTGAAGCGCATGTTTCGAACTCTGGAGCAGCGTGAATGTGAGAGAATCGGCACGGAGGACGCGGAACCGGATCTGACAAGGGTATTTGCGCTTCTGTATCGGGAGAAACAGGTTCCCTGTGATGCCGTGCAGGCGAAAATGACGGCGGTGACCTTTCGGGCGCTGTCCAGGGAGTACCTTCGGGCATATGACGGGGTCAGGGAATTGCTGGAGGAACTGAAGGTGCGGGGAAAGCGTGTTTTTCTGCTCTCCAACGCCCAGACGGATTTCACCAGGCCGGAGATAGAAATGCTGGGACTTACCGCTTATTTTGACGGCATATTTATCTCTTCGGAACAGGGCTGTAAAAAGCCTTCCCCGGCCTTTTTCGAAAAATTGCTGAAGCAGTTCGGCCTGTCGCCGTCGGAAAGCATCATGATCGGAAATGACGAGAGTGCGGACATTGTCGGTGCGAAACGGGCGGGGATGGATTCCCTGTATATCCATACGGCGATTTCTCCGGAAGAATACGGCAAAACGGATCCGGATTACCGCGTTATGGACGGCGACTTCCGCAAGATTCGAGGGCTTGTTTTAGACTGCGTTTGAAGGAATATTTTATAAACAGTAATGGACAGATGCCGGTATTGGGGAGTTCTCCGCCTGAACGGGCAGAGATAGCACCTGAGAGAGGCAGCCTGGAAAGGCAGGGCAGATGTCCGAAAAAGAAAATCGGGAGAATCAATTATGCGGTTAGGAAAACTGATTCAATATGAAATCAAAAACCAGACGGCGGTTCTGGAATTCGAGAACGGCGAGGCGCGGATAGAGGTGCTTACGCCTGCCATTATAAATGTATATCAGGGAAAGGCAGAAGAAAGGGTTCCCTCCAAGGCAATTGAGGGAGTGAAGTCTGTCCCCACAGAAATCCGTGCGGAGCGCAGAGAGGATGGCCTGTGGATTCATACAGGGGAAGTGTCCGTGAGGGTCAGCGACGGTTTTTACGTGGACTTTTATGACAAAAACGGAGCGGAGACCTGTGTGGACTACAGAGGCGAACGCAAGCAGCTGCAGCGGGTCAGCGATGAGTTTATAAGGCTTCTGGAGGAGGAAGGGCATCAGTCGCCGCTGACGGGAAGACGGGAATGTGCCTTTGACGTGGTGAAGAGGCTGGATAAGTCCGCTCATTTTTACGGCCTGGGGGACAAGACCGGATTTATGGATAAACGTCATTATGATTACGAAATGTGGAATACAGACAATCCGGATCCCCAGATGGACAATTTTAAGGCGCTGTACAAGTCCATCCCCTTCTTTATCACATTGACGGACAGCCATGTATACGGTATTTTCATGGACAATACGTTTAAGAGCTATTTCAATATGGGACAGGAGTCGGAAGAATATTACTGGTTCGGCGCCGAGGGCGGACAGCCGGATTACTATTTTATTGCCGGTGATTCCGTGGCGGAGGTGCTGGAGGGCTATACCTACCTCACCGGAAGATGTCCGCTGCCGCAGAGATGGACGCTTGGCTATCACCAGTCCAGATGGGGGTATATGACCAGCGAGGATGTGGAGGAGATTGCGTTCGGCATGCGGGAAAACGACATTCCCTGTGATGTGATTCATCTTGACATAGACTACATGCAGGACTACAGAGTATTTACCTGGAATCAGGAGCGCTATCACAATGATCCGGACGGTTTTCTGAAGCAGCTGGCGGAGAAGGGATTCAAGGTGGTGACCATCAATGACCCGGGCGTGAAGAAAGAGGAAGGCTACTATGTGTACGACGAGGGCGTGGAGAAGGGCTATTTTGCCAAAACGCCTGAGGGAGAGGTCTATATCAATGCGGTTTGGCCCGGGGACGCAGCTTTTCCGGACTTCGGCAATCCGGCAGTGAGGGAGTGGTGGGGCGATAAGCAGCAGTTCCTCCTGGACAGAGGCGTCAGGGGTATCTGGAACGATATGAACGAGCCTGCCAGCTTCCACGGTCCCCTTCCGGAGGATGTGGTATTCACGGATGAAAGCCGTCAGTCCACCCACGGGGAAATGCATAATGTCTATGGGCACAACATGGCGAAGGCCACCTATGAGGGGCTGAAAAAGCTGGACGGGCGCAGGCCTTTCGTGATTACCAGGGCATGCTATGCGGGGACGCAGAAATATGCCACGGCCTGGACCGGGGATAATCACAGCCTGTGGGCGCACCTGCAGATGGCGATTCCCCAGCTCTGCAACCTGGGGCTGTCCGGCATGCCTTTTGTGGGAACCGATATCGGAGGCTTCGGATCGGATACCACGGCGGAGCTTCTGGCGCGGTGGATTCAGGTGGGATGCTTCTCGCCCCTGTTCCGAAACCATGCCGCTTTGGGAACCAGGAGACAGGAACCCTGGCAGTTCGGGGATGAGGTTACGGATATCTACCGGAAGTATGTGAAGCTGCGCTATCACTGGATTCCATATATATATGATCTGTTTTTCGAAGAAGAACGGACCGGCGCGCCTGTTATGCGTCCGCTGGTTTTCCATTATGAGAAGGATGAAAATGCAAGGCAGTGCAATGACGAGTTTATGCTGGGCAGCCGGATCCTGGCGGCGCCGGTGGTGTCCCAGGGCATGAGGAGAAGGATGGTATATCTGCCGGAAGGGGAATGGTATGATTACTGGAACGGAGAGAAGTTTACGGGTCCTGCCTGGGTTATGAGGGAAGCCCCGCTGGATACCTGTCCCGTCTACGTGAAAGCGGGCAGTATCATTCCCTGCATGGAACCCCGGTCCTACGTGGGTGAGAAGCCTCTGGATACTCTGATTCTGGAGGTTTATCCCGGAGAGGGGAGCTGTGAGCATTATCTGGACAACGGGGCGGACTTTGCCTACAGAGACGGAAAGTATCATCAATATCGGTTTACCGTGAGGAAAGACGGCACAGTGGCCGGAGAAATCATCCATGCCGGTTACGAGAAGCCGTATGAGAGGATTCTTGTGCGCAGGTTCGGCCGTGAGGACGAGATTCTGCATATTTGACCATGTGTATTTTCGGTGTTGCCGAAATCAAAAGCCAGAGGCCCATTACGCTCTGGCTTTTTTGACTTTTTATTTTATTTTTTACCTATCCAATCCCAATCCGCGGACACTTATAGGGTGTAATCATGATTGCGGTATTCAAAACAGCATCCGTAAGCCCTCCGCCCAATGGGGTATAGGGGGATGCGGGGCGAAAGACAGCATCCGAACCCGGGAAGAGCGGATGCGGAACAAGATCAGGAGAAAAGCATATGGATGGAAAGGTTCTGATTCCCTATATTGAACCGGTTTACCGGTTCTGCCACCACCGCCTGGACAACTGGCATGATGCCGAGGATTTGGCGGGGGAGATTTTGCTGCATATATTGGACGGTATCGGAAAATATGAGATAGAATCATTGGAAGCCTGGGTGTGGCGTATTGCACACAACCGCTATGCCCGCTTTATCGATGCCGGAAATAAGCGGCAGTCCATTCTATCAGGCCAGGAATTGGACGAAGTGGCAGCGGAGTGCCGGCAAATGGATGAGCCGTCCGTGGAAGAGGAATACGAGCCGGTATTCCGCTATCTCCATACGCTTTCCTCCGGATACAGGGATATTTTTGTGGACTATTACATCGGGGAAATGCCCGTGAGGCAGCTGGCGCAGAAATATGCCTTGTCGGAAGCTACAATCAAATGGCGCCTGAATGTAGGGCGCAGCAGAATCCGGGAAAGGATAGGAAAGGATAAAATGGATAAAGTATATAAAAGGATTAACTGGAATACGCATGGATGCAACGGCTCCATGGATTCTAACAGATATCTTCACAGCCAGGTTGCGAGGGCTGTCTGCAGGGCGGCTTATGAGAAGCCGGTGACAGTGGAGGAAATCAGCATGTATACGGGGATTCCCACGATTTATATTGAGGATGAGCTTCCGGGGCTGATATATGGGGATGCTATACGGGAAAACGGTAATAAATATACGACGGATTTCATTGTTTTCCGGATGGAGGACCGTGCCGCTGCCGAAACGGTGCTGGAGCCTATGGTGAAAGCAATTTCCGATTACTATGAGAGACTGCTTTGGCAGGGGGAAGACTTCCGGAAAATCGGTTTTTACGGATGTGAATTCGGGATGGAGAGGCTGGGCTATATTTTGATTCCCTATTTGCTCAGGCAGAAGCTGGAGTATCTGAAGAATAACCGACTGCATCTGCCCAGCGGAAGCTTTCCGCCCAGAAAGGACGGCGGGAACGGATGGTTTATTGTTTCGGAGACGGCAGATGCGAATGAAGAAGCAGGGGCATACAGCACCGGGTGCAATGCCAACGGCACAAAGGACGGGCATGTATACTTTTACTGGACGAACAAATTTTACGACAGGCGGGTATACAGCAACGGGGGAACCGCATGGCTTGGGGAAAACGGGATTCCGCGGAAATGTCCGGGCGGCATTGTGCCGGAGGGGCTGATTGGCGAAGAGGACATGGTACGTCTGGTGCAGAATAACCTGGTTCGGAAAGAGGGAAAAGACTATGCGCTGAATTTCGCGTATTTCACCAGAACACAGTTCGATGATTTCCGTGCCCTGTACAAAGGGGAGGACGAGAATACGGATGCCATGCTGTGCGACTGGATTCTCTCCGTGCGGAAAAGCTTTGAAGGTTTTGTGCCCAGGCGTCTCCATGGCCAGATTAACCAGTGGATATCGGTCTACTGCGGGGAGCTGATTGGGCATGTGATCGAAGAGCTGATACGCCGGGAAAGGCTGGAGGATCCCGGGAACATGCGTGGGGATGGCGGGCTGCCGGAGACAACAGATTTTCATATGACCAGGCCCTTCGTCAATGGCGTGTTTTTTGTAGAGGGGGAATTTATGCCGGTATGACATGAGGGCAAAGGCTCCCCACCCAGAAATTTATTCTAAAAGGAACCGGTCGGCACACCGGGAATCAGGGACGGAAGCATCGGGCGGAAAACGCAGGATAATCCGCAGCATATTGCCGTCAAGCTCCGCATCCACATCGCCGCCCATGCGCCGCATCAGCTCCCTGACAATGAACATTCCAAGCCCGGAGGAACCTTTCCAGCGGGCTGTATCAGCTTTATAAAACAGATCAAAAATCTGGCTTACGTCCAGGGTGATGTCTTCCGGAACGGGGTTTTCGAAAATCAGGCATCCGCTGTCCGCCTTCTGGGTCACGGTGAGTCCGCCGGCGCCGTGGAGCAGCGCATTCTGAAGCAAATTCATGAAAATGCGCCGCAGGGCATCCTCATCCGCCGTAACCCGAAAGCCCTCGGAGTCGAACCGCACCTCGGGCGATGTCTTCAGCTCCTCGAATTCCGTGTAAAAGCTGAGCAGGCAGTCGCTCAGAAGGGGGAGTACCTGCAGCTTTTTCATATTTTCGCCGGGAAAGGTGAAATTGTCGTTCACAAGCTTTGTATACAAAAATAATTTGTCCAGCATGTCCGTCAGTTCCGCCATCCTCCGGTCGGCAGCGGACAGATAATGGTCCCTTTTGGCGGCGTCCTCACATTCCCGTGCAAGCTGCAGGTAACCGGAGGCGCCGGTGAGCGGTGTGCGGATATCATGGGCCAGATTTGTAATATTTTGTTTCAGCTGTTTTTCGGCCCGTTCATACCGGAGATGATTCCGGTCTTTGGCCGCGATAATACGGTTCAGGCTCCGGCACAGTTCCAGCAGCGGTTTCTGCCTTGTATCCGCAGTCAGTTCCATATGGCTTCCCCGTTCGATTTCCGCCAGCTGGCGGCAGACGGAGCGGATGGCGGCACAGAGCCGTCCCAGGGATATGGCTGGAAAGAGGCAGGCAATGGCGGGCAAAATCAGTAAAAAGTACATTTTGGTTTTCCTCCTGATGAAACCGCTGCAGGGACGGCATAAATACATGGGCATTTTCAGCCGGATTTTACGGGGGCAGGGCGTATGTCAGATGTCCTTCCTGGCAAGGGTAACTGCGGATATGACGGCGTACAGCACCAGGAATCCCGCGCCTACGGCATATCCCTTAAAATCGCCGATAGCGTTGTAGGTGTACGGCGCCTGGCTATGGTTATAATACAGGGTATAGTAAGCCCATTGGTTTATCCCGAACAGACTGGTGATGTAGCTCACCAGGAGGACCAGGATGCCGCTGCCAAGCAATATTGTCGCCAGGATGCCGGCGCCGTTGCTGCGGGTGACGGTGCAGATCAGCAGCAGCAGGGCGGCAAAACCCATTGTGACAGTCCAGGTGAGGCACAGATAGGAAAGGGTATCCCCGGCAGGGGCAAAAGGCACCAGATTGTGGAACAGCACATTCAGCAGCATACAGATGCCAAAATGTAATGCCAGATAACAAAAATCCAGAATCCCTGCCGTAATGAGCTTACTTGCGATATATTTCCATCTGCGGCGGTGCAGGGACATAATATTTTTCATGAAGCCGCTGTTGTAGTCCGAGCAGAAGAAAAGGACAATGACGATTCCGAACAGGGAAATATATGCGCCGCCGTCCATTGCGATTTCCCGGAACATGTGCAAAGTATCATAATTTATCAACAGGGTACCCGGAACCCCGATCTCTGTAATTGCGGACATTCCGATCCTGGCGGCGGATTCGTTCCCTTCGGGAGTGTCGAACATCCAGACGATCCAAAAACATAAAACGGAAGTTGCCAGCAGGATTGCCAGGCAGATATAGACAGATTTGCTTTTTAAAAGCCGATATAAATCCATGCGCACTAAATTTATCATAATCATTATACTCCTACTCAATTGTTTTGTTATTGCTGCTGCCTTGGCGGGCTGTGTCGTCCATGCGCGCCAGGAAATAATCTTCCAAATCCATGTGATGAAAACCGGAGGAATAAACCTGGACACGGTTTTCGATGAGAAGGCGGTTTAAGGCAGAACCTTCCGTCAGCCCATACAGGCGGATATTACGGTTGTCGCAGACTTCGGCCATGACATCGGGCAGGGACTCCGTGATCAGCGGCAGGGCGCGCCTTACATCGTCTACTTCTACCCGGAAATAGTCGGCGCAGTTCTGTGCCAGTTCTTCCCGGGTGAGCTGTTCCACCAGGATTCCGTTCTTAATAATCCCATAGTGGGTGGAGAGCTTGCTGAGTTCCCCCAGAATATGGGAACTGATGATGAAGGTTTTGCCTTCTTCGTTCAGAGTCTGAATCAGCTGTCTGATTTCCCGGACGCCTTCCGGGTCCAGCCCGTTGATGGGTTCATCCAGCACCAGTAAATCCGGATTCCCCAGAAGCGCCAGGGCTATTCCCAGACGCTGCTTCATTCCCATGGAAAAAAGCTTTACCTTTTTGGTTCCGGCGCCTGCCATGCCGGTGGCTTCCAGTACCCTGTCCACGGCCTTCGGATCGGTCAGACCCATGCATTTTGCTTTCATGACGGCATTTTGCCTGGCGGTCATGTGGGGGTATAAGCCTGCGGATTCAATCAGGCATCCCACACGCCTTACAGTGACGGGGTCATTGGCGCTTTTCCCGAAGAGTCGGATTTCGCCTTCCGTGGGCCTGGCCAGGCCGCACAGCATTTTCAGGGTGGTAGACTTCCCGGCGCCGTTTCGTCCGATGAAGCCGTATATGGCACCCTCCTGTACTTTCATGTTCAGATGGCTTACGGCCTCTTTTCCCTTGTACGTTTTGGTCAGGGCAAGGGTTTCTACAGCCAGCATATTTTGTTTTCCGGTATCCTTTTCCATTACAGTCCTTTTCCTTTCCTGATATCGGTTCCTGCTGTTTCCGGTGACGGTCTCTGCATGCGGGAGGCTGCCGCCGGATACATGATTTTCTGCCGGAACCTTGATATGACTCTATTCTAGCGCCTAAGGTTTTAAAAAGCGCTTAGAAAAGTTTAAGAAAGTTTAAAGAAGCTTAAAACCCATGCCCCAGACAGTCTGGATGTAGGGATCGGTTCCGCTTTCCTTCAATTTTGAACGGATATTGCTGATATGCACATTGATGGTTTTGTCTTCTGCCAAATATTCTTCGCCCCACACATATTCGTAAATCATCTGCTTGGAGAAAACACGTCTGGGATTACGGATAAGCAGCTCCAGAATAAGAAATTCGTGACGGGTCAGTACCACGGGTTTTCCGGCGGCCGTCATTTCCATGGCGTCTGCGTCCAGTGTCCATTCCCGATAGGTATATATGTTACTACGTATATTTTGTACCTTTGTAACGTTATTTTTCGCAGTGTGCTGGCTTTTTACCGTTCCGTCGGCGCTGCTGTAGGGGAGATTTGCACCGCCGTGCATGGCGTCGCAGGTATGGGCCTGCCCGCATGTCGGCCTGCCGTTTTCCGCATATTCCGTTTTCCGGGCTTGGCGGCGCAGCTGTACCTGAATCCGCACCAGAAGCTCCGGAAGGTCAAAGGGTTTGCAGAGATAATCCTCCGCCCCTGCGGAGAGCAGGCCTACTTTGCTGTCCAGGCTGCTTTTGGCGGAAATGACGATCACGGGCGTCTTTTGGGAGAACACAGGGAGGAGTTCTTCGCCGGCGATTCCGGGAAGCATCAGATCCAGCAGTATCAGGTCAAATTCCTCTATGGAAAAAAGCAGTTTTGCCTCACTGCCTGAAAAGGCCTGGGTGCAGGCATAGCCATGTGTTTCCAGGTATTCCCGCAGCATTGTGTTATTGTCCGCGTCATCCTCGGCGATGAGTATGCGATTCCCGGGGCGGGCATTTCTTTTTCCGGGCGTTCCTGTGGCACATGAGCTTTCACTGGAAGTATCAGGCGTTCCTGGGGCACTGGAATTTTCATTGGAAGTATCAGGCGTCCCTGTGGCACTGGAATTTTCATTGGAAGTATCAGGCGTTCCTGTGGCACTAGAATTTTTATTGGAAGTATCAGGCGTTCCTGTGGCACATGAATTTTCAGTGGCAGTATCGTGCGTTCCTGTGGCACTGGAATTTTCAGTGGAAGTATCGTGCGTTCCTGTGGCACTGGAATTTTTATTGGCAGTATTTGTAAGTCCTGCCGTTTCTGCAGCGCCAGGAACGGTGTTTTCATGTATCCGTGTCATGGAGATATTCCTTTCCGTCAATTCGGACTGTTTGCCGGAGCTGCTTTTATTATATGCAGTTCCATTTTATTCTAATTTGGAGGAGGGCAAAAGTCAAGGGAGGAGAGTCGGGTGTGTGATGTAAATATTGTATGGGAGTAACAGTTCGGCGCCTGTCTGAACTGTTACGTATGGGAACGCGCAGGTAATTCCCAAAAAAATTTCCATAGGAAGTCCGTAAAAATGATTGCATTCTTCCTGCAATCGTCTTATACTGAAAAAAGTAAAAGAGAGAAAACGACGGATAAAGAGAGGAGAGTTGGCAATGAAACAGGATTTGATTGTTATTCTGGATTTGGGCAGCACACAGAACACGGTTCTTGCCCGGGAAATCCGCGATTTGGGTGTGTACAGTGAGATTCATCCCCATGATATCACCGCGGAGGAACTGCAGGCGCTTCCCAATGTAAAGGGCATTATATTAAACGGTGGGGAGAACCGGGTGGTGGACGGCCAGGCCGTGGAGGTGCATCCGGCACTTTACGATCTGGATATTCCCATGATTTCCATAGATTATCCGCAGTCCAGGTGTGAGACTGCGCTTAAGGTGCTTCCGGACAGGGCGGTTTTAGAGAAATTTTTGTTTGAAGACTGCGGTGCGGAGACAAATTGGAATATGAAGAACTTCATTGAGGACCAGGTGGAGTTGATCCGGCAGCAGGTTGGAGACAGGAAAGTGCTGCTGGCCCTGTCCGGCGGGGTGGATTCTTCCGTAGTGGCGGCCATGCTGATCAGGGCCATCGGGCAGCAGCTGGTATGCGTGCATGTGAACCACGGCCTCATGCGCAAGAACGAATCCGAGAGCGTGGTGAAAGTCTTCCGTGACCAGCTCCATGCCAATCTCATCTATGTGGACGCATCCGACCGCTTCCTTGGGAAACTGGCGGGCGTGGCAGACCCCGAGCAGAAGCGGAAGACCATCGGCGGGGAATTCATCCGCGTGTTCGAGGAAGAAGCCAGGAAGCTGGAGGGAATCGATTTCCTGGGACAGGGAACCATCTACCCAGACATCATCGAGAGCGGCACCAAGACCGCCAAAATGGTGAAGTCCCACCACAATGTAGGCGGCCTTCCGGAGGACCTGAAATTCCAGCTGGTGGAGCCGCTGAAGCAGCTCTTCAAGGACGAAGTGCGGGCCTGCGGCGTAGAACTGGGACTGCCCCACGACATGGTGTACCGTCAGCCCTTCCCGGGTCCTGGCCTGGGCGTCCGTTGCCTGGGAGCCATCACGAAGGACAGGCTGGAGGCCGTCCGGGAGTCCGATGCCATCCTGCGGGAAGAATTCGCCAAAGCGGGTCTGGACAAGAAAGTATGGCAGTATTTCACGGTTGTCCCCGACTTCAAGTCCGTCGGCATGAAGCACAATGCCCGGGTCTTCGAGTACATGGTGATCATCCGCGCCATCAACACGGTGGACGCCATGACCGCCTCCGTGGAGAAAGTGGACTGGGACGTGCTGGAAAAGATAACCAACCGTATCCTGGCGGAGGTGGAGAACGTGAACCGTGTCTGCTTCGACCTGAGTCCGAAGCCGCCTGCGACCATAGAGTTCGAGTAGACGTGAAAATCCCGGAAAGCCGCATGGTTACTGGCTTTCCGGGATTTGTTTTGGGGCTTTGTGTACCGGAATGAGTTGATAAGCACATCTCTGGAATTTGCTCTGGAAAGGTACTTGGTTGAGAAAAAAAGGACGAATGAATAATGTATATAATATCAATGCATTAATATAGTGTAAAGAGCATGGTGGAAGATGCAAAGAAAAAACTTTACAAATATTGCAGATATGATATGATAAGCATAGGCAAGGAGGTGTGTTTTATGGCACAGACAAGTGTAAATTTTCGCATGGACGCAGAACTGAAAGAATCCGTGGAAGAAATCTGTCGGAAAATGGGAATGAATCTCACAACGGCGATTACGATATTCTGCACAAAAGTGGCACAGGAAAGAAGAATCCCCTTTGAAATCACCGCGGATCCAGACCCCTTTTACAGCGAAAGCAATATCCGTCATCTGGAAAAGAAAATGGAGGACTACAAAGCAGGGCGGCTGAAACTGGCTGAACATGAACTGATTGAGGAATAGGGGGCGTATGCAGATAAAACGGATACAGTGGGACATTGACGCATGGGAGGAATATTGCCAGTGGCAGCAGACCAATAAAGCTGTCCTAAAGCGTATCAATGCACTGATAAAAGATATGGAGCGAAGCCCCTTTGAGGGTATCGGCAAGCCGGAGCCGCTGAAAGAGAATTTGAGTGGATTTTGGAGCCGCCGTATCAATGACGAACACAGGATTGTTTATGCGGTTGAGAAAGAGACTGTGGTGATTGTCTCATGCAGAGGACATTACGATTAATGGGTGACAAAGGATGCACAACGTGCTAATATGCAGAGTATGGCAACGGACAGATAAGTCAGCCGTAAAGTGCAGATAAAAAAGGAATAAACCGATATTTCAATATTACGAGGAAAGAAAATGATAACAATAAGAAACATCCGCGAACACCCCCAAATGGCAGAATCTGCCGCCCAGTGGTTCCACGAGAAATGGCATATCCCCCTGGAAGCGTACCGGGAGAGCATCAGCCAATGCCTGAGAACGGGGACAGAGCATCTTCAGGAAAGCCCCGTGCCCCAATGGTATCTGGCCCTGGACGAACGGAAAAATGGCATTCCGGGGAAAAATGGCATTCCGGGGAAGAATGGCATTCCGGGGAAGATTGTGGGCGGCCTGGGCGTGATAGAGAACGACTTCCATGACCGCAAAGACCTGGCGCCCAACGTATGCGCCGTCTATGTGGAGGAAGCATATCGCTGCCAGGGCATCGCCGGGGAGCTGCTCAGGCACGTATCCGCCGACATGACCGCCCTGGGCATCGACACCCTGTACCTGGTCACCGACCACACCTCCTTCTACGAGCGCTACGGATGGGAATTCCTGTGCATGGTACAGGGCGACGGAGAGCCGGACATGGCCAGGATGTATGTGCACCGGGAGAGCGAGAAGCGGAAATAAAAGAAGGCCTGCCCCCAGAGAGGAGGACATGGCCGGGACACCATAAAGACAAGGAGAACCAGGCAAATGATTACCATTTTACAGGAGACCCCCAAAAACCCCATCACCCTTATGGGCCAGCGGGCAGGCGTATGTTGGGGCGCAGATATCAATAATGAAGAAAAGAACTATAAACGGGGCCTGGACTGCATCCAGTCCGGCCACCACAGAGTGATGGAATACGTCAATGTGGAGATGATCATAGACGGCTACTCCGCCCGCGTCATCCGGGAATGGTACACCCACATCGGCGGCGCACCCACCAGGCTCCAGGCCAGCACCCGCTACATCAACTACAAGGATTTCACCTACACAGTGCCGCCGTCAGTGTCGAAGGATCCGGAAGCCGAGGCCATCTACCGCCAGACCATGGACGCCATCGCCCAGGCCTGCAGCCGCCTGGAGAGCCAATGCGGCATCCCCAGAGAGGACGCGGCCATGCTTCTGCCCCTGGGCATGACCACCAAAATCGTGGACAAGCGCAACGTCCGCAACCTCATCGAAATGTCCCACCAGAGACTCTGCAACCGGGCCTACTGGGAATATCGCCGTCTGATGGGGGATATCTGCGCCGCCCTTCGGGAATACTCAGAAGAGTGGCGCTATCTGGTGGACCGCTATTTTGTGCCGAAATGTGAAGTGGCCGGATACTGCACTGAAAAAAAGAGCTGCGGAAGGGCTAAAGTATTTTCTGCCGCTGCCGATATTCTTAATAAGCAATCAGCCAGGCCGGAATGATTTCCGGTGCCGATAGCTGAAATGCGGTTTTGCTATGAAGAAGAGACATGGCATATGACAGGAACGAGAAGGGAGGAATCCGACATGCGTGTTGAAGCATACAATCAAATCCAGCAGCTGTACCAGACCAGCAAGGTGAGCAAGACGCGCCAGTCCAGCAGTTCGTCCCGCGTGGACCAGCTGCAGTTCAGCAGCCTTGGAAAGGACATCCGTGCAGCTCAGGCGGCGGTTGCGGGAGCTCCCGGCATCAGAGAAGAGCTGACGGCCTCTATCAAGACACGGATAGAGAACGGCACCTACAGTGTGGACAACGCATCTTTCGCAGAGAAGCTTCTGCAGAAGAGAGCCGAAATGGATGCGGCATATGAAGAAACGAGGTAAGGAACCCCGTGGCGAGTTTAATGGAGAACCTGATTGAGGTGCTCGGTCAGGAAGGCGATGAGTATGAAGGGCTTTTGGCCTTATCTCAGAAGAAAATGCGGATTATCGCAAGTGCAAACCTGGAAGACCTACAAAGAATCACGGAGGATGAACAAGAGGTGGTTGGCAGGCTGAGCCGTCTGGAGAAAAAACGGATGGAAGTGACTGCCGATATCGCCAATGTGTTGAACAAGGATGTTGCGACAATGAAACTCTCCAACCTGATCGAGATGATGGCGGCCAGGCCTCAGGAACAGGCGCAGCTGGCAGAGATTCATGACAGGTTGAAGAGCGTGGTCCGGGAAGTGCAGCGGACGAATGAGCAGAACAAAGAGCTGCTGGAAGAAGCATTGGAGATGGTGGAGTTCGAGATGAACATGCTCCAGGCCACCAAAGCCGCGCCGGAGATGGCGAACTACACCAGGGATGCTTACAGTTCCGGCGCCCAGATGGGCGTGACCAGCGGGAGCTTTGATGCGAAACAATAGGAATTGTCGGAAGACAAATCCTGGTATCCTTGTAGAAACGTTGAGGTGATTTTTATGGGTTTAATGGGAAGTTTATATGTTGGTTCATCAGGACTACAGACCAGTCAAAATGCGCTGAACACAACAGCGCATAATCTTACTAACACGGAGACCACCGGCTATGTCAGGCAGCAGGTGCAGCAGTCCTCCAGAAGTTATCAGACGCTTTCGGTGAACGTCAGTTCCATCTGCAATCAGCAGGTGGGTCTGGGCGTCACATATTCCAGAGTAAAACATATAAGGGATTATTTCCTTGATAAAATATACCGCAGGGAGTCCGGGCGCAGTATGTTCTATGAGGTGTCTACCGAAGTGATGGAAGAGGTGGAGGGACAGCTGGGCGAGATGCACGGCGAGGCCTTCCAGACTTCTATTGAAGATTTCTGGACGGCCGTTCAGGAGCTGACCAAGGATCCCACCAGTTCGGTGACCCAGGGGCTCCTGGTGCAGCGGGGCGCGCAGCTGATTCAGAGGGCCCAGGCCGTATACACCGGCCTTTCCGCCTATCAGGACAATCTGAACCTGCAGGTCAGGGATTACGTGGATAAGATTAATTCCTACGGAAAGAAGATTTTGGCGCTGAACGATTCCATCCGGGCCATCGAAGCCGGACGCGTGGAACAGGCCAACGACATGAGAGATACCAGAGACCAGCTGCTGGACGAATTGGCGGAGCTGGTGAACATAGAATACGGCGAGGACGTGAACGGGGATGTCTGGGTACAGATTGAGGGCGTGGACTTCGTGAAAGGCCCCCGCATCTTTGAGATGGGGCTGTACACGGACGACAAGACAGGCTTCTATACGCCTTTCTGGCCCCAGAACGCCTCTTACACGGAAGATGCCTTCGGCAACAAGAACTACGACATCAAGAATGCCCATGTGTTCCATTTCGACCGGGAGATTTCCTCGGATCTGAACACGGACATCGGCGGCCTCAAGGCCACGATCCTAGCCAGGGGCGACCACCGGGCTAATTATACCGATATGGCCCCTGATAAATATAATAGTACTGACAACTATGTGTCCCAGTCCGTCATCATGAACGTGCAGGCGGAGTTCGACCAGCTGATTCACAACATCGCCATGAAGGTGAACGAGATACTGGGGACGGCAGCCGGAGCGATTACGGAGAATGCATCCTATCAAGACGCGAATGGGCAGACGGTTACAGTTGACAAATATTGGCTGGCGGATTCAGATGGCTATATGCGCAATGATGACGGAAGCCCGATACAGATGTTTGCGAAAAACGGTGCTGACGGATATCAGAAGGTAACCTTGAAAGGCCCTGTAAAAGATGCCGAAGGCAACACTATAGTTGATGAAAATGGAAATCCCGTAGATGTCGAAGCTTGGGTATATGTACCGGAGAACACAAACGACCCCACAGCAGAGCCGGGAAGTCTCTACACCATCATGAACCTGCAGATAGAGCCGGAACTGATGCAGAAACCCTCCATGCTGGGCTTCCGTCTGCCGGACGGTTCCGAGGACAAAGCCACAGCCAACGCCCTGAAGGACGCTTTCACGGCGGAGGACTATACGCTGAACCCCAACGTGGAGAAGCGTTCCACCTTCGTAAGCTACTACACAGACTTGGTGTCCCAGATAGCGAACACCGGCTATGTGAGCAGAAGCATCTACCTGAACCAGCAGGGGGCGGTGGAGTCCATCAGCGGAGCCAGGGAACAGGTGATAGGCGTATCCTCTGACGAGGAACTGTCCAACATGATAAAGTTCCAGAATGCTTACAATGCCTCCAGCCGTTACATAAACGTAATCGATGGGATGCTGGAGCATCTGCTGAGCACGCTTGGAGTATAGCGTCATAGCATAATATACAGTCCATAAATGGATGCTGTGCCCGCGGAGCGATGAGCGGGTACAGGGCATCGTCAGAGGATGGGCGAATCCACAGACAGGTTCGCATCTGCCGGGGAAGGGAGCAGACCTTTTCCGGAAGGAAGGAGAGACATATGCCGTCACAATTTTTCGGATTAAATATAGCATATACGGGGTTGTTGGCCAGCAACGCAGCGCTGAACACCACCTCTAACAATATTGCCAATGTCCAGACAGAAGGCTTCAGCAGACAACAGGTGACCACACAGGCCGCCAATGCCCTTCGGGTCTTCCAGACCTATGGCTGCGCCGGGGCAGGCGTGGAGACGCTGGCCATTGAGCGCGTCAGGAATGAATTCTATGATTTCAGATATTGGAGCAATAACGATAAAGTCGGCGAGTACAGCCAGAAGCAGTACTACATGCAGCAGGTGGAGAGCTATTTCCATGATGACGGGGAGAACGCGGGGTTCAAGACCGTCTTCGACCAGCTGATGATTGCCGGGCTCCAGGAACTGATGAAGAACCCGGACAATCTGTCCTTTAAGGAGCAGTTCGTGGGCTATGCGGAAGCGTTGACAGAGTACTTCAACAATGTGTCAGGCAACCTGGAAAAGCTCCAGAAGGACGTGAACGAAGAAATCAAGGTGAAAGTAGACGAAATCAATACCATCGCCAACGAAATCGCCTCCCTGAACAAACAGATCAACACCATCGAGTTCAAAGGCGTCCATGCCAACGAACTCCGGGACAGAAGGACCCTCCTTCTGGATCAGCTTTCCGAAATCGTGGACGTGGAAGTGAAGGAGACCAAGATTCAGGATACCAATAATCCAGACCGTGATACCGGCGGCACCCGGTTCGTGGTGAAGATTGCCGGCGGCCAGGTGCTGGTGGACGGCTATGAGTATAACGGCCTGGAATGCGTCTCCAGGACTTCGGATCAGAAAGTGAACCAGTCGGACGTAGACGGCCTGTATGATGTCAAGTGGAGCAAGACCGGAGCTGCCTTCAACCTCCACAGTGCGGCCATGGGCGGTGCGCTGAAAGGGCTGGTGGACTTAAGGGACGGAAACAACGGAGAGGGATTTACCGGCCTGATCAAGGATACCGGGACAGACCCTGATACGAAGAAGCAGACGGTGACGGTTCAGGTAGATAAGCACTATCTGACGGATTTGAATAAATGCAACCTTTCCGACAGCGGCGGCGTCGTCAGCCTGGGGAACAAGGACTATTACTATGATTCCTGGACTTACAATGTCAGCTATGAAAACGGAGAGCCGGTGTATACTTATACATTTGAGCTGTCCGATACGCTGAACAACGCGGCGGATTTGGGTGCCCTGGGAACCAGAAAGGGCATGAAGGCCACCGTGGGAGACAGCATCTCATACCAGGGCATACCATATTATATGGCCCAGATGAACGAATGGATGAGGACATTCTCCCAGAAGTTCAACGATATCCTGACCAGCGGATTTGCCGGGGATCAACAGGGTATCCCGCTGTTCACCGCCAACATGACCATGGATAACGGGCAGTATTATTTCAACAATTACAGCGATGAGACCGAAAAAGAATACATCGAGAGGGTGAAGGAAGTTCTGAAAGCCCAGAACATTTCTTCTACAGATACGGCTAAAATACAGGAAGTGTGCCTGGCTGTGCTGAATGATTACAGGTATGATTTGGAGTCGAAGGAAGCCTATGACAATAGAGTAAAGAAGCTGGACGAGGCCAATAAAGAATTTGGACTGAATATAGATTCGGCGAAGGAGGCTCAGCTGACCATAAAGGTAGGAAAGACTGCCGAGGCAGGTCAGGAGAGCTATTACTCGATGACAGCCAAGCGCTTTGATGTCTCCCAGACTATGGTTGATGACCCCAGCCGCCTTGCCACCAAGAAAAAAGAAGGCGATGGCGCAGATCAGAACGATTTGTTGGAGGAGCTGAAAGATTTGGCCACCAACAAGGGCGTCATGAGCTTCCGCGGCAGTTCCGCATCGGAATTCCTACAGTGCATCTTGGCGGACGTGGCGCTGAACACCAGCAGGGCTGAGACATTCTACAGCAGCTATGTGGATATCTCCTATTCCATTGAGACCCAGAGGATATCCATCTCAGGCGTGGACGAAGACGAAGAGGCAGTGAACCTGGTAAAATACCAGAATGGATACAATCTGGCCTCCAAGATGATTCAGACACTGACGGAAATATATGACAGACTGATTCTGCAGACTGGTGTCTAAGGGCGGTAAAACTTTGTGCCGCATTCTGCCATGCAGCCGTGCCGGTATGACAGAATGCGGGAAGAGAAGAACGGCCACGGGTCTTTCAGGCCAAGACTACAGAAATGTAGACAAGGAAAGGAGATTTCCATGAGAATAACAAATAAAATCATGCAGCGCAACAATTTGTCGAATATCAACACCAACAAGATGTATCAGGACAAATTGAGCACGCAGATGTCCACCCAGAAGAAAATCAACCGGCCTTCCGAGGATCCGGTGGTGGCCATCCGTTCCCTGCGTCTGCGCAGCAATGTGACGGAGATTACACAGTACTACAGCAAAAATATTCCCGATGCGGAGAGCTGGATCAAAATCACAGAGGACGCTCTGTCCAAGCTGACAGATGTGCTGTCGAACATGATCGGCCAATGCACCAGAGGCACCAACAATCCTTTCACCAGCGAGGACCGCGGCATCGTGCTGGAGCAGCTGAAGCTCCTGAGCGAGGAAGTCTATGCCACGGGGGACGCGGACTATGCGGGGCGTTATGTGTTCACCGGATATCGGACGGATACTCCGCTGAGCTTCCAGACAGGGCAGAAGCAGCACTATACCATTACCGAGCAGCTGGACAAGAATGCGATAGACTCGGTCATCAGCGTGGATACCGGGAAGGTCTTGGATATCAATTCGTCTAATTATGATAAGATTGATAATGGGACGGCCAACACTCCGATAACAGAAGACGACATTTCTTCCGTGGAAGTTCATCGCATCAGGTTGGCATACAATGATTGTTTGGATGCTAAAGATAATAACAATAAAGATTTGGTACCTACGATTTCCTTTGTTACAGGGACGGATGGAAATGGGAACATTACCACAAAGACCTGGGCGGATGGTGGAGCCAAAGATACTTCGGATCCAGCGTTTACGAAGTATCAGATAGAGAAAAGGCACTCTTTCGATACGAATCCTGATCCGTACTCTTATGTAGCCGGAAAAGCAGATGCGGTAGTGTATGTTCCCGAGACAGGAGAATTGCTGTTAGGAGAAGATGCATATCAAGATTTGATGGCCAGGAAAGACAGTGAGAGCACCGCCAATGTCAATGAGGGCGAAATCCGCATCACATATGAGAAGGAAAATTGGCAAAAGGGCGATCTCCGCCCCGAGCACTATTTCTATTGCAAGGCAGATAAGCTTGACGACCTGGGGAATGTAGTGACGGGAGCCGATGGTAAGACCCCCGAGAAGATAGAGTACAACGACACCTACCTCACCACCAGCGCCGAGCGCCAGGTCATCGAGTACGATGTAGGCTTCAATCAGTCCGTCCGCATCAATTCCAGAGCCGATGAATGCTTCAACCATGGCATCGGCAGGGAAGTGGACGATATGATGAACGCCATGCAGGACGTTCAGGATTTAGAGAAGGCCGTAGCGGACATCGAAGCCATCATGGAAAAGCTGGATGAAAGCCAGACCACAGAACTTGGCATACTCCAGAACCAGCTGGATGCCGCCAACAAAGCCCTGACCTATGCCAAGGAGAAAGAACAGAAAATGTTCGAAGGCGCCATCACAGCTTTCCAGAAATACCTGGATGAGACCAACCTGTGCGTCACCGCCTGCGGATCCAGAGGCAGCAAGCTGGATTTGATTAAGAACCGCTCCCAGAGCCAGAAGACCACCTACGAGACCCTGAAGAGCGAGAACGAGGACATCGACATCACGGAAGTGGCAATCCAGCTCAACAGCGCGGAGTTGACTTATGACGCCGCTCTTATGGCTGCCGGCAAGGTCATGAAGACCACACTGTTGGACTTCATCTAAGATTTAGCGCCACGAAGCACGAAGACGGCGCTGTGGTGCATGGATAGGGAAGCTGCACATAGCCGGGATAGTCTGTGAATAAACGAAACGGGTTATGTGCAGTATAAAACCGATAGCATTATGCGAAGCGAGCTGTGGACTGAAAGAACTGCCCACACGCCATGCCTGATTGAAACCCCGGGCATAAATGCGGCCATGTATAGGCTGTGAGCAGTGTCGGTGGACGCAGATAGGAGTATTTTTATGAAGATTAAGACGAAGATTTTCGGAGAGATAGAGATTTCAGAGGAAAAGATAGTGACATTCCAGGATGGCATCATAGGCTTCCCGGAGATGAAACGATTCGCCCTTCTCCACGATGAGGAGAGAGGTTCCGGAGCGGGCGTCCGATTCCTCCAGTCCCTGGACGAGCCGGGCTTCGCCATGCCTGTCATGGATCCCCTGGCAGTGAAGCCGGACTATGACCCGGAGGTGGACGATGAGCTGCTGGCCAGCGCCGGCCGCATTACGGAAGAAAACCTGCTGGTTCTGGTGACGGTGTCCATTCCCGGAGATTTGACCCAGATGAGCGTGAACCTACAGGGCCCCATCATCATCAACATCGATGAACACAAAGCCTGCCAGCTCATCGTGGAGAACAGCAACTACCCCGTCAAATTCCCTGTCTATGACATACTGCAGGCCAGAAAGGCGGGTGTATAGGATGCTGGCATTATCGAGGAAGAAGAACGAGGCGATTATCATTAGCAACAATGTGGAAATCACCATTCTGGAGGTGAAGGGAGACCAGGTGAAGATAGGCATCACCGCGCCCAAGGACGTGCCCATCTACCGCAAGGAAGTATACATGCAGATTCAGGAGGCCAACAAAGAGGCTGTGAACGCGGACGGCATGGAGGCGCTGAAGACATTATTGGGATAATGAGGACCCCGCCTTTTCAGGCGGGGTTTTTGGCCGATGGATATGAACGGAAGCGGTAATGTCACCAATTTTTCGGCCTTTCTGGTTAATTTTTCGTAGAAAGCTTCCGATAAAACAATTAGACGCAAAGGAATATCAAGAAGCAGGATGCTTTTGATGTGCGCAGGTAAAACATACAAGGAGGTGTGGAACGTGGCAATAGAACCTATTTCAAGTGTAATGACATTTCAGGCACAGGGAAGTGTAGTGCAGAAGCCACAGGCTCCCGTTGAGGCGGAGAAGCCGGAAAGCAGCAGCGCCAGCACCACGGCGGCTGTGGAGTACGTAGACAAGACAACCAGTGTGGTGGAGAACGCCCGGGAGAAAGGCCAGTCCAACAACGGCGAGCAGAGCCAGGACCAGCAGGCCTATCACGAGAAGATTCGCAAGGCCGTGGAGACCCTGAACAAGAAGATGCCCAATTCCGAGGCGGTGTTCGGCATCCATGAGGACACCAACCGCGTCACCATCAAAATCGTGGACAAGAGCACCAAGGAGGTCATCAAAGAACTGCCTCCCGAGAAGACTCTTGACATGATTGCCAGAGTCTGGGAGATGGCGGGCATCCTGATTGACGAGAGGATGTGACATCGGGGAGGGGCGATTCCCCCGGAGGCAGCAAGCTGAGAGATTCCGGATATCATTGGCGCTGTCGCTCCCGCTTGGGAACAGAGTACCGGCAACTATAAGAGGCGTGCGGTTCCGAAACCGTCATACGCCGGGCTGTATGTGACTACGGCACTTACGAATCATCAAAAACCACGACTCATGCAGTCTGTGCGGCATTGCACGAGCCCGGGGGTGAATGTCTCCGGAGGCGAGGGGGACAGCCAGTTCCGAAATAAAGACAGAGTGTAGAAAGGATGGATGGAATATGCCCATGAGATTGAGCGGCCTGATGTCCGGCATGGATACCGAAAGCATTATCCAGCAGCTGGTAGAGGCCAAGAAGACCAAGGTAACAAAAGCAGTCAAGGCGCAGAAGTCATTGAAGTATAAGCAGGACGCGTGGAAGGATCTGAACAAGCAGATTGTGAATCTGTATAATAAATCCCTCAATAACATGCGCTTCGAGAGCTCTTTCCTCAAGAAGGTCACGAAAGTGTCCAACAGCAGTGTAGTGTCTGTTATCACCGGCGAGGGCGCTATGAACAGCGTGCAGAGCCTGGAAGTGGATCAGCTGGCTAAGTCGGCGTATCTGACTGGTGGGGAAATCGGGAAGACGACATCAGGCGAAGATGTAACCGGCAAGACCAAGCTCAGTGAGTTGGGATTTAGCGGCAGCGGAGTCATTCGTGTAACCACCAGTGAGGGAACGAAGGACATCACCATGGACGGCGACATGACCGTCAGCAGCTTTGTCAATAGCATGAGGAACGCGGGTCTGACTGCTAATTTTGACGAGTCCAACGGAAGGATTCATATTGCCGCTAAGTCTTCTGGCAAGAAGAACGACTTCTCTATTATGGCTATGAATGCGGACGGCCTCAAGGCTTTGAACACGTTGAAGCTGAGCTACACGGACGGGCTGGAGAGCAAATACGATGATATGGTGGCGAACAAAGACAAAACCGTCGAAAGGCTTCAGAATAACAAATTGAAGGGACTTGTCTCTGACTGGAACAGATATCGGGGGAATCGGGGAAAAATCCTGGAGTCCTTTGAACAGGCGGATATAGACAAGATTAATGCGAAGCTGAAGGATAGTGGCAGTAGCATTGAGCTGGGCAGTGAGGATTTAAAGTACAGTGACCTGACGGATGCGGATTGGGCTCAGATAGATAAGGCTATCAATGATGTGGTAGATGACAGTGCGAATTCGAATTCCGAGGCTGATAAAGCCACCGCGGATGCACTGAAGAAGTGGACGGATAACGAGAGCAAGATAACGGAACTTAAAAAGAGCTTCAAGGAGGATGGTTCTGGCAATATCGAGGTGGATGCAGACGGCAATCCTGCCGCCCTTACCGATGAGGTGATGGCTGAAGTAGAACAGTCGGTAGTGAAGGAGATACAGGATGCGTTGCTGACTTGGGCAGAACTTATATCCTCCCCTTCAAGCGGAGCCCAAAAGACCGCCGGACAGGATGCTCAGATTAGGCTGAACAACGTAGTATACACTTCTGATAAGAACAGCCTGGAAGTCAACGGCCTGACCCTGACCGTCAGCGCCACCACAAAGGATATTGGCCCTGTCACCATCACCACCGAAGACGACACCAACGGCATCTACGACATGGTCAAGGGCTTCCTGAAGGAATACAATGAGCTGATCAACAAGATGGATAAGCTCTACAACGCAGATTCCGCCAAAGGCTACGACCCCCTCACCGACGAGGAGAAGGATGCCATGTCCGACAGCGCCATTGAGGAGTGGGAGAACAAAATCAAGGATTCCATCCTCCGCAAGGACAGCGTCCTGGGCACCTTCGCCAATGAGATGAAGATGATCATGATGGACGGCGTTGAGGTAGACGGCAAGAAGATGTACCTTTCCAACTTCGGCATAGGCACCCTGAGCTACTTCAGCGCCCCGGACAACGAGAGGAATGCCTACCACATTGACGGAGACCCGGACGATGAGAATACCTCCGGCAATGCCGATAAGCTGAAATCCATGATTGCCAATGACCCGGATACGGTGGTATCGTTCTTCACCAAGCTCTCTCAGAAGATGTACGACAGGATGTTCGACCTGATGAAGAGCAAAGAAGGGTACAGCTCTGCCATGACTGTCTATGACGACAAGAAGATGCAGAAGGACTATGACGACTATACCACGAAAATCAAAGAATTGGAAAAGAAGCTTGCAGATTACGAAGATAAGTGGTATGCTAAATTTGCGGCAATGGAAACAGCTCTGGCCAAGATGCAGAACAATGCCAGCGCTGTGACGTCCCTGCTGGGCGGCTGATGATAGGATTGCTTTCAAGTAGAAATGCTTTCGACAGAAATGGCTTTCAATCATGAAGCGCGTTTCCCGGGGGGATATGTGTCCCGCCGGGAAATGGCTGGCGATTTCGAATAATTGGCGGCGCCCGGAGGGATGAGCGGAAATGATGAAAGGCGAGGTGCAATATGGCATTACCCAACGCGTACGGACAGTATAACAACAGTAAGATTCTGACTGCTTCCCCGGCGGAGCTGACCCTGATGCTTTACGAAGGCGCAATCAAATTCTGCAATATAGCCATCCTGGCGATTGAGGAGAAGGATGTCGAGAAAGCGCACACGAACATACGGAAAGTCGAGAAGATTATCGACTATCTGCGTCAGACCCTGGATATGAAGTATCCGGTGGCGGAGCATTTCGAGCGGATCTACACCTATCTGAGCCAGCGGCTCATAGAGGCCAATATGAAGAAGGAAAAGGAAATCCTGGAGGAGATCAACAGCCATCTGCGCACCCTGCGGGATACCTGGAAGGAAGTCATGAAGAAAGGCAGGGAGCAGGGCACATGACGGAGAATTATCTGGCCCTCCTGGAGGAAAGCCTCAGGAAGAAGCTGCAGGTCATGGCTGAGATTCAGAAGTACAATCTCCGCCAGCAGGAGATTTTCCAGTCCGGAAATGTAGATATGGACTGTTTCGACGGATATGTGGAGGAGAAGGGCAGCCTGATTGAGCGGCTGACGGCTCTGGACAGCGGTTTCGAGAAGCTGTACGCGAAAGTGGCGGAGCAGCTCAACGGCAACCGGGAGAAATATGCGGATCGGATCAGGACGCTGCAGTCGCTGGTGACGGAGGTCACGGATACCAGCGTGCAGATTCAGGCACAGGAGGCTCGGAACAAGAAGCTGATTGAGGACTACTTCCGCAAGGAGAAGGATGGCATACGGATGGGGCGGAAGAGCTCCCAGGCTGCTATCGGTTATTACAAGACCATGAGCAACTCGGCCGTAATGCCGCCGCAGTTCCTGGACAGCAAGAAGTGATGACGGCTCCAGGGACATAGCAGAGAGAAAAAGGGGTGCCGCGCCCGATGGGTGCGGCATTTTTTTCTTCTATAATGGATCCCTATATCCATTTTGTATCCTTTTTGGACTAATTGTCCATAGATTCTCAGGTAAGATTGTGATAAGATAGAGAAGGGAAGGTTCGAAAGGAGACGTACATGGATAATGAAATGCGGATGATGTTCAACGCCATTCTGGAGGAAATGGACAGGATGGAAAAGCGGATGGATCAGCGGTTCGAAAGGATGGAGGGCAGGCTGGAGCAGCTGCAGCACGAGGTAAATGCCTGTAAGCTGGAGCGGGAGTCCATCAGCATGCTGATCAGGCACATGGACAGCCTGGAGGAGCACGTGGAGGGTCTGGAGGAGCGGATGGAGGGCTGCGAAAGCCGGATTTCGAAATGGGGGAGAAAACAGGATAAAAATTTAAGCTTAGTCTAAATTTTTCGGAAAGAAGAACCGATATAATTACCATGGAAGCGTCAGTTTCAGACTGATTCAATAAAAAGCAAGAGGCGAGCCGTCTTCAGGGCGGTAGTTATTCAAGGAGGAATAGAACTATGGGAATGATAGTAAAACACAACCTTACGGCAATGAACTCCAACAGAATGTTGGGTTTGACCACCGCTTCTCAGGCGAAGGCTACAGAGAAGCTGTCATCCGGCTACAAGATCAACCGTGCGGCTGACGATGCGGCAGGCCTTGCCATCAGTGAGAAGATGCGCAAGCAGATTCGCGGTCTTACCCAGGCATCCCTGAACGCCCAGGACGGCATCAGCGCGGTTCAGACCGCAGACGGCGCCCTGAACGAGGTGCATGACATGGTGCAGAGGCTTACAGAGCTGTCTGTAAAGGCTGCCAACGGAACCCTGTCCAAGACCGACAGAGATGCGGTTCAGAACGAGGTCGATCAGCTGGTAGCGGAGATTGACAGGGTATCTACGACCACCAAGTTCAATGAGACGCATCTGCTGAGGGGTACTAATGCGAATGGGTCGGCTGGAGTGTTGACGTATACTGATGCATCGAAGGCTTTGGCTAATAAGTTGGGGGCAGGTGTCAGTGTAAATGCAGATACAGGTACGGCAGGGCTTGCAGTAAAATCTGAAAAGGATTCTGCTAATCCTGCATTGAGTAAAGGCAAGTGGTCTGGAAAAACTGTAGGGCCTATTGGAGGTACACCGGCGACTACGTATGTTCTGGTAGACAGTGCTTCGGATTTAAATACAAGTGAGGCAATCAAAGAGATTAATTCAAAAGCTAACTATAAAGCATTCGGAAGTATGAGTGAACTTACTTCTGCATTAAAGGCAGCTTATGGTGAGCATATCAGAGCAGTCACTACTTATTTGGATGGTAGCACTTTGAATTTGAAGGTAGAAACCTTCGCTGACCTGAACAGCCCCATCGACCTGAGCCTACACGTAGGCGCAGATTCCGGCGATGACAACAAGATTTACATGAACATCTCCCAGCTCAGCGCAAGGGGATTAGGCCTGAACGGCCTCAAGGTAAACGGCGACAACGATGACAATGCCACCGCAGCCATCGATACCATCGCAGATGCCCTTCAGAGAGTATCCAACCAGAGAGCGTCCCTGGGTGCCATCCAGAACCGTCTGGAGCACACCATCGCCAACCTGGACAATATCGTTGAGAATACCACTTCCGCAGAAGCGTCCATCCGCGACACGGATATGGCGACCCAGATGGTCGAGTATTCCAACAACCAGATTCTGGCTCAGGCAGGCCAGGCTATGCTGGCTCAGGCCAACCAGGCTACTTCCGGCGTGATGTCCCTGCTTCAGTAAAGGGGAAACAGCCTGTCATATTGTTGATGACGAAATGCCGTATCCATGCGATAAGTGTGGATGCGGCATTTTTGCGTTTCCCGCCAAAACCGGCGGTAGCTGTACGTTCCGGCAGAGTGCAGGAAAAAGGGGCAGGTGGGTAGCCCGGGCACGGATTTCTGAAATTTATTGCTTGGAGTGGTGTGAAAGATGGATTAGTGTCCTTATATTGGTTAATATCGCACGGTAAACGGCGATAACGATGTCAATGCCGCCGCAGCCATCGATACCATAGCAGATGCCCTAAGGAAGGAAAATCGTCAGCCGCGTGAATGGCAGAAATATCGGAGGGAGAAGCGATATGGCATAACACGTGCCATACGCATCGCCGTAAATTCATTCATAAAGCAAGCAGACTTCCGTTAGAAAGTCGGGACTGGCTGCTGATGACGGCAAAGTCTATGTGTGATACACGGGATGGTATGGTTAGGAAAAACAAAGCAGAGTCTCTAGTACACCGGTGCATGAATTCCCGCGTAATCAGTGCTCGCTGTCCGCACCAGGACAAGGCGGAGGAAGGAGGCGATGCGGGGGCATCGTCGACCGATGACAACGCAGTACTGGGGTGGACAGCGAGTGCTGATTGCTCAAGGCTTTCTGCATCGGGGTACTAGGGACATTCTACCACATTTCGCCTCGCTTTTCCACAAAAGACATCATTTGGATGCCTCGGTATTGTATTTCCTGCACCTTTCCATTATACTGTAGATAGAAAGAAAAAGGGGGAGCCTGAAATGGAGATATCAAAGAGCGACTGGAAGCTTTTTAGAGAGAAAATAGCCGATTGGCAGGAAAACTATATGGATCGCCTGAATAAGGAGTATATAGCTCTGCTGAGTTCGGATAAGGGCAATCCTTCCGACAGATTCTGGAAGCTGGAAGGGCGGATCAGGAGAGACAAAAAATCCCCGGGCGTCATGATTGAGAGGGAGAAAGCAAGCGCGGTCTTCGATATTGCGGATCTCATCCGCCTTAAAGTCATCACAGTCGATGACCTGGCTGATTTCAGCGACACATTAAAGGAAGCGGTAAAAATGATACTGGACAGGTAGGCGCGCCTGCGCAGACCAGACAAAAGCCGGCAGGATGGTCTGCCAAAGAAATACCGGAAGATTCTGCCGGAAGAAGGGGTGAAGAGATGAGCTGGAAGAGACTGTTTGCGGCACGGATCCTGGAACGGGGATACGATTATTATTGTGATGACGCAGTGGAAAACATGGAGATTGCCGCGGACAGCATAAGGGCAGATGTCATTGGGACAGAGGAGTATGAGGTGGAGATTACCCTCAGGAACGGGGAAGCCGTGGATATGTACTGCTCCTGCCCTTATGCTGAGGACGGAAACCGTTGCAAGCATATGGCGGCGGTCTTATACCAATGGTCTGAGGAGGGACAGGAGGCGGAAGAGTCGGGAGGAGCCGAAGAGGACGACAGCCCCAAGACCATTTCCGTCGAGGAGCTTGTCCGGGAAGCGGATATTGACGTGGTAAGGTCGTACCTGGTATCGCTTTTGAAAGAAGATGAAAAGCTGCTGCTCCGTTTTCGAGGCATGGTGAAGAAAGGGACGACAAAAGAGGACATAAAAAGGTACGTCCGCCAGATAGACCGTATCACGGACAGATACCTGGGAAGAGACGGCTTTATCAGTTACTATGAGGCGGACGGCTTCTTGTCCGAGCTGGACGAAATATTGGATGCAGATGTGCGCCGTATGGTTGATGATGGAGACTATATGAGCGCCTTTGCGTTGATGAATCACATGTTTACTGTCTTAGGGGATGTGGCCATGGACGACTCCGATGGCGGCACCGGCACGCTGGCCGGGGAGATAGAGCAGTATTGGCGGGAGATCCTGTCCAAAGCCGACATGGATGTAAAGCAGCAGATGTTCCGCTGGTTCACGGAGCATCTGGACGGTTCCGTCATAGACTATCTGGAAGAATATATAGAGCAGGTTATCATGGAGGAATTCCAGGAAAAGGAATTCAGGGAGCCTAAGCTGCAGTTTATAAAAGATATGATAGAGAAGTCATCGCTCCAAAGCGACAGCTGGAGCGGCAGCTACCACACGGGAAAATGGGCCACCAGATATCTGGGAATGATTGAAAAGCAGAAAAATTCCGGAATCCTGATAGAGGAATTTTGCAGAAAGCATTGGCGCAATTCCTTGGTAAGACGGTATTACATAGAATTTTGCACAAAAAAGAAAGAATACGCGCACGCTCTGGAAGCCCTGGACGAGAGCATGGCTTTGGATAAAGAATACAGGGGCCTGGTAGCGGAGTACAGCAATCAGAAAAAAGAGATTTTTCTTTTACAGGGGAACCAGGAGGCGTACAGAAAGCAATTATGGAAGCTGGTTCTGGAAGATGACCCGGGGAAGCTGCATATCTACAGGGAATTGAAGAAACAATATCCCCCCGGGGAATGGAAGGAAAAAAGGGAAGAGGTATTCGCGAATCTCCCGGGACATGTGCGCCCGGACGAGCTGTATAAAGAAGAAAAGCTGTATGACAGACTGCTTGAACTTGTCACGGGGAGTCCGGGGCTGAATATGCTGCAACAGTATGAAGATGTCCTGAAGAAGGACTATCCCGGGGAACTGCTGCAGAAATACAAAGAGGAAGTCGATAAGATGGCGATGCACACCGGCGACAGAAGCAAGTACCGGCAGCTTGTGGCGCTGCTTTGCAGAATGAAGAAGATAACGGGAGGTTCTAAAGTGGCAGAAGAAATCGCGGCAGAATGGAGGGGCAAGTACCGGAACAGGCGCGCGATGATGGATGAGCTGGGGAGGCTTTGAAGGATTGTTTCAGGAGAGGTTCGGCTTCCTTCCTAACGATGTCCAGAAGTGCATGCTGGAAAAGGACATGATTGCCAGAGCTGACCGTGAGGCACAGGGGCAGATTGAGACGCTTTTGGAGGGCGGAACCCTGGAGATACAGGTGCATGAAGAGGTCACCTATGGGGACATGCAGGCCAGTGGTGAGAGCCTGTGGAACTCCCTCTATTTCACAGGATACCTGACGAAAAAAGTGAAGATTTCCACGATTCATCGACATTTCTACAGATGTGCATCCCCAATGCGGAAGTAAAGACGATCTACCGGAACACGATTCTGGAGTGGTTCCGGAAGAGGATAGAGAAGCAGAATTTCCGGGATCTGTACCGGGCCATGGAGGATGGGGACGCGGAAAGCTTCTACCACGGGTTCCTGGCCGGAATCCTGAGTCAGAGCCAGGACTATCTGGTGAAGTCCAACCGGGAGTCGGGCAATGGCCGTTCGGATATCTGTGTAAGGAGCCCGTCCCTGCGGGGGAAAGCGTTTGTCCTGGAATTAAAGGTCTCGAACAGCATCCATGACCTGGAGGCCGATGCGGAAAAGGCCGGCCCTGCGGCAGGTATATGATAAAAAAGTATATGGATGAGCTGCAGACGGAAGGGTATCGGAAAATCGGCTGCTATGGAATCTCTTTTTATCGGAAAGACTGCGAGGTGCGGCTGGGGAAACGGGCGGAGTAAGGTTTCAGGAGCAACAAGCCGGTACAGGACAAAAAACTGAGGAATTATGTATAGCAATGGTATGGTATGAGTCCGCAGAGGCGGAGACCTTCGCGGATCGATGAAAAGATAGAGCAGTTCAGGGCCCAGGGA